>ERZ795042.1966-NODE-1966-length-12149-cov-79.200926_pt1 | contig 12149 bp, 9 predicted proteins | sample MGYA00375126_ERZ795042 | MGnify/ENA primary metagenome ERZ795042 (study PRJEB30171, sample SAMN05518105) | compost metagenome | isolation source: Feedstock adapted compost from Newby Island compost facility, Milpitas, CA | place: USA:Newby Island compost...
TTTTTACCCATATGATAACCGGTTGTCATATGTATGTCAACCAGTTGACATACCGGCCGCAAACATCCTTTTTCCTTTTCGGCGCTTATTTGAACCCCCAATTACTTTATCCAGAAAAACCCTGGCCTTGCGCCGGTCCGTTCAGTCCGCCAACACGCGATCTCCCTTGTTGGTCGGTTGGGAAACGACCAAAAACTCGACATCCCCGCTGGATCTGTTCATGATTTGATGCGGCACCAATGGCGGAACTTCGACTCCCTCATGCGGACGCAACATGAGCTCGGTTCCATTGATCTCAAGGGTTGCCGTGCCCGACAAGACAAAGAAAAACTGCCGCGCGCGCTCATGGTAATGTCTGACTTCCGAAGTGCCCGGCGGCATGCGTTCATGGATCACGCTCAAATCTTGATGTTTCACCAAATGCCACCCGTCGCATTGATTTCCCCACAGGTAATGTTCGGCGGTGTGTTTGCTGATTTTCATTTTTGTATCCCCCGTTCAAATTTGAACCTTCAAACCATTTATCGGGCTCAACCAGGTAAGTCGTCAATTTAAAATGGGTGAACTTTTGACCATTGTACGATGCGGTGATTTCGCTGAAAAGTTCCGTAATGCAAAATCCCCAACCGTTTCCGGTTGGGGATTCCATGCCCTGGTCCTGGTGAGGCGAACCGCGGCCAGGCCGGCGCTTCCCGGCAAGTTTATGCTATCGCCTCCGCCTGCGGGCTTTGCGCCAAACGGCGCTCCGTGCGGGATTTCTTGAAATGGAGCACCTCATACATCACCGGCACCACCACAAGGGTCAGCAGCGTGGAGCTGGCAAGTCCGCCGATCACGACCATGGCCAGCCCGCTGGAGATGACGCTGCCTCCGCCGATCCCTGCCGCCAGCGGCACCAGCGCGCAGATCGTGGCGATGGCCGTCATCAGAATCGGTCTGAGGCGAGTGCCTCCCGCTTCCACCAGCGCCTCCCGGATCGTGAGCCCCCGCTCGATCTGCTGCCGCACCCGCTCCACCAGGACGATGGCATTGGTGACCACGATGCCGATCAGCATCAGGAAACCGATCAGACTGGAAGCCGTCAGCGGTTCTCCGGTGATCAGGTTGCCGGCGAGGCCGCCGATGAGCGCGAAGGGCAGGGAGAAGAGGATGGCCAGCGGCGCCCGTCCTTCGCCAAAGGCGATCACCATCACGACATATACCGCAACGACCGCGACCAGCATCGCCATCAGCATGTCGCTGATCATCTGCCGGACTTCCGCGTTGCTTCCGCCTACGGACAATTCCGCCCCCTCGGGAAGTTCCAGCGCATCCAGGGCTTTCGTCAGCGCCTGGTTGACCTTGCTCGCGTCTTTGCCCACAATTTTCGCGGTGACGGTCACATATTCCGCCCCGTTCTTATACTGCAGGGTGCTCGGAAGCTGCACTTTCCGAACATCGGCGATATCCTTCACCTGAATGACCGCGTCGAACGGCGTCTGGATCGGCAGCGCCGCAATGCGGTCCGGCGAGTTCAGGGAATCGCCCTTCAGGGTGAAATACAGGTCGCTTCCCGATAGCTTGCCGACTTTCGTCTCCGCCAGATACGGCCTGATCAGGGCATAAGCCTGATAGGCGGTCAAACCGTATCGGGCCGCGTCCTCATGGCGGACTTCGACCGCAATGCCATTCGTGCCGTCTTGCAGGTTGCTGCTGATATTGGCGATGCCCTCGATGCCTTCGAGCGTCTTCGCCACCAGCTCGGCCGCCGCGCGCAGCTCATCCTTCGAAGATGCCGTAACGGTAATCTCGACGGCGCCGCCGCCGGTCATGTCATCCTTGACCAGACTGAAACGGCTTCCTTCAGGCGGCACGGCCTGCGGTCCGATCTCTTCAATGAAACGGTCCAGATCCGTTTCCGGTCTGAAGGTGATGAACCATTCGGCCAAATAGCTGTACGCTTCTCCGTTCATGTTGCCGCCAATGATCACATTGGTATTCGTCACGTCGGGATGGCTGCGGAGGATCTCATCCAGACGTTTCGCTTCCGCTTCCACCGCCTGCGGAGCTGTTCCCTTGGGCATTTCCAGCGCAGCAAACATATATTTGTACTCCATTTCAGGCAGGAGTACGACGCCCACTTTGCCGAGGGCAATCGGGATGAGGCTCCCGATGAACAGCAGCGCCGATACGGTCAGCACAACCGCTTTATGTCCGAGCGACCACCCGAGGAGACGCTTGTAACCCTTGCTGAGCGACGATTGCGCCGGAGCCTTGATATCTCCTTTTTTCAAAAGCACCCACGCCATCAAAGGCACAACGGTGAGCGCCACCAGCAGCGACGCCATCAGGGCGAATCCGACGGTCAGGGCGAACGGGCGGAAAAATCCTCCGACGATGCCCTGCAGCATGCCGAGCGGCGCAAAGACGGCCACCGTCGTCAGCGTGGAGGAGACGATCGCTTTCCCGACCTCGATCGTGGCAGAAACGATCAACTCCTTGTTGATTTTTTCCCCTTTCATCCGCCGAATCAAATTCTCGATCACGACAATGCTGTCGTCCACGACCCGGCCGGTGGCCACCGCCATGCCGCCGAGGGTCATCATGTTCAGCGTCACATCGGTGAAGGATTTCAAACCAATCATTGCAATGAGCATCGACAGCGGAATCGACACGATGGCGATGAGCGTCGCCCGCAAGTTGCGCAGGAAAAAGAGAATGACCAGGGAAGCGAACAATGCGCCAAGCAGGCCTTCTTGCGCCAGCGAATTGACCGACTCCTCCACGTCGGAGGCCCGGTTGTACATAATGAAGGTTTGAATTTTGCCGCTCTTTTCCGCTTCCTCATAGATGCGCAGCACGTGGTCCGCCACTTCCACCGTATTTGCCGCGCTTGACTTTACGATGTTCAGCGTAATGCTGGGCTTGCCGTTGGTCAGGCTGATGACGCCGGTTTCTTTGCCCTGGGTGATGGACGCCACATCCCGGAGACGGACGCTTCCGTCGGGCATGAGGCTCAAATCTTCGAGTTGTTCAACCGTCCGCACATCCCCCTGTACGAACACGGGCAAGATTTCATCCTTCATCACCGTCTGCCCCAGCGGGATGCTGACATTGTTGGCCTGAATCAGGCCCACCAATTGATCATGGGGGATCCCGTACTCCGCCAGCTTTTCGCCGTCCAGTTGAACATACCAGGAGGATGAATCCTCCGGTCCGATCACCTGCACTTCGCTGACCCCTTCGACGGCCTTCAGCTTTGGCAACAATTCCCCGCGGACAATGTCGGACAATTCCTTTTCGGATAAGCCCTCCGCACCCGATACGCTCGTATACAGAATGGGCGAGCTGGTCGTTGAAAAATACATCACCTCCGGCTGCGGCACGTCCTCGGGCAGCGCAATCCCGGCCAGCGCCTGTCGGACTTCCTCCTGCCGCTTCTTCATATTGTCGTTATAGCTGTATTCCAGCTGTATAATGGACAGGTTGTTCGCGGATTGAGAGTAAACGTTCTTGACACCCTCCAAATTCCGCAACTTTTGCTCCAGGGGCTGGGTGACCTGTTCCAGCACCTCATTCGGCGCCGCGCCGGGATAGACCGTGGAAACGACGATCCCGGGCATGTCAACCTCCGGCAGTTGCTCCTGTTTGAATTTTGCCGTTGAATATATGCCGCCGATGACAATCAATCCGACCAGCAGTACAATGGCCACCGGATTCTGCAATGACAATTTCGTAAGGTTCTTCAACATCTCTTTCCCGTCCTTTTAACAAATACTTCTAACGCCATCATTGTAGCCGCGGACGGGATGCGGCACTACAGCCTGCGGAATGGATTGGAAATTCGCTTCCGGACCGAGAAACCACTCCGCCTCCGGACGGAGGTTTTTGCTTATTTATCGGAAAAACGCATAAGAAAAAAGAAGACGTTGACGGCGTCTTTAGGCTGGGGGAATCCAAAGATTTGTTACTTCGCGCGATACCGAAATCATGGACTTCTCAAAGTCGACGTGTTTTTTTAGACACGAGATCTACGCTTTAATAGCTACCAACGTAAAAAACGAGTTGTTCGTGATGAAGAAGTATACGGAATAGAATAATAAGAAAGAGCCAAGCCATCACATAAAAGATGCTTGGCTCTCTTGTATGAGGTTTAAATTTAGATGATGGAGGCTAGGGGAATCGAAACCCTATTAAAGGTAATGCCACATACGTTTCAACGGGTGTAACCTTGGATATCTCGCACCCACCCGGGCGAACACCAAGAATTGTGCTTCGACTTGCAAATATCAGATGTAGTGTCCCAATAATTCAACGCCTAAACTTAATTTTGAGGAGAAAATACTAAGCCTCTCCATCCTACACAACAATAACTATTCATCTTTATAATTTGTTTGTCTTTTAAGTTTTTCAAGGCTATTTATTACATCTGTCGGCAATAAATCGGAAACTACAATCGACCTTCTTCTCTTATCCCTCCCTTTCAATTTAATTTTATTTTGATTTACATCAGAAGCCGCTTTTTTATTTGTATCTTCTCTTATATTTAATGGAACCTGCTTTAGTTTCTTTTTAATTTCACCTTGTAATGTTAATAAATGATTATTATTTCTCTCGTACTGTAAACCCATTTTACAGATTTCTAAAGCACCATTTAAGTCATTTAAATTAATCATTAAGTTAAGTGCATGTGAATGTGCATTTATTGCGTTATGATGTCTCTGTGCAGCAGACAAATTTGTACCCTGATAATAAGCTTTTTTATAGTGAACCTCAGCCTCTTTGGCTTGTTTTTCAGATTCCTCGCCAAACCCTTTTCTTGAAAGTTGGGACAAAGCATATGCGTATCCATGATTTGCTCTATGGTTATTTGGATCAATTCTCAGAGCTTCTTTAAAATAACTTAAACTTCTCTGATATTGTTTCTGCTCATTTTCTATATATCCCCATAAAATCCATGCATCGATTAAGTCTGGGTCAAGTCTGGTTGCGTTACTCAGTTCAGTAATTGCTCTCCTGTGCTTTTGGTATATATCGGACGAGTTTTCAACAACCGCTTTTATATAATAAAGGTAACCAAAATCGCTACATTTGGATATTGCAGCGTCTATTAACTTAATTGCAGATTCATAACCATCTAGATAAAAAACAGACATTACATTTTTTATGCTTAATGCTGCAAGACGTTGTTCATGTGTTTTTGCTCTTGAACGTATCAAATATTGTTCGTCTAGTAAAGAAGCATCAGCAATTTCACTCCTCTCTTGAGCAAATTTTACATATCTGTTAAATAAATCGTGCTTAGTATCAAAATCAAATTTTCTTACGTATAATTTCGCTAAATGTGGAGTTGCGTATCCGGAACTTGACTCGTTAATTTTAGATGAGTAGCACAATGAAAACTTAGATAGTTTCTGCAATGAAAAAGATATTTCATCCTCAGAATATCTTGTAATATATTCTAAATCGTCAATTGAAAAGAATTCTTCTGTTGTAGGTATGGATAGAATAAATAATATTCCTCTCTCAACTTCATTTAACTTTTCAAGCGATCCACGAAAACAAAATTCTAGAAGGGATTCGTAAGTTTTTCCGGATTCTAAACCTTTTATCACATATTCTATTGGAGTATTTAACGCCAATTGAGCGGCCACCAACTGGCAAGCTAACGGCATACCTTTAGTATAATTGTATAGTGTATTAATATATTTTCCGAACAATTCTGTAAATGATTTTGATGTTATCCTATTAAATTCCACTTCCATAAATTCAACGAACTCTTCTTCGTTAAGCCCAAGCAAAGTAAATTTGCTCATTTGAAAATCACTAATGGATTCACGTGTTGTTAAAATCGCTTTCGAGTTTTGCGGAAGATTAAATAGAAAATCAATTAGCTCATCTTCCAATAAAGTTTCCATGTTATCCACAACCAAAAGTACTTTATGATCACGCAATAAGTTATTAATATAATTTTCATTTAAATCGACACCAGGATCCCCTAAAACAGTATAAATTTCCTGCAGAACATCTTGATAGGAAGCCATGAAATTGCGAGTTTTTCTTTCCCCATCTGGAGTATAAATAGTCCTCTTTGCACTTGTCCAAACAATAAACTCAAAATCATGCTCTAATTCGTTTTTTATCAATTTTGAGCAATAATGATAGACTAATGATGTTTTTCCAATTCCGCCAATTCCATCTATTTGTAATAACCTTGTGTTTTCATGGGTAAGAAGTTTATGTATGTGAACCAATTGCGCGTCCCGCCCAATAAAGTTATAAAACGGCGCGCCCGGTAAGTTATGCACAATAGAAAATCCCTGTTTCTTTTGTTTATAAAACAGGTGATCAGCCTTAATACTACGACTTCCGCGACGACAGTATACGTCTCCTAATCTAAACACAGTTTCAGGCTTTTGTTTTCCTCCTCTAATTGTTCGCATATACGTTCCATCGGATTTAAACGGAATTATATCTTTTGATTCTTTAATGTACATAATTAAGAATTCTCTATTATCAATTTCATGAAGGCCAAGTAAAACATCAATATTACCATCAATATATTTATCAAGTGCATCCTGTAACTTAGCCTCGTCTATATCTTCATCGCTTCTGCCATCCAAACCAATCCATTCAAATTCTTTTGTAACACCAAATATAATATGTCCGCCTTGTGAATTAGCGAATGAGACTATATCTTTGATTATTTCTAATTTATATGCTGGATCTTTTAATGAAAAAACTTCCTTAAAATCTAAAAATCTATTTTCAGAAGCTGCAGACAAATTTTTAATTGCTAATAGCTTGTCAATTGAGACTTCATTCATAATATTTATATCAACCATATAAAAACCTCCTTGGTTCATGTTCATAAGATTATAATTACGCTTGAATGGAAAAAACTCCTTCTATTCGTGATACGCAAATGAAAATTCCCAACCTCAGGCGATCAATTCTTTTAAAACCGACACCTGTACCGTGCGGAGTTCCACCCGTGTTATTCAAAAGTTGCTCCGTTTGTTCCCTTTTCATCCCGCATCGGTTAGAATTGACCGTGATTTGAACCTGTTCGTCCTGTTTCTTGATTCGGATCCTCGTTGTTCCTTGAATCCGCTTAATCAGACCGTGCCGAATGGCGGGCGTCTTCCACATAAGGTTGTACCGACAATGGCGGAACGAGAACATCGAGACCATCCTCCACATAATAAAGCCGCACTCCGTTGTTAAATCATTCCTTCTGATCGACGCTCGGCAAACAACCCCAATTTTCAAAATGGAATTTTTTAACTGGGTTCATTGTGCCCGAACACAAGCCCGGTCAACGAATGCCCAGCCGCGGGCTTTCCTGAATGGCTTTTTTGAGCAACAGGCTGCCCAGCCCCCGAGGTGTTCCGGCGCAAGGTATACTGATTTCAACAGTCGGCCGATACCCCGCCCTTTCGCTAAACGATTTAATGCTCACCCCCCCCCCGCGACTTAGCCGTCCTGTTTCGCCAATCAGATCGGTCCGCGCTCGGGAGAATGTGCAAAAACCATTTCCTCCGGCTTTCGACGGTCACTGGCTCGAGATCGGCCGTGACCATTCGGACCGCGACAGTGGAGTTGTAATTTCGCTCCAAATCCGCCAGTTCCGTATCCACAATATCTTAAGCTAGCGTCATCCTTTTCCCCTCCCAAGTCCAATTTTTCACTTCGTAGAGCAGGTACCCCTCCGGCTCCACTTGTTCGTTGATGCAGACCGCTGGATAACACGGGTGCTCCTACCACTTGGCGGTTTGGACGAACGTCCCGTTGTACCGCGACGAGTAAACAAAACGATAAGTTAGGTCTTCATATAGGAGGATGTCTGGCTCGGCGCCTGATTCAACTGGCTCCCGAAGCCAACTCGACGATGACAACCACAGCAACATTGTCCATGCCGTGCTCGTTCCGCTTCGCTCCTCTGCGAACGGTCTGATCCCCTTGTCCGAAATCGGGCACCCTATTGTCTTCATATTTGTTCAGCATCATGTGCTTCTTGAATCATTTCCCCAAAAAAAGTTATTATTTCATTATCGCGAGCTACTGGAAACTTTTACATCTGAGTAATTGATGATCATGGATCAAGAATCCATGATGACGGATTCGGAGGGGTTGAAATGGCAACGATCGAAGACTTTCTGAAACTGGACATCCGGATTGGCACGGTGGTGAAAGCGGAACCTTTCCCGGAGGCGCGGAAACCCGCCATCAAACTGGAGATTGATTTTGGGGACCTGGGCATCAAGAGATCCTCCGCCCAGATTACGCGCAGATATACGCCTGAACTGCTGATCGGAAGACAAGTGGTGGCGGTTGTGAACTTTCCTCCCAGGCGCATTGCGGGGTTTGAATCTGAAGTGCTGGTGCTTGGAGGTATTCCGGAGGAAGGGGACGTGGTGCTTTTGAGGCCGGATACGTCTGTCCCCAATGGAACGCCGGTGGCTTAGGCAGGTCGTCGCAACCATTGCTCCAAAATAAAAAACCGGGGCACTCCAGCGCAGGAGTTTCCCCGGCTTTTGCTTCGCATGTTATTTCGCAAAACGATGGGAGCCCACCGTATCGACCACTGTCAGGCTGGACCAGAACTCGCCCTTTGTCACCTTCGGATTATAAAAATACACCGCGTCCTGAATGTTGTTCTTGCCGTTCAGCGCATCCTTGGCGGCGCGCTTGGCCGTCTCGGACGGCACGCTTTTGTCCAGCAGCCCGTTGTGCGCCGGCGGGAATTGCTTGCCTGCATAGATGACATCCCGGATCGTGTTCGGGAATCTGGGGTCCTTTACCCGGTTCAGAATCACATTCGCCACTGCCAGTTGGGCTTCATACGACTCGTCCCCGGCTTCCACCATCGTGATCTTGGCGAGCAGCTCAAAATCTTCCTCCGTAAACGGCTCCGCCTCACGCTCCAAAAACGCCGGCAGCACAACGCGCAGCGTGGTCCCCGCATTGATTTCATCCGGCTGGTTCAGTTCGTTGCGCTTGAGCAGTTCAGCTTCGCTGATGCCGATTTGCTCCAGGATGGCGGCAAGATCCGTTTCCTCCGTTACAAAAACGGGGGCCACCGATTCCAGCTTCACGGTGCGCGTAGCCCTGTCCCAATCCACCTTGGCATGCATCAATTCCGCAGCTTCCCGAACCGGCACAACCATGCGGCCGTCGTCCAGAAACGGAGGTGCGGACAATAGGTACCGTGCATCATTGAAATAGACCACCGGAACGCCGTCGCCCAACACGACGCGATCCCCGAGTGCCGTCACCAGCGTGGCTTCGTTATTTTTCGAATCCCACAGGATCTGGGCGCCGAACCGTTTCGCCAGTTGGGCAATGGGCGCATACAGGCGGTTTTCTCGCATCTGCCATGCGTCAGTCAAGGGCACGGCTTCCCCGTCCAGCAACACGGTCAAGTCCTGCGCCTCTTCCGGCCTCTCCTCTGCCGATGCCGCAGCCGGCGGCGAAATCACAAAGAATACCAATGCCAGAATCGCCGCAACACCCGGTTTGACGCTCCGCCTCTTTCCCTCTCCCAAAAGACCCATATCATGCTCCCAGTCGTACGGATTTCCAATTCCAACTTACCGGAATCCGACCTGGCTGTAAAGTTTTATGAGAAGAGTTTCATTTGAGCGCCCCGACAGCCTATATGGTCGACCACGGGTGTATTTCCTTTGGCAACGGACTGGCCAGGTACCTGCGCAGCACATCGCACAGAAGGACCACCGCTTCACCGAGCGACTTCTCATCCAGAAACGAATAGCTGATCCGAAAACGATGGTGCTCAGGTTCATTGGCATAACAGGTGATGCCGGGCAAGATCGCGACCCCTTCACGCTGCGCGAGCACGTACAGGTCGGTTGCCTTGGCCCAGTCCGGCATGGTGACCCATACGTTGAACCCTCCCTCCGGCACCGTCCAGGTCACCCCTTTCGGTGCATGGCGCTTCAGCAGTTCCAGCACGATATCGCGGCGGGCTTTCAAAGCCGCCCGCAACCTCTTCAAATGCCGCTGAAACAGGTTGGATTGCAACACGGGCAGGATGGCCTTCTGATTGAGCATGGGACTGCCGAGGTCCGCAATCGTCTTGGCGGCAATCAGCCGGTTCAGGATGGTGCCGGAAGATACCAGTGCGGATACCCGGCATCCCGGCGACAAGATTTTGCTGAAACCTTTGGCCAGGATCACATGTCCGAACGCGTCCATCGATTTGATCGCGCGGGGCGGCTCCGTCCGAAAATAGACATCGCTGAATGCATCGTCCTCCAAAATGAGCGCGTTATAGCTTTGGGCCAGCTCCAGCAGCCGGGCTCTGCGGGAGGCGCTCATCACCGTGCCGGTCGGATTGTGGAACGTCGGGATCGTATAAATCAGCTTCGGCGGATTGACATCGCACAACCGGCTAAGAATATCGATTCTCATCCCCTCATGATCGACAGGAACCGTGATGATCCGCGCGCCTCGCGCCGCGAATACGTCGATGGCCCCGGAGTAGGTGGGCCCCTCCATATACACCGTGTCCCCCGGACCCGTAAACGTGCGGGCAACCAGGTCAATCGCCTGTTGTGACCCGCTCGTGATCAGCACATCCTCCTTGTCGGCATCGATCCCCTGTTCCCGGAAGTAATCGGACAAAGCTTGCCGCAGTTCCGGTTCTCCCTGAAAAGGCCCGTAATTCGCGATAATCGTCGGATCCTCCGTCACGAGCTGATGGATGTTCTTGCAAATTTCCCGGTTGGGCAGCAATTGGGCGTCCACCTCTGCAACATGAAGCCGGTATCGGCAGTTCGAGGAAGTCCCCTGGAAATGCCTCCACGTGTGCGCCCTGGGCAAATAATCAATGGCCGACAGCTGCCATGATGCGGATAAATCTTGTTTCCCGGCGTCGGATTCCGGCCCGGGGCCGACGAAGCAGCCTTTCCCCTGCGTGCAGTGAATCAACCCCATCCGTTCCAGCTCATCGTACGCCTTGCTGACCGTCACCTGGCTGACCTTCAACGTTTTGGCCAGCTCGCGCACCGAGGGCAGCCTGGTCCCCGTTTTCAACAAATCGGAACGGATGCGATCGGCCAACGTCTGTGCAATTTGCTTCGACAACGGCGTGCCGGAATGACGTTTCAATTCAATATGCATGGGAAAAGCCGCCCCCCAACTGTTATAATTGACACTTTACTGTTATACATTGTTGTCATTATATTTGGCGTAAATTCAACAAACACAGTATAACTTTAAAAAAACGGGAGGTAAATATCGTGAAAAGATGGGGAGATATCGTTTTGGTGTTATGCCTTCTGTTCATTCTCATCTTCTGGGTGATCACGGGATGGGGGAACGGCTCGGGGACTGAGGAAAAAAACGGGCGCAATCCCGACACCAACGAGCAATGGATTGAAAGCAGGCTTGACCACTGGATTCCGAAAATGCCTTGACGGCTCCGTTTGTTCCCTTGTCATCCCGCTTCCGTTGTCCTTGGTCGTGATTTAAGCCTGTCCGTCCCGTTTCATGACCCGAATCATCGCGGTCCCTCCGGAAATACTATGCAAAGATAAAAAGGGGGCCGACGTATGGACGACAAGCAAAGACAGCGCGTCATCCGAGAATTGAACGGATTTTTGAAAGGCAGGTACATGGGCATCCATCAGTACGAGCACCTGATTGCGCAAGCAAAAGATCCGAAGCTGAAAGACCTGCTGCAGCGGTTCCAGGAACACGCCAAACTCGGGGCGCAAAAAATCGCCAGGCGCATCCAGGATCTGGGCGGCAAGGCGGTGGATGGCGCGGGACTGATGGGCGAAGTGCAGGAATGGCTGCAGCGATTCAAGGAATCGCCGCGGGATCCCGGGGAGATACTTCACGACGCTCTGGTCGGGGAAAACAAGTACGGTGTTCATTTTTCGCACAAGATGGTGGCCGGTGAACTTGACGAGGAAAGCGCCAAAATAGTAGACACCGTGCTCGAGGAAGATCAGAAGCGCGTCGATGAGTTGAAAAAGCTGCTGCGGCAGTGACAATCACCTGCAAAAAGTTGGATTAGATAAAGAAAGTATGCGGTGAAGACAAAATGAAGAGCCAGGCCTTCATACAAGAAGATGCCTAGCTCAGTCTCGTGCGGTTGTGGATTTGCATGGTGGAGGCGAGGGGAGTCGAACCCCTGTCCG
>ERZ795042.1967-NODE-1967-length-12130-cov-157.300455_pt1 | contig 12130 bp, 8 predicted proteins | sample MGYA00375126_ERZ795042 | MGnify/ENA primary metagenome ERZ795042 (study PRJEB30171, sample SAMN05518105) | compost metagenome | isolation source: Feedstock adapted compost from Newby Island compost facility, Milpitas, CA | place: USA:Newby Island compost...
CGCTCCACATGGCTCTCCGTCGATGGGCTCCTCGGCTTCCCTGCCTCGTCGAAGGCTGCCTGAGACGGACGGCTGGATGGAGATGGCCCAAGCAGCGATCTGTCTGCGAAGTCACACATGACTTCAGTCCCCCGTCCATTCCCGTTGCGATAACCCAGCCATCCGTGCCCGTCCTGGGGGCTTACCCAACCCGCGCGGCGAAGGTTCGACCCCTCCTGCTGAGGGGTCGGCCTTACAGCGGCAGGAGCAGGCAGAATGCGCCTTCCTTGCAGCTCTTCCGGATTACATCCGAAACGCACCCATTTTCGAGCGTTACGGTGCGGGAACGTTCGGGCGCAACACCGCACACCGCCGGATCCGATGGCGTACAGCTCTGAACCGCGGGTGGGCGAGTCGAAGCGTCGCACTCCGCATCCGGACGGAGCTCCCCATCCGAGCGGCGGCACGCAACCATCTGGGTCTGCACGCCGGAGTTCGCATCGAACACGCACGTCACGGAGCGCGTCTGCTCGACCTCGCCGCATGCTCGCTGAGGCTGCCACTCGCCCGTCACCCACGAGCCACTACCACCCTGGCAGTCGCCAAAGCCGCTTTCCTCCCACGAGTAGGTGCACCCGGTGAGGATCTCGGCGGTTTCGCTGTCAACGGGTCGACTCGCCGCATCGCACTTATCGTCAGCGACCATCGTGCCGTCGGAGCGCTCGCAGTACACGTCACGTGTACGCGTTGCGCTTGCCGAACAGGTCGAATCCCATGCGTTCCACTCACCAGCCTTCCAGCCGTACGTGAACGCGTCACCGATTCCCTTCAGGCTGATCGTCGCCTCGCAGTCTTCTCCGCAGTGTACGGTGAGGGTGCCGGTCACCGGCCCGCTCCGCTGCGGCGTGAATATCACAGCGCCGGTCTTGCAGGATTGACCCACAGCGAGTGTCCTGCCCTCGGTGCACTCTCCTGGTGTGATCGTGAAGTCTTCCGTTACCGTAAACGGAGGAACGCCGAAGGTGATTGGCCCGCCTACAGCGGTGATGGTCACCGAGCCGCAGCTTATCGATTCGCCGACATCGGTCGCGCCGCAATCGAGCGCCGAGGGGGACACTTGCACCTCCGTGGCCACACCGAGCCCGTTCAACGTGACCGTCGAGGCGAGGCCGGCGACGGTGTGAACCTGCACCGTCGAGCTCGCCGCTCCGGCTTTCTGCGGTGTGAAGGTGATCATGCCCGTTGTGCAGCTTTCGCCGTCAGCGAGCAGCTTGTCGGACGTGCACGCTCCGAGCGGAACTTTAAAGTCTCCCGTGGCGGAGTTCGTGATCGCCGGTGATCCGAGGCGTACCGGACCTCCGCGTGCCGTCACGGTGAACGAACCGCAGTTCGCGGACTGCCCAACTTCCACACTGCCACAATCCAGGCTGCCTGGGGCAACGACGAGCGTCCCTTCGGGCACGACAACGCTTATGGTCGTACTCCCTTCTTTTCCGTACGCCACGTTCGCCGCAATCGTGGCCGTGCGCGTACCCGTACCCTTCGGTGTGAATGTGATCGCTCCGAGGGTGCAGGACTCACCCGCAGCCAACTCGGCGCCACCACACTGACCCGCCGCGACCGCAAACTCATCGGCATGCGCGCCGGTTACGACCACGGGTGGCGTTTGCAGCACGATCGGACCATTCTTGGCCGTGATTCGCGCCACGCCTGAGCAGGTTGACACCTCTCCTACAGCTCCGACGCAGTTCACCGCGGACGCATCGAGTTCAGCGGTTCCGGACAGCTCCACCGCCGTACCGGAAATCTGGACGGCATGGCTTCCACCTTGGCTCGGGTCGACTCTCAGCCGCGCCGTGCGCACTCCGGCACCTTTCGGAGCAAAGGTCACAGGCCCGAGCTTGCATGCCGAGTTCGCCTCGAGGCGCTGGCCAGGCACACAGGCATCTGCGACCGTGGTGCCGATGGAAAACTCGCTCGCCTGATCTCCGCTCAGCGTAAAGAGCGACGAACTCAGGATGATGCGACCGCCGACCGCCGTGACGGTGATATCGCCTGTGCAAGTAGTTGTCGTGGCCACCTCACCGGAGCAGGACAGCTCCGATGTCGACACCTCCGCCTTGCCGTACACCCCGACACCTGTGATCGCTTTCGTGCCGCTCTTTCCCACAGCGGGGGTGACGGTCACCTTAAGCGCGCGTGTACCTTCATCGGCCGGCGTGAACGAGAACACGGTGAACAGATTGCAGCTGTTCCCATGGGCCAGCACCTGATTCGGCTGACACGGGTTGGTCGTCGGCGGACCAAACTCGAACTCATCCAGTGATCCGCTGAGCGTGTACAGCTCCGAACCCCACTGAATGGGTCCCCCCCACGCAAGTACGCGCACGTCGCCGTGGCACTCACCTGTCGTGCCAATGCCGACATTTCCGCACGAAAGCGTCTGGACCACGGCGGTACCGTACGTGTAGCCGTCCCCTGAGAGCGACGCTGAGCCTGCTTGTCCTTTGTCGGGTGTTACCGTGATCTTTGCCGAATGGGTCCCGTACTTCGTGGGCGAGAAGGTGATGGGCCCAAGGGTGCAGGATTCTCCGGTGTGAAGCGTCTGTCCTGCACTGCAGGCGTCAGGGGTTTCGTTGCCGATCGAGAACGCGGATGCATCAACACCGGTAATGCTGAAAAGCGTCGATCCGAGTACAACGCTTCCGTTCGTCGCTGTAACGGTCACCGCGCCATCACAGGCACTGGAAGTCCCAACGGCGCCCGAGCAGGACAGCTCGGAGGCTGAAACGGCGACCCGCCCATACACACCGTTTCCGGAGACAGTGCCGCTGCCGGCCAAGCCTTCCTCTGGCGTGACATGGATCGTCATCGACCGCTGACCTTCGGCTGCGGGCGTGAACGCCGTTACGCTGAGAAGGTTGCAGGTCTGGTTGGTGGTAAGCACCTGATTGGCTTGACACGCTCCACTTGCTGCCGGTGCGAACTCGAACTCGTCCGTCATTCCCTCCAACGTGTACGTGACCGGACCGAGCCTGATGTTGCCGTCTTTGGCACGCACCTTAACGGTGCCGGAGCAAGCCCCGGTCTGCCCAATCGGCACATCACCACAGGAGATACCGACAATTTCGGCAGCCCCGATGACCGTGCCCGAAATGTACCCCGTTCCCGGGCTGCCGTAAGCAGGGAAGACCGTGACGGATGCGGTGTGTGTAAGACCGCTGCCCGCAGTGAAGGTGATCGGCCCGAGCTTGCACGATTCGCCATTCGCAAGCTGCTGACCCGGAATGCAGGCACCGTCGACCGTGGCTGCAACCTGGAAGGCGCTCCAGTAGAGGCCGCCAATCGAAACCAGTGTCTGCCCGAGGACAATGGGTCCGTCCGTTGCGGTGACCGTGATTTCGCCGGGGCACGTCACCGGTTGTTTCAGGACCCCGATGCAGGATACGGAGGCAGTGTTTACCACCGCTTTTCCGTAAGTGCCGTTTCCGTACACCGTTCCTGATCCGCTGTCGCCTTCCGCGGGTGTCACGGTGATCGTCAGGACCCGCTGACCCAATTCGAGCGGCTTGAACTCGGTGATTCTTACGAGATTGCAGCTTACCCCATTCGAGAGAACCTGGCGAGGTTGGCACACCGTACTACCACCTGTCGGCGGCTGAATCGAAAACTCGGTCGTAGCCCCCGTAACCTCGTAAAGCTGCTCCCCGAACGTGATGTTCCCATTCTCTGCAACGACGGTGACCGTCAGCGAACAAGACCTGCTCGTGCCGACACCGGCGTTTCCGCAGTTGAGATTGTTCGAGACTTTGGCTCGTCCTATGGAGAAGCCGGATACGTTTGCCGATCCGGAAGAACCATTGGCGGGTTGTACGGTGATCGTTGCAGTACGGTTACCAGAAACCTGATACATCAGCGGACCAAGTTTGCAGCTTGCGCCATTCGGCAGCACTTGGCCCGGAACACAGGCATCAGATACTGCTGTACCAACGGAGAAGTAGCTTCTGTCACTTCCGTTGACGGAGAACAGATTGGAACCGAGAACAATGAGGCCTTCCGAAGCGGTTACCGTAATTTCATCGGCACAGACTATGGTCTCGCCATTCTTGCCCGCGCAGGAAATCTGGGAAGGCGATAGCACGGCTTTTCCGTACTTTCCGGTGCCGGATACGGTGGCAGTCTTGATCGGGCCTACCGTAGGAGACACGGTAACCGTCATAGAACGGGTACCGGCCTCAGCCGGCGTGAACTCAAGGATCTCAATCAGGTTGCAGGAGTCGTTCATCAGTATCTGGTGCGGTTGGCAGGGATTGGTCGTCGGAGTTCTATAGACGAACTCGCTGGTGGCCCCACTGACCTCGAACGGCACCTCGCCGAGTATGAGACCACCACTGGCCGATCGCAGGGTGATGACCTGTCCTTGGCATGAAGCGGGAACCCCGATACCGGCAGTAGGACAAGTGACATTGTTCACGGAAATGAAACTGGTCGTAGCGACCGACCACGCGTAAGCGGATACGTTCCGATAACTGGTAGCTCCGCTTACGGGGTTGGAATAGATGGACAAATAGTTCGTGCTCGAGGTAGACGGAGTAAAGAGAAGCGGCCCAAGTTCGCATGACGCGCCCGGTTCCAAAGCCGCACCCGCGCAGGACCCCGGGGATATCGTGAATGCGCTCGCATGCGTGCCCCGCAGAGTGGCAGGTTCGGCAGCGAGTACAACAGGCCCGCCTACTGCGGTGATATGCAACGTGCCCGAGCAGGGCAGGGTCACGCCCAGGATACCGGAGCACGTCACACCGTCCGCGCTGATCTGCGCGGTGCCGTACGTGGATTGGGCATGAACCTGCGTGGCCACTCCGAGTAGTGGCAGAAAACACAGAAGTTTCCAGAACAACCGAGTCATACGTAGTAGCGCGATTCGGAGTATGTGATTTCGCGTATGTATAGAGAGAGGCGGTTACAGGAACTTCGTTCTTTCCGGCCGTGGCGTGATCGACGTTTCTCTGCGCAGTGGCGTCGCCCATCTGCGGCGTCTTCTCGCGAAAGAGCTGGAGCCCGGAGCTCACGGTCATAAATGACGCGGAAACCTTGCCAGGTATAAGCGGGCTCCCTACACCAGGCCCCAGACTTCGGAAGTCTCTGCCATGACGACGATCGCGTGGACTCCCGGCTGCTTCGCCGCCGACACCTGCGTCACCCATGAAGACGGGGACGGCAATCCAGGGCACCGCACTTTCGCACAGAAGCTCCAGCTGCGCCGACTCAAGCTCTCACGCGGAGCACCCGAGCAGGTGATTGCACTCGCGTCCAAGGGCGACGCGTCGGCCGGCACGGCCCTCGATGAGCTCGTCCTTGAGCAGCTCATCGCATGCCTCCGTTCGCGATCGCGTACACCACTTGAGCGGGCGATGAACCGGGCGGCGCTCGTGAGGCGTCGCCGCGAGATCACGAGGGACGTCGAGGTCGCCCAGCTCATCACTTGGTGGCACGACGAGACCGACGAGTGTTTCCTGATCGAGGAGCACGGCCTTTTCAAGGCCGTCACCGAGCCGTACATCGCAATCGGCTCCGATGCGGCTGCGGCGTACGGATCCCTGCGCGCAGGGAAGGATGCGCTCTTTGCGGTGGAATCCGCGGCACTGTACGGGTGCTACACCTCAAAGCCCATCCACTACCTCATCCGGTCCGCTGATGGTGTGGAGTTCCGGACGCTGACCTGAACCCTCCCGAAGCTTTCAGCGACGACTGCGTGCTCCACACGGAGCAGGGTGGGGGAGGCGAGGGCGCTGAGTGCCGGCCGCAAAGAAAACGCCCCGAGTCTGCTCGGGGCGTTGAAGTTATACGGCGTACACCACGGGAATGTCCTGCATTCGCAGTCGCGTTCTACGAGGCAGGGAAGCCGAGGAGCCCATCGACGGAGAGCCATGTGGAGCAATCAAGCCCGCCCAGCTTCGATCGCAGGCGTTGGCGGGCTCCGCGAAACGGGCGTTCGAGGGTGGACGATGTCTCATGCGGCACGAGAGCCTCGAAGTTTAAAGCCCTTGGCTATAGGAGGTATGCCGCGACCTGCTCTTGTTGAGCAGGAGTTTCTGGGCACAGCTGATTGCAGCTGTGTAAGCCACGACAACGTGGTGGATCTAGCGGCTGTAGGTGTACCCGTAGGAGGCGGGGAATTCACGCACGGGGAGTGTCAGGTAGGCTCAACGGCAGAAAACTGCCAAGAGCTGTGGCACGGAGAACCGTGAACTCGTGTAAAGCCTGCTGAGCAGGCGCGTCGACGTCGAGCCTGTCGGGAACAGGCGAAGGCGCCGACAGCATGAGACTCCGACGCGCGGGCCTCCTTGACGAGGCCCGCTTTGTTTTGGCCGCAAAAAAGCGCCCCCGAATGGGGGCGCTGTTGAAGTCAAATGCGCATCTCGACGTGTTCCCCCCACGGCGGCTTACGCCGAGGACGGGGAGGGCTTATCCACAGCACCGGATATTCCGGCGGTTGATCCGGGAAAGCCCCATCGAGGTCGGTTAGATACACGAGGCAAGCAGGCGAGAGCCCTTCCTTGGCCACCCAGTCGAAGGCCGGGCGAAAATCCGTGCCACCTCCGCCTACCGCGCAGAACTTGACCGGTTCCCCGGCCACGAAACGATCTACGCGCTGGACTTTGGCGTCACAGTAGACCAAGAAAGTTTCCTCGGGCCTGATCTCGTCGCAAATCGCCTGTATCTCGGCCTGAAAAGCCGCGAGCAAGCGAATCCAGATCGAAGCGGAAGTGTCGGTGGCGATGACGATGCATGGCAGCGTTTCCGACGCCAGTCGCGGCAGGTAAAGCCCCTGCGCCAAGTAGCGCAGGGACGGCATCTGCCACGTGTAGTCGGCCGCGGTCCAGGACCGCTGGATGAACTGCCGCAGTGCCGCGCGCCAGTCGATCGAGGGCTTCAGCACGTCCTCGGTCATCCGGCGAAGCGATCCGGGGAGATTCCCCCGCATGCTGGCGGCTTTCTCTGCCTGCGCCACCGCTTGCTTCCACTCGCGCTCGAGCTGCTTCGGATCCGCGTCTTTCGGCGCGTCCCGGACCTCACCCGCCGGCCGCCGGGAACGCTTTTGATCTCCGTGGGCAACGTCGCCGTCGGCCTCGTCACCCCCGTTCGAAGTGTTGTCCGCTTCGTCCGAGTCACCTTGCCCGTTGTCGGGCCCGGTGTTGGGGTCGTTGCCTGCCTCGGAGCCCTCCGACCCTGAGCTGCCCTGCGGTTGGTCACTTTCCTCGTCCTGGCCTTCCGACTGTCCGCTCGGGCTGCCGATCGACTGGTCCGAGAATTGCTGCCCACCCTGCCCGCCTTGAGGCGCACCCTGTGCCGAGGGCTTCGGCACGTGAATGAGGTCGTACACCTCCTCGGCGGACTTGCCTTTGAACCTCGGATCGACCAAGGCCCCTTCGGGGAGCTTAAACCCGGCATCGAGCAAGATCGGATTGATGACGTAGTCGCACGCCCGATTCCAATCTTCCTCGTCACGGTCCCCGCGGCGCCAGCAGTGGCCGTTGGCCACATGCAGCACCTCGTGGCAGAGTGTGCCTTTCAGCTCCTCCTGTGAGCACTCGAGCACAAAGTCCGGGTTGTACCCGATCTTCGTCCCGTCGACCCACATCGTGTCGCAGCTCGGGTCTTCGACCAGCGGGAGCCGCAGGGCGAGGGTTCCGAAGAACGCCTCGTCCAGCAGCAACTGCGACCGGGCCTTGAGCAGGAGCCCCTTGACGTCGACGGGCGCCTCCTTGGCCTTACGAGCCATGGGCGTTATTGCCCATGAAGGCAGCCATCGCCTCTTGGATGCGCTGAGCCTCGGCCATGGCCGCTTCGCGCTTGACCTTGTCGGACTTCAAGTCCTTCAGGCTCATCGCGTTCAGCCGATCCTCGGCCTGCTTGCGCAGCCGCTCGAGCCGCTCATCCCCGCTCACGTTCAGCCGATCGAGGAGCGCGAGCATCTCGCGCAGGCTCGACAGCGACGATTCGCGGGCACCCTTCGGATCCGCAAGGCGCTCTTGCACCTTGTTGATCGTCGTGTACAACCGCTGCCAGAGGTCGCGGTTGGCGGCTCGGAAGGCCTCCTGCACCGATTTCTCGATCTCCTCACGGACGCGCTCGGCTTCCGCATCGTCGACTTCCGCGGTGAAGTACTCGCCTGCAGGAAGAGGCATCACGACGGTCTCGAAGGCGAACTTCGATTTGAGCGATGCCACCGACGGATAGTCGGAGTCCTTGTACAGCGAGTTCAGCGCTTCGCGGGCTGCAATCTGCAGCTGACCGTACTCCTGCAAGAAGGCATCGACTGCCTTCTGGAAGTCCGCCTTCGCGGAGCGCATGAACTCCATGTAGGCCAGATAGTTCTTCGTAGGGAGAAGGCGCGTACCCTCCTGCACCCACCCGAACGTGTTGCGATAGTGGAACTTGCGAGCCTTCGCGACCACTCCATGGATCGCCTTCATGTACTTGTTCTCCGGCAGCAGGGATTTCCAGTACCTGCCGAGCCGGTTGCTTTTGAGCTTTTTCTGGTTCGCGACCTCTTCCGAGACTTCGCGATCCAGCTTGTTTGCGGCCCAGACGCTCACGTTGAGCGAGACCAGGACCGCCTTGTTGCGAGACGGAATCATCTTCGCTCTCCTGAAAGGGTGGAATCAAGCTGTCCAGAGCTTTCCGAGCTCGGTCGACACCAACTTGGTGAACGCCGGGGTGCTCTGGAGCTTCGGCTCCTGGCGCAGAGCGTCACGTACGAGCAGGACGGCGAATTCGCCCTTGTCCGCTTCGTAGAGCCGCTCGGCGTAACGCACGATGCGCGGGAAGTTCTGCACGGTTGCCTTCTTGGCGAGACCTACGCAGACCGCGAACATCGCCGATACCTTCTCGGGGATCCGACCCTGGTCCGGGTCGAGCAGAATGGCGTCGAGGTTCGGCAGCTCCTGATGGATTTCCAGGAAGCCTACGAACTCGCGTGCCGCCGCATCCCCGACTGCGCCCGCATAGAGCTCCTCTGCGACCTCGGGCGGCGGATCGGCCTTGAAGATCTTCCCGACGTGCTCCCACGTGCGCGGACACGGACTGTTGACCAGGTCCGCAGTGGGGTTGAACTGGTGAAACAGCTCGTTGCGGAAGTACAAGAAGCTGATCACCTCGGGAGGCACACCGGCGCCGTACGCCCACGTGCACCAGTCATCGAAGTCGGGCTCGACCGTGATGATCGAGGCGAACCGGCTCTTTACCGGCTCGAGGATGCCGTTGACACCCGCCCGATCTTCTCGCCGGTTAGTGCACGCGACGAACGTCACGCAATCCGGCAGCACATGCCCGTTGACTCGACGAGCCAGAAGCAGCTGCATGTACGAGGCCTGAACTGCCGGGGTCGCTTGCCCCAGGTCGTCCAAGACCCATACGGTCGGCTTCGTGGCTCGCAACGCTTGCGCGAGCTCGCCGAAGGGAAGGAATGTGGCTTCCGTCTTCGACTTGCCGAGCCAAGGCAGGCCCTTCACGTCGGTGGGATCTCCGACCGCCGGATGGCTGACAATGAGATCCGCTCCGATCTCCTCGGTCGCTTGACTGACGAGCGACGTCTTTCCCACCCCAGGAGGCCCGACCAGCAACACAGGCAAACCAGCCTGGAGGCAGGTCCGCAAAGCCTTGGAGGCTAGAGATGTCTTCATGGTCCTCTCCTGGTGAACACACATGACCTTCAGGGTGTGTAGCCACCGGCAGTGGGAAGCTCGCGCACGGTAGGGATGTATTACGTAAAGACCGTGCTCGTTTAAAAAACGAAGGCGCCCCGTTCGGAGCGCCTGTCGAATCATGCGGAATAGACTTACGAGCGGCTCAGCTTTGATGGGAGCGAGCAAGCCATACGTGTCCGTTTCGGCCGGTCGGCCCAGCACCACATGGCGTACGCATCACGTCGGTCTTGCGCAAGGTAGCGTACCCCTCACGCGCGTCCGTCAAAGACGCGAGACTTGAAGATCGCGAAATCCTCCGCGGTCAACGCCACGTATGTCACCGAAAACCCTTCTGCGTCTACAAATGACCTCAAAGCGTGTAGCGCTCGTAGAACCGGTCTAGGAACACACGACGAGCGAAGCTCGATCAGCTCGCATGACTTTTGCCGAGATGGCCATAATTTCGCCATCTCGCCCTAAATGAGTTCGCGGAAGTGCCGATATAAAGAGGTTCTCTAGACCAATTAATGCTGCTTCTCACGCATCAGCCCACCAAGAAAAGGGTCGTGGTGATCGATCGCTACCACGCGTCGAGCAAGAAGTGTCATCTCTGCCACCACGTGAAGGACGATTTGAGGCTGAGCGATCGTCGTTGGGTGTGCCCCAACTGCGGCGTCGAGCACGATCGCGACGTGAACGCAGCAAAGAACATCCTCGCCGAAGGGCTCCGAATCCTTGAGAAAGAGAGCCCGTCGGCAGGCTACCGCGAGGAGCGCGGAAAGTTACGCGCGAGGAGTGTCCACGAGGGCAGCGCGGACAGGCCTACTGTCCGCTGCCTGGACACGTTGAACCGCGAACTCATTCTTTTGCCCGCTGCGCGGGCGCGCCGTCGAGCCTGTAGGGAACAGGCGAAGGCGGCGACAGGGTGAGATTCCGAGGAAGATAAGCTCAAACAAGAAGATGTTGAGGGGCCGTGATGAAGAAGCGACTTCGACACATGTCATCACGCGAAATTTTGGAACGATACGTCCCGCGACTTCAAAAGAGGCGTGAGATGGGCATCGATGCCGTGCTCAACTACCTCTACTGTATTCCGCCGCGTGCCCGCCAAGCCCTGCTTGAAGCGCCGAACGTATTGAGTTGGGCAGAGAAGGTTCGATACGAACGTTACACCAATCAGCGGCAAGCGCAAAAGGCTGAGCGACTGCGAGCACTAGTTGAGCCCATGGTTCAGCAGATGAAGCGCGCGGAGGAGGAGCGCCGTCGCGCGCTCGAACAGCTGGAAAAGGCCATCATTGCTCACCGAAAAGACGGAATCGCAGCACGGTACGCTGCGTCCACTGCGCATCGGCAGCGAGATCTTGATAGGTATTTGACGAAGGAAGAACGGATCGCGTGTCGAGAGTTTCGACGTAGCGAGGTCTTCGCGGGCAAAGCCTGCGAGATTCTAGGCTGTTCTCGACTTGAACTTGATAGATGGGTTGGAGATGGCCGTCTTTCGGTTTTTCGCAAGAAATTCGTGTACGGATTGCCTAAGCTGACACGAGGACGAACGTTCCTACTTTCCGATCTTCTCGAAGCAAAAGCTGCTGTCCCTACTTGGCGAGAGCAGGATCGAGTACAGAGAGCTTTTCGCCGAAAAGGGCTCCGAGTCGCTGGCAGCTAGGTTGCTTCCCTGATAGCCACTCTGGCGACGTGGCTACACGCACTAGGTCACAACGGAGCTACCACCCATGGTCAACCACACCGAAGGCTGGATGAAGTCTGACGCGCTTCACGAAGTCATGCGCGAGCTACGGGCGAGCGGCTGGCTACGGGAGCACGCGCCGGAGCTCGATCGGCTGTACGGTATCCCGCAGCGCGTGGAGCATCATCCGGAGGTCGATACGGGAATTCACATCGAGCTCACGCTCGAGATGGCGGCCCGCCTTACGGAAGATCCCCGAGTACGGTTCGCGGCGCTCGTGCACGATCTCGGGGAAGGAGTTGACCCCGCCAGAGGAATGGCCAAGGCACCACGGACACGAGGAACTCGGGTTCGAGCCCGCGCTCGAGCTCGGCGCCCGGCTCGGAATGCCCGAGGAATGGCGAGAGCTCGGCGGCCTGGTCGCGCGGTTTTACCTCCACGTGCACCGTGCGCTCGACGTGCCTCCCCGGACGCTGGTTCGGTTCTTCCGAGACGCGAACCTCCACACCTGCGAAGTACGCGAAACGCTTCATAGGATGACCTCTAGAGCGACGAAATACCTCATTGCATATAGGCAATGAGCGCTTACGCGCGAAATGCGCAAAAGATTGCGAGGCCCGAAGGCCTCGCAGGAAACATCATTCGACGAGGCAAGGACGCCGAGGAGCCCATCGACGGAGAGCCATGTGGAGCGGCCAAAGCCCGCCCAGCTCCGAACGCAGGCGTTGGCGGGCTCCGCGAAACGGGTGTTCGATGGAAGTGTCAGTGATGTCTC
>ERZ795042.1970-NODE-1970-length-12121-cov-5.335074_pt1 | contig 12121 bp, 12 predicted proteins | sample MGYA00375126_ERZ795042 | MGnify/ENA primary metagenome ERZ795042 (study PRJEB30171, sample SAMN05518105) | compost metagenome | isolation source: Feedstock adapted compost from Newby Island compost facility, Milpitas, CA | place: USA:Newby Island compost...
CGGCTGGAGGAGAAGGGCCGCCTCGACGTGCCGGTGGTCGGCGTCGCGCGCAACGACTGGGACGACCGCGAGCTGCGCGAGCACGCCCGCGACGCGGTGCTGAGCACGGTGGACGACGTCGACGAGGGCGCCCTGCGGCGGTTCGAGGAGCGACTCACCTACGTGCGGGGCGACTACACCGAGCCCGAGACCTACGCCGCCTTGAGGCGCGTTATGGGATCGGCGCTCGCGCCCGTCTTCTACCTGGAGATCCCGCCCAGCCTGTTCGCGACGGTCGTCCGCGGCCTCGGCGAGGCCGGGCTCACCGAGGGCGCGCGCGTGGTGATCGAGAAGCCGTTCGGCCACGACCTCGCCTCAGCCCAGGCGCTGAACGCCGAGCTGCAGGAGGTGCTCGCCGAGGACCAGACCCTGCGGATCGACCACTTCCTCGGCAAGGAGCCGGTCATGGACATCACCTACCTGCGCTTCGCCAACAGCCTGCTCGAGCCGGTGTGGAACCGCCACTATGTCTCGCACGTGCAGATCACGATGGCCGAGGACTTCGGAGTCGAGGACCGCGGCCGCTTCTACGACCCGGTGGGCGCGCTGCGCGACGTCGTCCAGAACCACCTGCTGCAGGTGCTCGCCCTCGTCGCCATGGAGCCGCCCTCGGCGAACGACGGGGACTCGATCCGCGACCGGCGCCTGCAGCTCTTCAAGGCCATGCCCGCCGCCGACCCGGCGCGGTACGTGCGCGGCCAGTACGAGGGCTACCGCGAGATCGACGGCGTCGCCCCGGACTCGCAGACCGAGACCTTCGCCGCGCTCCAGCTCGAGATCGACAACTGGCGCTGGGCCGGCGTGCCGTTCTTCATCCGCGCGGGCAAGCGCCTGCCGGTGAACGCGACCGAGGTGAACGTCGTCATGAAGCGCCCGCCCCGCCTGGGCGTCGGCCCCGGCCACCGGCCCGATCCCAACCAGATCGTCATCCGGATCGAGCCCAGCCCCGGGGCGCGCATCCGGTTCATGGCGAAGCGTGCCGGGGACGACGCCTTCGAGCCCGCGGACCTCGAGGTCCTCTTCGACCGCGGCGGCCGCTCGCTACCCGAGGCCTACGAGCGGCTGCTGGGCGACGCGCTCGCGGGCCGCACCGAGCTCTTCACCCGCGAGGCCACGGTCGAGCAGACTTGGCGGATCGTGGAACCCCTGATCGCCGCACCGCCGCCGGCACATCCGTACCCTCCTGGGACCTGGGGACCCGCCGAGGCGGACGCGATCGTCGCCGGGGTCTGCGAGTGGTACGAACCATGGACGGCTTGATCACCAGGGCATGAACGACGAGACACTCGCGTTCGCGCTGATCGTCGCGAGCGCGACCGCATCTCAGCTCATCGCCGCGCGCCTCGCCCTGCCGGCGATCGTGCCCCTGCTCCTCGCCGGCGTATTCCTCGGGGAGTCCGTGACCGGGGTGATCGTCCCGACCGACCTGCTCGGGGACCTGCGCGAGCCGTTCGTGAACCTCGCGGTCTCCGTGATCCTCTTCGACGGTGCGCTCTCGCTGCGCCGCAGCGACCTCGCCGGCCGCGGGACGGGGCCGCTTGTCGGCCGCCTCGTCACGATCGGCGTGCTCATCACCTGGGTGCTCGCCACCCTCGGCGCCTGGCTCATCCTCGGCATCGACTGGCGCATCGCGCTGATCCTCGGCGCGGTGCTCACGCTGTCGGGGCCGACCGTCGTCCTCCCCCTGATCGACTTCGTGCGGCCCAACCGCGAGCTGGCGACGGTGCTGCGCTGGGAGGGCATCCTGATCGACCCCGTCGGCGCGATCCTCGCCGTCCTCACCTTCCACGCCGTCGCCTCCGGCGGCGGCGACCTCGAGCCGGGGACGTTCCTCGGCACGGTCGCCGTCGGCGCCGCGATCGGCGTCGCCGCGGCGTTCGTGCTGCGGCCGATCGTCAACAGCCCGCGCTTCACCTACGCGCTCAAGTCGGTCGCGACGCTCGGCGTCGTGCTCACGGCGAGCGCGGTCGCGAGCATCATCTTCGACGACGCGGGCCTCGTCGCCGCGGTCGCGCTGGGAGCCGCGATCGCCAACAGCGCCGAACGGGTGGCGCACGAGACCGAGATCTTCACCGAGACGCTGGTCGCACTGTTGATCGGCGCGCTCTTCATCGTGCTCGCGGCGGACGTTGAGATCAGCGACGTCACCGCGCTCGGCATCGAGGGCCTGCTGTTCGCCGCCGTCCTGATCCTGCTGGTCCGCCCGGTCTCGAGCGCGATCTGCGCGCTCGGCTCCCAGTTCAGCGGGCGGGAGCGGATGTTCCTGGCCTGGATGATGCCGCGCGGCATAGTCGCGGCGGCGACGGTGGCCGCCTTCCAGCTCGAGCTCCAGGACGCGGGCGTCCCGGACGCCGAGGTGCTCACCCCCGTCACCTTCCTCGTGATCGCGGTGACGGTCGCCGTCTACGGCCTCACCGCGCGGCCGGTCGCCCAGCGCCTCGGCGTCACGGAGCGGGACGAGGCCACGCCGGCCGCTACGGCCGGAAGATGACCTTCACGGCGCCGTCGCGCTTCTCCTGGAACGCCGCGTAGGCCTCGGGCGCCTCGCTCAGCGGGACCCGATGCGTCGCGAAGCCGTCGACGCTCAGCGGGTCCTCGTCGGTGAGCAGCGGCAGGATCTCGTCGACCCAGCGCCACACGTTCGCCTGCCCCATGCGGAGCTGGACCTGCTTGTCGAAGAGGACGAGCATCGGCAGCGGGTCGGCCATCCCGCCGTAGACCCCGCTGATCGAGATCGTCCCGCCGCGGCGCACGAGCTCGACCGCCAGGTGCAGCGCGTGCAGGCGGTCGACGCCGGCCTTGCGCATCAGCCGCTCCGCGACCGCGTCGGGCAGATAGCCGACGAGGTCCTGGGTCAGCTTCGCGACCGGGGCGCCGTGCGCCTCCATCCCGACCGCGTCGATCACCGAGTCTGGCCCGCGCCCGCCGGTGAGCTCACGCACCGCGTCCGCCAGGTCGCCGTTCTCGAACTCGCGGAGGTCGAGCGCCTCCACCCCGCGCTCCCGCGCGCGCTCCAGGCGCGCGTCGACGAGGTCGATGCCGATCACGCGGTGGCCCCGGTGCAGGGCGATGCGCGAGGCCATGTCGCCGATCGGCCCGAGCCCGAGCACGGCGACGGTGCCGCCGGCCGGCGGGTCGGCGTACGCGACCGCCTGCCAGGCGGTCGGCAGGACGTCGGAGAGGTAGACGAAGCGGTCGTCGGGCGGCCCCTCCGGCACCTTGATCGGGAGCGTGTTGCCGAACGGCACGCGCAAGAGCTCCGCCTGAGCCCCCGGGACCTGGCCGTAGAGCCGCGTGTAGCCGAAGAGCGACGCCCCGCTCCCGTACTCGCGGACCTGCGTGGTCTCGCACTGCGACTGCAGGCCCTGGTCGCACATGAAGCAGGTGCCGCAGGAGACGTTGAACGGGATCACGACCCGGTCGCCTGGCGCGACCGCCGTGACCTCCGGCCCCACCTCCTCGACGATGCCCATCGGCTCGTGGCCGAGGATGTCGCCCTCGTCGAGGAAGGGGCCGAGCACCTCGTAGAGGTGCAGGTCCGAGCCGCACAGCCCCGCCGAGGTCACCTGCACGATCACGTCGGTCGGGTCCTGGATGCGCGGGTCGGGGACCTCCTCGACACGCACGTCGCGCTTCCCATGCCAGGTGACGGCCTTCATGCGGCTCCTTTCGCTGCGGCTGCGGGGCTGACCCGAAGGCCGCTACCCGAGCCCGGGGGCGCGTAACGGCGCGGCGCGAGCGCGCCGCCGCTCAGAACTGCGGGTGCTCGGTGTAGGTGCCGAACACGCCCTGCAGGGCGGCGACGATCTCGCCCTCGGTGGCGCGGGCGCGGGCGCAGTCGAGCAGGTACGGCATCAGGTTCTCCGTGCCGCGGGCGGCGTCGGTGAGCGCGGCGAGCGAGCGCTCGACGGCGGCGGCGTCGCGGTCGGCGCGCGTGCGGGCGAGGCGCTCGCGCTGGCGGCGCTCGGCCTCGGGGTCCGGGCGGTGGATCTCGACCGGGGGCTCGTCGTCGAGCACGTACTCGTTCACGCCCACCACGATGCGGCGGCCCTCGTCGACCGCGCGCTGGAACTCGTACGCGGCATCGGCGATCTCGCGCTGGGGGAAGCCGCGCTCGATCGCGGCGATCATCCCGCCGAGCTCGTCGATGCGCCGGAAGTAGTCGTAGGCCTGCTCCTCCAGCTCGTCGGTGAGTTTCTCGACGAAGTAGGAGCCCGCGAGGGGGTCGACGGTGTTGGCGACCCCGGTCTCGTGGGCGATGATCTGCTGGGTGCGCAGCGCCACCCGCACCGCCTCCTCGGTGGGCAGGGCGAGCGCCTCGTCGAAGGAGTTGGTGTGCAGCGACTGGGTGCCGCCGAGCACGCCCGCGAGCGCCTCGATCGCGGTGCGCACGATGTTGTTGAGCGGCTGCTGGGCGGTGAGCGAGACGCCCGCGGTCTGGGTGTGGAAGCGCAGCCGCATCGACTCCGGCTTGCGCGCCCCGTAGGTCTCGCGCATCTCGCGGGCCCAGATCCGGCGCGCGGCGCGGTACTTGGCGATCTCCTCGAAGAAGTCGATGTGGGCGTTGAAGAAGAAGGAGAGCCGCGGCGCGAACGAGTCGATGTCGAGGCCGCGCTCCAGCGCGTGCTCGACGTAGGTGAAACCGTCCTTGAGCGTGAAGGCGAGCTCCTGGGCCGCGGTCGCGCCCGCCTCGCGGATGTGGTAGCCGGAGATCGAGATCGGGTGCCAGCGCGGCATGCGGTGCGCGCAGAACTCGACCATGTCGGTGACCAGGCGCATCGCCGGGTCGATCGGGAAGCACCACTCCTTCTGCGCGATGTACTCCTTGAGGATGTCGGTCTGGATCGTGCCGCCGAGCTGCTCGGGCGCGATCCCCTTCTCCTCGGCCGCGACCACGTAGAAGGCGAGCGCGATCGCCGCCGGCGCGTTGATCGTCATCGAGACCGTGACCCGGTCGAGGGGGATCCCGTCGAAGAGGGTCACCATGTCGTCGGTGGTGTCGACGGCCACGCCCTCGACGCCGACCTCGCCGAGCGAGCGCTCGTGGTCTGAGTCGAGGCCCATGAGCGTGGGCATGTCGAAGGCCGTCGACAGCCCTGTCTGCCCGTGGTCGAGCAGGTAGCGGAAGCGCCGGTTGGTCTCCTCGACCGTGCCGAAGCCCGCGAACTGGCGCATCGTCCACAGCCGCCCGCGGTACATCGACGGGTACGGCCCGCGCGTGTAGGGGTACGACCCGGGATAGCCGAGCTTCTCGGCGGGATCCCAGCCCTCGAGGTCCTCCTCGGTGTAGAGCGGGCGGATCGGATGGCCGGAGATGGTCTCGAAGGCGGCCTCGCGCTCAGGGCTCTGCGAGTAGACCTCCTCGAGCCATTGATGCCCCCGGCGTCGCGCCTCGGGTTCGATGGCCATAACCAGAGTCTACGGACGCCTCCCCCACCCCCGAGTCACTCCCCGGAAACGTTCCGGGGCCGGTTGGGGACATCCCGAATAGACGATGGGCGCCGCGCGCGAGACGGTGGGCGACGCAGTCGACGATTGGAGGCAAACAGTGTCTTCGCTCACCAGGTGGGTCCTCGCCCACAAGCGCATCGTCGTGACGTTCTGGGCGGTGCTGGCCGTGGCCGGAGTGATCGCCGCGGGCCCCGCCGGCGAGGCGCTCGACCAGGAGTTCAGCGCCCCCGACAAGGAAGGCTGGACCACCAACGAGCGCATCTCCCAGCTCTACGCCGGGACCGGGAACGTCAACCCCATCGTCCCGGTCGTGACCTTGCCCGAGGGCGAATCCGCCGACTCCCCAGAAGTGAAGGCGGACCTCGCCCGGGTCGACAAGGTTCTCCAGCGCACGCTGCCGGGCGCGCGCATCGCGTCGTATCCCTCGACGGGCGACGACGCCTTCGTCTCGGACGACGGGCGGACGGTGTTCGCGCTCGCCTACGCGCCCCCGGAGGAAGACGACCCGTTCGGCGGGGGCGACGAGACCGCCGCGCGGGTGAGCCAGGAGCTCGAGGGCATGACCGTCGCGGGCGAGCCCGTGCACGTCACGGGGTTCGGGGCGCTCGCGAACGACGGCGGGGACGAGGCCGACGGCCCAGGCGTCCTGCTCGAGACCGTGATCGGCGGAGCGGGCGCGCTGCTCGTGCTCGCGTTCGTGTTCGCGTCGCTGCTCGCGTTCGTGCCGATCGTGATGGCGGCGGTGTCGATCCTCACGACGATCCTGCTGCTGCTCGGGCTCGCGCAGCTCACGGACATCTCCCCCGTCGTCCAGTTCCTGGTCGCGCTGGTCGGGCTCGGGATCGCGATCGACTACTCGCTGCTCGTCTGCACCCGCTGGCGCGAGGAGCGTAGCCACGGGAGGACCGGCGACGAGGCGGTGCAGCGCGCGATGGAGACCGCGGGCCGCGCCGTCGTCTTCAGCGGGATCACCGTGGCGATCGGCCTGCTCGCCCTGATCGCGCTGCCGCTCCCGTTCCTGCGCTCGATGGGCTACGGCGGGATGCTGATCCCGTTCGTCTCGACGCTGGTGGCGATCACGCTGCTGCCCGTGATCCTCGCCACGCTCGGGCCGCGGCTCGACTGGCCGCACATCCGGACCGACGACAAGGCGAGCCGCGCCTGGACTCGGTGGGCCGAGGCCGTCGCGCGGCGCCGCTGGGTGGCGGCGGGCGCGGGGATGCTCGTCGTGGCGGCGCTCGCGCTGGCCGCCACGGAGATGCAGCTCGGCATCTCCGACGCGGACACGCTCGCTGGGTCCGGCCGGGCCAAGGAGGGCCTGGCGGCGCTCGAGGAGTCGGGCATCGGCGAGGGGGCCCTCCTCCCCCACGAGATCCTGATCGAGGGCGGAAGCGACCCGCGCGACGTCGTCGCCGCCCTCGAGGGCGTCGAGGGCATCCACGGGGCGGTCGCGCCCGAGTCCGACGCGTGGCGCCGGGACGGGACCGTGCTGGTGAACGCGATTCCGGTTCCCGACAGCGGCACGAGCGAGGGCGCCGACACCCTGGCCGCCGTGACGCGACGCGGCGCACGGGGTCGGCGGCGACGTGCGCGTGGGCGGCGCCCCGGCGGCGAACGCCGACTTCGTGGACTCGGTGTACGGGAGCTTCCCGCTGATGATCGCCCTGATCACGCTCACCACCTTTGTGCTGCTTGCGCGGGCCTTCCGCTCGCTGCTTCTGCCCCTCAAGGCGATCCTGCTCAACGTGATCAGCATCGCCGCGGCCTGGGGCGTGCTCGTGCTCGTCTGGCAGCAGGGCTACGGGTCGGAGCTGATCTGGGACGTGCAGGCCACGGGCTCGGTCCCCTCCTGGATCCCGCTGATGGTGTTCGCGTTCCTGTTCGGCCTCTCGATGGACTACGAGGTGTTCATCCTGAGCCGGATGCGGGAGGAGTACGACCGCACTGGCTCGACGCACGCGGCGGTCACCCAGGGCCTCGGCCGCACCGGCCGGCTGGTGACGAGCGCGGCGCTGATCCTGTTCCTTGCGTTCGCGTCGATGGCGTCGGCGCCGGAAACGGACGTGCGCATCCTCGCCACGGGCCTGGCCGCCGGGATCATCCTCGACGCGACCGTGGTGCGGTCACTGATCGTGCCCGCGGCGATCGCGCTCATGGGCCGCTGGAACTGGTGGCTCCCGCGCTGGCCCGCGCGCCTGCTGCGGGTGGAGCCCTCGGCGCCGCGCACGGCGGCCGCGGACGCGGAGGCCTGAGGGCCACCCCCAGCCCCCCTCCCACCCGAGTGAGGCGGATTTGTGCGGCTATATCGCACATATCCGCCTCACCTTCGGGAGTGAGGCGGATTTATTCGGCTATGTCGAACAAATCCGCCTCACTCGGGCTGGCGGGGGGTTACTTGCGGCGGGCGCGGCGTGCCGCGTGCTTGCGGACGCGCGCCTCACGGACCCGGGCGAGCACGTCGGCGAGGTTCACCGAGGGGCCCAGGTGGGTGAGCTTGCGCGGGTTCACGATCGAGCGGATCGCCTGGATGCGCCCGTCCGCGATGTCGAACGAGATCACGCTGATCACGGCGCCGTTCTCGTCGCGCGCGATCGCGCCGGCGTGGCCGTTGACGGTCTCGACCTCGATCTCGATCCCGGGCGTTTCGTCGACGAGGCTGAGCCAGGAGAGCAGCGTCCGCGCCACCCGCGTGCGGCCGAACAGCGGACGCGCCAGGGCGGGCGCCTCGCCGCCGCCGTCGCCATGCAGCTCGACGTCCTCGGTGAGCAGCGCCTCCAGCTCCTTGACCTCGCCGCGGCGCGCCGCCGCCAGGAACCGCTCGGCGAGGCGCTGCTGTTCCTCGCGCTCCACCTCGTAGCGCGGCGCGCCCTCGGTCACGCGCGTGCGGGCGCGTGAGGCGAGCTTGCGCGCCGACGCCTCGCTGCGCTCCAGCACCCGCGCGACCTCGTCGAACGAGTAACCGAATACGTCGTGCAGGAGGAACGCCGCGCGCTGCTCGGGCGTGAGGCGCTCGAGCATCTGCAGGAACGCCATCGAGAGCGAGTCGGCGAGCTCGGCCTCCGCGGCGGGGTCGTCGGGCGCGGGGCCCACGATCGGCTCGGGCAGCCACTCCCCCACGTAGGTCTCGCGGAGCCGAGCGCAGCTCGTCGATCGCGATGCGGGTGACGAGCGTGGAGATGTAGGCGCGCGGGGAACGGATCTCCTCGCCCTGCTCCCGAGCGCGATGCATCCGCAAAAGCGCCTCCTGGACGACGTCCTCCGCCTCGCTCACGCTGCCGAGCATCCGGTAGGCGATCCCGAAGCCGCGCCTGCGCAGATCCTCAAGCTCCGCGGTGGTCATGTGTGCGCTCCGACCCGGGCCGGGGGGCGGTCGGTGAGCCCGACGCACAGCCCTTCGCGCCAGCTCGCGTACCGCGGCTGCCAGCCGAGCTCGCGCTTGGCCTTGTCGTTCTTGGCGCCGCGCGCCTCGGTCATCATCACGACCGTGGCCTCGCCGGCGATCAGCCGCGCGAGCCAGCGGGGCACGCGGAACGCCGGCTTCGCGCCCACGGCCTCCGCGAGCACCGGGATCACCTCGGCCACGGGCGCGGGGTCGTCATCGACGATGTTGTAGACGCCCGGCTCGCCCCTGGTGAGGGCCGCCACCGTCGCGGCCGCGGCGTCGTCCACGTGGATCGGCGAGAACATGCCCCCGCCTCCGCCGACGATGGGGAACTTGCGCGCCCGCACCGCCTCGACGTGCTCGCCGACCGGCTCGAGGCTGATCGACGTCCCGGGGCCGTACAACAGCCCGTAGCGCAGGGCGATGCCCTCGATCCCGCTCGCGCCGGTGACCGCCGCCTCGAGATGGCGGATGGCCGCGATGGTCTCGCGCATCGTGGGCGGCGGGTCCGGATCGAGCGGGTCCTCCTCGCGCTTGAGCAGCCCGCCGGTGCGCTGGAATGGCCAGCCCGCGAAGCTCTGGGCGATGAAGCGGCGCGCGCCCGCGGCCCGCGCGGCCGAGAGCAGGTTGTCGGTGCCCTTCGTGCGCAGCAGGTTGGTCTCGGCGAAGGCGCGGTCGAGCTTGCGCATGTCCTCCATCGCTCCGCGCGAGAGCGCCGTGGCCTGGTGGATCACGACCTCCGGCTCCGCGGCGCTCACCGCCTCGCCGATCGACTCCGGGTCGAGCACGTCACCGATCGCCGGCTCCGCGCCGAGCTCGCGGACGAGCGCGGCCTTGCCCTCCGTGCGCGCGAGCCCGACCACCTCGTGGCCGGAGTCGACGAGCATCGGGACGAGCCTGCGGCCCAGCGCCCCGGTGGCACCCGCTACGAAAACCTTCATCACGTTCTCCCTTCGGGGGATCGGTGGACAGCGTTCCACCCATCCAGACGGGGCAGGACCCTCATTCGTGACCGCGTCCGCTTGAATGAGTCCGCGTGCAAGCAGCCTCTACCCCCGAAATCCGCCTCGCCAACCCCGAAGACGTGGGCGCCGTAGCCGAGCTGCTCGGGGCTTTCCGCGACTGGTTCGGCAAGTCGCAGCCCACGAACGACGAGATCCGCGCGAGCGTCGAGCGGATCATGAGCGACGGGGACGGCGAGTACCTGCTCGCCCTCCTCGGGCAACGGCCGGTGGGCGTGTGCCAGCTGCGCTACCGCTGGAGCGTGTGGACGTCCTCGCCCGACTGCTGGCTCGAGGACCTCTTCGTCGTCGAGGAGCAACGCGGCACGGGCCTCGGGCGCGCGCTCGTCGACGCCGCGCTCGAACGCGCCCGCGAGCACGGCTGTGGGCGCATCGAGCTTGACGTGAACGAGCAGAACGAGCCCGCGCTCGGCCTGTATCAGGCGAGCGGATTCGAGCTCGAGTGGAAGCCGCCGGGCCGCTCGATCCTCATGGGGCGGCGGCTCGACGGCGGAGGGCCGCGCTAGTCGTCGAGCGCGCGGTAGTCGATCTCGAGGAAGTCCTCGACCTCGGGCACCCAGCGCGACTCCACGAAGTTCGTGTGGTCGGGGTGCTCGTTGTACGCCTGGTAGGCGGCGTCGTCGGCGAACTCCATCGAGAACCCGAATCGGTAGCCGTTCTTCGGACTGACCTCGCGAAGGGCCTCGAAGTTCTCGACGCCCGGGATCGCGGGCAGGACCCGCTGCGCCTCGGCGAGGAAGTCCCGCTCCTCGGCCGATCCCTCGGCGTGCTTGAGCTTGAAGACGACGGTGTGGCGGATGCGCCCGTTGCTGAGTGTCGGCATAGCGCGCGCACCCTAGCGCGTGCGCGCGCCAGCCGCCGGTCACGTCCTCACCGGGCTCGGCGGATGAAATCGATCAGCCGGCCGAAGCGCTCGTGGCGTTCCTCCGGGCTCACCGGATGCGCCCACGCTTCCCCCACGCCGGTAACCCACGGGACCAGCACGTCGAAGTCCAGCTCGCGCATGAGCTCGAGGCTCTCGATGAAGCTCCGGGGGTCGCTGGAAGCAAGCAGGCCCACGCGCCAGCGCCCGCGGTGCAGGTACACGCTGTCGCCGGTGAACAGGAAGCGCCGCTCGCCGGAATCCCAGAGGTAGGCGGTCGCGCCGGGCGTGTGCCCCGGGATCGGGATCGCCTCGAAGTCGTCGTCGAGGTGGAACCTGCGGGCGAACGTGAGCGGCCTGCCGCCGTGCTCGATCACCTGCTGGGCGTCCGCCCGGTGCACGACCGGGCGCGCGCCCAGCTCCTCGGGGGCGAGGCCGAACATCGACTCGTGCCAGTGGTTCAGGTACTGGCGCTCGACGCCCGCGCTCTCAAGCCACTCCGCGTCGCCCGCGAGCGCGCCGTTGCTGTAGATGAGCAGGTTGCCGGCGTCGCGCTCGAGCAGGAACGCGCGCGCCTCGAGGTTCGGGCCGAACGGCAGCGTCTGCGGCCTGCTCGCGCGCACGTGGGAGAACTCGAGCGCCGGCGGGGTCTGGGTGAGGGCCATCGGGACCTCCTTTCGGGGATGGGTTGGGATGCCGAAACCCATCTTGCATCTTCAACCGCACTTGAAGTCAAGGGCGGCGCTCCGCACGCCAGGCCGCGACCCGCGATCATCTGCCGTGATGGCCGACACCGCGGAGATCCGCGAGGCGACGGCCGCCGAGGCGGACGTCGCAGGCCGCCTGCTCTACGACTTCAACCTCGAGTTCGGCGAGGATGAGACGACCGCCGACGCGTTCGCGGCCCGCCTGCGCGAGCTGATCCCGGCCGGCGAGGCCATGGTCCTGCTCGCCGGCGAGCCGCCCGTGGGCATCGCCGTGCTGCGCTTCCGCCCCGCGCTGTGGGCCGAGGGGCTCGACGCCTACCTCGAGGAGCTCTACGTGAGGCCCGACCGGCGCGGCCGCGGGATCGGCCGGGCGCTGCTCGACGCCGCGTGCGAGCGGGCGCGCGAGCGCGGCGCCATCTACATCGTGGTCGCGACCGGCACCCAGGACACCGCGGCGCGTCGACTGTACGAGAGCGCGGGCTTCACGAACCTCGACGCCGGCGAGCCGCTCCTCTACTACGAGCGTGATCTCTGAGCTGAGCGGCGGGCCGGCCCGATCTCCCGCAGATCACCGACGCACGATCCGCACGACGCGCACCCGCACGCGCTCCTGGCCTGGTGGAGCGGTCGCGCGCACGCGCAGCTTGGCGCGCACCTT
>ERZ795042.1974-NODE-1974-length-12102-cov-5.946460_pt1 | contig 12102 bp, 16 predicted proteins | sample MGYA00375126_ERZ795042 | MGnify/ENA primary metagenome ERZ795042 (study PRJEB30171, sample SAMN05518105) | compost metagenome | isolation source: Feedstock adapted compost from Newby Island compost facility, Milpitas, CA | place: USA:Newby Island compost...
GTCGGGCAGGTCGCCGAGCAGGAAGATCAGGAGCGCGACCGCGCCGAGGACCCCGACCGCCATCGCCGCCGGCTGCGAGCCCGCCCCGACCGCGATGATCGTGAACAGCGCCGCGAAGCCGGCGATCACGAACAGCGCGTTGCCGTGCCGCTCGGCGGAGTCCTGCGCGGCGAGCGCCTCGCCGCCGGGCGGGGCGAACTCGAACATCGTCATGAGCTCCGAAGCGAACAGCAGCGCTGCCGCCAAAAGGCAGGCCCATGGCAGCAGCCGCTCGGTCCTCGCCACCGCTCAGCCCTCCGCCACCGGGGACGCGGGTCTCGCCCTGCCGGCCCGGGCGCCGCGGCGCGCCCGCGCGCGCTGCTTTCGAGCGCCGGTCGGCCCGCCGTAGGCCGCGGCCAGCGGCGCCAGCGCGATCAGCAGCGCCCCCGCCGCGAGCTGCGCCCAGAAGCCGCCCTGCAGGGTCGCCTTGGCGCCCTCGTACGCGATCGCGGCCTCGCCCTCCTCGAGCCCCTTCGGCATGTCGACGAGCAGGCTGAGCGCCACCGTGGCCGCCCCGAGCGCGCCCAGCAGCAGGGCCCCCCAGCGCCGCCGGGCGGCGCAGACGGCCACGCCCACGAGGGCGAGCGCCGCGATCGGCAGGCCCAGCCAGGCGTGGGCGGCGCCCGTGCGCTCCGAGGAGACCTCCGGCGGCGGCGCGATCGAGTCCACCTCCGCGTAGGCGTCGGTGCTGATCTGGGTCGCCGTGTAGTCGACGAACTGCGACGCCGCGAGCAGGGCCGCGACGCCCGCGGCGGCGAGCAGGGTCGCACGCAGCGGCGTGAACGTGCGCGCCCCGAACAGGACGGCGCTGCGCCCGAGCGCCCACAGGGCGAGCGCGACCGGTACGAGCACGCGCCAGGCGGCGAGCACCACGGCGCCAGCGCGCTCGGCGACCCCCATGTAGATCCCGGCAGGGATGCGCAGCATCTCGAGCGCGATCGCGCCGGCCTCGCGCAGGATCGCGAGGGCCGCCCCGGCCGCTCCGGCCACGATCGCGAGGGGCCCGCCACGGCGTTCGCCGCGGCCCCGCGCCGCGCCGCGCCGCTCACCGCGCGCCGCCCGGCGGGGCGCGCGCCGCCGGCCTTCCTCCCGGTCCCCCGCGTCCGGCTCTCTCAGCCGCATTTCAGGCCCTCGAAAGCCACAATGCCTCTGCTATAGTGATCCGTCGCTCGCGGCCGGGCCCGGAAGGGCCTTTTTTGTGCCCTCAGCCGCCGGCGACAAATGGATCGTCCTCCTCATGATGAGCGGCACGGGCGCCCGCTCATCGAAAAACTTCGATCGACACTCTAGAGACAGCATGGCACGCAACTTCCCACTAGAGAAGACCCGCAACATCGGGATCATGGCGCACATCGACGCCGGCAAGACCACCACGACCGAGCGGATCCTCTACTACACCGGTCGTACCCACAAGCTGGGTGAGGTCCACGAGGGCGCCGCGACCATGGACTGGATGGATCAGGAGCAGGAGCGCGGCATCACGATCACCTCGGCCGCGACCGCCTGCGAGTGGAACGGCCATCGGATCAACATCATCGACACTCCGGGCCACGTCGACTTCACCGTCGAGGTCGAGCGCTCGCTGCGCGTCCTCGACGGCGCCGTCGCTGTCTTCGACTCGGTCGCCGGCGTCGAGCCGCAGTCCGAGACCGTCTGGCGCCAGGCCGACAAGTACCGCGTGCCGCGCATCGCCTTCATCAACAAGATGGACCGCGTCGGCGCCCACTTCGCGAACGCGGTCCAGAGCATGCGCGACCGCCTCGGCGCGAACGCGCTGCCGATCCAGCTTCCGATCGGCGCCGAGGACGAGTTCGTCGGCGTCGTCGACCTGATCTCCAACAAGGCGCTCGTCTGGAAGGACGACCTGGGCACCCAGTACGAGGCCCAGGACGTGCCCGCCGAGATGGAGGACGAGGTCGCCGAGGCGCGCACCGCGCTGATCGAGGCGTGCGCCGACTACGACGACGAGCTCATGGAGCTGTACCTGGACGAGCAGGAGATCCCGCACGACCGGATCGTCTCGTCGCTCCGCCAGGCGACGATCGACCTCCAGGTCACGCCGGTGCTCTGCGGCTCGGCCTTCAAGAACAAGGGCGTGCAGCCGCTGCTCGACGCGATCGTCGAGCTGCTCCCCTCGCCGGTCGACATCCCGCCGGTCGAGGGCAACGTGCCGGACAAGGACGGCCAGCCCGGCGAGGCGGACACGCGCCCGGCCGACGACTCGGCCCCGTTCGCGGCGCTCGCCTTCAAGATCATGGCCGACCCCTACATCGGCAAGCTCACCTACTTCCGCGTCTACTCGGGCAAGCTCCAGGCGGGCGGGCGCGTGCTCAACGCGAACACCGGCAAGACCGAGCGCATCGGTCGCCTGCTGATGATGCACGCGAACCACCGCGAGGAGATCGAGGAGGCCTACGCGGGCGACATCCTCGCCGCGGTCGGCCTCAAGCAGACCTCCACCGGCGACACCCTCTGCGCGCCCGACGCGCCCATCCTGCTCGAGTCGATCGAGTTCCCGGACCCGGTCATCCAGGTGGCGATCGAGCCCAAGACCAAGTCCGACCAGGAGAAGCTCGGCACCGCGCTCGCGCGCCTCGCCGACGAGGACCCGACCTTCCGGATCGAGACCGACGAGGAGACCGGGCAGACGATCATCCACGGGATGGGCGAGCTGCACCTCGAGGTCATCGTCGACCGGCTCACCCGCGAGTTCAACGTCGACGCGAACGTCGGGCGCCCGCAGGTCGCCTACCGCGAGACCGTGCGGGAGCGCGTCGAGAAGGTCGAGGCGCGCTTCGTGCGTCAGACCGGCGGTCGCGGCCAGTACGGCCACGTCGTCATCAACCTCGAGCCGGCGCCGGGCGAGGGCTTTGACTTCGTCAACGAGATCAAGGGCGGCGTCATCCCGGGCGAGTACATCCCCGCGGTCCAGCAGGGGATGGAGGAGGCCCTGGGCTCGGGCGTCATGGCCGGCTATCCGCTGGTCGACGTCCGGGTGGAGCTGATCGACGGCTCCTACCACGAGGTCGACTCCTCGGAGATGGCGTTCAAGATCGCCGGCTCGATGGCGATCCAGGAGGCGGCGCGCCGCGCCAAGCCCGTGCTGCTCGAGCCGGTGATGAATGTGGAGGTCGTGACGCCCGAGGAGTTCCTCGGCGACGTCATCGGCGACCTCTCCCGCCGCCGCGGCAAGGTGCAGGGCCAGGAGCAGCGCGGCAACGCGCTCGCGGTCAGGGCATTCGTGCCGCTCGGCGAGATGTTCGGGTACGCCACCGACCTGCGTTCGTCCACGCAGGGGCGCGCCCAGTACACGATGCAGTTCGAGCGCTACGAGGAAGTCCCCAGCAACATCGCTGAGGAGATCGTGGCGGCCCGGAGCGGGGAGCCAGTGGGAGCCGGCGCGTAGCTATATTTCTCGGGTTCGCCCGCACGGGTACGGGTCGCATGCCGCGCCCGCGGAAGAGCCACTAGCGACCATCCGAACCAACACCGGAACTTAAAGAGAGAAGGACAACGAACTGAACCCCCGAGCCCTCAAGGCCGGAACGGAGAAGGAGCGAAATGTCGAAGGAGAAGTTCGAGCGCGATAAGCCGCACGTCAACGTCGGCACCATCGGTCACATCGACCACGGCAAGACGACGCTGACTGCAGCCATCACCACCGTTCTGGCGGAGGCCATGGGCGGCGAGGCGAAGAGCTTCGATGAGATCGACAACGCTCCTGAGGAGAAGGAGCGCGGGATCACCATCGCGACCTCGCACGTCGAGTACCAGACCGAGAACCGGCACTACGCTCACGTCGACTGCCCGGGCCACGCCGACTACGTCAAGAACATGATCACGGGCGCGGCCCAGATGGACGGCGCGATCCTGGTCGTCTCGGCCGCCGACGGCCCGATGCCGCAGACGCGCGAGCACATCCTGCTCGCCCGTCAGGTGAACGTGCCCTACGTGGTCGTCTTCCTCAACAAGGTCGACATGGTCGACGACGAGGAGCTCATCGAGCTCGTCGAGGAGGAGGTCCGCGACCTGCTCAACGAGTACGACTTCCCGGGCGACGACACCCCGATCATCCGCGGCTCGGCGCTCAAGGCGCTCGAGGGCGACGAGGACGCCAAGAAGGCCATCCTCGAGCTCGCCAACACGCTCGACTCCTACATCCCGGAGCCGGAGCGCGATCTGGACAAGCCGTTCCTGATGCCGATCGAGGACGTGTTCTCGATCACGGGCCGCGGGACCGTCGCCACCGGCCGTATCGAGCAGGGCGTCATCAAGACGGGCGACGAGGTCGAGATCGTCGGCATCCGCCCGACCGAGAAGACCGTCGTCACCGGCGTCGAGATGTTCCGCAAGATCCTCGACGAGGGCCAGGCGGGCGACAACGTCGGCTGCCTGCTCCGCGGCACCAAGCGCGAGGAGATCGAGCGTGGCCAGGTGCTCGCCGCGCCGGGCACGATCACGCCCCACACCAAGTTCAAGGCGGAGGTCTACTGCCTGAAGAAGGAGGAGGGCGGCCGCCACACCCCGTTCTTCTCGGGTTACCGCCCGCAGTTCTACTTCCGCACGACGGACGTGACCGGCGTCGCCAACCTGCCCGAGGGCACGGAGATGGTCATGCCGGGCGACAACGTGGAGATGACGATCGAGCTGATCGCTCCGATCGCCATGGACAAGGGCCTGCGGTTCGCCATCCGCGAGGGTGGCCGCACCGTCGGCTCGGGCGTCGTCACCGAGATCATCGAGTAACGACACCCAGCAAAGGACCGGTCCTCCGGGGCCGGTCCTTTTCGCGGCCCGCGGGGCCGCTTGCAAGGACATAAAGCGACGATCCTGGGGCGCCGGCCCCGCTCGGGCGGCGCCCCAGATCACGCGAGAAGTTCGACAACCGAAGACGAGAGAGAACCGAAGTTGGCAACGCTGGCCACCAACAAAATCCGAATCCGCCTGAAGGCGTACGACCACGAGGCGATCGACCGCGCCGCTCGCGAGATCGTTGATACGGCGACGCGCACCGGCGCGAGGGTCTCCGGGCCAGTCCCGCTGCCGACGGAGAAGAACGTCTACGTCGTGATCCGCTCGCCGTTCAAGGACAAGGACTCGCGCGAGCACTTCGAGATCCGCACGCACAAGCGGCTCATCGACATCCTGCAGCCCACGCCCAAGACCGTCGACTCGCTGCAGCGCCTGGACGCGCTCCCCGCCGGGGTCGACATCGAGATCAAGATCTAGACACGGACGCAGAGGACTTAGAGGACGCAAAGAGGACTTCCATGGCGGCGATCATCGGCAAGAAGGTCGGCATGACCCAGATCTTCCAGGAGGACGGCACACGCGTGCCCGTCACCGTGATCGAGGCCGGCCCGTGCCCGGTGACGGCCGTGCGCGATCCGGAGCGCGATGGCTACAAGGCCGTGCAGCTCGCCTTCGATCCGGTCGACGAGCGCAAGCTCACCAAGGCCGAGCTCGGCCACCTCAAGAAGGCCGGCGTCGGGCCCATGCGCACGCTGGTCGAGTTCCGCGACGAGGACCTGGGCTCCGAGGAGGGCCCGAAGGTCGGCGACGTCGCGACCGTCGAGCAGTTCGAGCCGGGCCAGAAGGTCAAGGTCTCCGGGGTCGCGATCGGCAAGGGCTTCCAGGGCACGGTCCGCCGCCACGGCTTCGGCCGCGGGCCCGTCACCCACGGCTCGCACAACGTGCGCGCCCCGGGCTCGATCGGCGCCGCCGCGTTCCCGGCACGAGTCTTCAAGGGCCTGCGCATGCCGGGCCACATGGGCGGGAAGCGCGTGACCCAGCGCGGTCTCGAGGTCGTCGAGGTCGACGCCGAGCGCAACCTCCTGATCCTGCGCGGCGCTGTGCCCGGTCCCAAGAACGGCACGGTGGAGGTGCGGAGCGATGGCTAAGGCGAAGACTTTGAAGGTCGCCTCGCTCGACAAGCAGGCGAAGTCCGAGGTCCCGGCGAGCGTCTTCGGCGAGGAGTTCCACGAGACCCTCGTCCACGAGACCGCGCGCGCCGAGGCCGCCGCGCGCCGGCGCGGCACCGCCTCGACGCTCGGGCGCGGCGAGGTCGCGATGACCGGCGTGAAGGCCTGGCGCCAGAAGGGCACCGGCCGGGCCCGCGTGGGCGCGCTGTCCGTGCCGCACCGCCGTGGCGGTGGCGTCGCGTTCGGCCCCAAGCCGCGCGGCTACACGTTCAAGGTCAACCGCAAGGCCCGCCGCCGGGCGCTGCGCGCCGCGCTGTCCGTGCACGCCGCGCGTGACTCGCTCGCGATCCTCGACGCCGCCAACTACAAGGAGCCGAAGACCAAGCAGGCGGCCGAGGCGCTCAAGAAGTGGGGCGCGCGCCAGCCGACCCTCGTCGTCATCAACCCCGACGAGGAGAACGTGCTCAAGAGCTTCCGCAACATCCCGCGCGTCACCGTGCTGCCGGCGAGCGCCGCGGGCGTCCTCGACATCATCGGCCACCGCTCGCTGGTGGTCTCGAAGGCCGCGCTCGAGGTGCTCGAGCAGCGCGCCGCCGAGGTCGTGCGCGGCAACGGTGCCGCTCCCGCCGAGGAGCCGAAGGCCGCCGCGCCGGAGGAGGAACCCAAGGCCGAGGCCGAGGAGTCCGCGGAGGAGGCTCCGGCCGAGGAGGCCGAGGCGCAGCACGAGCCCGAGGCCGGCGCTGCGGCGGAGGCGGCCGACGAGCCCGCCGCCGAGGAGTCGGAGGATGAGCCCGAGGCCGAGAAGGACGGTGATGCGTGATGGATCCCCGTAGCGTGATCATCGAGCCGGTCGTGAGCGAGAAGAGCTACGCGCTCATGGCCGACGGCAAGTACACGTTCCGCGTCGACGACCGCGCCAACAAGACGCAGATCAAGCACGCGGTGGAGGAGATCTTCGACGTGCGCGTCGTCGGGGTGCGCACCGCGAAGGTCCGGCCGAAGCCGAAGCGCCGCGGCCTGCACGTGGGCAAGACGCGCGCCTGGAAGAAGGCGATCGTCCAGCTCGCCCCGGGCGATCGGATCGAGCTGTTCGAGGGCGCGGCGGTCGCCGAGTAAGCGACGTCACGGAGAGGACGAGAGGACTTTCACCATGGCAATGCGTAAGACAAAGCCGACGAGCCCCGGGCGTCGCTTCGCGATGTACCAGCTCCGCGAGGAGATCACGTCGGCTACGCCGCACAAGCCGCTGACCAAGGGCAAGAAGTCGACCGGCGGCCGCAACGCCTACGGCCGGGTCACCGCCCGCCACCGCGGCGGCGGCGCGAAGCGCAAGTACCGCGTGATCGACTTCAAGCGCCGCAAGGACGGGGTCCCGGCGAAGGTCGCGACCATCGAGTACGACCCGAACCGCACCACCTACATCGCGCTCCTGCACTACGCGGACGGTGCCAAGAGCTACATCCTGGCTCCCAACGGGCTCACGGTGGGCTCGACCGTGATGTCGGGCGAGGACGCCGACATCCGGCCGGGCAACGCGCTGCCGCTGCGGGCGATCCCGACCGGCACCGTGGTCCACAACGTGGAGCTCACCCCGGGCCAGGGCGGGCGCCTCGGCCGCGCCGCCGGGACCTCGATCCAGGTGGTCGCGAAGGAGGGCGACATGGTCACCCTGCGCCTGCCCTCGTCGGAGATGCGCATGGTCCGTGCCGAGTGCCGCGCGACGGTCGGTACCCTCTCCAACGCCGAGCACCAGAACGTGAAGATCGGCAAGGCCGGTCGGAACCGCCACAAGGGGCGGCGCCCGCAGACCCGAGGGGTCGCGATGAACCCGGTCGACCATCCGCACGGAGGCGGCGAGGCACACCACACGCCGGGTGGCCATCCGGTCACGCCGTGGGGCAAGCCCACCCTCGGGTACAGGACCCGGAAAAAGGGCAAGCCCTCGGACGCGCTGATCGTGCGCGGCCGCCGGCGCGGCAAGAAGAAGCGTTAACCACGACAACCAAGACCTGAGAGAACCGAACCACCCGAGACAGGACAGATGGGTAGATCAACCAAGAAGGGACCGTTCGTCGAGGAGCGCTTGATGAAACGCATCCAGGCGATGAACGAGGCGAACCAGAAGCAGATGATCAAGACCTGGTCGCGCGCGTCCACCATCTTCCCTGAGATGGTCGGTCACACCATCGCCGTGCACGACGGGCGAAAGCACGTGCCGGTGTTCATCTCGGAATCGATGGTCGGTCACAAGCTGGGTGAGTTCGCGCCTACCCGGACCTTCAAGGGTCACGGCGGAAAGGACCGGTAACCGATGGCCGCCGCCGGCGAAAACACCCCCACGGTGCGCGCGAGCGCGCGCTACCTGCGCGTTGCCCCGCGCAAGGCACGGCTCGTCGCCGATCAGGTCCGGGGCCTGCCCGTGACCCAGGCGCGCGAGCTGCTCGACTTCTCGCCGCGCGGCGCCGCCCGTGACATCGCAAAGCTGATCGACTCGGCGGCAGCCAACGCCGAGCACAACCACGAGCTGGTCGCGGAGGACCTGCGGATCGCGGAGATCCGGGTCGACGAGGGTCCGACGCTGCGGCGCTGGCGCGCCCGCGCCCGCGGCCGCGCGACCAGGATCGACAAGCGCACGAGTCACATCACCGTGGCCCTCAAGCCGACGGAGGACGAGGAGTAGCTATGGGGCAGAAGGTTCATCCCGAAGGGTTCCGCGTCGGCTACATCCACGACTGGAAGTCGACCTGGTTCACCGAGCGCAACTTCGCGGACTACCTCCACGAGGACATGATGATCCGCGACCACATCGAGAACCGGCTTTCGCACGCCGGCCTCTCCGACATCACGATCGTCAAGCAGCGCGGTGAGATCACCGTCGACATCCACACCGCGCGCCCCGGCATCGTGATCGGCAAGTCGGGTTCCGAGGTCGACGCGCTGCGTCGTGACCTGCACAAGCTCACCGGCAAGCCGGTCAAGGTCAACATCCGCGAGATCAAGCGGCCGGAGCTCGACGCCAAGCTCGTCGCCCAGTCGATCGCGGAGCAGCTCCAGAACCGCGTCGCCTTCCGCCGCGCGATGAAGCGCGCGCTGACCTCGGCGATGCGCTCCGGCGCGAAGGGCGTCAAGGTGCAGGTCTCCGGGCGCCTCGGCGGCGCCGAGATGGCCCGCACCGAGGGCTACTCCGACGGCCGGGTGCCGCTGCACACGCTGCGCGCGGACATCGACTACGGCTTCGTCGAGGCCAAGACGACGACCGGCCGGATCGGCGTCAAGTGCTGGATCAACAAGGGCGAGGTCATGCCTGAGGGCTACCGGGCCGGCGCGGTGGAGGAAGAGGAGCTTCAGCCGCGTGGTCGCCGCGACGGCGACCGGGGCCGGGGTCGCGGCCGGCGCGACCGCGGTCCGCGCCAGCAGCGGCGCAGCGAGCAGAGCGCTCCCGCCCAGCAGGGCGAGCGCAACACCGCCGCTACGGCGCCGCAGGCCACGCCCGAGACGACCGCGAGCGGAGGTGAGTCCTGATGCTTTCCCCGAAGCGCGTTAAGCACCGCAAGGTGCAGCGGGGCCGCATGCGCGGCATGACCAAGGGCGGCTCCGAGGTGCACTTCGGTGACTTCGGGCTGAAGGCCACGGAGCGCGGTTGGATCACCAACCGCCAGATCGAGGCCGCCCGTATCGCGATGACCCGCAAGATCAGGCGTGGCGGCAAGGTCTGGATCAACGTGTTCCCGGACAAGCCCTACACGAAGAAGCCGGCCGAGACCCGCATGGGGTCCGGCAAGGGCAACCCCGAGGGCTGGGTGGCCGTGGTGAAGCCCGGCCGCGTGATGTTCGAGCTCGCGGGCGTTCCCGAGGACCTCGCGCGCGAGGCCATGCGCCTGGCCGGCCGCAAGCTGCCCGTGAAGACGAAGTTCGTCACCCGGGAGGGTCTGCACGAATGAAGGCCTCCGAGGTTCACGCGATGACCGACCAGGACCTGGTCGAGGCGCTGCGCGAGGCGCGCCAGGAGGCGTTCAACCTGCGCTTCCGGCACGCGACGGGCGAGCTCGAGAACACCGCCGCCCTGCGCGAGTCGCGGCGCAACGTCGCGCGCCTGCTGACGGTGGCGCGCGAGCGCGGAATCGACGTCAATAAGGAACTGAGCAGAAAGCGGAAGTGATGGCAGCCGAAGAGGAAAAGGACGAGACCGCCGAGGCCCCGGCCGAGGAGCCCGCTGCGGAGGAGGCTGCTGCCGAGGAGGCCGCCGCGCCGGCGGAGCCCGAGGAGAAGCTCACCCCCAAGCAGCTCCGCAAGCGCCGTCGCGCCGAGCACAAGGGCAAGCCGCGTCCGCCGCGGACCCCCGAGCAGCGCGCCGCCGAGCGCAAGGCCGAGCGTGCCCGCAAGGCCGAGCTGCGCCGCAAGCGCCGCGCCGCCGAGCGGGCCAACAAGGGCGAGCGCCGCGAGGGCACGCCGCCGCGCGAGCGCAAGCCGGGCGTGCGCCGGTACCGGCAGGGGACCGTGGTCTCGGCCAAGCCCGACAAGACCATCACCGTCCGCGTGGACATCGTCCGGCGCCACCGCCGCTACGAGAAGGTCGTGCGCACGTCCACGACGCTGCACGCGCACGACGAGCGCAACGAGGCGCATGAGGGCGATGTCGTGCGAGTCGTTGAGTCCCGGCCGCTCTCGCGGACCAAGCGCTGGCGGCTGGTGGAGATCCTGGAGAGGGCCCGTTAGCGATGATCCAGCAGGAGACAAGGCTTAAGGTCGCCGACAACTCGGGCGCGCGCGAAATCCTCTGCATCCGCGTCAAGGGTGGCTCGCACCGTCGCTACGCGCGCGTCGGTGACGTGATCACAGCGACCGTGAAGCAGGCGACGCCGCGCGGCAGCGTGCGCAAGGGCGAGGTCGTCCAGGCCGTCGTCGTGCGCACCCGCAAGCAGCTCGGCCGGCCGGACGGCACCTACATCTCGTTCGACGAGAACGCCGCCGTGCTGATCGACAACCAGAACAACCCGCGCGGCACCCGCATCTTCGGTCCGGTGGCGCGCGAGCTGCGCGACCGCAACTTCATGAAGATCGTGTCCCTGGCTCCGGAGGTGCTCTGATGGCCCGGAAGCGCAACCAGACGCCGGCGAAGCGCAAGGCGATGCGCATCCGCAAGGACGACACGGTCATCGTGATCAGCGGCAAGGACCGCGGCAAGACCGGCCGCGTCCTGCGCACCGAGCCGCGTCGTGAGCGCGTGTACGTCGAGGGCCTCAATATCGTTAAGCGCCACACGCGGCCGCGCTCGATCCGCGACGCCCAGAAGGGCGAGGCCGGTGGCATCATCGAGAAGGAGGGGCCGATCCACGTCTCCAACGTGATGCTCCTCGACCCGCGCGACAACAAGCCGACCCGCGTCGGGATCCGCATCGCGGAGGACGGCACGCGCAAGCGCTACGCCAAGCGCACCGGCCAGGACATCGACTAACGCCCGACCCCCAACCCCCGAAGCCCCGAACGAAAGTTTCATGGAAGCCACGACAGCGACACCGACACAGCAGGCGGCACCGCCGCCCCGGCTGCGCGAGCGCTACGAGAACGAGCTCGTCCCCAAGCTGACCGAGAAGTTCGGCTACAAGAGCCGGATGGAGGTCCCGCGCCTCGAGAAGATCACGCTGAACATGGGGATCGGCGACGCGAAGCAGTCGACGCCCCTGCTCGAGGCGGCGACGGAGCAGCTGGCGCTGATCGCCGGCCAGCGGCCGAACGTGCGCCGGGCCCGCAAGTCGATCGCGGCCTTCAAGGTGCGCGAGGGCATGCCCGTCGGCGTCGCGGTCACGCTGCGCGGCGCGCGCATGTGGGAGTTCCTCGACCGCATGATCACGATCGCGATCCCGCGGATCCGCGACTTCCGCGGGCTCAACCCGCGCTCGTTCGACGGCCGGGGCAACTACTCGATGGGGGTGCGCGAGCAGCTCATCTTCCCCGAGGTCGACTACGACTCGATCGACCAGGTCCGCGGGCTCGACGTGACGATCACGACGACCGCGAAGACCGACGAGGAGGCCTTCGAGCTGCTCCTCGGCCTGGGCATGCCGTTCCGCCAGGACGGCCGCCCCGGCGGCTCGGCGACCGCCGCCGAGCAGGAGGAGGAGCGCCGCAAGGAGGAGGCTCG
>ERZ795042.1983-NODE-1983-length-12053-cov-271.872979_pt1 | contig 12053 bp, 8 predicted proteins | sample MGYA00375126_ERZ795042 | MGnify/ENA primary metagenome ERZ795042 (study PRJEB30171, sample SAMN05518105) | compost metagenome | isolation source: Feedstock adapted compost from Newby Island compost facility, Milpitas, CA | place: USA:Newby Island compost...
CGGCGTGCGCGACGTGCCGAAGCAGCGCGCCATCGCACCACAGATCGACCGGACCGTTCCGCCCGCGCCGCGCAACGCCATCGGAACGGCGGTGCAGGCGATCGGCAGCGAGGAGGGGAGCGTCGAAACCGAGGACTGTCTCAACGTCACGATCTATACGCCGGGGCTCGACCAGGACATCGTTCCGGCGCTCGAGTGGGTGCGCGACAACATCGAGCGCTTCGGCGGCGACCCGCGTCGCGTGATGATCTTCGGCCAGTCGGGCGGCGGCGCGAAGGTCTCGATACTGACGGCAATGCCTTCGGCACCCGGGCTCTTCCACGTCGTGCGTGCGAATCCGTTCGATCCGGTGCCCAGTCCGCTCAACGCCGACGTACCGCTGATCGTGGGCTCGACGCGCACCGAGCAGACCGTATTCCTCGCCCGCGACGAGTCGCTGTTCAATCTCGACGAGGAAGGCCTGAGAAAACGGCTGCGTCAGGAGATGGGCGAGCGCACGGCAGACGGCGCCATTGCGCTCTACCGCCGCGAGATGCCCCAGGCTTCGCCTTCGGATCTGTACTTCAGCATCCTCAGCGATCGCAGCCGCCATCAGACGATCCTTCTTGCCTCGATGAAGGCGGCGCAGGGCGGGGCGCCCGCGTGGCTCTATCAGCTCAGCTGGCACACGCCCGCGTTCGGCGGTGTGCTGCGCTCGCCGCACTCGCTCGATCTGCCGCTCGTATTCGACCTCGCACGCAGCGAGCGCTGGAAGTCCTATACGGGAGGAGGCGAGGACGCCGAGCGGGTCGCGAAGGCGATGAGCGAGGCGTGGGTCGCGTTCGCGGCCACGGGTGATCCTTCGACCGGGCGCCTGGCGTGGCCGAAGTACACGCTCGAGCGGCGCGAGACGATGCTGTTCGACGTCGAGAGCCGAGCGCGCACCGACCCTTACCGCGCCACGCGAGTGTTCCGGGAAGAGACGCTCACCTGATTCCGCGCCGGCCCGCGGCTGGGCGCACAGCGTGCGCCGGCAGGGATCAGTTGAGATCCTCGAGCGTGATCACCCGGCCTTCGAGCGCGGCCTTGTTCGCGGCTCGGCGCAGCCGCTCGACGCGCAGCCTCGCCTCGGGCGCCTCTTCCTTCGGCAGTGCGGCCATGCAGGTCTCGTAGATCTCCCTGAAGTCCTCGGCGTGCTCCGGGTGCGTCAGGATCAAACCGCGGTTCTCGCGCATGCCCTGCAGCGTCTTGCGGCCGACTTCCTCGGGATCCATGCCGGCCTCGAACGCGGCGCCGAAGGCCTCGAGCTGCGCGCGGTCGACCGGCGGGAAGCCGCTGTTGGCGTACTTCTCCGGACGCTTGAGCGCGGAGTCCCACGCGTTCGTGCGCGTGAGACCGGGACACATGAGGGAGACTCCGATGCCGTACGGCGCGAGGTTATAGCGCAGGCACTCGGTGAGCCCGCGCACCGCGAACTTCGAGGCCGTGTAGATGCCCGCCTGAGGGCCGGAGATGAACGCGGCCATCGAGGCGACGTTGACGATGTGCCCGCCCTTGCCGTGCTTCTTGATGCGCGGGATGCAGGTGACGAGTCCGTTGACGACGCCGCCGAAGTTGACGCCCATGATCCAGTCGTAGTCGTCGTAGGTCGCGAGGTCGGTCGGACCGAAGACGCTCACGCCCGCATTGTTCACGAGGACGTCGAGCTGTCCGTAACGCTCCTCGACGGCATCCGCGACTCCGACCCACGCCGCGCGATCGGTGACGTCGAGCTTGAGCATCAGCGGAGCCTCGAATCCGTTCTCGCGGAACCACTCGAGCGCGGCGTCGCGATGCGCCTCGTTACGGTAGGTGAGCGCGAGACGCATTCCCGCGCGTGCGAAGGTCTTGGCGAGTCCCAGGCCGATGCCCGAAACGCCGCCGGTGATCAGTGCCGCACGTCCTGCGAATTCCATGCCTGCAATCCTCCGCGGTGGCTGTGTCAGACTCGTGATCTCGGCTGCGCGTCCAGCATGATATCCGTCATGGACTGCAAGGGGGAGTGACGATGAGCGAGATCGAAATGCTCAGGCAGATGGTGGAGAAGCTGACGCATCGCGTGGAGATCCTCGAGGACATCAACGCCATCCGCAGGCTCCACTTCGCATACGGCTATCTCATCGACTACTGCCGCTACGACGACGTCGTGCAGCTCTTCGCGGAGGACGGAGAGGTCGTCTTTCTCTCGGGTATCTATCGCGGCCACGCGAGCATCGCGCGGCTCTACAAGACCTGGTTCCAGCAGTTCTTCACTCAGGGACGCGAGGGACCGGAGCACGGCTTCCTGCTCGATCACTTCCAGATGCAGGACATCATCACGGTGTCGGACGACCGGCGCACCGCGCGCGGCCGCTTCCGTGCGATGCTCGCGGGAGGAAGCCACGAGTCGCGCGGCTACAAGCCGCCCGGGCTGCCGGATCAGTTCTACGAGGCGGGCGTGTACGAGAACGAGTACGTCCGCGAGAACGGCGTGTGGAAGATCAAGCGGCTCGACTACGTCGTCGAGTGGCAGGCGGAGTACGAGAAGGGTTGGGCGCACACGGTCTCGCACCTGCAGCCCTTCACGAAGACCTACCCCGAGGATCCGAAAGGTCCGGACGAGCTGCTGCCGGTCAAGCGCCTCGCGTGGCCGGAGCGCAGCGGCGTGCGCTTCCACTACGCGCATCCCGTCACGGGCAGGAGCCTGAACCGCTGAAACCGAAGGGCTCCCGGGCGCGCGCAGGCCTCCGGTGCGCCTGCTCGTCCGAAGCGGACTCGATGCCGCCCGCGAGCGTCGAATATCAACACGTTGATACGATATCAACTGGTTGATACGATCCGGCGCGAACGGTTTTCGGCCGCAGTCGCGGCGCAGCGCTGTCCGGCTGCGGCCGCCATCGGTCATTACCACCGTCACGGCGAATCTTCGACGGGAGACTCTCAATGAAGAACGACGAGAACAGACTCGACCGCCGCTCCTTCCTCGGCGGTGCCATCGGGGCGGCAGGCGCGTTCAGCGCGGCGACCATGCTGCCGCCGCTGGTGCACGCGCAGCCGATACCCCGTCCGGCCTGGATGCCGCTCGATCATCCGGCACCGGCGTCGGGCGGTACGACCTTCAAGCCGCTGCGTGCCGAGGTGGAGGTCCGCGACTGCGTCGTGGAGGGCAAGATTCCGGATGACCTCAACGGCGGCTTCTACGCCACGGGTCCCGATCCGCAGTACCCCCTCGCCAAGGGCAACATCATCTTCGACGGCGAGGGCCATGTGCGCATGTTCCGCATCAAGAACGGCCGCGTGGACTACCGTACGCGCTACGCGCGTACCGAGCGCTACGTGGCGCAGGACAAGGCGCGCCGCAGCCTCATGCCGATGTACCGCAATCCCTCGATGGACGACCCGAGCGTCAAGGGACTCTCGCGCAGCACGGCGAACACCCACGTCATCAATCACAAGAACCTGATCCTCGCGCTCAAGGAGGACAGCCCGCCGTGCGCTCTCGATCTCAACACGCTCGAGACCGTCGATCCGGTGTACACCTTCGACGGTGAGCTGCCGCGCGACCGGCCCTTCACCGCGCATCCGAAGGTGTGCTCGGTCACCGGCAACATCGTCGCCTTCGGCTACGAAGCGGAAGGCTTCGGCAGCGACGTCGTCGCCGTGTTCGAGATCGACAAGCAGGGCAAGAAGGTGTGGGAAGCGAAGATCAGGGTGCCCTACGTCGGGCTCCTGCACGACTTCGCGGTGACCGAGAACCACATCATGTTCTTCGTCATCCCGCTCGCCATCGATCACGAGCAGATGAAGCGCGGCGGGATCCACTGGTCCTGGGACCCGACGAAGAAGACCTACCTCGGCTACATGCGCCGCTACGGCGACGGCAAGGACATCAAGTGGGTCGAGGGCCCCACGCGCAGCGGCACGCACACGATGGGTGCCTTCGAGGACAAGGGCAAGCTCTACTTCGATACGGAGATCACCGCGGGCAATCCGTTCCCGTTCATGCCGAACCGGGACGGCTCGCCGCCCGACTACGAGGCTGCGACCAGCTACATCCATCGCCTGTCGCTCAACGTCAACGGCAGGAACAAGAGCTACGGCTTCGAGAAGATGTATCCGCTGATCGCGCCGCTGCCGCGTCAGGACGACCGCTACAACACGATGCCGTACCGCTACGGGTTCATGGCCTGCCCGGATCCGAACGAGCCGGATCGCCGCAAGGCCGGAGCGTGCTACGCGCGCGTCGACAACCAGACCCGCACGTTCGAGCTGTGGAACGCGGGCCCCAACGTCGCGCTCGCCGAGCCGGTGTTCGCACCGAAGCACCCCAAGGCGCGCGAAGGCGAGGGCTACCTGATGGGCGTCGCGTATCACATCAACGAGAACATGCGTTCCGACCTCGTGATCCTCGACGCCGAGCACCTCAAGGACGGCCCCATCGCCATCGTGAAGCTGCCCGTGCAGGCCTCGCCGCAGGTGCACGGGTGGTGGGTGCGTGAGGATCAGTACCCGGCCTGATCGACGCGATGCCCGACTTCCGGACGCTGCAGGCCATCGGACTGCTCTTCCGGAGCGTCAACGTCAGCTTCCGCACGGCCATGGATCAGGCCTTGCGGGAAGCCGGCGTCGGCGTGTCCTTCGGAGAGATCTCGCCGATGGTGGTGCTCAAGGCGCGCCCCGGCATCAACGGTGCGCAGCTCGCGCGCGAGAGCATGGTCTCCGCTCAGGCCATGAACGCCATGCTGCGCCGGCTCGCCGCCAAGAAGTACGTCGAGCGGCGTCCGCATCCGGACAGCCTGCGCGCGGACAGCTGGTATCTCACGGAGAAGGGCGCGCGGCTCCTCGAGCGCTCGCGGGACGTGTTCGAAGCCGTCACCGCGAGGATGCTCGAAGGTCTGAGCGACAGGGACGTCCGGAAGCTCGAGAGCTATCTGAGGAGCTGCGTCGCTTCGCTCGGCAGCAACGGCGAGTAGTCGGGCAGCGGACTCCATCCGTCAATCACGGAAAAAGAACGGGGGCCGAAAGGCCCCCGTTGCTTTCCGGAGTGATCCGGACCGGCGGATCAGAAGCGCCGCTTGAACGTGATCGCGTACTCGCGCGGACGTCCCGGCTGGCCGTCCGTGTGGCCCGCGGCCTGGAGCTGGTCCGTACGCGTCAGGAAGTAGTACTCGTCGGTGATGTTGGTCACCTCGAGCGCCGCTTCCCACACCTCGTTCGCGTCGCGCCACGTCAGGCGGGCGTTTCCGAGCGTGTAGCTCTCGATGTGGTTCGACGGCTGGTTGTTGCCGTTGGTGTAGAGATCACCCTGGTAGCTCACGTCCACGCGCGGCGTGAGCGTGCCCCAGTCGCCCAGCGAGAACTCGTACTGCGCACCGATGCTCCACTTGCGCTCCGGCATGTACGGCGCGCGGTGGTGGAGCTGGATGCCCGTGGGACGCGTCGGTCCGCCCACGTCGGGGTTGATGTTCTGGTACTCGAAGTCCAGATAGCTGAACGACGCGTCGATCGACAGCGCCGGCAGCGGACGGAACACGGTCTCGATCTCGATACCCTTGATCTCCGCGTCGCCGGCGTTCGCCCACACGCCGCAGGGTCCGGGACCGCCGAACTGCGGGCAGGTCTGCAGGCCGAGCTGGATGTCCTGGTAGTCGCCGAAGAACACCGCCGCATTGAGCCGCAGCCTGCGGTCGAAGAGATCGGACTTCACGCCGAGCTCGTACGAGTCGAGGGTCTCGGGATCGAACGGCCGCGCCTGCGGGGGAACGAAGGGACGCGGGCTGACGCCGCCGCCCTTGAAGCCCGTCGCGAACTGCAGGTACGTCATCACGTTGTCCGTCCACTTGTACTGCGCGGCGAGACGGTAGTCGACGTTGTCGCCGTCGTAGACACTGACCACGCCGTTGAGCAGGCCGAGGAACGGATGCACGTTGCCGTCACGCGAGAGGCGCACGAAGGTGTAGTCCTTGTGCTCCTCGGTGTAGCGGATGCCGGCGGTGAGCGTGAGCCGGTCGGTCGCGTTGAAACCGACGTGCGCGAAGACGGCCTGAGTATCCGCGTTCACCACGTCGTTCTGCTGGAACTGCAGCGGATAGTTGGCCGTGTAGCGCAGGTCCTGGAACGACTCGTAGCGCGAGGTCTGGTCCATGTAGAACGCGCCGAGCGTGTACTCGATGCGCTCGCCGATGACGCCGTTCAGCCGCAGCTCCTGGCTGAAGGAGTGAAAGGGCAGAGTGCCGAAGCCGAGCGAGGAGGAGAGCGGCGAGAGGTCGTTGTCGTTCGAGAAGCCGCTGTCGTACTCGCGATAGGCGGTGATCGAGATGAGCTGCAGATTGTCCGTCAGCGACCAGTCCGCCGTGAGCGACACGCCCCAGCCGTCGAAGAACTGATTCGGATCGGCGCGCGACTCGAGCAGCGGCCAGTTCGTGAGCAGCGTGCCGTTGAGGTCCGACTGATACGCATTGGCGACCGGAGTGGTGCCGTTGTACGTGCCCGGCGGGCTGTAGAAGCTCGCGTAGTTGTAGTACGACCCTTTCGGCACGATGAAGTTCTGCAGCGAGAGGGCCGTACCGTTCGGGCCCTGCACGGGCTGGATGTTCGGCCGCACGGTCGAAGTGGCGTCGACCAGCACCGTGCCCGTCGGATTGCGGTCGTCGTGCGTGTAGTCGACGGAGAGGTTGAACTCGAGGTCGTCGCTCGCGATCCAGCGCAGCTGGCCGCGCACCGCCTGGAAGTTCACGTCGCTGTCGTAGTCGACCACGCAGCCGGCGATGTCGGTTCTCAGGCGCGGCACGCCGCTCTCGGGGAAGTCGCAGCCGAAGTCGCGCCGCTCGATGTAGCCCCTCTGTCGCTTGCTCACGCCGGAGATGCGCGCGAACAGGTTGTCCGTGAGCTTCATGTCGGCGCTGCCGCGCAGATCGATGCGGTCGCGCGAGCCGTAGGTGACCGAGAGATAGCCGGCGTCCTCACCGCGCGGCTTCTGCGTGTACAGCTTCACGGCACCGCCGATGGAGTTGCGGCCGGCCAGGGTGCCCTGCGGTCCGCGCAGGATCTCGACGCGCTCGAGGTCGAGAAGATCCATCATGCCGCCGGTCAGCGTCGCGTAGTACACGTCGTCGACGTAGATACCGACGCCGGGCTCGAGAGCCGGGTTGAAGTCGAGCTGACCGATGCCGCGGATCGAGGCGGCGATCGACGGACCGAAGGTCGGGCCCTGCGGTTTCAGGGTGACGTTCGGCGCCTGGTTGGTGATTTCGGTGATGTTCGTCTGGTTGCGCGCCTCGAGCAGATCCGCCGAGACGGCCGTGATGGCGAGCGGCGTTTCCTGGACACTCTGCTCACGGAACTGCGCCGTCACCAGGACCTCCTGCACCCCCTCGTCCTGAGGCCGCTCAGCAGGCGCCTGCGCGAACGCGGCCCCCGAGAGAGCGGTTCCCAGAATCAGGCGCACGGCGAGGTCCACGCGTCGCACGCCCCAGCCGGAATAACCAGTCTTCATGATCTCTTGTCCCCTTCGTGAAAAAGCCCGCCTTGGGCGCGGGCGTTGTCGTCCGTGCGAATGGCCCGTCAGTGCGGGTAGCGTTCCGTCGTCTTGAGAGCCCGGCAGCAGACCGAACACCGGGCGGCCTTAATGTATCCGCGCAACACCGCTGGGTCTAATGGTTTAGTGCATTTGCGACACGGCGTTGCACTGAAACACCAACCTGGGCAACGGCAGGAAAGAGGGCGGCTTCGGGCCCGGCGGCCGTGTTCCGCAGGGGAGATAAAGGGGAAGGGCGGACGATGCCTGGCACCCCCAAGGGGGGCGCCAGGCTCGGGTCAGTTTAGTTGTCCCATTCCTTGAAGAACTCGGCTCCGGGCGGCTGACCGTCGACCCACATCGGGGAGGGGTCCCAGTGCTCGGCGATGAGTCCGTTCTCGTCGATGCGGAACATGTCGAACCAGGTCGTGGTGTACACCTTGCCCGTCGCCGGATCGCGCATCTTGCGCGCCGTGAACACGGAGACGAGATCGCCTTCGGCGACGATGGCGATCACGGGCGCCTTGATCCGATCCGAGATCGGCTTCGGCGGACGGACTTTTCTGAAGAACTCGACGAAGGTGTCGCGTCCCGAGGGGAGATTCGGGTTGTGCTGGATGTACTCGGGCGCCATGTACTTCGGCGCCTGATCGACGTGCCCGCCCTCGTACACGATGCGCCAGAAGTCGAAGACGTGGCGCTTGTTCCGGGCCAGCTTCGGATCGTCGCTCTCGAGCAGTTTGAGCTGATCCTTCGCCGGCTCCGGCGGCACCTGCGCATGGGCAGTGCAGAACAGGCCGGCCAGCAGGACTCCCAGGAACGCGCTCGTTCTTCTCATCGCTTCACCTCCGCTGCTTAACGGGTGAAGAGAACTTTACCTCGAACGTGTATCGCGTATCTCGCCGTTGGAAGCTGGGAGCGGTCCAAGTGATTTTCTCCAAAGAACGAGTCGCACAAGGATCCCGCGTACTAGTTCAAAAATGCCCCGCAGAATCTCCTTCATGTAGAGACGCGTCGTGTCATGCACGGGCAGCCCGATGTAACTGGTGCTCTCGAAAAGACTCCGGAGTTATCGTGCCTATTTTTTGACAGCGCAGCTTCTTTGTGACCCACTCCTCGATGAGGACGGGGGCAGAGCGGTTGAAGTCTTCGCCTCGGTCACTGTATTGAAAGGCGCAAGAACGCCACTCTTGGGTAGCGTCCCGGCATTGTCGGTCTCCGATTTCACGCATGTGCCATCTACCGGACGCTACGAGCGCGTACCGCACCATGTGTGACGTTCGATCGATGATTCCAAGTGGTTGATTGAACTCCCCTTGGACGGTATCTTTCCGCCGTAAACTGAGTTCTGCGTGCAAGCAGAAGTCGCGAATTGGGGTGTCGCACGGTTTGCCACCTTCGAGCCCCGATGATCCTGGAGGCTCCTTCTGGCCACAGCCGCGTTCAGCAGCTGTTAACTCCGGTGAGGCGATACGGGGCTGGCGCGCGAGCTCGGTAGAGAAGAACAGCGTGTTTCGGGGTTAGGTCCTAGTGGCTTGGCCTTCGTCCAAAAGCGCGTCGCTTGACCGGCATGTGAGTTGGGACGAAAGCGCGCACCCTCCTTACCTATAAGGTACATCCTGAATGTTAACGGCCTTCCGTGTCCGAAATCTTAGATGTATTGCGGACAGTACGTTTCTCGATATCCGGCCTATCGTAGTGTTCGTCGGGAGGAACAGCTCCGGAAAGAGCACTCTCCTGCGTCTTTTCCCGCTCATTAAGCAAAGCGTACTTGAGGACACGCGTGAACCAATTCTTTGGTTCGGTCGATCTGTTGACTTCGGGAGCTTCGATGAGGCCGTAAGTAAGTTCGCCAAGGAACGCGAAATCGTCTTTGAATTCCGGTTTACGGTTAGCAGTGTCTCAAGTCGAGAAGTCCTATTCTCGGAGGCAGGTGAACCGCTTTTCTTCAGCGTGGGGCCCGGTCGCATCTTTCTGTCACAGGAGCCGACGCTTGTAGAAATGGCACTTACCGTCGGCCGGCGAAGCGGAATTGATGGCGGAACCTACACAAAGTCCGTCGAAATACGTTACGGAGCCGACCGGCTGTGCCTTTCAGCGGACGAGAACGGCCTACTCAAAGTGCCAATGCTAAATGGGCGGCCTATCGAGAACACGCCGCCGGTTCGGTTCCGCTATGCCAAGGGACGGTTCTTTCCAAATCTGGTCCCTGCGCAGCCACCTGAGCAGTCGACCGAGGAAATCACTCGAGAGCGCTACGTGTTGGCTAGCGAAGGTCCCTACTTCGAAACCGTTCTCGAAAGTTTGAAGCCCTTCGTGCACGGAAACACCTCGCGCCGCACGCTCATGTCGCTCGCTTTGCGCATCCTGTTGACTCCGCCCGAGCAATTCGTGGAGCACCTGACATCGGTATTAGGTCGCTCTAAGTGGAAACGTTCCAGTAATCTTGCAGATTCGAGCACGGTTCAGGAACTGGAGCAGCTCCGCGCAGCAATTATGCTGTGGCATGCGCCACGGCTGCTTCGCGAGGCATCACAGCAACTTGCGGAAGTGGGACAAGGCGTTCGCTACTTGGAGCCAATACGAGCCCGAGCATTGCGCTACTACCGCTTTCAGGAACTCGCAATCGATGAGATCGATCCTCAGGGCGAGAATGTGCCGATGTTTCTGAGCTCATTGAGTTACTCGGATCGCCGCGCTCTTGAGCAGTGGATGTCTGACGCAATGGGCTTCCAGGTGCATGCGACTAGGGAAGGGGGGCATGCAAAGCTATTGATTCGGGAGTCAGGAAGTTCTCACGAAACTAACCTGGCGGACGCTGGGTTTGGTTACTCCCAAGTGCTCCCGATCATTCTGCAGCTGTGGAAGGTTGAGCGGGAGTATCAGCAGTTCGGTCAACGAAGGCGCAGTCGGCAACGGCAACAGATTCTTGCGTTTGAGCAACCCGAGCTTCATCTGCATCCGCATTTCCAGGCCCTGCTTGCTGACATTTTTGCACTCTCTGTAAATGCGGCGAAGAAGTCTTCATCCTTTCTTTCGTTGGCGGTTGAAACGCACAGTGAACACTTAGTCAATCGTCTTGGTGAACTTGTGGAAAGAGGAGTGCTCAGTTCGGAGGACATTGTTGTGTACTTGGTCGAGCGGGAAACAAACTCCGAGGCGGCTACAGTGCATAGGACCACTTTCAACGAACGCGGTAGCTTAAACGATCCTTGGCCCTTCGGCTTTTTCTCTCCACAACTGCCTTGATGTCGTGCTTATAAGACTTGACCTTGCGGACGGTGTGGTGCCAGCACTGTCTGAACGTCACATTGCTGCTCTGGACAATATCGGTCTGAGCGCGTTTTGCGGTTATCACCTTGTCATTGGTTCGCGTGCGACGCTTAAGGCGTTGGCCGAAGAGCCCCGGCTGTCCCTTCGAGCGAAGGCGGCGTATCGTGCCGTACTCAATCGGGCCGCGGAACTCGGCTCAATTCAGCGGGCTATCCGATCTCGAATTGACGTAAGCGTTGAGGCGATCGAAGTATCACTCAACGGAGGCGTCTGGAGCGTCCCGCTAACTTACTTTGCAGAACCGTTCGTGCTCGCACCACCTGAGATTCTCTGTGAGAATCTCACCGACGCGAAGTTTTATTATGAACTTGGGCGTTGGTACGGGTGGCACTCTCGTCTTCGTGCTCTTTCATTTTTTGCTCTCCCAAGAGGTGCGGGCGGAAGCGCCATTGCGGATGAGCTCAGGGAACGGGTTGCTCAAGGCCAACCATTTACTCTTTGTATCGTCGACAGTGACCGAAAGTATCCCGGCGGACCAGTTGGAGATACGGCCCGCAGGGCTCGCGAGCGGTTGCCGTCGGATTTGTGGTTCATACGGCTCCTTATTCTTGACTTGCGAGAGGTCGAGAACTTGTTGCCGCACGCGTGGCTCACGAAGACCCAAAGTGGGTCGCAGAACGCGGTGGTTTGCGAGCACCGCCACGCTGTCCAATCGAGACAACTGATATTTCTCGCCGGGTATGTAGATGTAAAGTCCGGTTACAGTGCATGCCAGCTCTTGAAGTCACGCATTGCGGGAGTCCGCGAGTGTGCTCGCAGAGAACTATCTGAGCTTGCGAGTGAAGCTGTGTCACTGAAGGATTGTTTGGCCGCCGATGAATGTGCGCATGATGTGCCATGCTTCGCAGTCGCAGGATTGGGGGAGGCGCTGATGAACCAAGTCGTTAAATTCCTGGAGTCAGCTCCCTCAGTGCAAACAAAGGAAGTGATTGGCAATGAGCGTCTTAAGTCTCTTGCGCTGAGAGTCTTCGAGTGGGGCGTTGCGGCTCAGAAGTTCCGTGCCTAACTCCTTTCTTCTGGACAGATAGGGGGATTTCTTGCCTTAACCGCGGTTTCTCGAAGAACGCTTGTGATTATTCAGGGTGAGTGTGATCGTTCAAGAAAATAGAGCCATTCGTTTGAATCCTGTGGAATCGAAGTAACACAAAGGCCGAACGTATCGCGCGCCAGGTTGGGCCGGCGAAGAATATGTTGCGAGTTCCCATTA
>ERZ795042.1985-NODE-1985-length-12051-cov-78.831611_pt1 | contig 12051 bp, 8 predicted proteins | sample MGYA00375126_ERZ795042 | MGnify/ENA primary metagenome ERZ795042 (study PRJEB30171, sample SAMN05518105) | compost metagenome | isolation source: Feedstock adapted compost from Newby Island compost facility, Milpitas, CA | place: USA:Newby Island compost...
CTCAAAATCACGTGGCCCCCGCGGCCGTGTGGGTTCGAGTCCCACCCCGGGCACGGAATAGAAAGGCACGATCAGGCTCACTTCTGGTCGTGCCTTTCTATCTGGCGTTTTCCGCCGCATTATGCTTTACCCACCTTCCAACCTCGTCAATCGTATAATTCAGAGACCCTTTCAGCTTCGTACCGGGCTTCCAGTGTAGACTATTGAGCTGGCGGGGTGTCTGCCAATCCCAACCGAACAGAACTTCCCGATCCCCTGCTTCCACATCAGCGTCCAGGGAATGGGCCAGGAGATATTCGGGCAATTGGATGGATACAGCACTATCGAGATTTACATTATAGCCAAAGCATTGCGCCGTTTGCTCCCATGGCCCCTGCTCTGAGCAGGGAATTAATATCAGGCGTCCAAAGCCGTAGCGGATCTCGCCCCCGATAAAAAGCTCGCGAATCTCTTGTGCTCCTGTTAAGATTTCACAAGCTGTCTCCAATTCATCCTTTTCTTTTTCTTCTTCCCTCTCCCCCTGAGAAGTCAGGTCTTTGAGAAAGACATACCCGACAAAGGCCACCGGTTGCGACCTGGATTGTCCATCGTTTGGCCGCCAGTACGGCATGATGTACTCAAACTCCCGCAGCGACCCTTCCTCCGCTGTCCCGGAACCGGGGGCTATCGCCGTCCCGGGCCGGGTATCCAGTAGCCGCTGTCGGAACTGGCAATCCGGGATCGGATCTACTTTATTGTCATCGTCCTCCCGCTGCCACACCAGCCCTTTCCCTTCCTGGTATCGTGGAAGCCACGCTTTCCACTCACCGCCCTCCTGCTCGGCGGGGAACAGATAGCTGAGGCGGGTATTTTGCTGAAGCTTTTTGCCGATATCCGCATAATTGGGAAAGTTTGAGCTGTGCCTACGGGCTATTTCGGCGGTCAAAGCACCCCAGAGGGCACGGGCAGGGACATACAGGCGCGTGCGGTTCAATGAGCCGGCCGGCGTGGTGCCAATGTGCAACGGCGAACGCAGCTGCCAGACCCAGCGATACATTGCCCAGCTCATGATGCACTGCCTCCTCTGGCTTTCAGGTGATAGCGGGCATAGGATAGGGCCGTGCGCAACAGGTCGCGGGCAAAGAGCAGGTCGTCCAGGTTTTTCGCCAGCTTTTTGACGGCCTCCAGGATATTGCTCGCTCCGTCAAAGCGTTCGCCAAATACTTCCTTCAAGAAATTCAAGGATTGCTGGCTGATAGCGTTTGCCACGTTGCTATGCCGGGCCTGAAGGTAGAGAAACATGGCATACGGCCCCTGTTCTTCCAGGACCGTGAGGGCAGCGCTGAATACTTTCTCTTCAATCGGCTTGTTTTTGTCATCGCGAATGTCAGCCAGTTTGCGCCCCAACTCGGCGCATTGGATTTCCAGATTCGTCATCGGATTGCCGCTCATGGTTATCCTCTTCCCTGAGTTGTAGACGACGCTGGCTGGCCCGAGGCGGTCGGCGTTCCTTGAGCCGACTGTGAGGCAGAGGTCGAAGCAGAATGGAGCACCTGCAACCGCCCCATGCCACGAGTTCCCATGCCGCCGATACCCAAGTATTCCAGATAGGGGTGGGCTCTTTGAGCGACTTGGTGGACCTTTTCGGGAGCGTTCATCTGTTCCTCATTGTTCAGGGTTACTTTAATGTCTTGGCCGGCTACCTTGAAGTGCACTGGATTTTTAGCGATGATCTCCCACACCAGCACCGTGCCCCGCGGCAGGGCTTCGTAGGAGAAAAGGGCGCCCTCCTCGGCTGCTCCGGTTTCCGGCTTGATGGAGACCGAGGTGCGCACCTCCAGGTTGCTGTTGACGATGTGGGCGAAGAGGCGGTCAGGCACCATGGCCAGGCGGTTCTGGATGTAGTCGGGGATGCCGAGCTTCTTCAAATGCTGCTTGACATCGCTCATCTGGTTACACTGCCGGGCTTCCAGCAACAGCCAGCCCAGGTTGAGGGGATTCCCGGGGTTTTCTACATAGACAGCACTGTCATCTACGCCGTTCACCGTCAGCCCAATCATTTCAAGCATCACAGGCGACGTCACCCACATGGGCCCTTGACGGGTAGGCACGGGGAAGAGGAGCACGTGAGCGTCCGTGAAGGCGGCCAGACCGGCAAAACCACCTTCCTGGCCCGCGCCGCGCGCAAATCCAAAGACGGTGCACACCGGGCAATCAGGTTGCCGACAATGACCTCGGCTTTGATCAAGTCCTAACCCTGCGCAATCGGGATAGAAGGGTTTCTGGCGCACTTGAGTTTGCTGTCCGGATTGAGATGCTTGCTGGATTTGCTGCTGCCGATTTTCTTCCTCATGCATCGCCACATAGGTCCGATACACCCCGGCCAGGCTGGAGCCGGGGATCTTGGGCACCTGGGTGACGGGGTCGCGCACGACGGTCAGGTCCACGCGACCGATGCGAGCACCGCCAGTGCCCACGTGGACAGGGTCCAGGGCAATGCCGACTTGCAGGAATTTCTCGTAGCTTGCCATGGCTTTTCCTCCTTTACACGCTCTCTTTCAGGACGCTCATGTGCCAGTCCAGCGCCCATTGTAGAATATCGTGCAGGGCGGCTTCTGTGGGCGCATCTGATCCTGCTCCACTTACATCCAGGTGACGGGCCAGCAGCGCGCGCAACGTATCACGCCACAGGTCGGCTGATGCTTCGATGCCATCCTGTGGGGATTGCCAGTCTTTCTCCAGCCGTGCCAGTTCACTGCGCAGGCGTTGCAATGCGGTCTGGCCGGGGGCCACCCGCTGCAGAAGCGCCCAGATGTCGCGCATGTACGTCCACGCTTCCAAGTATCGTGGCGGCGTGGTGTCAAAGCGGGCGGCGGTACTGTCCATAAAAAGCGCCTTTACCCGTGCGGGGCTGACCTTGATGCCATCACCGAGGCGCAGGTCTGCCACATGGCGATAGACCTGTCCGTCGGGGTGCTGGAAGTCGCGCGGGTAACGCACCTGACGGTCTTCTACGGCCATGTAAGGGTAGAACACATCCTCCCGGCCGTCGGGAAGGGCAACCGGCACAACCCGGATGGTTTCCCTACCGTCGGGCCGGCGCAAACGGAGGGCGACCACGCCTGCCCGACGTTCCACTTCCTGCACGCGCCACATCTCCTCCGGGTCTGCCAGGGCCTCTTCAACATTGCGGGTGGCCTCCACGATGGCCTGGTAGGGCACCATACGCCGGAAGGCGATTGCGCCCACGCGCAGGGGCAGGCGGTCCCAGACCCGGGCGAAGCGTTCCCGCCACCACGCCACGGCCCGATCCACGCACTCGGAAGCGACTTCCAGGGGAACAATAACCCGGAAGCGCAACGGGGAGAGGTCCACCGGGATGACGGGGTGATAGACGCCCAGGTGGGCATGAGGCTGACGCAAGTCGCGCACCCGGGTGACAGTCATATCGCGACGCCGGCCGGGCGCATCTTCGTCTTCCAGGATCATCTGGGCGCCTTGCAATACGTTTTGACCTTCCTCCGGGCGTAGAAGCCCGGCCAGATTCGTAGCCGTCACAAAGCCTCCGAGGCTCTGCACGTAGACCAGGCTGATCTGCTGGCCCTGCCAGCGGCCGTCGTAGAGCGTGAGGTCACGCCATCCGCTACTGTTATCCGGTACCAGCACCAGTCGTTTGACCCGCCAGGGGTTGTCACTTCGTGCAGCAATCTGGCGAAACTCCCGTAAGAGGTCGGTGAAGAACTCCTCGGCCTCTCGCCAGAATCGGTAGACCCGGCCAGGAGAAGGGAGCTTGCGGAAGAGTTGATGGGCCAGCCATTCCGCGCGCTGATCGTTGTTGAGCGCGTCCCACTTGGGGGCATCGGCGCGGTCTTCGACGATCTTTCGGAAAAAAGGCGGCCAGTCACTTTCGTGTTGATACCCTTCTTGAAGATTCTTAAGGACCGGATCGTTCGGATTGAAGGAAGCAGCAAGTTTCCCACGAATGTAGCTCCTCAGGCTTTCGTAGGGGGCTTGAAGATCTATCGGGTTAGGTTTACCATCCAATATCGGATTGAATCTCACCCACTCCGGAATTGCCTGCGCTCGCAGGCTGTCCACGCGCTCGCCGTTCAGCCATTCCTCCAGATCCAGGGAGAAGGTGAGCAGGGCCAGGCGGCCGTTGCGGTCGGCCACCTCCTCAAACCAGATGGTGTCGTACCCCAGTTGGCCCTGCAGCCAGGCATCCCGGCGGTGGTGGCGCCGCTCCCGGCAGACCGCGCAGGGCCTGTCTTTGTTGGTGGGGTCGCCATTCAACCGCACCCCGCAGACGGGACACACATGGCCGCCTTGTGCATCGCGGCCGGTAATGCTCCACCTGCGATGGACCGGTACAGCCACCTTGCTTTTCGCCTCCTGCCACTCCCTCACCATGGGCACCAGGGAACGGGTAGGGCCGCTCATGCGCACCAGAGGCGGTGTTTCCAGATCCAACTCACGGGCAATCTCATCCACCTGGTCCTGAAGCCACCTCTCCCACCCGTTCAGCCACGCAGCCGGTACACTCTCATCCGAACGCTCTCCCGGGAAGGAGAAGACGGCCACGCTGTCGTCCCGGTAGAGCAGCGAGCCCACCGCCAGGTCCACCTCCACCAGTTCGGCCATTCGGCGTAAGAACTCCTCAATGGCACCCTGCGCACCCGTCCAGTCGCCGATCTTCACGGAGCGGGCTTCGTAGTGCTCGGTGCCGATGGCGACCGTGAGCAGCCGCCAGCGGGTGTTGCTTTTGAGATATCCTTCAATGGCCGATTTTTCATCATTGCTCAAATCGCCCCAATTTTTGTCTTTCCCTTTCTTTGTTTTCAGTGAAATGCCTAATCTGTGTGCAATGTCTTTCCAATCCCAAGGAAAGTCCTTCCCCTCCAGCAACGCGCCCGCCACCGCGCTCTTGAACAGGGCCGCGGCCACGTAGGACTGGTCCCACAGCGTCACATCGTTGTTGGGGAGGCGCGTTTCGGCCAGTGTGGAGAGGAACGCGCGGCGGATGAAAGATTCCTCGCCGATGGCACTCTCCCGCCAGCGGTGCCACAGGGCTACATCCCGGACCTGCTGTGTACCCAGGTCCCGCAATTCCTCCAGCACCCGGCGGATTTCGTCCACCAGTTGGCGCCAGCCATGCGGGGTGAGGATTTCCGGCGGGTCGGCCAGCAGGTTGCGCCTGGGATACCCCCAGGGCGAGGAGAGCCACATGTAGGAGATGGTTTGATTGAGATACTTGGAAGTAGCCCTGGGCAAGTTCTTCTCCACACCGGAGACGATGCCGTGCCCGGCCTGAAGCAATCCGAGTAAACCTGGATCACCGGGGTGTTTGGCGTGTTTTTCTATGAAATCGGCAAAGGTGCCGGGCCAGGCATTGGCGAGATTGCCGGTGCCGTACAATTGCCGAACCCACCCCAGCAGATCATTCCAGGGGAAAGGCGGCGTTTCCTGCTGATGCCATGTTTTGTACTCGTAGCCGTTATTCTCGCCCCCCTGGCGGCGCAGGAACTCTGCGCGTGCCTTGCCGGCCATGTGAAACCACCCGATGGCCTCCATGGCCAAGAGCAGGGGGCGGTGCTGGCGTAGCGTTTCCGCTGGAGAGAAGGAAGTACTCATGGGGCGCCTCCTGCAGTGAGCCAGTGCTGCACTTCTTGCCAGAGTTCGTCGCGGCTGTCCTTCTTCACCGTGCCACCTGTCTTGTGAAAGGCGCGCCATTTTTCGATCCTCGCCGTGCCCCAGCCCACGGTGCGCTTGGCCGAGATGCCGTAGGTGGTGAGAAGTTTTTCAATGGCCTCCAGGAGTTTGGGCAAAACCTCTTCAGGATCGGCCGCAGGCTTCATCCCCGGCCAGGGGGCGTAGAGAAGCGATAGCGTGCCTTTTGCTCCGGGAGGCACCACCTCATAGTAGATGGGCTGAGTGCCGGCCCGGCGCTCCCGACTGTGGGGGTTAATGACCTCAAAGCCTATTTTGTCGAACCATGTAGGGTAGAAGATGAGTGCGCCGCGGCTAAACTCCTCGCCTTCGCCCTTCTCGTTGCCGAAGAGGTGCAGGATCCAGTCCGGATCCCGCCAACCGTCCAGCCTGTCATTGTGTTGTTCCAGATGCTCTCGCAAGCCCGCCTTCATGCGACACGCCCAGCGCAGCATGCCCTTCCAGGACGAAGCCGCCATGAAGGGCACGCCGAACACCCGATCCTTGCGCACCGGGTTGTCCAGCACGTGGAAAACCCGGTCATCCCTGGAGTACCAGGGGGTAAGGAGCTCAAAATCGACCTGGAAGGCGAGCCAGCGATCGGATAATAAAGTGGAAAAGTCAATTTGCAGTCCTGGATACAACTTGACCGGAAATCTCCGAGAGGCTTTTCCCATGTATTTTTCACGGAGTCTTGTTTTCTTCCGCTCCGCTTGACGTCTTCCCTTCCTGTCGTCTGCTTTTTCTGCTTCTAATCGTCTGATTTCGGCCTCAAAAAAGCACTTGGAAACATGATCCACAAAACCGCCTGCCAACGCCCAAGCGAGGGGGGTCTCCTCTAATGAATCACATGTTTGAAGCCATGCGAAATAATCCCAAATCATGCGCCTCCCTCCTGCTGAAACAGTTCGTCTAGGATTTGCTCACCTCTCTTGAACTCACTATCCTGAAAGTCCGGCCAGACCTGCTGGAGCCGGCGTTTCATCTCCTCAAAATCCACCAACCCCGGTTTCACGAAGCCAAAAGTGCGCCTACTCTCTTCCGGGTGCTTGAAACTAAACACCTTCTTGCTCTCCCGCTGTCGGCCGGCAAGCCAACTCGAAATCTTGTCATTGGGATTTTCCAGTAAATCACTCCATCGAATTACTCTTCTGTCTCGCCTTTCTTTGATGTCCTGTTTTCGCCCTACGACAGCATTAAAAGTGCTCCTATTTACTCCGTCTCTCGCCAGGTACCGCCCCTTCACGCACCAAAAGTTTTGCAGCGAGGCCCAGGAGAAGTCGTGCTCTGCACCTTTACGGTCTCGCCATGAATGCGGTGCTTGGCGCCAGTGACTGTCGGTCACATAGGCTCGGATGTCTTCAAGCGTTTTATCGCACCGCCAACCGTTAGGGCCTTGCACATACTGTACAAGGCCAAAGTCCTGGTGATGTCGTTTTCCTGCCCATACGTTTAAGTCCTCTTCATTGTTACCTCGCCTTATCTTGATCCTTATTTCCTCACCATGATACTTTCCGCGCATTAGCTGTTCCAGTCCGGATTTGTTAGCAACTGGAGTTCCCTCAATTTCAAGGATAACATCATTTGGTTGCAGAGGAAGATCACGGCGACTGCGCTGTACCTTTACTTGTCCACCCGAATTGTCTAAATCGTCGGCTCCAAGGTCCGCAATACCCCACTCCTCCGACGGCTTAAACACTGTCTTCCCGCCTATCGCGCCGTAGCCGGCGATGAGGCGCAAGGTGGCGTTCAGCAGGCACCACTCCTCGTCCTGAATGGGCCGCAGCGGGATGAAACGAAGGATGAAGGTTTGCCCTGCCTGAATCCGATTCTGGATGACCTTCTGGATGACCCGGCCATTTTCTTCTAGCTCTTCCAGCACCATCAGGCGGAACTTACGCGCCCAGCCGGTGCAGCCGAAGAGTTCGCAGACCACACAATGGTGGCCGGGTTTGTCGGGCTCCCTCACATTATGATCAGGGCAGCGCACATCGGAAGTGGGGTCGCACGCCTTTCCACCAAGGCCCCGCACCAGCACTTCATACCACCAGCGCAGGGAGCCCATAATGCCCGTAGGGATGAGGCGGTCAGGATCACCTCTGGCATCGCCCGTCCAGACAGGTGTCAATGCTTTAAGTTTCCAATCTCTGACCATTCAAAAGGCCTACCTTTTGATTCGAGCAAGGTGCTGAGGGGTTCACATAAAACATAGACACATTTTCTGATGTATTGCAACCTGTTTCAGCAGATTTAATCGCAACAACAAAACTCGCAAAACTGTCCGAAGCTCAAAACAAAACGCCCGGTATGCCGCAGGGGCACACCGGGCGTCTGTCCCCGGAGCCATGCTGCTGCTTATTACTGCCGGCCGCCCAGCATGAGCCGGAGCTGCACGTAAGCCGTGCGGCCGTAAAGAAACAGGTTGCGCTGGTGGGCGCGGCGGGTGTCCCAGACGGTCTGGCCCAGGTTGGTCACGTCCAGCATGTTCTTGACCCCGGCCGTGAGCCAGAGGCGCTGCCGCCAGAAGGTGCGTTGCAGGGCCAGATCCAGCAGGTGATAGTCCGGTACCGCGGCCTGCTGCAGGAGCGTCTGACCGGTGGCGCGATCTCGCACGGTGTAGTAGACCGTCCGGCTGCCGCCGTAATGGTACAGAAGCAGCCCCTGCACCTGCCCGGGCAACTGCGCCTCCACGCCCCCCAGCAGATCCGTGGTCAATTCGTAGCGCGGCGCCTCGGGGTACGACTCCGACAGTTCCACGTAGCGCCACAGCGGGGCGACCGTCGCCCAGAAGTGCAGCCCTCGATGGCGGAGCCGCAGCGTGAACGTGCCGCCCCGCGTCCGGTACCGCTGCACGTTTTCGTAATGCCGGGTCCAGATGCCCTGCTCGTTCCGAACCAGCGGGCTGAGCGCGATCAGGTCCTGCACGTTGTTGAGGAAGGCCGTGGTCTCCAGTTCCAGCCGCACGCTACCCAGCACGCGCCGGTAGTCGTACCGAAGGCCGAGATGCCAGGAGACCTCCGGCTTCAGATCGGGCGTGCCGGTGATGTGATAGGTGCTGGGGCCAATGGTCATCCAGTAGTCCAGATAACGTTCTTTCAGCGACGGGGCCCGGAAGCCCTGCGCCAGCGTCAGCCGCCAGGTGTGGGCCGCGCCCAGATCGACACGCACGTTCAACGCAGGCGTCAGCAGCGCCTGCCCCTCGTCGTTGAACGCGTAGCGGAAAGCCGGACGCACCTGCACCGCGCCGGTCCGGTAAAGCAGGCCACCAAAGAACGCATAGGTGCCCAGCTGCCGGCTTCCCGAAGCGATGCGGGCCCCTTCGATCTGCTCGACCCACACCTCACCGCCTCCGAACAACTGCAGGCCGGTCACGCCCAGATGGTGCAGGTAGTGACCGCGCACGAAGCCCTGCCGGTAGACCGTGGTGTCGATCGCCTCGGTCTGACGCTCACGGCTTCCGGTCTGCGTCTGCACCACGAAAGGAACGATCTTACGGTCGTAGCGACTCCAGCTTCCGGTTAGATGCAGATACCGCCCGGCCCATCGGCGGGTGTAGGTGAGCGTGTGCCACGTACGCCGGCTCCGGTATTCGTTGTCCTGCGCGAAGCCCTCGGCGTCGGGCTCGCCCTGCTCGGTGAGCGTTTCGTCGAAGAACTGTGCGCTGTAGGTCAACCGGATCTGACGCCCCTCCCAGCCCACAGCGGAGAGCAGAAAACGTTGCCGACGCTCGGGCCAGTCGGCCGCCCGTGTCACGTCGTCGCCCCCGAGATAACCGTCGAAGGCATGGCGTCCGAGTTGCAGCCCGGCCCAGAACGAACCCCGCCGGTAACGAAGGTCCAGGCTGTTGTCCCAGCTCCCCACGCTCTCGGCATAGCTGCGCAGCGCCACCGAAGGACCGTCGGGCCACTGTCGGCCGGAACGTGTGATCAGGTTGATGACGCCGCCCAGTGCATGCGAGCCGTAAAAGACGGACGACGGCCCTTCGACGATCTCGACCCGGGCCACGTTGCTCAGCAGCATCTGGGCCATGTCGAGCCGGCCGTCGATCCGCCCCGTCACCGGCACGCCATCAACCAGCACGGCCACATGCTGCGATCCCAGCCCCTGCATCTCGGGCGCACCGCCCAGCACCCGGTGCTGCATGACCCCGAGCTGGGGCACCTGGTAGAGCAGCGCCTGCAGGTGCGAGGCTCCCTGCAATTGAATCCGCCGCGCCGAGATCACCCGCACCGGCTGCACCGCCTCGTGCAGCAGCGTCGGCTCGAAGTGCGCGGTGATCACCACCGAGTCGAGCCGGGCCTCGATCAACGGGGCCTCCTGAGCCAGCAACACCCGGCTCAGCCCCAGCAGCAGGAGCCCGCTCAGCAGAATGCTACGCATCGTCAGTAGATGTCGTTGGCCGTGTTATAGACGTTGAACTTGCCCGTGGGCGTAATCAGCCAGTCGCCCTGGATGATCTGCTTCAGTTCCAGCGTCCGATCGTCGTAGATCAGGATGGCGTTCGTGGATGGATCATCCTTACGGCCCCAGGCCGACACCCACACCTCATCGCCGTTCTGGTTGAATTCCAGATGGACCGCCCGGGCGTTGGGGATCGACTCGGGGATCTTCAGCTCTTTGAACAGCTCCAGCGTTTCGGTGTCGAACACGTAGATCGTGCGCTGCAGCTCCGGATCGTTGTTGAGCGTGCGGTCCACCCACAGATGCCGCGATTTCGGATGCGTCTTGATGAACAGCGTACCGCCGCCCACGCCCGGCAACTCCAGCTTCTTGACCACCTTCCACTGATTGGGCCCCGGATCCGTGGCGATCAACGCGATCGTGTTGTCGCCCAGGTGACCGGTCGCCCAGAGGTGGCCGTAGGTGGGATTGTAGAAGTTGGCACCACGTCCCGGATGCGGCCGCCGCCCCGTCTCGACAATGGCCTCCACCTCCTTTTCCTGCACATCTACCACCACGACCTTGTTCTTGTTGTTGGCCGCCACCAGGAAGTAGCGCTTCGTGTGATCCCAGCCGCCGTCATGCAGGAACTGCTCGGCCTTCAGCACATCGATGCTCACCTTCCCCTGTGCCACACCGGAGTAATCGACCAGCCAGATCTGGCCGGTTTCCTTCACGTTGACCACCCAGAGCGGATCGTGATGCGAGGCCACGATGGAAGCCACCCGCGCCTCGTCGTAGAAAGCGCCTTCGTTCACGTCGTAGCCGCTGGTCCGGATGATTTTGAGCGGCTCCAGCGTCAGGCCGTCCAAGATTACAAAGTGCGGCGGGTTGTATCCGCCGAGAATGGCATATTTGTCGATGAAATCTCCCTTCGGCCCTTTATACTTGCTCACGTCCACCGAGCGCGCATCGTAGGCGCTCTTGATCTCGGCCACCATCTGAGGCGGATCCATCCAGAGGTCGATCAGCGTGACTTTGCCGTCGCGCCCTACCGAGTAGAAGTAGCGTCCGGAGGCCGAGCTTCGGAGAATATGGACGGCAAAGCCGGTGTTGACGATGCTGACCAGCTCTTTCGTGTCGCCGTCGATGATGGCCACCTTGCCGGCATCCCGCAACACGACCCCGACGAAGTTGCGCCAGTTGCGGTTGTGCTGCGGCCGCGTCGGACGCTGCTCGACGGGCACGTGCACCTTCCACGAAGCCCGCATGTCCTCCAGGTTCATCGGCGGGATGGGTGGTGGCGGAAGCTGCAGGAAGCGGGCCAGCAGATCGATCTCTTCTTCGGAAAGAATGCCCTGACGGCCCCAGTCGGGCATGCCGCCGGGCGTTCCGTTCGTGATGAACGCCTTGATGGCGGCCGTCCCCAGCTGGCGCGTGCCCGGATACGTGCTGCCTTCCGGCGCCTCGGGCAGCAGATGCGGCCCGGTAGCGCCCCGCCGCGTCGTACCGTGGCAACCCGCACAGTCGTTGAAAAAGAGCTGTTTAGCCCGGGCGAATTCTTCTTCCGTGAGCGAGATTTCTTCAGCCGGTACGCCCTGCCCGTCCGAAGCGCTTTCCGGCTGGCGGCACCCGATCACCAGCCCCCACGTTCCCAGCAGTAACCCCAGCGCCAGCCCGACCAGTCGATAGCCTTTCATGGCGAGATTCAAAAATGATTTTAAGACAAAGTACTACACTTTATTAAATCACGACATGCAGGCCAGTTAAGCGGGCGGCGCATGTCTGCGCCGAATTGACACAGGATTCCTGCTTTCTTCTTGCTTCCTTGAAAGACTGACTCCTCAACGACAGCGGGGCACGACACCCCGGCTGAACAGACTGCCCACGGCCTCGGCCACGGCGCGGCACTCGACGGGATCGGTCAGATGACGGAGCAGGAGCTGTGGAATGCGGGTCTGAAACGTGGCCTTCTTCAAAGCAGGA
>ERZ795042.1987-NODE-1987-length-12038-cov-4.382709_pt1 | contig 12038 bp, 10 predicted proteins | sample MGYA00375126_ERZ795042 | MGnify/ENA primary metagenome ERZ795042 (study PRJEB30171, sample SAMN05518105) | compost metagenome | isolation source: Feedstock adapted compost from Newby Island compost facility, Milpitas, CA | place: USA:Newby Island compost...
ATCCGCGCTGGATGGGCACGATTATACCACGGCCGGTGATCTGATCAAGTACGAGCTTTCCGAATCGTTTGCCGCATTCTTGAAGGATCTGGAGGCCGTTGTAATCTCATGAAGAAATTCGCAGCCGACAATTTAATGTTTCTGCGCGAACATTATCCGAAGATCTATGAACTGGTCAGAAATAAAACGGCGGATGCAAACGCATATGCCAGGGAGCCGGCAAGAAACGGGCAAACGAACCTGAAAATCCGGTGTGAAGACGGTACCGTTCATTACCTTTACAGTAAATATAATCCTGAACTGGAAGCGGAACGGTGGGCGGAATCCCTGGAAAGTCAAATGGCCGATTCCCGGGATGTGCTCATCGTCGGTTTTGGCCTCGGATATCATTTGAACGCGTTTCTGAAGACCTATCCGGACAAGCGGATTTACGTTTACGAACCGGATATTCAGGTGCTTCTTGCGGCCATTGAATCGGTGGACTTAAGAGAAACCTTAAGCCATCGTCAGATTGCTCTGCTGGCTGTCGGTCACGAGGAACATGTGATTTTTCACCTGCTCCTTCAAGCTTACGATGCCGTCAAAAGCAAGTTCGCTTACATCATTGTGCCTCCGTACCGCAGGCTGTATCCGGAAATGGATCAGCGGATCGGAGAATTAATTTCAAAATCCATCAGATCGTATGCCGCGAATTTTTTTACCATTTCCCGTTTTAATCATGAGATGATTGAAAATACGATCATAAACTTGGAGCGGGTTTTAAGAACGCCTTCCTTCGTACCGCTCCGGGGAATTTGCCAAGGGATTCCCGCCATCATCACGGGTTCCGGTCCGTCTCTGGATATGGAAGCGGAGTATCTGCGTAAAATCCGAAATCAAGCTTTGATTATCGCGGCGGGAACGAGCATAATGGCGTTGCTTCATCACGGGATCGAACCGCATCTGATCATTTCCATGGACCCGGGGGAGGCAAACAAGCGAGCTTTTCAAAATCTGAACATCTCTCACATTCCTTTTCTGTTCATCACCAACATCAAATATGACGCCATTCGGGACGATCGCTCTCCGTATCTGATGCACGGTTTTTTTCTGACGGATGTCATTTCGAAAACTTTGCTGGATTTGACGGATGAAGACGGTGTGTTTTTCAGCACATCCAGTGTCGTCGGAACTGCGGTTCAAATGGCGGTTTATTTGGGATGCACGGAAATTACGCTGATCGGTCAAGATTTGTCATATCCGGATAATCAGACCTATTCGAAAGGCATTCGGCATGTGACGGACAAATGGGTTGAAGGCACATTGCGGAGAGCCAAATGGCAAGTTCGCAATGTGAAAGGCGGATATAACAGAACAACGGATATCCTGCAGGTTTTGAAAACCGATTTTGAAAATGTTTTAAAAGTGTATCCGGACATTCGTTTTTATAACGCTTCACCCATCGGCGCAGCGATTGAGGGAACAGTGTGCAAATCCCTGCAAGAGCTGTTTGATCCGGCTGCGGAAGAAAAAATTCCGGAGGGCTGGTTCAAAGAACAGATGCGCCTCCGGCTGAAACCGTATCCGCCGGAGCGTGTGCAAAACGTGAAACATCGGCTCTCTCAAGTGCTGAGAGAACTGGATCGAATGGAACAATCCATAGAGAAACTGTCCGGACATCTGTCCCAACATGCGCATCACCCCGATTGGTTTACAAAGTTTGAAAAGATTTGGTCCGCCATTGTCGGGCATGAGATTTACAAGGAATGGTTTACCTATTTTCTTGCCGCGGAAGACAATCATGCCAGACGCTATTGGCCGGACATGCTGGAAGAGAAGAGACTGGAAGCGAAGAGGATAAAGCTGGAACAATGCGTCATGCCGTTGATCCGGGGGATGCGAAAATTACTGCCGTTGATGATTCGGCATATGAAAGAGCTGCAAACAAAACTGGCGGAGAAGGAATAGGAGTCCATGGGGTATTTTACCGGGAAGAAGATTTTGATTACCGGCGGGACGGGAACGATCGGGCAGCATCTGGTCAAACGTATTCTGGAGGACAATCCCGCTGTCATTCGCATTTTTAGCCGAGACGAATACAAACAGTTCGAAATGCAACAATCGTTTCAGGCGCATTTGAAGAAACTGCGCTTTCTGATTGGGGATGTTCGTGATTTGCCCAGATTGATACGGGCGATGGAAGATGTGGATTATGTGTTTCACTTGGCTGCGATGAAACAAGTGCCGGCATGCGAGTACAATCCGTTTGAAGCGGTGCAGACAAACGTGATCGGCACGCAGAACGTCATCCAAGCCGCGATGCAGACCGGCGTTAACAAAGTGTTATTTACGAGTTCAGACAAGGCGGTTTCGCCAATCAACACGTACGGCGCCACCAAACTGATGGGTGAACGGCTGATCTCTGCGGCCAACTTCCAGAAAGGATCGAAACCGACCGTCTTTTCTTCTGTGCGATTCGGCAATGTCATGGGCTCCCGCGGATCCGTCATTCCACTTTTCAAACAGCAAATCTTGGAGCAACGACGAATTACGGTGACGGATCTTGGCATGACCCGATACATGATGACACCAAACCAGGCCATCAGCCTGTTGCTGGAAGCGAATCGACTGGCTGTTGGCGGGGAAGTGTTCGTGCTTAAAATGCCGGTTGTCCGCTTGTCCGATTTGGTGGAAATCATCGTCGACGAAATCGGGCGTCGTTATTCCATTTCTGACGTCAAGATCGATGAAATCGGTCTTCGCCCGGGCGAAAAAATGGACGAAAAGCTGATGACTTCGGAAGAAGAACGGAAAATGGCCGAAACGGAATGGATGTACGTCATTCCTCCGTTGTACGGACCGGCCAAAACTTCCTATAAGCATTCCATTCATTTTTCGCCGGACTCCGTATTCAAAGCGAATGAAATCATCGACAAAGAAACGTTGAAAAAATGGTGCGTCAACGAAGGGTTGTTGTGAGCTTCGGGGGGGTTGGCTATCAGACGCAAGGTTGCTGTTTTCGGTTCCTGCATCACGAGAGATGTTTTCAATTCTCAATTCATTCCCGAGTACAAACAATTTTTTGATTGCGCGATTACGCAATTCCAAACATCCGTGATCAGCCTGATGTCACTTCCCGTCAAGTATGATTCAAGAGGGCGTGTTTATTACAAACAACAGGTCTAAACTGAGGAAGACGACTTACAACCGGGAACTTGAAGAGAAAACCGAGTTGAACCTGCAAACGGATCCCGATGGATACATGAAGCTGTGGAAAGGCAGCATCGACCGGTTCTTCAACCATATTCGTCCAAGCTTGCCGTCGGGATGCTTTTGATGTTGAATTTGCAAACGAGTACATGAAGCAAATGACTGATTATGTTATCGAACAGCATCAAGTGGATTGCATTGATATGACCCAAAAGAAGTATATCTCCTATGATCAGCATCCGTGGGGCCCTTTTTATGTTCATTATACCAAGGACTATTATCAGGATCTTTTTACGCGATTGATAGAGCTGTCAAACGAAGAAATAGACAAGGTGCGGATCATAGTATTTGGAACTGGAAGCTGTGCCGAGGAATTTATGTCGCAAATTGATGACAAGAAGGTTGCAATACAATGTTTCGTTGACAATAACAAATCGAAACATAACACGTTGTTTTTCGGATTGGACGTCATCTCGCCCGACAAATTGCCGGATAAGCGACCATCGAACAAATCACAATATCTTGATCAAGGAAGTGAAAAGGTTTGAAAGTCATCATCCTTGCGGCCGGTATCGGCTCAAGGTTGGGAAAGCCCCATCCGAAAACGTTGACGCTTCTGTCTAACGGACGGACAATTTTACAACATCAGGTTAAAGCGTTGCTCCGTTATGTCCATATCGATGACATTTACGTGGTGGTCGGATTCAAGAAAGAACTGATCATGGAAGCTTTTCCTGAATTGACTTACGTGTACAATGACTATTTCGACACGACCAACACGTCGCAAAGCCTGCTTCGAGGGTTGCGGAAAGTTCGCAACGACGATGTCATCTGGATCAACGGTGACGTGGTGTTTGACCATGTGGTGATCGACAGGTTGATTCGTGCTGCCCGTTCGTGCATGGCGGTTAATACGGCATCCGTCGGCGAAGAAGAAGTAAAGTACGCTCTGGACGAAAACGGTTTGATTTATGAAGTTTCTAAAACCGTGGCTATGCCAAAGGGAGAGGCAGTTGGCATCAACTTGGTGAAGCGGGAAGACGTGGAACTGTTGATCCAAGGCCTCGAAAAATGCGACAAGAACGATTATTTCGAACGGGGTGTAGAATTGGCGATCGAACAAGGATTGCGGATGATACCCGTGGACGTCTCAGATTTGATTTGTAAGGAAATCGATTTTGAAGAAGATTTAGCCCAAATCAATGAAATATTGTCAAGAAAATAAACATTGAACTGCAGCAGGAGGGAATCATGAAGCAAAAAATTCGGCTTGCCATATTTGGAACAGGACAGGGAGCTGTCCAAACGATAGAGCATTTGGATCCCGACAAGACGGAAATTGTATGTTTTCTGGACAGCGACAAAGAAAAACATGGAAAACTGTTCTGCGAACGGCCGATTTTACCTCCTCAAAAAGCTTCCGGATTGGATGTGGACTACATCTTGATTGGAAGCGAAAGTTATGCGGATCAAATGAGAAAAGAATTGATAGATAATGGCGTCCTTCCGCAGAAAGTGCTTCCCATCCTGAAGGACAAGTCTGCGAACAACAAGGCTTTTCGTCCTATGAACAGGGCTGTTTCCAATTATAACGAGCGATACGCAAGCATAATCAAAGAAGAAGATCTGCATCTTTTTTTTAAGAACTATGCCATTTGCACCATGTATCTGGATCAGGAGACACGAAACCGGAACCTATACCAATTCAAAGATTATTTGTTGCATGGCATCGATTACGTCCGAGTTTCGACCGTTGAACTGTTGGCCAGGGAAATCCGAGAAAAAGGCATTGAAGGTGCGATTGCGGAGCTGGGGGTTTATCAAGGGCATTTCTCCAGGGTACTTGAATTTTTGTTTCCGGAAAGGCCACTTTACTTGTTCGATACCTTTGAAGGGTTTCATATGGATGATGTTCGATATGAACATGAAAACGGATTTTCATCGGCAACAGTTGGGCATTTGTCGAACACGAGTGAGGAAATCGTGCTGGAAAAGTTGAAAAACAAGGAAAACGTGCATCTGATCAAAGGTTATTTTCCGCAAAGCGCCGGGCAAACGGAAGACAGAAATTATGCTTTCGTGATGATCGACGTCGATCTGTATCAACCGACATACGAAGGCTTGAAATACTTTTACGAACGACTTTCTGTTGGCGGTTATATTATGGTGCATGACTATAATCTGCCGGTGTACAAAGGAGTCAAGAATGCGGTTCAAAAATTTTGTTCAGAGTTGGGGATCGGATATGTCCCTATCAGTGATTATCACGGAAGCGTCGTGATAGCAAAATCATCACACTAAATCAAAGGGGATATTCATGCTGCGCATTATCGTTTTTGGCACGGGAAGCAGCGCGGAACGTCTGATGAATGAATTGAATACGGACTCTGTTGAAATTTTGTGTTTTGCGGATAATAACCCGGCCAAGTACCAGGAATCATTTTATGAACGCAGGGTTATTCCTCCTTCCGAAATTCCCTCGATGGACTATGACTATATTATCATCGCAAGCCAGTACTCGATAGAAATCTCAAACCAGTTGACGAAAATGGGGATTCCACCCGACAAAATCGTCCCTTATGACTACAAATTGCACAATCGTTTGCTGTTTCATCAATACAGCTCGGTCATTGGTCAAATCAAACAAACCAAAAAAAACAATCGGCGTCGGATTGCGCTGATCAACTACAACAACTCCAACTATCATGGTTATGCTTTGATGAAGTACATGCCCAAATATATTGAAGAAAAATATGAAGTGGAAATGCTTGTTGAACAAGATAGCAAAAAACTGGAAAGCTTTGATGTGATCGTCTCTTCACATCAAGACGGCATTTACGAAGAAGGATACATCAATATCGAACTTTGGCATGGTTTTCCTATCAAACAGATGGGTTTTATGCACAAAAGAACAGCTACGCCGAGAAATTTGTCTACGTGGGAAAAAAGATCGAAAAACACTCAATTGATCATGTCCTATTCTCAATTTTACAGCACCCTAATAAACGCATGTTTTCCAAATGATCCTAACAAGTACCGAATCACGGGCATGCCGCGTAATGATTTGCTCTTCGAAAGCGGGAGTCTTGCCAAGTTAGAAAAAATTGCCGATCAGAATCTTTCGGGAAGAAATGTTGTTTTTTTTATGCCGACTTGGAGATTGGCAAAAACCAAAACTGTGGACGGAAACAAAAACTGGGACAAACTTTTTGATTTTCCGAATACGACCAAGGACGATTTGATTGCATTTTTGGAAAACAACAATCTGCATTTGGTCGTCAAATTGCATCCCGTCGAATGCAATGAATTCAAAGATCAGGATCTTTTGGAACATAGGCGCATTACATTTTTGTCAGATGACCGGTTGAAGAGCGCCAACGTTCATTTGTATGAATTGCTGCCCGCCGCGAAAGTGCTGATTACGGACTATTCCTCCGTATTTTTTGATACGTTGCTGCTGGATATCCCAGTGATCTTTGCCCCTACGGACATCAGTCATTACAGCGAATTGAGAGGGTTTCTTCTGGAACCAATTGATATGTTGACACCTGGTCCGAAAGTCTTTAGTCTGGCTGAACTTGAAAGGGAATTACAACTTATTTTAAACCGTAAAGATGCTTACAAAGAAGCAAGAGAGCAAGTAAGAAGTTTGGTTTATAAATTCAGGGACAATCAGGCCAGCATTCGCGTTTGGAACGAGATCGATCAATATATATCTTCTTTGTGAGGCGGGGGTTGCCAGTTGGAAATCCGTGAATTTGTGCGTACAAATTACAAGAAGGTCATAGGCTGGGGAACCGGAGGTTATTTTGACAAGTATTTTGGCGAGGTCTCCGTGGATATTGATTATTTGATCGACAGCGATGAGACAAAATGGGGAAAGCAGAAAAACGGGCTAAACATTGTATCACCGGATCATTTGCTGGATGAGGACCCGATCCAAACACTGATCATTGTCTTTTCCAGCTTTTTTTATGAAATTAAAGAAAGAGTCAAAAGTTACGGAGATTTTGATGTCGTTTCTGCTTATCAAATGAAAAGAATTGTATTGGATAAAAAACCGATTTTGGAATCGGACGAGTTGGATCGCCCGGTCATTATCACCATTTCAGGGGGCAATTTTACGGAATTTATTGGCGGCACCAGCAAATTCATTCGCGAGCAGATGGATTTGATCCTGCGGCAGGGGAAAACCCATTTGCATCTTTTTTGGATGTACTATGATTTTAAAGTTTACCGGGATCACTTGATTTTTGTGGTGAAGAACGGTCGGTTGATTGGAGCCTATCCGTTTGAAAAAGTAAATTCAGTGCTCCCGCTTGTTGAAAAACTGGTCATACATAATTTGATGTTCTTGAACACCGATGTCTTGGATCGAATGATAGATTCGCTGCCCGCCAACGCCAAATTAATCTATTATTTGCATGATTACTCATGCATATGCAAAAACATCAAATTGATGTATAATAATGAAATTTTCTGCGGTGCATTCAACAAGCAATGGGAACCTTGTCTGACTTGTAAGTACAACGAGAAGCGAATCCGGATTTACGAATATCATGTCGGGTTGTTCCACAACCGAAAAGATTTGCAACTCATCGCACCTTCCGAGCACGTGAAGAAAAACATCTGCATCGCTTTCAATTTGGATGCCGACAGGATTCGGGTAATCCCGCATCAAACGTTTGAGCTTGCGACGGTAAAGAGAAAGGTTACCCACGACAAAATCCGCATTGCATATGTCGGATACAAAAATCAACACAAAGGTTGGGAAGTGTTCAAACAAATCGTGAACCGCTTTGGGCGAAAATATGATTTTTATTGTTTCGGACGAACCGATGAGTACTTGGAAAATGTGCGGCACGTGGAAGTATCGTTCATTGAAGACGGTCCGCTTGCCATGGTGAAGAAGCTGGAACAATATCAAATAGATGTGGCTTTCTTGTGGTCACTGTGTCCCGAAACGTATTCCTATACCTATTTTGAAAGTGGAACAGCCGGTGCTTTCGTGTTGACCAGTATACTTAGCGGAAACATTGCGGAACAGACGTTGCGTTACCAGAATGGAACGGTGTTGAAAGGCGATGACGAGCTTTTCGAATTGTTGAACAATGAAGAACAATTGCGGCACATGTTGGAACAGCAACGAGTTGTATTCAGAAACTTGCGGATTAATTTTGAGGAAATTAATTCCGTTATTGCATAAAAAATAAAAAGAGTATTTGCGCGAAAGGGTGCCCGGATTCGGGGGACGTGGTCGGATGAAAATGGCATTGGCCGTTTCGACGGTGTTTCACATCGAACATTTGAAGCGGGTTTACCGGCAATGGGAGGATGCTGAGTTTTTGTTGTTTGCTGCGATAGAAAGCACAGGAAACAAGGAAATGATTGTCCATTTGAAACGCATGGGAGCCCGATTTCGCCACGTATCCGAATTTCTTAGGGATGGAGGCAAGGCCGATGTGATGGTCTCGGTCTTCTGGCAACCGGCTTTTCTCGTCATGGGCCCCCGTACAATGCATGTCCGGATCATGTACGGATATGCGAAGGATGACTGGAATTATGGTGACTGGAATCGCAATTATGATCTGATTCTCGCTTACGGCCCTTATGCGGAAGAGCGATTGAGACATCTGGCACCCTGCATTTCAGTTGGACATCCCCGGACTCCGGCACCGGGTCAAGGCAACACGAAGGGCAGCGGACGGTTGCAGACAAACCGCCGGCGGCCAATCTTGCTCTATTGTCCGACTTACGGCGCGCAGTCCAGCCTGCCGGATGTTGATCGGGTGCTCTCGGGATTGGCGGTTCGTTTCGATGTGGCGGTCAAACTTCATCATTTGAGCCAGGCGGAGCACTATCCCTGTTTGTCCCGTTTGGCCCGTGAATCCCGCATTCGTGTTTACGATCAGAGGACCGATTTGTTCGACCTGTTGCCTGATTGCGATCTTGTCATCAGCGATCATAGTGGTGCTATTTTTGACGCCATGCTGCTCGGTAAGAACATTCTGTTGATCGACAGTGAAGCCATGAAAGGGCGAATACGGGAGGAAATGCATTCGGATTCGTCCAGTCTGGATATCAAGGTGCGTCGGGTGCTTCCCCATTGCGAAGTGGCGGATCTTGTTTCTGCCGTAGGGGAAGCGTTGCATCATCCTGTGCAATACCAATCACTTCTGCCATACTTGTATGCGAATGTGGGAACGGACGTTCCAAACGGCATTCGGGCCGCAATTACCGATTGGTTTCACCCTTTCCCGGAACGCAACAGGCAAGCGGAATTGTACGAACGCCTTGTCCGTTTCATGGAGAAAGATGACCGGGAATTGCTCATCTGCGGTGCGGGTGAGTTTGGCCAGGCTGTCATGCAGCTCGCCAAAGCGAGAGGATGCGGGAGGATCCGTTTTGTGGACAGTGATCCGGACAAACTGGCCCGTTCCGTGGAAGGAATTCCCGTACTTCCGCCCGGCGGGTTGGACGATTTGGACAAGTCCGGGACCAAATGTTTGGTTGCCACGATCGGCGGCGCGGGCTTCTACGCACAACGGCTGAAACGGGCCGGTTTTGTTCCCGATGAAGATTATTTCATGGCATTTTGAACATGTGGAAGGGGAATGATCATGCAGTATGCCGTGGTCGTTCCGGTATACAATGGCGCAAAATACTTGGAAAGCACGTTGCTTTCATTGTTTGAACAGAGCCACCCGGCAGCTGAAGTGATCGTCGTGAACGACGGAAGCACCGATGAAACGGGGGAGATTCTGCAGGGGTTGGCAACCAAATATGAGCGGTTGCGCGTGTATTCGTTTGCCAACAACGTCGGCGTATCCCGTGCCAGAAATTATGGCATCGAGCAGGCTGAGTCGCCCTGGTGCATGTTGTTTGACGCGGATGATCTCGCCGACCCGGAACTGGCTCGCACCTACTCAATAGAATGGCAATTAGCCCGCCAAACGGGAGCTGAACCGGACATGTTGTTTTGCGCCACGGTTTTGGTTGACGGTGACAATCGGGTGATCAGCGGAGAAAACCGTTTTCGCTCGGTCATGCCCGATGAGATGTTGGGCCATTTGTTTGTCCGAAATCCGATCGTTTCCTGTTCCGGGGTCATGATCCGGCGGGATGCCGTATTGTCGCTTGGCGGGTTTGATCCGGAGCTTCGGTACAGTGAAGACTGGGAACTGTGGCTTAGGATGGCCGCCTCTCGCGTGATCCGATACGTGGATCGGGTTTTGTGCCGCATCCGGAGACATCCCGGCAATGCGTCCGCTTCCCTCAACCGGATGCTGAACGGGGAGCGGCAGGTGTTGTCCAGGTATGACCTGTCCGTGATTCGGGAGGCGGTTTTCCGGCGCAACCTGCCTGCCTCCCGCAACTGGATCGATTTGGCGAACATCGCATTTCGGATTGACCGATGGGAAGAAGGGCGACTTTTTCTGGATCAGGTCGAAGAACCTTCTTCGTCCCTTGACTTTCACCAAGGCTTGTATCAACTGAAGATGGGACGTTACGCCGAAGCGGCCGATTGGTTCCGCCGTGCCATAGACCAAGACGCAAGCAACGCCGCGGCGGCTAACAATTATGCCGGTTGCCTGTGGAGAATGGGAAGGAAAGAAGAAGCGGTGCAACGGTTGCAGGAATTGACGCAAAAATGGCCCGCCTACATGGATGCAGCCCACAATCTGAACATCATGCGATCCGGGGATGAGAAGCAGGACATTAAATTTACCTGGCGGGAGTTGCGTCGCGTATTGACGGTGTATGAAGAGAAAGAATGAAGTTCGTCAAAGGAGACGAAATCCATGACCAATATGTCAAATCGGAATACGGATCATCCGTACACCGTCCATTGGCAGATCGGTGATGTCAGCGTTATTGCCTGTGAATCTTGCGGGTTCATACATGTAAATCCGATTCCGGATACCGGGCAACTGAAGGAGTTATATCAAAAACGGTATTACCAGCAAGTGAAGCCCTTCGACTATCGCCAGGTGACGGAAGATTGGGTAAAAAGACAGGCGCAACAAGCGGCGAGAAGCGTGTATTTTGGGAACATCCGCACGAAACTGGAATCGCATTTGGACACGTCGGAAAACGGCCCAAGGGCCCTGCTTGACATCGGCAGCGGCAACAATTTGTTCGCAGTTCACTTCCTGAGTCGGGGCTGGCGCTGCACGGTAGTCGAACCCAACACGGAAGCTGCCGATTATTTGCGGAAGTTTGGGCTTGCGGTTGAGGAACGTTTTGTGGATGATCTGTCGTTTTTGGCGTCCGAAACCTTCGACGTGGTTAACCTGCAGTTTGTGCTGGAGCACATGGCCAATCCTGCTGAAATGTTGCGGGAAGCATTTCGTGTGCTGAAACCGGGCGGCCTCGTTCGGGTTTCCGTGCCAAACGACTTCAGCGAAGGGCAACTGGCCTATTGCGAATATCATCACAAAGAGAATTTTCCCTGGATCATTTTTCCGGATCATATCAATTATTTCAATTTTGACTCGTTGAGTCGTTTGCTGACCCGTTCGGGATTTCGTGAAGTGTATCGGACAACCAATTTTCCGCTGGAGTTTCTGCTTCTGGGCGGAATCGATTATTACCGAAACAAAGAAGACCAGTCAAAGGTCAATCCGTTCGTCACGCATTTTCAGCAGGCGTTCATCAAGACCGGAAGACGGGAAATGCTGGAGAAGCTGTATGAATCCCTTGCCCAATTGGGCATGGGAAGGGCAGTCTTCATGATCGCGAAGAAGGTTTGAAGGGGTGAACCGGTTGAACATCGTGGCCATCATCCAGGCACGCATGGGCTCTACCCGGCTGCCGGGGAAAGTGATGAAGGTGCTGGGGGACCGCAC
>ERZ795042.1989-NODE-1989-length-12034-cov-3.158694_pt1 | contig 12034 bp, 9 predicted proteins | sample MGYA00375126_ERZ795042 | MGnify/ENA primary metagenome ERZ795042 (study PRJEB30171, sample SAMN05518105) | compost metagenome | isolation source: Feedstock adapted compost from Newby Island compost facility, Milpitas, CA | place: USA:Newby Island compost facility...
GGGCGGTTTTGACTTAGGCTTGTTTGTTGGTTGTTGCGGCCCCGCAAAGGTTGTTGTGAATGGTGGTGTCGTGCTGGTTGGTTGTGGGTCGGCGGCGCTATCTTCCTTCTCTCCGCCTTCGTCCGCATCGGGAGTGGCTGGCTTTGTAAAGTAGAGTGACGCTAGTCCGACAATCCCGATGAGGATAAGGACAATGCTATACCAGAGCCACCAGCCGCGCAGGTTGGCGAGCAATATGTCAGATGCATTAGCCGCGCTTATGGCGAGTGGCGATTTGGCCATGTCGCTAATCTTGTTCATATCAACCGCGCTCAGCTGGCTTGCTGCTATGCCTAGAACACCAACTACAATGAAAACAATCGACACTTTCCGCACCCCAGCACGCCACGTTGCGCTCAGTAGGATAGTGGCGCCAGCGAGGAGTAGTGCGAGCAGCCCAAATCCGTATACGCTCCACGTAATGTTGCGGTACAGGTTGGGTGTGTTTTTTAGGTGCTCGGCAAGCGTTTTGTTGCCAATCTTAATAGTGTCTGGGCTTAGGGTGGTATCCTGTAAGGTCTCGGCATTGAGTACGTTGTTTTTTGCTTGTGCGGCAAATTGGGCTGGGTCAACCCCTTGTGGCAAACAGGTGGCATGCAGAGGATTTGCGGCATCTATAGCTGCCCCAGGCTCGCAAGTCGGCAGCGAAGAGGCGTATTGAACAGCGTATTGCTCAACGCTATGTGCCAGATTGTTTTTGATTTCACCAATCTCTACACTAAACGTCAGTTCTTTTGTTTCGCCCCGCGCCCAAGCATATGCGGCATCCAAGGCGTTCTCGATCTGGGCCTGGAGTAGCTGCGGCGAAGCTGCTGACTTAACCAGGTTTTGGATTTCGGGCCTGTCGATTGGCAGCGAGCCGATTGCTGCCTCACCCTGCTCTTCTTTAGCTTGTTTCAGTGCGTCTAGTGCGACAGACTGGTAGAAGTTGCTCTCTTCCAGTGCTCGCTTAATGGGGCCCGGGCTGCCGAATACTTGCAAGAGTCCAAAAGTGAGGCCAAATAAAATCAGGGCACCAAACAACAGCATGGCGGCGCCGCCAAGCAAAGGTTTTTTAACTATTTGCATAACCGTATTGTCGCATACTGCGACCAAAATACAATTGCCGGCCGTTCGCCCGCCCTTTCATTCCGCGTCATGCCGGACGGGAGGCATTAATACATCTCTTCGTGTTTTTCGTTTAGGAAGCGTACCCACTGCCGCACCAGCCGCAGCGCGGTTTTGAGGGGTAATTCCACCAGAATGTCCAGGATGTAGCTGACCAGATTAAGCCGCGCGTACCGGCCGGAAATCCATCGCCCAAGCGTCGCGAACGGCAGATGGAAGAAGTCGCGCACTGCGCCAAAAAGGCCGGTTTGCCGCGGCATGAGCTCCAGCTCGCGCGAGAGTCTGGTTAAACGGAAACCCAAGAAGCTGGCAGTACATAGGAAGACGAAGAAGATAATGCCTTGCACAATCGTAAAATGCAGAAGCGTCAGGACATATGCCATCAGACCGAGCGGGATGGCAAACAGGAGCGTGTACAGCACTTTGGCGAGCGGCGAAATTGAGGTATTGCCCACACGCACGATGCGTTCGGCCGGTCTGTTGCCACTAAAGAGCGCCTGGTCGATGTAGTCTTGGAGCGCTGCGGCGTTCGCGGCAGATGGAACATGGAGGCCGAGCTTAAAGCTGGCCATATACAGCGGCGGGAAGAGTAAGTTGGCGGCCAGTGGCAGGACGGCAATACTGCCGAGCACAATGATGTCGTATGGAATTTCGATGGCAATGCCTACGGATATCTTGGTGACAAACACGAAAATAATACTCCGGATAAGCCCGCGGTTGAGGCGTCTGGCCAGGTCTTTGTATTCTTTGCCAATCTGGTATCGGTAGGCATCCAGGAAAGCATCGCGGTTTTCGAGTAGTTCTGGCAGGTCGGAGCGAGATTCGCTCATGGCTAACACAATCCGAAGCGGGGCGCCGTAACGGTTAACAGCCTGGCGCAGTTTTTGCGTAAAGCGACTGGCAAATTCATCATCAATCAATTGGTTAAAGGCAGCAAATGTCGCCAGATCTTCCGGCGATTGTCGGTAGGCGCGGATGAGGTCGTGTCGCACAGTTGCAAGGTCGGATTTGAACAATGCCTGGTGTACAGCAATGTACAGGCAGAATTCGTATTTTTCGTCTTCTTTTTGCGACGACACGAGCTTTTCGCGCGGAAAAAGTTCCAAAAAATGCCGGTATGCCACATAAGCCAGCGCCGAGCGTTCATACCGCGGATTGAGCAGCGCCTCGGTCTCGACCGACAAAATGTCTAGCACCCAGCCGAGGCGGACGTCGCGCGGCACACGCCCCCTACCCAGATCCTGATAGATTTTGACGTATTGCTGTGCGAGCCTGGTAATCTGCTTGGCTGTTTCGGCGCTAACTGATTGGTTGGCCAGGTAGCCGGCATGGGTCAGGTCAAGGATAAGCTCGCTCCCTACCCCGCTTGGTTCTTTGCCGGACGAGAATGCGATCGAACGCCGGTAAAACCGGCGAATCGCGCGCTGCAAGAGGAGTTGTTCATCCACTGACTCGGCTGCGCGGCGCAGTTGCTCATAGGCACTGGCAATGTTTTGTCCGATGCCCGGTACGTCAATAATCTTGCCTCGCTGTTTCTGTGCCAACGCTTCTGCGTTAAATGTGCGCGCCGCCAATAGCTGCTCCCTGAGGAGGTGCAGCAAAGGTGTCGATAAAGGATGCATAAGGTCTAGTATAGCAAAAATACTACAAATTTTGTAGCTGTTGATATCTGGCCGTTTGTGGCTAGTTTTTTATTCTGCTTGTGGTATCATATGGCTATGGATCCTGTGGGAGAGGCGAGCTAAAGAAGCTGCTTTTCTTTGGGATTGCTGCTGAAATTAAGGGAGACCGTCAGGGGATGGACGAAAAGGGGCTTGGAAAGCGCTTGCAAATGGCGCGGCAAAACGCAGGGCTAACCCAGCAGGCTTTGTGCCACAAAGCCGATATTAGCTATTCCACACTGACCAAGATCGAGCGCGGCGCCATCAAGGCTCCGTCGATTTTTACCATTTACAACATAGCCGAAGCCCTGGGCATCAGTCTCGATGAACTGATGGCGGGCACCGGCATTACGCACTCTCGCAGCAGCGGCAAAAAGCGCTCAAAGAGTGGCGTTTCATTTGTATACTTCGACATTAATGGCTGTTTGGTGCGCTTCTTCCACCGCGCCTTTACCCGCTTGAGCGACGATACTGGCGCGCCGGCCGATATGGTCGAGACCGTGTTTTGGCACTACAACGACCAAGTATGCAAGGGCGAGATGAACCTGGAGGAATTCAACCAAAAACTGACCGAAGAGCTGGGCGCGTCCGAACCGATAGATTGGAAGACGTACTACATGGAGGCTATCGAGCCGATACCAGCTATGCACGACCTGGTGCGTTGGGCGGCCAAGTATTACCGTATCGGGCTGCTTACTAACATCATGCCGGGGTTTGTGTCGGAGATGCTGGAGCGAGGGATGCTGCCAGATGTGGCATACGATGCGATCGTTGACTCTTCGGAAGTCCGAGCCATCAAGCCCGAACCTGAGATTTATGAGATTGCAGCTGAGCGCGCCCACTGCTCGCCGGCCGAAATATTGTTTATCGACGACTCCCGTGCCAACCTCATGGCTGCTGGCAAGCAGGACTGGCACGTACTGTGGTTTGACGACTCCCGGCCAGAGGAAGCTGCCGAACGCATCAGAAACGCGCTTGAGCCTGCCAACTAATTAGCAAGTACGGCAATCAGCGCACAGACCTTGAATTTCTATCTGGTGGGCTGTGGGTGTAAAATCGTGGGCTCGAGCCAGGCTACGGATGAGCTGCTCGAGCTCTTCTTCGTTCATTTCGATCGTCCGTCCGCAGTTTGTGCACGATAGGTGATGGTGGTGTGCGGCGAAGCGGTCGGTCAGCTCCAGTTTGTACTTCCAGCCAATATTGACGCGCTGCACAATGCCAAGTTGCTCGAATAGATTAATTGCCCGGTATACGCTGGCGCGATCTACTTCTGGCACCCTTCTTACAAGCTCTGCCATACCAACGGGTTCGTTGCCTAGGAACGCGCCAAACACGCTTAAACGTGCTTTGGTGACACTATGGCCAGATGTCTTGAGTAGTTCTTTAAACCTTTCGATGTCGGCGCCCATGCTGCAATTCTAGCAATTATTGCGACAAATTTGCAGAAATTGTTAATCCGGATTATGTTTGAGGTATGATAGCGCTACTTTTTGCAGTGCTGATGTTCGTCTCGACATTAGTCGGTGGCTGGTTTGCCATCCGCCACAAAAGCCAGCTCAGACACATCTTGGGCTTTACGGCAGGTGTTATCTTAGGCGTCATTGCCTTTGACGTGCTGCCAGAAATGTTTGATATCGTGCACGAATTTGAGCTGAACCCAATGTGGCCGATGATTGCCCTGGTACTCGGCTTCTTGGGCTTTCACATCATCGAAAAACTGCTCCTGCTCCACCATCAGCAAGAGACGCAGTATGGGACGCACAGACACCCGCAAGTTGGTGTACTCTCGTCGCTGGCGCTTGGCGGGCACGGCTTTTTGGATGGTGTGGGTATTGGCCTGGCATTCCAGGTGAACGCTGCCATCGGTGTGGCCGTGTCGCTGGCCGTTATTGCCCACAAATTCGCTGACGGCTTAAACGCCGCAAGCCTGATGCTGCTCCACAAAAACCCGGTTCGCCGTACCATGCGGCTAGTGCTCATTAATGCGCTGTTGCCAGTCGCTGGTGTGCTGTCTACCCTGCTCTTTACACTACCCGAGCAATATCTGTCGCTGTATCTTGGCTTCTTTGCCGGCTTCCTCCTCTACATTGGCGCGAGCGACATTCTGCCCCAGGCACACGACGAACAGTCTGACCGCCTTACCATCCTGCTCACCGTCCTTGGCGCAGCACTCATGTTCTTTGTGGCCCAGTTAGTCCAAGGCTTGCATGTCCATTAGTGCTACAATGGGCGCAACATGGACGGCAAGCATGATCCAGCCAAGAAGGTGTTCGGCAAACCGGCAAAGGAGTTGCTTGCGGACACAAAATGCCCGCATGCTGATTTTCACAGCCCAAATGCGTTCTGGGGCAATGCTGGGCCCGAGGAGCTCAAACATCTTCAGTGGCTGCTCGACGCCCTGACCGACGATGAGATTAGGGATTTGGTGAAAGCGGTTAGCATCCGCTTTGGCGATCCTTTGCGCGACATTGACCGCGATACGCTTGAAAGCGTGCTCGACGAAGCTGACCGCGAGGTCTTTTACCGTAAATACCACCGGTTGCTCGACACCCGGCAGGCTGGATAATGCGGATTAGTTAAAAATATCAATACCCCTGAAAAACAGGGGGTATCGACAAGCTCCCATAGCAGCGATGCAATGAAGGTGTAGGGTAAACCCCCTAAGACCTATAGAAAGTGAGGCAACACATGGGTGTGTCGGCAATAATGGGCAAGGTCATAGACACTGCCGAATGGGCCAAAGAAGTTGACGAAGGGGTCAACAATGGCGCCTTAGTCCAATCCCTAGGCGTAGCGTCGTTACGGTTGGCAAGGTACGGAGCTGACCGGCTGGGAGCTATTGCCAACTCCTCTGCCGACATGCACTCCTTGGTTCGCCGCCTGGCTAATGCAGGGGCTGCCGTGCTCGATCTTTACGCTGCTGTCGCACACGAACTGCAGCGTGCAGATGTGCGGTAAACGGATTAGCCGTCGAAGCGCTTCTGTTCGGCGACGATCTTTTCCAGGCGTTCCTTGGCTTCCGCCAGCTGTTCGCGGGTCTGATTGACGATCTGTTCCGGCGCCTTGGCCACGTAGTTTTTGTTGGCGAGGCGGGCTTCAAGGTTCTTGATGAGTGCCTCAGTCTCTTTTTCTTGCTCTGTGAGCTTCGTACGGTACGCTAGGGACGTTTCTTCGTCGATATCGAGCCGAAGGTCGTATTTGGTTTGAGAAAGGCGTACGCCGCCTTCTAGCGCGCCGTAGGACACATTTCCAAGGCGGGCCAGCCGCTTAATGAGCTCAGCGTTTGCTTCGACTACTGATGCATCGGTGTATACCAGCGTACTCTTAGTGACGCCAATGGCTTTCATGATGGCACGAGCTTCAGCGACGATGGCCTTCACTTCCTCGAACGCCTTGGCGCGCTTGGTATCAGCCTTTGGAATCTCTGGCCAGTTCTCGGTTGCAAGTATACTGTCCCCGGTAGACGGCAACGTCTGCCAAATGGTTTCGGTGATGAACGGCGCGAACGGGTGCGCGATTTTAAGTGCTGATTCGAGCACAAAGGCAAGTATCGACTTATTTTCTTCGGTCTTGCTGGCTTCGATGTACCAGTCGGCAAAATCGTTCCATACAAAGTGGTACATCGTGTCGTACGCCTCGCTGAGGCGGTAGTTGTCCATGTGCTTGGAAATCTCGGCCGCTGCTTCGCTCAGTCTAGATAGAATCCAGTGGTCGGCGTCGCTGACCGGCTCGGGCTTCCCTACCTTGACATCCCCAATTCTGTCTTCTACATAGCGGGCGATGTTCCATAGCTTGTTGCAGAAGTTGCGGGCGCCGATAACCTTTGATGGGTCGAACGGCTGATTCTGGCCGGCGGTCTGGCCGCTGATGATGCCCATGCGCATGGCGTCAGAACCGTACTTGTCGATTACGGTCATAGGGTCGATGACATTGCCCTTGCTTTTACTCATCTTCTGGCCATGTTCGTCCAAGATTAGGCCGTGCAGGTACACGGCTTTGAACGGGATTTTGCCGGTGACGTACAGCCCTAGCATGATCATGCGCGACACCCAGGGGTACAGGATGTCGGACGCGGTCTCCATCAGGCTCAAGGGGTAGAACTGCTGGAAGTCATCATTCCCCTCCTCGCCGAAGTTGAGGGTGGCGTACGGCCAGCTGCTTGAGGAGAACCAAGTATCAAAGACGTCCGGATCGCGGCGGTAGTGCTGGCCATTCACCTCTATGATCTCCTGGTCGACGCGCTCGTCGTAAATCCAGTCATCAGGGTCGTTGACGTTTTGGAAGGCCGGGATCGGGATGCCCCACGCGATCTGGCGGCTAATGTTCCAATCTTTCAGGTTTTCGAGGTAGGTTATCAGCTGCTCGCGCTTAGTATCAGGGTAGAATTCGATTTCTTTCTTCTTGAGCACTTCGATGGCCCGCTTGGCCAGCGGCTGCATGTCGATAAACCACTGTTCCATCAGCATCGGCTCAATAACCGTGCCGCACTTGTAGCAGGTGCCGATGCGGGTAATGTAATCCTCGTCGACCTTAACCAGCAATCCCTTCTCTTTCAGGGCTTCTACTACTGCTTTACGCGCTTCCATGACGGTCATGCCAGCAAAGCGCCCAGCCTCGTGGTTGAGCGTGCCGTCGTGGTTGATGACGCGCTTAATCGCCAGGTTGTGACGCTGTGCAACTTCCCAGTCATCAAAGGAGTGTGCTGGTGTAATCTTAACAACGCCAGTACCAAAGTTCGGGTCAACCATTTCATCGGCAACAACCTGGATGGTGAACGGCCCATTCAGGCCTTCTACCTCGATCACTTTACCGACGTACTTCTTGTACCTTTCATCATCTGGGTGGACGGCAACTGCTGTGTCGCCAAACTTGGTTTCCGGACGAGTGGTCGCGAGTACGAACGGCCCGTACTTCATATAGTACAGCGGCGTTTTAACTTCTTTATACGACACTTCAATGTCGGCAAAGCCAGTGCGGTGATGCGTGCAGTAATTGACGAGGCGCTCGCTTCTGTAAATTAGCCCTTCGTCCCACATCTTTTTGAACGTGGCGTAGGCGCGCCGGACGATTTTGTCATCGAGCGTGAAGGTATAGCGGCTCCAGTCCGCCCCTGCTCCGAGCCGACGGAATTGCTGCTCAAAGTTCTGGCGGTTCTGGGCCACGAAATCCCAGATACGGCTGTAGAGTTCCTCACGGGTAAAATCAAAACGGCTCTTCCCTTCTTTAGCGAGCTGCTTTTCGTACACCACCTGGGTCTCAAAGCCGGCGTGGTCGGCGCCTGGCAGCAGCAGTGCGCTCTTTCCTTTAAGGCGGTGGTAGCGCACTAAAGAGTCTTCTATGGCCAGTGTCAGCGCATGGCCTAGGTGTAGGTTGCCGTTGGCATTCGGTGGCGGGACCACCACCGAGAAGCTTTTCTCCGCTTTACGTGGCAGAAAAGCCTGGGTCTTCTCCCAGAGTGCGTATATGTCCGACTCAAACAAAGCCGGTTCGTACACCTTTGGCAACTTCATACTCGTCCCTAACTTACATTACTAATTCATCGATCATCATATCACCTTACGCAGAATTTTTCTACCTCTGTTTTATTTGACGCGCTGTGGCTACAGCTACCTGCCTCCTTGCCAACGAACTGTGAGGCAAACAAAAAAGCGCGGTGCCCGCGCCCGTTCTTCGTTCTTCACCCAGCGACATTCTTTAGTAGTGAATGTTCGTATTTAGTTCTCACCAAAAGATATGAAAGAATTTATTTCGCCAAAGCCAATAAGACTTTCCATGTGAAAGCCCACCACACATCCACCTCGAATTAGAGGATGTAATAAAGCCGATATTCATCGATGTTCGCTTTTTGTTTGCTCCTCATCGCGTCCGACTTGGAGGCCTGTTGGTTAGGGTAGGCGCACCCGTTTTTAGATACATTTTTGTTTTTGCGCGTTAAGCATAGGCAAGGTTGCCTCGATAGTCAAGCCCCCATTTTCACCTTAGGTGTTGTAATTTTGTATAAAATCTGCCCAAAATTACATGGAAAGGTTCGGCATAATGGCCAGCGCATACGGGTCGGCTGTTGGTTGGCCTTCGGAGATATGGAAGCAACCGAGCGCGGCCATCATGGCACCGTTGTCGCCACAAAGCTTGAGATCCAAGTATTCGATAGGCAAGGGGAGCCGTTCAGCTAGCTGACGCCGAAGCTCGCTGTTGGCTGCCACGCCGCCGCCAACCACCACGCTTTTCGGCGAAAACTCCTCGTACGCCATGATAACTTTGTCAACGATCGTCTCGCAGGCGACGCGCTGGAAGCTCGCGGCAATATTGGCCTTCTGCTCATCATTTAGCAGCCCAGGAAGCTCGATAGAAGGCAGGGAATAATCCCGGCCTACCGCTTCCTGTGCAGCCCTGAGGACCGCTGTTTTGAGGCCAGAAAAGCTAAAGTCGTACCTGCCTGTCATTTTAGCTTTCGGGAAGTTAAATGCGTGCGGGTCGCCGCTTTCTGCGAGTCTGGATACGTTAATACCGCCAGGGTAGGGGAGGCCCAGGATCTTGCCCACCTTGTCAAAGGCTTCGCCGATGGCATCATCTTGTGTTTGGCCCAGTAGGTCGTAGTCGAAGTGGCTGCGCCAGAGGGCAAGCTGGCTGTGGCCGCCACTCACAATCACGCCGAGCATAGGAAACTCCGGCTGAGCAGAGCGCATCTGGTAGCCAGGCAGGGTAGTTTCGGTCAGGAAGTTGGCGTAAATGTGCCCGACAACGTGGTTGGCAGCATACAGCGGCTTTTTCTTGATGATCGCCAGCGTGCGCGCCACCAGTACGCCGATAAGCAGGCTGCCGTTGAGGCCCGCGCCGTAGGTCACGGCGATAGCATCTATGTCGTCCCAGGTGCAGCCGGCGTCCTCCAGCGACTGTTCGATCACTGGAATAATTACCTCAATATGGCTGCGCGCTGCAATCTCTGGCACCACGCCGCCGTATTTGGCGTGCAGGTCAACGCTGCTTCGTACTGTGTTGCTCAGCAGCTGGTAGCCGTCTTTGACAATACCAACAGCCGTCTCGTCACAACTCGACTCAATACCTAACACAATCATCCCTGGTAGCATACCACTATTCACCGCTGTTCTGCTAGCCGGAGTGCCCGAAAATTTTACTGCCAGCTGGCGGCCCTCGTCGTATCTTGGTAGTAACAACTGATCAACTCCTACACTAGCTGTATGTATTGCCTGCCAATAAATCGTGCAGGAGGTTTACATGGCCGAAACAAATGGCGGCAGGATGGGGGAGTACCAGCCGAGACATGCCGCGGCGCAGTTGGACACCGAGTTCATGGAAACGCTTATTCGGGCCGCGGACCAGTACCGCTACCAACAGATACACGAAGAGTTTGATGCCAAGTTCGCTCTGGTCCGCGCCCGTTTGTTTGCAGTAGAGACGACCGACGATGCCGCATTTAACGAATTTGTCGAGTCGCAGCGTTGGCGGATTGCGAGAGCTGTTGGCCGCCAAGCCATGGCCAAGGCATATGCAGACAGTCTTAGAGCTCAGCTTTACTACACCATACAAGAAGGCGAGCAGCCGTACCGCGGCCGCCACCGCTCCGAGAACCAAGAGGAGCAGCAAGAAACAGCACCCGCTGAGCAGTCAAAAGAGGAGGTCCGTGAGCTCAAGCCGGCAGAAAAATCCCCCGAACAGGCAGCGCCGGATCGAAAACCAGTGATAAGCGTACCAGAGCAGGGGAGGCTCAGGCATATCATAACCGACGATAGTCAAATCAGACCTCACAAGCCTCCAAAATCGCAGGAAGAGGCTCCAGCCGACAAGTCGAAAGAGAAAGAGGGAGAGGAAAAGAAGGCCGAGGAAGGCGAGTCCCCATCCCCTGTGCCGGCCCAGGCGGCCAAGAAGGAAAGGACAGGGCTGCTCGCCTGGTTGCGCCGCGCCTGGTACGCCGGCGGCGCAGCTATCAGCGCTTTCTTTGCGCATCCCGAGAAGGGTAGGCGCAGGCGGGCGCTCGCCCAAACAGCCGCCATCTTGGGCGGCGTGGCCGCAGTGCTTGCCGCAGCAGAGTTTGCCGACCGTGCTCCTGACCACCTCGTCCAACCGCCAACCGCCCCAGAGTCAGCAGGCCCCGCTCCTAATACCGAAGAATTCTTCGACGCTCTCAAGCCTGATGCATATAACGGCGAGTCGTACGAATGGACTGCGGTGGCTAACCATGTTGGTCCATCCCAGGCCACGCCGAAGCTGTTGCGACTCATCGAGTACGCCAGAACTAACGGCCTCACGGTCGACACCTGGGGCGACCCTGACCGCGGCCGCTGGGGTATTACCAACGTCACCGTCCACCTGCCCGACGGCACTCACAAATCGTACTATGACACGCCGCGTAAGCTGGCAATCATCAAGTGGTATGCCGGTGGTATGGCACACGGATTCCGGTCGTAGTTGGTAGTCGGTGTGTAATATTCCACTGCGCGCACTAGGCATCAGATGGATAATGAGGCCGAATCATAAGCGGTGAACGGCCAATGAATGTTGCAACACTCGAACGCCCGCACCTAGGACAAGCCCCGTTAAACGGGCTGCCGCCCGATGTTACGCTGGCGAGCGAATCGCTGGCAAGCCCTGATTTTACCCAGCTTTTGCACGAGCAGGCCGAAACTGTGCGCCAGGGAAATGTTACCGTAGACACCTTTGGCGCATTTTGGGAGGTCGCCAGCCAAATAACCTATTACGACGACGGCATAGCAGAAACTTACCACGGGCCGGACGGCAGGGAATTGACCGGTGCCGATAGGGAGGCGGCTGTCATCCTCTGCCGTATGCGTTCAGCTGACGCTTGGCTACTAAGCAAAGAATCTCCTTCGACGCCTGGCACTCAGAAGCTCAGTGTTGACGACGTGCATTTCATATGCGACATATTTAGGCGCTATATCGGTATATGCGAACTGGATATAACGGCGGACGAGCTGGACCAGCTCGAGCTGACGCGCATACAGCTCTGCGCGACGCTCGACATAGCCGACCCCAAAGCTTATTCGCTCGAACAGCTCATCGAAAAAGCTTCTAAGCGGCTGGAGCTGCACCAAGCCATTGCTACCGGCCAATTGCTCCAATCTTCCGCCGTCCCTAAACCTGTCGCGCCAGAGCGGCCGCATTATGAGCAACCAGAGTCCGTTTGGGTGCCAAAGCATGCGGCCGATTCAATCACGCAGACGCTTACGGCGGTTACGGTGTCGCTGTCT
>ERZ795042.1995-NODE-1995-length-12006-cov-38.967367_pt1 | contig 12006 bp, 11 predicted proteins | sample MGYA00375126_ERZ795042 | MGnify/ENA primary metagenome ERZ795042 (study PRJEB30171, sample SAMN05518105) | compost metagenome | isolation source: Feedstock adapted compost from Newby Island compost facility, Milpitas, CA | place: USA:Newby Island compost...
TGGTGGCAATCGCCGCCAATCGGGAACCGTTCCGCTTGCGATCGGTGGATTTCATTTGGGGCGAAAAAACCATTGTCGGCTCGAGGGGGTTTACCAAGCGGGACATCGAGGATTGCATCCGGCTTTACGAATCCGGTCGGCTCAAGCTGTCGCACCTTCTGGATCATCAGTTGCCGCTGGAGAAGATCAATCAGGCCATGGCCAATCTGTCGGATCCGAACGTGGTTCGGACCGTCATACGTCCGCGCATGACCGAAAAATGAGAAAGGGGGGACGCCCCGGAGAACTTTGACGGCATCATGAACATCCGGTGACAAGGCAAGACTTCGGCTGCCGTGGCTTGTCCGCGCGTGGCAAACCAAAGACTTGGAGGAGGACAAAAAACATGAACAAGCTCAACCGATTTGCATTCAACGGCAAAATGGCCAAAGCGGCGCTGGTCCTGCTTGCGGCCGTGCTGGTGTTCGCGCTGGCCGCTTGCGGTGGTTCGGGCAGCGGCAGCAGCGGAGGCAGTTCCGGCCAGTCCGGCGGAAGCACATCTTCCAGCGGCGGTTCGTCCGGAGGTTCGTCCGGCGGCGGCTCCTCCGGCGGAAGCTCGGACAACAAGACCTACACCATCCGGATTTCCTATCAGGTTCCGGAAAACCATTTCGGACACTACGCGTCGCAAAGATTCAAAGAAATGGTGGAAGAGCGTTCCGGCGGCCGGCTGCAGGTCGAGCTGTATCCGGGCGGAGTGCTCGGGGGTTTGCGCGACAACACGGAAAACGTGGCGCAAGGCGTCATCGAGATGGCCTGGACCGACCTGGGTTCGGCGTCCATCTTCTTCCCGAAATCCGGCCTGATCTCGCTGCCGTTCCTGTTCCGCGACTATGACCACGTGGAGAAGTTTTTCGACGGCGAGATCGGCCAGCAGGTGATGGAAGAGCTGCGCCAGGCTTCCGGCATCCGCATCCTCGCGCCGATCCATGCCGGCTTCCGCTCCATCATTTCCAACAAGCCGATCAACAGCGTGGACGACATGCGGGGCCTGAAGCTGCGCGTGCCGGAAATTCCGCTGTACACGAATTTCGCCCAGCTGCTCGGCGCCGCGCCGACGCCGATTCCGGGCGGCGAAATCTATACGTCCCTGCAAACCGGGGTCGTGGACGCGGCCGAAGGTCCGGTCAACTATATCTATGACACCAGCCTGCATGAAGTGGCCAAGTATATCACCCACACGTACCACATCTACACCGACTACGACCTGGCGATCAACGACAAGTTCTATCAAAGCCTGCCGGACGACCTGCGGCAAATCATCGACCAGACGGCGAAGGAAGTCACGGCCGAGACGCGCAAGAAGGTGCGGGACGAGATCCAGGGTTACGAAGAAACCCTGGCGGGCCTCATGACGGTGACCGAGGTCGACGTGGAAGCGTTCAAGGCGAAAATGACCCCGCTTTACGAAGAATTCGGCAAGCAAAACAACGCCGAGCAGCTGCTCAATGACATCATGAATATCCAGTAATTCGCGCGACGGCATGCGGCGCGGATGCCCGCCGTCCCGGAGACGGCGGGCATTCCCCGCTTCCGCAGCGGGAGAAAGGATGGTTCAATGCGGAAAGCCTTTTTGCTTCTTACGGATTGGGTAGAGCGGATTCTGCTCGTCATCGTGACCCTCACGCTTTTTGCCCTGGTGACGGTCAGCTTCGCTTCGGTGATCGCGCGGCTGATGCTCTCGCCCCTTGTCTGGGCGGACGAACTGATGCGCTACCTGTTCGTGTGGATGACGATGATCGGGGTGATCGTCGTCGCCTCCCGCAGGTTGCACATCGTGATCGAGCTGATGGAACAGACGCTGCCGGAGCGAGCCAAAAAATGGGTATTTACCCTGGCCGAATTGCTGGTCATGACTTTTTGCCTCGTGCTCCTCAAGTACTGCTTCAATTTCGTGGAACTCGGCATGAGACAGATTTCTCCCGCCATGCGCCTGCCGATGGTGTGGGTGTACGTCAGCTTTCCCGTCGCCATGGTCGGGCAGATCCTGATGTCCCTCAAACAGATCCTCCTGCTTTGGGACAAATCCGCACCGGAGGAGGTGAAGGCGAATGGTTGATATGGCTCTTTTGTTCGGCATTTTCCTCTTGCTGGTCATCTTCTTCCGCGTGCCCATCGCCTATTCCCTCGGCATCTCCGGCCTGATCATGCTGATGTGGAAAACCAATGTCCCGCTGGAAGTGGCGTTGCAGCGCGTGTTTGTCAGCATCGATTCGCTGTCGCTTCTGGCCATTCCCTTCTTCATCGTGGCCGGGGACCTGATGGTGTACGGGGGCATCTCGACGCGCCTCATCCGCTTCGCTTCCAACGTCGTGGCGAGGTTCACCGGCGGGCTGGCCATGTCCTCCGTGTTTGCCAGCATGATTTTCTCGGGGGTGTCGGGCTCCGCGCTGGCCGACACGACGGCCGTGGGTTCGGTGGCCATGCCGGCCATGATCCAGAAAGGTTACAAGAAGCCGTTCGTCTCCGCCATCCAGGCGTGCGCCGGAACGATGGGGCCGATCATTCCGCCCAGCATCGCGATGGTGCTTTACGGATCGCTCACCGGGGTGTCCATCGGCGCGCTGTTTATGGCCGGGATCATTCCGGGCATCCTGATCGGCATCGTGCTGATGATCTACTGCTATTTCTACGCGCGAAGGGAAAACATTCCCCGCGAACCGGGCGTTCTGCTCAAGGAAGTGCTGAAAAGCGGACTGGACGCTTTCTGGGCGCTCATGCTTCCCGTGGTGGTCATCGCGGGGATCGTGCTCGGATATTTCACTCCGACGGAAGCGGGCATGGTGGCCGTCATCTATTCGCTGGTGGTTGGCCTTTTCATATACAGGGAACTGACGTGGAGGGCGATTGTAAAAACCTTCGCCAACGCCGCCATCACGACGGCGTCGGTGATGATCATCGTCGGGATGGCGGGCATTTTCGGCTGGATGCTTTCCTATATCCAGTTTCCGAGGATGGCGATCGAATTTCTGTCCACCGTCACGGACAGCGGACTGGTCGCCATGCTGATCATCGTCGTGTTCCTGCTGATTGTCGGTCTCCTTATGGAAGAGCTGTCGGCGCTTACGATCTTCGTGCCGGTGCTGGCGCCGTTTGTGGCGGCGTTCGGCTATGATCCGATCCACTTCGCCACCGTGTTCATCGTGACGCTGATGATGGGACTGGTGGTGCCGCCGGTCGGAATCTTGTTGTCCGTGACGACGGCGATGACGAAAACGCCCATGATCCAGGCCGTGCCGCACGCCCTGCGCATGGTCGGCGTCATGCTCCTCGTCATTCTGGCCATCGTCTTCTTCCCGCCGCTGGCCACGTTCATTCCGTCGTTGGTGTTCTGACCGATTCTGTGTCCGACGAATCCGGAGGGTTGACTGGAGGATGGATCTGGGAATCAAAGGACGGGTTGCGCTGGTGACCGGCGCGGGCGGGGGCATCGGCCGCGAAGTCGCCCTCGCCCTGGCCGGGGCGGGAGCCCGCGTCATGGCCTGCGATATCAATGAAGAAACGCTGTCGCAAACCTGCTCCATGCTGGACGGGGATCATGCGATGAGCGTGAGGGACCTGGCCGGGGTCTCCGAATGCGAAGCGCTTGTGCGGGAAACGGTGGAACGGTTCGGCCGGCTGGACATTCTGGTCAACGTGGCGGCGATCCTGCTCAGGGTTCCCATCGAGGAAGTGACCGAAACGATGTGGGACCGCCTGATGGAGGTCAATCTGAAAAGCCAGTTCTTCCTTTGCCGGGAAGCCTGCCGGGTGATGGCCCGGCAGCGCTGGGGGAGGATCGTCAATTTCACTTCCCAGGGCGGCTTCACCGGCGGATTCGCCACTTCCACGGTATACGCCATCAGCAAGGGCGGCGTAATCACCCTGACCAAGTCGTTCGCCCGCGCTTATGCAGACAAAGGCATATGCGTCAACGCCGTTGCTCCCGGAGGTATCGATACGGAGATGATGAGGCTGCCCCCGGAGGAGCTGGAGAAATTCAGGGCCATGATTCCGATGGGGCGCCTCGGAAGGCCGGACGAACTGGCGGGAGTGGTGCTGTTTTTGTCCAGCGAATGGGCCTCCTACGTGACCGGCGCCACGATTGACGTGACGGGCGGCCAGATGATGCGGTGAGGCTCATCCGCGGAGGGATGAAAATGAAAATTTCGGCGATTGAAGCATACGGAATCGCCTGCGTCGAACCCAACGACTACAACAGGACGCGCCATACGATGATCGTCAGGGTGCAGACCGACGAGGGCGTCTGCGGTTGGGGAGAAGGCATCACCATGTGGCCGGAGGCGACGCAGGCCGTTGTGACCCTCATCGAAAAGGGTTTCAAGGATCTCCTGATCGGCGAGGACCCGCTGCAGACCGAAAGGCTGTGGCACAAAATGCGGAGCCATGTCTGGTGGTACGGCGTCGGCGGACTGGCCTCCTTCGCCGTCAGCGCCCTCGACATGGCGCTTTGGGACATCAAGGGACGCGCGCTCGGATTGCCGCTGTATCAGCTGATGGGAGGCCTGGTCCGGGAGAAGCTTCCGGCCATCGCCAGCATTCACGGCAAATACGCGACACATGAGGAAAATGTGGGAGAAATCGCTTCTTATATAGAGGAAGGTTACCAGGGCGTCAAGATCGGTTTCGGAAAAAAAGGCCAGGCGATCCTGGGCCGCGATGAGGCGCACGATCTCGAATTCGTCCGGCGGGTGCGGGAGCGGATCGGATACGAAAAAATGTTCATCATCGACATCGGCAACGGCATCCGCTGGGAAACGCCCCACGCGATCCGGATGGCGCGGGCGTTCGAGGAATACCGGGTCCTTTGGCTGGAAGAGCCTTTTCATCCGGACCGGATGGATGATTACCGCGAGCTCAGGCAAAAAACGAACATCTGGATCGGCTCCGGCGAACGGGAGTGGCACCCGGAAGGTTACCGGCGGCTTCTGGAAAGCGGAACCGTCGACGTGTTCGGCATCGATCCCGCCCGGGCCGAAGGCATCACCGGTTTTCTGAAAATCCGCGAACTCATCGGCGCCAAAGGCAAAATCTTCAACGCCCACGCCTGGAGCACGGGCATCACGACGGCGGCCAGCCTGCATCTGTCCGTATCGTCGCCGCATTGCCTGCTTCTGGAACTGAAACCGCTGGCGAATCCGATGCAGAACGAACTCACCGTTCCTTCCATCACCCATCGGGACGGCTGGGTTTTCGCCCCGGACGCGCCCGGACTTGGCGTGGAGGTCGACGAAGCGGCGCTCCGCAAATACCGGTTGACGTAACGGGAGGAAGGGCATTGGCACATCTGGAAACGGAAGTCCTGGTGATCGGGGGAGGCCCCGGCGGCTATGCGGCGGCGATCCGGCTGGCCCAGGCGGGAAAGCGGGTGACGCTGGCGGAGCGGGACCGGCTCGGCGGCGTCTGCCTGAATCGCGGCTGCATACCGGCGAAGGCGCTCATCCATGCGGCGAACCAGTTTCACAGGCTGAAGACGGGGCAATGGGGCATCCAGGCCGCCCGGCTTTCCATCGATCCGGCACAGACGGTGAAATGGAAAAACGGCATCACGGAACGGCTGCAAAGCGGCATCGAGTCGCTGCTCAAGGCCAACCGTGTCGACCGGCTGAAAGGGGCGGCCCGGCTTCTGGATGCGCATACGGCCGAGATCGCGCCGGGCGACGGATCGGAAACCGTGACCGTCTCGTTCCGCCACTGCATCCTGGCGACCGGATCGAGGCCGGCGGAACTCCCCGTTCTCCCGTTCGATCATGTCCGCGTGCTCACTTCGGATGACGCGCTGGATTTGACGAGGGTACCGGACAGGCTGGCGATCGTGGGCGGCGGCGTGATCGGCGTCGAGCTCGGCACGGTTTTTGCCAAATTCGGCTCCAGGGTGATCATCCTCGAGGCGGCCCCGCAGATTCTGCCCGGCATTGATCCGCAGGCCGTCCGTCTGGTCGCGGCGGAGCTGGGCAGATGCGGCGCGCGGATCGAGACGGACGTCCGGGTCCGCGGCGCGGAGGTGCGGGAAGACGGCGTCCTCCTCACGGCGGAAAAAGGCGGCGGGACGTTCACGGTCGAAGCGGACTGCGTGCTGGTATCCGTGGGCCGGACGCCAAACAGCGGCGGCATCGGACTGGAACGGGCCGGCGTGGCGACGGACGAAAAAGGGTTCATCCGCACCGATGCGGAGCTGCGAACCACGGCTGCGCACATCTACGCGATCGGCGACGTGCGCGGCGGTCCCTTTCTGGCCCACAAGGCTAGCTACGAGGCGAAGATCGCGGCCGAGGCGATCTGCGGCCTGCGCACCAAAGCGGAATATGATCTTGTGCCCTACGTCGTTTTCAGCGATCCGGAAATCGCCGGCGTCGGGCTGACCGAACAGGAAGCGCAGCGGAAAGGATACCGGGTGAAAACGGGGAAATTTCCGTTCCAGGCCAGCGGAAGGGCGATGACCATCGGCGAAACGGCGGGCTTCGTGCAGCTGGTGGTCGACGCCGACTCGCACGAGATCCTGGGCGCGCTGGTCGTCGGGCCGGAAGCGTCCGAGCTCATCGCGGAAGCGGCGCTCGCCATCGGCATGGGGGCGACGGCGGAGGATGTGGAACAGATCATCCATGCGCATCCGACCCTGTCGGAGGCGTTTCTGGAAGCCGCCGAAGCGTCCCTCGGCCGGGCGCTGCACATCGTCAATCCGCGCTGATGCGGGAGGAAGGAAGGAAACACCGCGATGCTGATGCGATCCTGGTTGTTTGTTCCGGGCAATCACGAGCGCCGGCTCGAAAAATCGAAGCAGACGGCGGCAGACGCTGTCATCGTCGACCTCGAGGATGCGGTTCCGGCGCGGGAGAAGGAGCGGGCCCGGGAAATGGCGCGCGCGTATTTGGCGGCGCGCGGCCCGGCGTCCGTTTTCGTCAGGGTGAACGCGCTGACGACCCGGTGGTGCCGCGACGACGTGCGGGAAGTCTCGGCCGGAAGGCCGGACGGCATCATGCTGCCCAAGGCGGACGGCGTGGACGCGGTGGCCGAACTGGACGGATGGCTTTCCGCGCATGAAGCGGAATACGGCCTTGAACCCGGCTCGATCCGCATCGTCCCGCTCATCGAGACCGCCCTTGGCCTGCACCGGGCATACGAGATCGCGACGGCGAGCCCCCGCGTGATCTGCCTCGCCTTCGGCTCCCTCGATTTCTGTACCGACGTTGGCATCCGCCCGGGCGAAGCGGAGCTGGAACTGCTTTACGCGCGGTCGCGGCTGGCGGTGGCATCGCGGGCGGCCGGCGTCGGCGCGCCGATCGACACCGTGTACGCCGACGTGCGCGATGGCGACGGGCTGGCCAGACAGGCGACGATGGCCAAAAATTGTGGTTTCGGCGGCAAGCTGTGCATCCATCCGGATCAGGTGCCGGTGGTGAACGGCATTTTTTCGCCGACGCCGGCGGAAATGGAGGAAGCCGGGCGGATCATCGCCGCCTATGAAGCCGCGGAGACCGCCGGCGAAGGGGCGATCGTAATCGACGGGAAAATGGTCGACGTCCCGGTGGTGGAAAGGGCGCGAAGGATCGTCGCCATGGCGCGTCTTTTGGAACGACAATCGAAGGAATGAAGGAGCGGCTTTTTCATGGCCAAGGTTTTGGAGGATACAAGCAAACGCGTCATCCGCGCCCACGGCATCCCCGCGCCGGAATCCCGGGTGGCGGAAAGCGGCGAAGAAGCGGAACGGATCGCCGCCGAGATCGGCAAAGCGGTGGTTCTGAAGGCGCTGGTGCCCGTCGGCAAGCGGGGCAAAGCGGGCGCCGTCAAGTTTGCGGCCACGCCTTCCGAGGCGAAGGAACTGGCCGTGCAGCTGCTCGGGATGACCGTGCGGAATTTCCCCGTGGAAAAGGTGTTGATCGAGGAACGTCTGGCGATCCGGGAAGAGTGGTTCGTCTCCATCGTCACGGACAAGATCCGGCAATGCCCGGCGGTGATCGCCACGACGGCCGGCGGCGTCGAGGTGGAGACGCTGATCGCGGAACGGCCGGACAAGGTGCGCATCCATCCCGTTGATCCGTGGACCGGGTTGCAACCCTTTGAGGCCAAGGAAATCTGGAGCGATCTCGGGCTGACCGGGCGGGCGTTGACGCAGGCGGCCGACGTGCTGACGAAATTGTACCAGGTCTATGTCCGGTACGATTGCACCCTGCTGGAAATCAACCCCCTCGTGCTGACGGGAGACGGGCGCGTCATGGCGGCCGCGTCGGTGATGGCCGTCGACGACAGCGCCCTGTATCGCCAGCCGGAGCTAGCCGCCGTGGTGGAATCGGGAAGCGACCGGGCATGGCGGCCGCTGACGGAACTGGAAAAGGAAATGGTGAAGGTGAACGACGCCGACTACCGCGGAACGGCGCGCTACACCGAAATGGAAGGCGGCGACATCGGCTTCCTGTGCGGTGGAGGCGGCGGCAGCCTGCTTCTGTTCGACGCGATCTTGCGATCCGGCGGACAGCCTGCCAATTATACCGAGACCGGCGGCAACCCGTCGGAGGAGAAGGTGTACGGCCTGACCCGGGGCGTGCTGTCCAAGCCGGGGGTCAAGGGACTGTTTGTCGCCCACAACATCACCAACAACACCCAAATCGACGTGATGGCCAGGGGCATTGTGCGCGCGCTCAGGGACCTGGGGATCGACACGGCCCGTTTTCCCGTCGTGGTGAGGGAAGCCGGCGTCAATGACGAAATCGGCAAAAAGATCTTCGCCGAAGCGGGCGTCGAGTATTACGGCGAGGACATCACCATGGAAGAAGCGGCGCGCATCATGGTGCGGAGAATGAAAGGGGAATAATCGCGATGGGCATTCTGCTGGACGCCGGCTCGCGCATTCTGGTGCAGGGCATCACGGGCCGCGAAGCGGCGATGATCGTCCGCCATACGCTGGATTACGGCACCCCGGTGCTGGCCGGCGTGACGCCGGGGAAGAAGGGGGAGAACGTGCACGGCGTTCCCGTATACGACACGGTGAAGGAAGCAGTGGAACGCCACGGCGTGAACACCAGCCTGGTCGTCGTGCCGCCCGCCTTCGCGCTGGATGCGGTGCTGGAAGCGATCCGGCACGGCATCCGGTTGATCGTGGTCACCACCGAGAACATTCCGCAGCACGATACGATGCGCATGCTGGCGGCCGCCCGCAAGGCGAACGTGCGCATCATCGGTCCGAACACGGTGGGCGTCATCCATCCGGGGCTCCGGTTGAAACTGGGTTCCATCGGCGGCGACAATCCGGACCGCTGCTTCGTGCCCGGTCCGGTCGGCGTCATTTCCCGCAGCGGCGGCATGACGGCGGAAACGTCCTGGATGGTGAAACGGGCCGGCTACGGCGTCTCCACCAGCATCGGCATCGGCGGGGACAGCCTGATCGGCACGAACATCCGGGATTTGCTGGAACTGTTTGAACGCGACGACGAGACCAGGGCCGTCGTGACCTTCTCCGAGCCCGGCACGTCGTTTGAAGAAGAGGCGGCGGAATTCGTCCGGCAGGGCGGCTTCACCAAACCGTGGATCGCCTACGTCGCGGGACGGTTTGTGGAGTCGATGCCGGAAGGCACGGTATTCGGACATGCCGGCGCGATGATTTCCGGTTCGTTCGGCCGCCCCTCCGGGAAAATCGAGCTCATGCGTTCCGTCGGCGCGTACGTGCCGGAGAGTTTCGACGAAATCGGCGACGCGCTGCGGCGGGCGCTGGGGGGATGAAGAAGCGTGAGGGAAATCCGGTACGAGACGGTCGTGGATGCGGTGGCGGAAATGTGCAAGGCCGCCAACTACGAGCTGGGCGAGGACGTGATCACGGCGTTCCGGAAGGCGCTGCGTGCCGAGCGGTCCGTGACCGCCAAGGACGTGCTGGACCAGCTCGTCCGCAACGCCGAGCTCGCCGCGGAGCTCAGGATGCCGACGTGCCAGGATACGGGCGTCGCCGTTTTTTTCGTTGAGCTGGGCGCCGATTGCCGCGTCGTCGGCGGACTGCTGCAGGACGCCATCTGCGAGGGCGTGCGGAAAGGGTACGGCGAAGGGCTGCTTCGGGCTTCGATGGTCGGCCATCCGTTGAAGCGGGTCAACACCGGCGACAACACGCCGGCGATCATCCATCTGGAACTGGTGGAAGGCGACCGGCTGACGCTGCACATGTCGGCCAAGGGCGGCGGCAGCGAAAACATGAGCGCGCTGCGCATGCTGAAGCCCGCGGACGGCTGGGAAGGTGTCAAGGCCTTCGTGCTGGACACGGTGCGCAAAGCCGGTCCGAACGCCTGCCCGCCGCTGGTGGTGGGCGTCGGCATCGGGGGCAATTTCGAAAAATGCGCCATTTTGGCCAAGCACTCGCTTTTCCGCCCGATCGGGGAAAGGCATCCGGATCCGGAAATCGCCGCGCTGGAAACCGAATTGCTGGAAGAAATCAACCGGCTGGGGATCGGCCCCCAGGGCCTTGGTGGGGATACCACCGCGCTGGACGTGAAGGTCGAATTGCATCCCTGCCATATCGCGGCGCTGCCGGTGGCCGTCAATCTGAATTGCCACGCCAGCCGCCACCGCACCGTCGTCCTGTAGGGAAACACGCTGGGAGGGAGGTTCGCCGAAATGGGCGTGGTGCATATCCGAACGCCGCTCGAAGAGGAAACCGTCCTGTCGCTCAGGGCGGGCGATCGCGTGCTGCTCAGCGGAACGGTCTACGCCGCCAGGGACGCGGCGCACAAACGGATGTGCGAAATGCTGGAAAGGGGAGAGCCGCTGCCCATTCCGCTCCAGGGCCAGGTCATCTATTACGTCGGGCCGTCTCCGGCGGCTCCCGGACAGGTGATCGGTGCCGCCGGTCCCACGACCAGCAGCCGGATGGACAAATACACGCCGGCCCTGCTCGCGCTCGGACTCAAGGGCATGATCGGCAAAGGATACCGGGCCGATGAAGTCGTGCAGGCAATCGCCCGGCACAAGGCGGTATATTTCGCGGCCACTGGGGGAGCGGGGGCGCTGTTGGCCAGCAGGATCCGCAAAAACGAGATGGTCGCCTTCGAGGATCTGGGTCCGGAGGCGATCCGGCGGCTGGAAGTGGAGGAATTTCCCATGATCGTCATTAACGACGCTTACGGGAACGATTACTACCGGCAGGTCGCGGGCGGGGCCAATTAGCGGCGGTGGCCCGTAGGAAAGGCATGTTTCCTTCCGGTTTTCCGCAGCGGGTCTTTTTCTCCTGTCTGTATCTTTTGATCGCGCATGTATACTTGTTAAAGATGGCACCCATGCCGTCGGCGGCTGTACGAATCCGGGGACCCGTTGCTGAAATGGCCGTAGCATAAAGCATTTGGACGGCTCGATGTTTGATTCCGAAACAGAATGTTGGCTACGTTGCCTAGGCAACCCCGCCAGCTAAATCTTCGTAGTCGATTTTTCGACTACATTGCCCAGGCGACCCCGCCTGCCAAAGCATTGTAGTCATTTTTTCGACTACATTGCCCAGACAACCCCGCCTGCCAAGGCATCGTAGTCGATTTTTCGACCACATTGCCCAGGCAATCCCGCCTGCCAAAGCATTGTAGTCATTTTTTCGACTACATTGCCCAAACGACCCCGCAAGTATCATTTTCATGTTGGATGAACAGGGGCAAGACGGTGGAGGACAGAGGCACGCCGTATCCATGCGGTTTTTGTCTGACGGTTTGAAAGTGGGATGCCGGATAAAGCCCGGGACAGACGAAACGACGGGCCGGAAAATGATGCCCCGCCTGCCATGCGGCCGGACGGGGCTTGGTCATTTTTTCAGCGATCCATAATATTTTCCTCTTTCGACGTATTGCCTGACGATGCGGTCCATGTCCTTGCGCTCTTCGTCCGTCACTTCCCGGACGACCCTCGCGGGATTGCCTATTGCCACCGTGCCGGGCGGAATTTTTTTGCCGGGGGGCACCACGGTGCCGGCGGCGACGATGGCGCCTTCGCCGATTTCGGCTTTGTCCA
>ERZ795042.1997-NODE-1997-length-12003-cov-4.898728_pt1 | contig 12003 bp, 8 predicted proteins | sample MGYA00375126_ERZ795042 | MGnify/ENA primary metagenome ERZ795042 (study PRJEB30171, sample SAMN05518105) | compost metagenome | isolation source: Feedstock adapted compost from Newby Island compost facility, Milpitas, CA | place: USA:Newby Island compost facility...
GCTGGATGCCAAGGCCTTGAAAGAGCATGTGCCCGGTTTGCGGGACGGCGTTTTTGGAGCTTTGTACGTTCCGGACGATCATCAATTGGATGCCGTGTTGGCGACGCGGGCGTTGCGGCGCTCGGTGGTCGGGCATGGCGGACAGGTGCTGGAAGGTTTGCCCGTTTTGGATTTGCTGCAAGAAGGTTCCCGTGTCGCGGGGGTGCGGACCGTCAGCGGCATTGTCCGGGCGGCGACGGTGGTATTGGCCGGCGGGATGTCGGTGCCGATGTTGCTGCGGCCCTTCGGTTACCGCTTGCCGCTCATGCCGATCCGCGGGACGGTCTGCGCATTGTATCCCAAAGAACCGTTGTTGAAGCGGACGTTGTTTGGGAGCGGTTGGTATGTGACGCCCAAAGCCGATGGCCGGCTCATTGTGGGGGCCACGCAGGAAGAGGGGGTCAACACGTGCGAGGTGACCGCCGAAGCTTTGTTGACCATATTGGAACGGGCCGGCGACATGCTGCCGGATTTGCAGCGTGTGCCGTTTCATTCCGCCTGGTCCGGCATCCGCACGGGAACTCCGGATCGGCTGCCGGTCATGGGGCCTGTGCCCGGCGTGGAGGGGCTTTATGTCGCCGCCGGACATTTCCGCAACGGCATATTGCTGGCACCGGTGACCGGTGAAGTGGTGTCCCGCCAAATTTTCAAAGAAGAGCACCCGACTTTAGACGTGCGACCGTTTCTTCCCGAGCGGCTGTTGGAACGGGCGGCGGAAGGTTGAACGGTCGAAAGGCATGGATATGTCGAAGGGCGGATGTTCCGTGTTGACGGTGGATTGTGTCGTCCTGCGGCTGTTGCGGATGCCGTTGGTGACGCCTTTTGTCACCAGCGCCCAAGAAACGGCGGTGCGTCCCTTTATCCTCGTGGAGGTGCAGGCGGAAGGGTTGAGCGGTTTCGGCGAATGCGTGGCCATGGCCGATCCGTATTATACGGAAGAGACGGTGGAGACGGCCTGGCACATTCTCAAAACCTTCGCCGCGCCGGCCCTTGTCGGCCGCCGTTTGGAGCGACCGGAAGAGACGGCGGCTGTATTAGGTCGGATTCGCGGCAACCGGATGGCCAAGGCCGCTTTGGAAGCGGCGGTGTGGGATTGGTTCGGCAAAAGGCGGGGCATATCGTTGCGTGCTATGTTGGGAGGCGGGCGGGAACGGGTGCCGGTGGGCGTCAGCCTTGGCCTGTATCCCCGTCTGGACGATTTGCTGCGGGATGTGGAGCGGCATTTGGCGGAAGGGTATCGGCGTATCAAGGTTAAAATCAAGCCTGGTTGGGACACGGCAGTTCTGGCGGCCATTCGCCGCTCCTTTGGGGACATTCCGTTGTCCGCCGACGCCAATATGGCCTATCCGCCGTCCGATGCCGAAGCGGTGAAACGGTTGGACGAGTTCGGCCTCTTGTACATCGAAGAGCCGCTTGCGACGGAAAATTTGCGGGAATATGCCCGGTTGCAAGCGCAACTGGAGACGGCCATCTGTTTGGATGAAACTGTCAGGTGCCTGGCCGATGCCGAACAGGCCTTGGAGCTGGGCGCGGGGCGTGTGATCAACGTCAAAGCGGGCCGCGTCGGGGGGCTGGCGGAAGTGTTGCGCATCCACGCACTGGCCCAAAAAGCGGGGGTTCCCCTCTGGTGCGGCGGGATGTTGGAGGCGGGCGTGGGCCGGGCGATGAATTTGGCCGTCGCCGCCCTGCCGGGGTTTGTCTATCCCGGGGATCTGTCCGCCAGCAGCCGGTATTACGACCGGGATATTGTGACACCGCCGGCGGTTCTCAATGCCGACGGGACGGTGGACGTGCCGGCGGGCCCGGGGATCGGGGTAGAAGTGGACCGGGAAGCGGTGGAACGTTTTACGGTGCGTATGGAACGCATTATTTCTAGGTAGTGTGGAACATTGACACGTGTTATGACGCGTGATACGATAAAGCAGTTAACAAATTATAGCGCTATGAATACACCGTTTTGGAAATAACCTCCTTGTTTAAGATATCATGGGGAGGAAAAAATATCGTGTCGACTGGAGGAAAGACCATGGCGATGAGAGAGCAGAGCACGTGGCGCAATAAAGTGGGTTTGGCGGAGATGCTTAAGGGCGGCGTGATTATGGACGTGACGACGCCGGAGCAAGCGGTCATCGCGGAAAAAGCGGGAGCGGTGGCGGTCATGGCGCTGGAACGGGTGCCGGCGGACATCCGCGCCCAAGGCGGCGTGGCCCGCATGTCCGATCCGAAAGTCATCAAGGAGATTATGGCCGCGGTGTCCATCCCGGTCATGGCGAAGGCCCGCATCGGCCATTTTGTGGAAGCCCAAATTCTCGAAGCGTTGGGGGTCGATTTCATCGACGAGTCGGAAGTGTTGACCCCGGCCGATGAAGAAAACCACATTTGGAAGCACGATTTCAAGGTGCCCTTCGTTTGCGGCGCGACGAATTTGGGCGAAGCGCTGAGACGCATCGCCGAAGGAGCGGTCATGATTCGCTCCAAGGGCGAAGCGGGTACGGGGAACGTGGTGGAAGCGGTGCGGCATTTGCGTTCCATTTTGCGGGACTTGCGGCGGGTGGTGAACGCGCCGATGGACGAGCTGCAAGCCATGGCCAAAGAGATGCGCGTGTCCTTGGAGCTGCTCCAGGAAGTGAAAGAAAAAGGAAAATTGCCGGTGCCCTTGTTCTGCGCCGGCGGGGTCGCAACGCCGGCCGACGCCGCTTTGGTCATGCAGTTGGGCGCCGAGGCGGTGTTCGTCGGTTCAGGCATTTTCAAATCGGGCAATCCGGAAAAACGGGCCCGGGCCATCGTTCTGGCGGTGCAACATTACAACGATCCTAAAGTTTTGGCCGAGGTTTCCGAGGACTTGGGCGAGCCGATGGTCGGCATCAACATTTCGTCCATTCCGGAAGCGGAACGGTTGGCGGGGCGGGGTTGGTAATGGGACGGCCCCGCATCGGAGTCGTCGCTTATCAAGGCGCGGTGCCTGAACATTTACGGGCCTTGGAGCTGGCCGGAGCCGACGCCGTTCCGGTCAAGTGGCCCAACGATTTGACCGGCTTGGACGGCGTCATCATTCCCGGCGGGGAGTCTACGGCCATCGGCGACGCCATGAAAACGTGGGGACTGATGGACGCCTTGGCCGATTGGGTGAAAGAAGGCGGCGCCATCTACGGCACATGTGCCGGAGCGATTCTCATTGCCGATGAAATCGTCAACGGCAAACCGGGCCAACCCCATTTGAAAATCATTCCGATGAAAGCCCACCGGAACGGGTTTGGCCGCCAGGTGGATTCCTTTGAAGCCGATTTGTCCATTTCCCCGTTGGGAGAGGAGCCTTTGCGGGCCGTGTTCATCCGTGCGCCGTATTTTGAAGTGGTCCGCCCGGACGTGGAAATATTGGCCGCCGTCGATGGCAAGGTGGTGGCGGTCCGATACGGCAGGCATTTGGCCACCGCTTTTCATCCCGAGTTGACCGACGATGTGCGGATGCACCGTTATTTCATCGAGTTGGCCACAGCCAAGCAACCGATCGCATAGTCGCATTTGACCAATTTCATCATGCAGTTCATCAAAAAGATCCGCCTCCCGAAAGGTCCGGGAGGCGGATCTTTTTTCGTTCTTCTCGTATCGAAATTACACGTATCGATATGATGCGTATTGTGTTTTATACGCGTTCTTTTTGCCGTTCAATATGCCAATCCTGCAAGGCCGACACGTCGGCGGTTTGCATGACGTTGCCGATGATGGGCATGATTTGCACAACCGCCCGTGCCGTGTCGAGGCTCGTCAGACACGGGATATTGTGTTCGACGGCGGTGCGGCGAATGAGGAAACCGTCGTGATCCACTTGCCGGTTGTCCCGGGAGGGGGTGTTGATGACAAGGTGGATTTGGCCGCTGCGGAGAAGCCCCAAAATATTCGAGGGGCCTTCCGAGACCTTGTCGACCCGGATGCATGCGATACCGGCTTCCGCCAGCCATTTGGCGGTGCCGTGGGTGGCGTACAGGCGGAAGCCAAGGTTTGCCAGTTCCCGGGCGATGGGAAGAATTTCCGGTTTGTCCCGATCGGCGACGGTGATGAAGACCGAACCTTTGTCCGGCACTTGAAAACCGGCCGCCAACAATGTCTTGTAAAGGGCGTGGGGGAAGTCCCGGTCGGAACCTAACACTTCGCCGGTGGACTTCATTTCCGGCGAGAGGGAGACGTCCACTGAAGTCAATTTTTGCCAGGAAAACACCGGCGCTTTGACGGTGACCCGTTCCGGTTCCGGCCAAATCCAGCCGTAACCTTGAACGGTTTCCCCCGAGGCCAAGCCGATAGTCACGGGGAAAACCGGCGTAACGGGGCCCGGTTGATAACCCAAATCCCGCAGACGGCGTCCGGTGATGATGCGCGTCGCCAAGTTGGCCATGGGAAGGCCCGCCGCTTTGGCCAGGAAAGGAACGGTGCGGGAGGCGCGCAAGTTGACTTCGAGGACGTAGACCGTCTCCTCGACGACGACATACTGGATGTTCACCAGACCTTGCACTTTTAGCGCCAGGGCCAAACGGGTCGTATAATCGAGAATTTGTTCCTTCACTTTGTCCGGAATGTCCAGGGCAGGGTAGACGGCGATGGAATCGCCTGAATGGACTCCGGCCCGCTCCACGTGTTCCATGATGCCGCCGATGAGCACTTGTTCGCCGTCGGCAATGGCGTCCACTTCAATTTCTTTGCCGAGGAAATACTTGTCGATCAAAATGGGCCGGGAGGGGGAAACTTCCGCCGCCCGCGTCATGTAATCCCGCAGCTCGTCTTCGTAGTAGACGATTTCCATGGCGCGGCCGCCCAACACATAAGACGGGCGAACGAGGACCGGATACCCGATGCGGGCGGCGATGCGGATGGCTTCTTCCGCCGTCACGGCCGTTCCTCCCGGCGGGCGGGGAATGCCGAGGTGGCTCAAGAGTTCGTCGAACTTTTGCCGGTCTTCCGCCCGGTCTACTTCTTCCACCGGCGTGCCCAACAAGGGGATGCCGAGTTCGGCCAGAGGACCGGCGAGGTTGATGGCCGTCTGCCCGCCAAATTGGGTGACGACGCCGGTGATGTCTGGCTGGCCTTCGCTGTACGTCCATTGCCCGCCTTCCTGTTCCACGACGTTTAGGACGTCTTCCGCCGTCAGCGGTTCAAAGTAGAGCCGGTCGGACGTGTTGAAGTCGGTGGAGACGGTTTCCGGGTTGTTGTTGACAATGACCGATTGGATCCCTTCTTCCCGCAATGCCCAGGCGGCGTGGACGGCGCTGTAGTCGAACTCGATGCCTTGGCCGATGCGGATGGGACCTGAGCCGAGGACGATGGCTTTCGGGCCTGCCGGAATGTGGACCTCGTTTTCACCGTCATAGGTGCTGTAATAGTATGGCGTTGACGCTTCAAATTCGGCCGCGCACGTGTCGACCATTTTGAAGACCGGACGGACGTTCAGCGACGTCCGCAGGCGGCGGATGGCCAAGGCGTCTTTTCCGACGAGGCGGCCGATGGCGCTGTCGGAAAAACCGAGGCGTTTGGCTTCGTACAAAAGCTGCCGGTTCAGGCCTTCGTAACCGCTTTGGGTGATGCGGCGCTCCGTTTCCACGATGTGCATGATGCCTAGGACAAAAAACTTGTCGATGTGGGAGAGGCGTGCCACCGTTTGCCAATCCCATCCCCGGCGGAACGCCTCGGCAATGGCGAAAAGGCGTTCGTCGTTATGGGTGGCCACTTTTTCCCGCAACGCTTCGTCCGACAGTTGTCGGATGGCCGGATGTACCAGGCCGTCCCGGCCGATTTCCAGGGAACGGATCGCCTTTTGCAAGGCGCCGGCGAAGGTCCGGTCGATGGCCATCACTTCGCCCGTCGCCTTCATTTGCGTGCCCAATGTCCGGTTGGCGTCGGGAAATTTGTCGAAGGGGAAACGCGGAATTTTCACGACCACGTAGTCCAGGGCCGGTTCAAAAGCGGCGGATGTGTTGCCTGTAATCGGATTGGTGATTTCGTCCAACGTCAAGCCGATGGCGATTTTGGCGGCCACTTTGGCGATGGGATATCCGGTGGCCTTGGAGGCCAGCGCCGACGAGCGGCTGACCCGCGGGTTGACTTCGATGACGACGTATTCGCGGCTTTGGGGATTGAGGGCGAATTGGACGTTGCATCCGCCCTGAATGCCTAGGGCATGGATGATTTTCAAGGCCGATGAGCGGAGCATCTGGTATTCCCGATCGGTCAACGTCTGGGAAGGGGCGACGACGATGGAGTCGCCGGTGTGGACGCCCACCGGGTCGACGTTTTCCATGTTACAGACCGTTATGGCATTGCCTGCGCCGTCCCGCAACACCTCGTATTCGATTTCTTTCCAGCCGTAAACGCTTTGTTCGATGAGACATTGGCCGATGGGGGACAGTTTCAGCGCCCGGCCCACGATATCCGTCAATTCCGCCGCGTTGTTGGCAAACCCGCCGCCGGTGCCGCCCAAGGTGTAGGCCGGCCGGACGACCACCGGGTAACCGTTGGCGGCGGCGAAGGACAGCGCCTCGTCGACGCTGTTGACGATGGCCGATTCGGGTATCGGCTCGCCCAAGGAACGCATCAGCGCCTTAAATTCGCCCCGGTCTTCCGCCTGCCGGATGGACGAAAGCGGCGTGCCGATGAGCTCCACGTCGTATCGCTCCAGCGCTCCCGAAGCGGCCAATTGGCTGGCCAGGTTTAGGCCCACTTGTCCGCCCAAGGTCGGCAAAATGCCCTGCGGACGTTCTTTGGCGATGATCCGTTCCACAAATTCCGGCGTCAACGGTTCGAGATAAATGCGATGGGCCATTTGCGCGTCGGTCATGATGGTGGCTGGATTCGGGTTGACGAGCACGACTTCCAGGCCTTCTTCCCGCAACGCTTGCAACGCTTGCGTGCCGGAATAATCGAATTCGGCGGCCTGGCCGATGATGATGGGGCCGGAACCGATGACGAGAACCCGCTTCAGATCGCTTCTTTTTGGCATAGTTACCCTCCTTTGGGCCGTTGCGGAATATGGCTCGTGTATCGGTGTTAATTAGGATGGTTGTTTGAGCGCCTGGAGAAAACGGTCGAACAAGTATCGGGAGTCTTCGGGGCCTGGAGAAGCTTCAGGATGGTATTGGACGGACCAGATGGGGCGCTGGGTGTGCATGATGCCTTCGACGGTGCCGTCGTTGAGATGGCGATGGGTGACGATGACATCGTCGGGCAACGACGATTCGTCAATGGCGTAACCGTGGTTTTGGGACGTGATGTAGACACGGCCGGTAATGAGGTCTTTGACCGGATGGTTGGCACCGCGGTGCCCGAATTTGAGCTTGTACGAATTGCCTCCCAAAGCGAGACCCAAAATTTGATGACCAAGACAAATGCCATAAAGGGGGATGTTGGTATCCATGAGGGCTTTGGCGGTGTTGATGCCGTCCGATGCGTCTTTCGGATCGCCGGGGCCGTTGGAAAAGAGGACGCCTGCCGGTTGCAACGCGAGGATCTCTTCGGCCGAGGCTGTCGCGGGGACGACAGTGACCTGGCAACCGAGTCGGGTCAAGATGCGCAAAATGTTTTGTTTGACGCCGAAATCGATGACGACTATCCGAGGGCCGGTTGGGCTTCCGTCCTGCGGTTCCAAGTGGTAAGGGTGGGGAGTTGTCACTTCCAAGACAGCGTTGGTCAAGGCGAAGGATTGGGCTTCGGCTTGCAGTTCGCGAAACCAATCTTGCAATGCTGCCGGAAGATGGGGGATGCGCCATTGGCCAGACCATGCCACCAGTCCGCCGTTGGCCTCCAATGGGTCGTGGGCGCTTTTTGGTCCGTCCTTGGCGGTGGCCAACACGCCGCGCATCGTTCCTTTTTCCCGCAGGAGTCGAGTCATTGCCCGCGTGTCGATGCCGTGGATGCCCGGGATTCCGTGGGCGGCCAAGTATTGGTTGATGGATTCCGCAGCTTGCCAATGGCTCGGATCTTGGCACAATTCCTTAATGACAAAACCTTTGACAAAAGGTTTACGGGATTCGAAGTCTTCGGGGTTGATACCGTAGTTGCCGATGAGGGGGTAAGTCATGGTAACGATTTGTCCGGCATAAGAGGGATCGGTGAGGATTTCCTGGTATCCGGTCATCCCGGTGTTGAAAACGACCTCACCGACGGTCCGATTCGGGGTTCCGAAGGCCTCCGCCTGGAAAATCGTTCCGTCTTCAAGAACAAGGTAGCCTTTCATCTTTCATCCTCCTTGTCGATGGGCTCTATTGTCCGCATGGGTGACGGAAGCCTATTACCATTGGGTATGCTGTTTTTTCGAAACAGGAATTTCGAGATGGGAAGTTCATAGCCGGTGAGGTTACTCATGCCATAAAATTGGCGTCAGGGGTCTCCCTTGACGCACATTGTAAGAAATTATAACACGTATCGAGTTGTTGTCAATATGTTTTCATACAAATCAACCGGCCGATTACTGGCCGGCAAAATCTTGTAACACTGCATCGGCGGCTTTTTTGCCTTGGCCGATACAATCCGGGAGGCCGACGCCTTCATAGGACGAGCCGGCCAGTCGAACGCGGGGGTAATGGCGTTTGACAAGTTCATATAATTGTTGGAGCCGCTGTTGATGGCCGACTCCGTATTGGGGCATGCCGTTGCGCCAGCGGGTGACGACGTGAAAGAGCGGGGCGCCCTTGACGGGCGTGATGGCATGGATGTCCCGGATAACTTGCTCGACGATTTTCCCGTCCGGTTCCTCGACGATGTCTCCTTTGCCCGCCCGGCCGACGTAACAGCGGATCAACACTTTCCCTTCCGGTGTCGTATGGGGCCATTTTTTATGCGTCCACGTACAGGCGGTGATGGTGTACGGGGCGGTACGGGGAACGACAAAGCCGGTCCCGTCGTACGGAATGTCGATATCGTCGGCGTTAAAGGCCAAGGCCACGGTGGCCACGCTGGTTGGCGGTGCTTCCGGCGGCAGATGGGCCAGCGGCGCATCGGCCAAGATGCGGGCAGCTTGTTGGTACGGTACGGCCAAGATGACGGCGTCGGCCTCTAGGGAGGTTCCATCGGCCAGTCCAAGGAGATAACGGCCGTTGTTTTGGCGGAGAAGACGTACGACCGATTGTCCGAGACGAATCGTATCCGGCGGCAAATGCTCGGCGATGGCCGTCACCATCCGTTGCAAACCTTGCTTGAGGGTCATGAACACTCCTTGCGGTTTTGCGTCCTTTTGCCGCGGCGGCGCCGTTTTTTTCATGCCGATCATGAGGCTGCGGTATTTTTGTTCCTGGTAATAAAACTGCGGAAACGTGGCCATCAGGCTCAAATTGTCGATATTGCCGGCGTAGATGCCGGAAAGGAGCGGTTCGATGAGCCGATCCACCAGTTCGTTGCCCAATCGGCGGCGGAAAAAACGGCCCGCCGACTGATCCGCCTGTTTGGGCGAGCGGGGAAGGAACAGGTCGCCCAAGAGCGCCCGCAATTTTCCCGCCGGAGAGATGAGGGGCGTGAGAGCAAAGGGCGTCCATTTTGTCGGAACGCCCATGACCGCCCCTTCCGGAATGGCGTAAAGCCGGTTTTCGTGCAAGATGTACGACTGTCCCGTCTGATTGCGAACCGTATCTTGCGCCAGGCCCAGGTCAGCTATCAATTGCGGTCCTGCCGGCTTGCGGGCGAGGAGCGAGTCGGGGCCTTGTTCAATGATGAAGCCGTCCCGGTAAACCGTATATACTTTTCCCCCCAAACGGTCTCCGGCTTCCAGCAATGTGATGTCCATGGGCAACTGTTTTTCGGATACGGCTTTATACAAGTAAAAAGCGGCGGAGAGCCCGGTGATGCCGCCGCCGACAATGGTGACGTGATATGTTCTTGCCATCAGCGCGTTTCCTCCACCGTGTTGAGGATGTTCTTGCGCAGCGCCGATTCCACGGCATCGGCCAGCGCTTCGATAAACAGCGGGTGGCCGTTGGGCATGGGCGGGCGAAAATAACCGGCCCCCAATTCGTCGGTGACTTCCTTGCATTCGACGTCGTTGTCGTACAACACTTCCAAATGGTCGGCGACAAAGCCGACAGGACAGTATACGAATTCGGTGAAACCTTCTTTCTGGAACAATTGTCGGGTCAAATCTTGCACGTCGGGACCCAACCACGGTTCACCGGTGGGGCTTTCGCTTTGCCAGCCGACCCGGTAATGGGTGATGCCTGCTTGTTGGGCGATGAGGCGGGCCGTTTCTTCCAATTGTTCCGGGTACGGGTCGTTATATTGGCGGATTTTCTCCGGCAAGCTGTGGGCGGAAAAGATGACCACTGTTTTGTCCCGCTTTTCTTCCGGAATGCGGTCGATGGTCTGTCGAACTTGTTCCGCCCAGTAAGCGATGAATTTCGGTTGCGTATACCAACTGTCAATGGTGCAAAGGACTGGACCGCCCAGCTCTTGCGCCCGTCGGATGGCCCGTTCGTGATACGATTTGACGCTGAAGATGGAATAATGGGGCGCCAGCACCAAGGCCACGGCTTCTTCAATGCCGTCGCGGTGCATGGCTTCCACGGCGTCTTCGATGAATGGCGGGACGTGTTTGTAGCCGAGATAATGTTTGAACGGCCGATCCGGCCGGCGCCGGTTCAATTCTTCTTCCAGTTTTTGCGCCTGTTGTTCGGAAATGTGGGCCAGGGGCGAGACGCCGCCGATGACTTCATACCGGCGGACGAGATCCGCCAACTGTTCCGGAGACGGTTTGCGCCCGTGCCGGATGTGGGTGTAATATGGTTCAATGTCTTCTTTTGACCGAGGTGTGCCGTATGCCATGACGAGGAGTCCGATGGGCTTGCGCATGCGTGTTCCTCACTTTCAACCTTTATTTGTGTATTCATGGACAAATGCGGTCAACCGTTGAACGGTAGCCACGTCCACGCTCGGAAAAAGGCCATGGCCGACATTGAAGATGTAACCCGGCGCTTGGGTGCCTTCGTTGAGAATGGCGGCGGCCCGCTCCTGCAGGATGTTCCAGGGCGCCAAGAGAAGGACCGGATCGAGATTGCCTTGAAGCGCTTTGTTGATTCCCATCCGCCGGGCTTCGCCGATAGACGTGCGCCAGTCGAGGCCGATGACGTCGACGGGAAGCCGGTTCCATTCTTTGAGCAAATGTCCCGTTCCAAGGCCGAAATAAATGATGGGGACGCCCGCGCCGCGAAGCTGGCGGAAAATGCGTTCCATGACGGGAGCTATGTACGTGCGAAAGTCTTCAACACTGAGGGCGCCGATCCACGAGTCGAACAGTTGCACGGCGTCGGCGCCGGCCCGGATTTGGGCCGTCAAATATGTAACGGTCAAGCGTTCCAGCTTGTCCATGAGATTGTTCCAGCCATCCGGTTCCCGGTACATGAACGCTTTTGTCCGGTAGTAGTTTTTCGACGGCCCGCCTTCGATCAGGTAACTGGCCAGGGTGAAGGGCGCACCGGCAAAGCCGATGAGCGGCACGGTCAACTGTTCTTTTAGAATGCGGACCGCTTCCGTGACGTACGGGATATCGTTTTCCGGCTCCAAATCCCGCAGCCGCTTCGTGTCTTCCACGGTACGGATGGGATGGGCGATGACGGGGCCGGTGTGGGCCACGATATCGATGTCCATGCCAATGGCCCGAAGCGGTGTCATGATATCGGCGAACAGGATGGCCGCGTCCACTCCCAATTGCTCCACCGGCAAGCGTGTCACTTCCGCACAGACTTCCGGAATTTCGCTCATCTCAAAAAAAGAATATTTCTCCCGTATCTTTTGATATTCAGGCTGGTATCTGCCGGCTTGGCGCATGTACCAGACGGGCGTGTAGGCGGTGGGTTCGCCTCGACACGCTTTCAGGAACGTATCGTTGAACGTCTTGGTCGACAATCAAAACACCCCATTTGAAAAAGACAGAACAACCTATTATTACATGATAACCCTTTGGCTGCAAAAAGGACAGGGAATGGGTCTGTTTGTCAC
>ERZ795042.2003-NODE-2003-length-11982-cov-3659.222604_pt1 | contig 11982 bp, 7 predicted proteins | sample MGYA00375126_ERZ795042 | MGnify/ENA primary metagenome ERZ795042 (study PRJEB30171, sample SAMN05518105) | compost metagenome | isolation source: Feedstock adapted compost from Newby Island compost facility, Milpitas, CA | place: USA:Newby Island compost...
TTACAGCTGTTAGGTGTTACTGCTGCAGCTGCATGTGCTGGCTGCCTGGCCAGCTGTTCAAAATCAGGAAATAACTTATCCCCATCCGGAAACCCCAATCCATCTGCTGTATCCATTGATTTAAACAGCCAGTTATTGCATGTCGGAGACTATGTGGTGAGTAATGGCATTATTATCGCAAGGTTAGCGTCTGGCAATACACCGGCTGATTTTACTGCATTATCGGCGTTTTGCACACATCAGGGCACCATAATCAGCTATGTAGCCAGCGAAAATCTATTCTATTGCCCGGCGCATGGCAGTGAATTCTCTACAAACGGAGCCGTATTGAGAGGGCCGGCGGCAAGTCCATTAAAGCAATACACGGTACAGATTAACAACAACATCCTTACCGTCAGCTAACACATGATACAGACAAGTGGATATATCGATACGTGTTAAGAAAGAAAATAAGTCATGCATGTTTATTTCATCAAACACATCTAACTAAGATTCCGTAAAGATCAGCAACCTGCATGAACCATTCTTTTATCCGTAGTTTGTACGGAAAGGTTTACCTTTGCGGGCATTATGCAACGACCCGATGGGTAAGATCATCCGTTGGCTGATAAAACTATTTTTTTTCTGGCTGCTGGTATTTGCCTGTAATCGTATCTTATTTTTCCGGGTAAATCATATCCAGGTTGCACAGCTTTCTTTCAGAGAATTACTGTTATCGTTTCGTTATGCGTTGCCGCTCGATATTTCCACGGCTTGCTATTCCATGGTTGTTCCGTTTCTTTTGATGCTTATTGCATATATGACAGGTAAACGTATATGGGAGCAGGCTTCCCTTATCGTCATCCTTCTGATACTATTTGTGCATGGAAGCATTGCTTATGGTGAAGCTGCAGTATACACAGAATGGCAGTCGAAATTAAATTACGAAGCGCTTTCGCACTTCAGCCATCCTTCGGAAGTGTTTCACACCGCATCCTGGCAACTTACACTCCTGTTTTTTGGATGCACGATTTTGCTTGATATCCTGTACGCATGGATTTACATACGCTATGTGCATATTCGTGCGTTGCCATTTTCAACATCAAAGGCATATCGGACGGGTACAGGTTTACTGGCCCTGCTGATCGTGGGATTTTTATTGTTGACAGGTATTCGCGGAGGGTGGAAGCGATTTCCAATCAGCGAAAGTATCAGCTATTTTTCCACACGTAGCATTTTAAATGATGCAGCTGTAAATCCTACCTGGAATTTGATTAGAAGCCTGCTGAGCCATTACAGCCATGAAAGATATAATCCGTACACGTATTTTCCGGATGCAGAAGCCCATCGGATCGTAGATAGCTTATATCACTTTCCAAAAGATACCACTGCATTTGTTTTAACCACTTCGCGACCGAATATTGTACTGATTATCCTGGAAAGCTTTACCGCCGATGGTGTGAATCCCGTGATTACACCGGTACTGGATAGTATGATTCACGAAGGTATTTATTTCGATAGCTTATATGCAAGTGGGCATGTATCGGATCAGGGCATACCCGCTATTCTGAGTGCCTTCCCAGCCACGAGTGGTGTATCGGTATGCGACGACCCTCAGATGACCGTGCGTTTGCCCGCCATAAATGAAGATTTGCAACGCATGGGATATCACACCGGTTTTCTTTATGGGGGTCAGCTTGATTTTGGAAATATACGTGCTTACGCATTCAACAAACAGTTCGATCGGGTTGCCGATGGACACGACCTGCCGGCAAGTTTGCCCCGTGGCGCATTGGGCATTCCCGACGGTATCACCGCGAAGATTTTATTGCATCAACTTCAACAAACCGATACCCCGTTTTTTTATTGCTGGTACACCTTAAGTTCACATATTCCTTATGATATTCCCGCTCCCGACACGCTTCAGGTATCGCCTTACCAGGTCCCATTCATTAATTCCATGCACTACACGGATGCGGCTATCGGAGCTTTATTATATGAAGCCCGGCATCAACCCTGGTTTAAGCATACCCTATGGGTACTGGTAGCCGATCACAGCCATGAATCGCAATACCTGCGCGCGCTTGAAGAAAAGCTGCGGCATCGCATTCCCTTCATTCTGGCTGGAGATGTCATCAAACCACAATGGCGAGGAACCGTGGTGCACAAAATCAGTTCACAACTCGATGTAGCAGCTACCCTGCTGGCACAATTGCACATCCCCACGCAAAAACGTTATCCCTGGAGCAAAAATATATTGAACCCTTATGCACCTGCTTTTGCTGATTATAATTTCTTCACGGGAACCGGCTTTGTTACGCCTCAGGGTTATGTGGCATTGCTGAACAACAATCCTCGTTACCGGTTAGCCGAAATCAGCGATAGCAGCCTGATCCCGGCTTATATCCGCATCTGCCATGCTTTTCAGCAAGTGGCTTATGATGATTTTTTAAAGCTTAAACCCTGAGGCGATAACAGGGATGAATAAAGCCGAATGAAAAGGCCCTGGTCGGATAGATTTCAGGGATCTACGCGTACGCCCTGTTGATAGGTGACGATGAATGCATCTTTAAACCCGATTTGATGAATGAAATCGAGTTTTTGTTCTGCTGAATCACGTTGTAAAAAATTGCCTGTGAGATAGCGATATACCTTTTGCTGGTTGATGATGGTGTCTTCCACGTCCACAGGCATATCCAGGTGCTGGAAGATGCGGTCGTCGGGCCGATAATAATGGCTACTCACCAGCAATTGAATACGATATAACGGTGCAGCCGTTGCATCTGCTGCAAAGGATTCCTGCACGGTGTTTACCAGCGAGCGATATTTCCATACCGCCTGCTTATATTTTTCGATGGCCCTGGCGATGCATTGTGCAATTTGCAGCTGACCAGCAGCAGAATTCAGGTATTTCTCTTCTTCCGGATTATTGATAAAGCCTGTTTCCACGAGCACAGCGGGCATAGCCGTACCGGCCAGCACAGCTAATCCTTTTTGCTTCACTCCCCGGCTGGGACGACCTACACGCTTGAATTCCTGTTCTACACTATCGGCAAAAGCAATACTTTGCGACAGATAAGCTGATGAATGCAAAGCCAGCAGAATATAGGTTTCAGGCTTGCTGGGATCGAATCCACCGTAATTTTGCTGATAGTTTTTTTCATGCACGATATAAGCATTTTCACGAGTTTCTACATCATTGCTATCGGCTTCCATTTCACTTTCAATGGCCTGCGTTTTCTGTCCCATACGATGCAAGCCCAGCACATAAGTTTCCGTACCCGTTTCAGACGAGGAGCGAACCATCCTGTAAATGGGAACCCGATAACGTTTGCCATTGCGTTTAACATACCGATGCCCCACCAGCACCCGATGGTAGGGCATGGAATTGCAGTGAATAGAAATAAATAAATCTGCATGCACTTTATTCGCGAGTGCAGCACGTTCATATAAAGCAGGATAAGTATCCGATGTACGCGTGTAGACCACTTTCACATCGGGCTGGGTTTGTTCGAGCAGTTGACCGAGTTTCAACGTAATAGCCAGTGCAACGTTTTTTTCAAGGGAAAAACTTCCGCGTGCACCCACATCACTCCCGCCATGACCCGCATCGAGTACTACAATGAATTTACGACCCGTATCCGCCTGGGCAAAACAAACTTGAGGATATCCCCCCATCCACCAGGCCGCCCATAAGAGCATTCCAGAAAGCATTTTTTTCATACCCGTCATGAACGAGACGTTAAAGTTTTTTAAAAAATAAACCGGCATGCTGGAACTCCACGAATAATGCTGGATATACCTAATTTTGTCCACCATGGCTTTACTCAGCAAAAATAACGCAAAATCCCTACTCATCGGGCTGTTGCTAGGTTTGCTGAGTAGCCATTGGCTTGTTGCACAGCAAAAGGATAGCCTGCCTGCTTCTGCTAACGCCAGCACGGACACGGTATTGCCCGCCATACGTCCCCTGCAAGTTACCCGCCTGTCTGATACCCTGAAATTCGATACTGCATCATTTCACCTGTCGAGAGATGCGCTGGATGCGCCCGTGCAATACCAGGCGTATGATTCAATTGTGATGGATATGCAATCCCAGAAAATTTATCTATATGATCAGGCCAGAACATCGTATAAAAATTATACATTGAAAGCCGACCGTATTCATCTCGACCAGCATACTTCTATCGTTACAGCCTATTACGTGCTCGACAGCCTGGGACGACCGCACGAACCTCCGGTATTTAAAGACGGAGAACAAACCTTTTTATCGGATACGATTAAATACGATTTCAAAACCAAAAAAGGCATCATCTTCAACACCACAACCCAACAGGGTGAAGGTTTTTTGCATAGTCAGAAATCAAAAATCGTTGATAACAATACCGTTTTTGGTGCTAATGGCTGGTATACTACCTGCGATCTGGATACGCCGCATTTCGCCATACACATCGGCCAGGCTAAGGTAATCGCCAACAAGCTCATCGTAGCGCGAAATGCAGAGCTCGAATTTGAAGGTGTGCCCACGCCCTTGTATTTACCATTTTTTATTTTTCCGCTTTCCACCGGACAACGTACGGGATTATTGCCGCCGGCCTATACGGTAACCCAGCAAAAGGGTATCGGACTCACGGGATTGGGCTATTATCTGGGGTTGGGACCTTATTTTGATATGACCATTCGCGGTGATGTTTATTCATATGGCAGCTGGGATATTACCATTAATCCCACTTATCGAAAACGATATCGATACAGTGGAAGCCTGAACCTGAGCATTGCCAATACCCGCTTTGGAGATCCCAAAACGCCGGATTTCCAGCACTCTAAAGATTTCCGCATCATGTGGTCGCACAGCATCGACCCCAAAGCGCATCCGGGTATCAATTTTTCAGCAAGTGTGAATGCCGGTACTTCAACCTATAACCTGTACAACGTAACGGATCCGGAGATCCGGTTAAACAACACGCTGAACTCCTCTATAGCATTTTCTAAAACCTGGCAGGGCTCGCCGTTTAACCTCACATTAAGCGCCAGCCATAGCCAGAACACATCTACCAGGCAGGTGAATATTGCCTTTCCGCAGCTCACGTTCACTATGAACACCATTTATCCTTTTCAATCTCGCAATTTTTCTGGCATTCCCAAATGGTATCAAAAACTGGGCATCGGGTACAACATGCAGGCATCAAACAGCGTAAGTTTTATCGATACTGAATTTCTCAAATCCAGCTTTTTTAAAAAATTTCAAAGTGGAATCCAGCACAGCATTCCCATCAGCCTCTCGCTGCCTGCATTTAAGTACTTTACCTTTTCACCCAGCATAGGCCTGAGCCAGACGTTTTATACCCGAAAAATGTTTTTGCATTTCGATCCCAAGCTAAATAAGCTCGATAGCACATATCAATATGGATTTTTCCCCACCACCCAGCTTAGCACCGGCGCGTCATTCAGCACGCGATTATACGGATTGGTACAATTTAAACACGGAAAAATAAAAGCTATTCGTCATGTACTCACGCCTACCATTGGTGTATCGTATCAGCCTGATTTAGGCAGCAAATATTATTATCTGGTGCAGGTCGACACCAATGGATACAAGCAACAAGTTTCTGTTTTTGATGGTTCAATTTACGGTCCTCCCGCCTACGGCCGGTTTGGCGGCTTAAATTTCGGAATTAACAATAACCTGGAGATGAAAGTATTTTCCAGAAAAGATACCGTAAATCATGAAAAGAAAATTCAGCTTTTGAATACGTTCAACATCAACAGTGCATATAATTTTTATGCTGATTCGCTGAAATTAAGTCCCATCAGTCTTTCAGCAAGTACAACCTTGTTTGATAAAATCAATCTATCTGCATCCGGTATAATTGATCCTTACGTACAGGATTCTACAGGAAGAGACATCAATCGATATGTGTGGCAAACGGGCAGATATGCGCTGGGCAAGCTTCGCAGTGGAAGTATTGCACTGAGCACTTCTTTCCGTTCTCAGTCGAATGAAAAGAAAACCACCACACCATCGGGCCAGCAAAATACAACTCCGGAAGTAACCACCCTGCAGCAGGAGCAGGAGATGCTTGCCAGGCCGAGAAATTTTGCAGATATGGTTGATTTCAGTATACCCTGGAGCCTGAACTTAAGCTACAGCCTGAATTTTAATCGCACACGTACACCTGATTACAAGCGCGATACCACCATTTTCAATCAGTCGCTCATCTTCAGCGGCGATTTCAATCTCACTCCTAAATGGAAGGTGAGCATCAGCAGCGGGTTTGATTTTCGACTCAGGCAGTTGACTTATACCACCATTAACCTAACGCGCGACCTGCACTGCTGGCGCATGAATATCAGCATCATACCGTATGGGTTTTACAAGTCGTTCAGCATCACCATCAATCCAGTTGCAGGTGTGTTGCACGATTTGAAGTTTAACCGCACCCGACAGTTTTATGATTTATTTCAATGAGGCTGCTGAAGGTATTGCACATAGTATTGCTGCATGAGGGAAAATACCTGTTGCTTGAGCTGCTCAACCTGATGGCGATTGTAGCCCTGTACGGGCACCGGTGGCAGAAAATGTAGCTCAATCCGATGCGGACGAAAATAAAATCCGGCTCCAGGCGGAAGGATTTTTTCCGTGTGAAACAACACAGCGGGCACAACAGGGCATTGCATGTCAATGGCCAGCGCAAAGGCGCCATCCTGAAATGCGCGCAAAGGTTCAGTCGTAGTATTGCGTGTTCCTTCAGGATAAATAATCATGTGCATCCCCTGTCGCAACACTTCTTTCATGGCTTCATAACTCTGCGCACGACTGGCGGGATTTTTCCGATCCACGAGTACAGAACCCGCACGGTAAATCAAACCGAAAATAGGTATTGAAGCAAATTCTTTTTTAGCCAGTGTTTTGTTTACGCCCGGCACAAAAGGCGTCATCACCAGAATATCCATAAACGACCGATGATTGGCCACCACCACAAAGGGGCCACGCCCCTTCAACCTTTCTTTGCCGCGAATCCGGAATGGACAGCCCGCCAGCGGCAGAAACACATGCATCCAGACGCGATAGCCTTTCAGCACCATGGCCGTTCTACGCGGTTCACTAAAAAACCAATGGCAAAAAGCCACATACAGCGCAGTGAGTAACATGGTGATAATAAATAACAAGGCCACATATCCTGCACACAAGCCAAACAGGATGCGCTGCCACAGCGGAATTGCACGAGGTATCCCCATCGTCCTTCAATTTTATTCGATTAAGGTAATCGCCAGTCGATAGGCGATTGTTTTTGTTGCATCAATATTGCATTGGTCCTGGAAAAATGCCGACAACCGAAAAACCCACGTTCGGCCGAATAAGGCGAAGGATGCGCAGCCTTCAATACATGATGGCGACGGGTGTCAATTAATGCTTCTTTGCTTTGTGCAAAACGACCCCAGAGTAGAAACACCACTCCCGTTTTTTGTTCGGATATCCTGCGAATAACGGCATCCGTAAAGCGTTCCCAGCCGATTTTGCTATGCGAGGCGGGCTCCCCCGCACGTACGGTGAGGATAGCATTCAGCAACAACACACCCTGCCTGGCCCATGGAGTGAGATCGCCACTTCGCGGCACAGGCACGCCAACATCATCATGAAGCTCCTGAAAAATATTCACCAGCGAAGGCGGAAAAGCTACGCCATCCGGTACTGAAAAGCATAAACCATGTGCCTGCCCGGGCCCATGATAAGGATCCTGACCGAGCAATACCACCTTGACCCGATCGAAAGGGGTTTGCTCAAACGCATTGAAGATAAGTCGGCCCGGCGGATAAATGGTCTTGCCCATCTGCTTTTCTGTTTTCAGATGGCTTACAATCTGTGCAAAATAAGGCTGTTGAAACTCGTCATCCAGCAAAGCTTTCCAGCTGGGTTCTATTTTCACATCCATGGGCTAAAGATAATTTACCGTTTGCAATGGTCAATCGAGAATTTGATAAATCGTACATCAAATTTCGTTTTCTGAATCAAACGATGTAACACCAGCACGGGCTTCTCTGCAGTCAGGATTTTTCTGTATGTTTGTTCAATAAATAATCCACTTTCTGTGAAAGTATCCAACGAAACCAAGATTGGTGCCTTAACCGTAGTAAGCGTTACCCTGCTGATCATTGGCTTTAATGTGTTGAAGGGGAATAACTTGTTTGGCTCGGGAAGAAACCTATATGTGAAATACCACGATGTGCAGGGACTGAATGTATCCAGTCCGGTTGTCATCAACGGCCTGCTGGTAGGGCGCGTTACAGCCATGCAGCTTTCGCCCCGTGAACCTGATGTGGTAATCGTAAAACTGAATCTGAATAAAAATGTGCGCATCCCGGTGAACTCCACGGCCAGCATCTACAGCCCCGATCTGCTCAGCCCGAAAAGCATCAGAATAGATCTGGGCGATGCCCCGCAATGGGTCAAAAATGGCGACACCCTGCAAAGTGCTCCTCCCAGCTCATTAACTGGCGAATTAACCCGCCAGTTGTCGCCCCTTTCCTTTCAGCTGCAACATACACTGGCCGAAGTAGATACCGTACTGCTCGACGTACACGCCCTGCTGTCGCCCACTACCCGGCAGAATTTACAGCTTTCCATCGCCTCGTTTAAAAATACCCTTGCCCATCTTGAAGAAGCCAGCACGCAAACCCGCCAGATCATGCAACAGCTCAACCAGTTTGTAGCCGGCCTGACTTCCCAGAAAGATACCCTGCACGCCATTCTCGCCAATACCCAACGATTCACCGATCAACTGGCGGCTATTCGCTGGCAACAACTTACCGAAGAGCTCAATCATTCGTTGCATGATCTGCAACAAATTCTCGATAAAATCAATCGCGGACAGGGATCCCTTGGTGCATTGCTCAATAATCCGCAACTCTATCAAAACCTTCAACAATCCACCGCAAATCTGAATCGTTTGCTGGAAGATATGCGATTGAATCCACAACGCTACGTGCATTTCTCCATATTTGGCAGCCGGCAAAAAGTTCAACCGCTTACACCCGATACCGTTTACCTCGTGCCGGCTCCATCAACTCGTCCTTGATTTTTTAACGAGCTCCGTAATGCATGGCTTTTTATTTATGTCGGATGAGTAAATGCAAAGAATTGGGAACATCGCTTATTTACGATAGTTCGTTTTATCCGGTTTTATGGATGTTTGAAATATACGAAACCAAAAATCTGAAACATCGCCTATCCAACGGTAAATTCATTTAACTTGCCCTCAATGCCTTCCGACATGTTGCGAATGATATGCATCTGGTTTATCAGCTGTTTCATCGGGCTGTGCCCGGTGTATAAGGCATTGGCGCAGCCAGTAAGTCCTCGAAACGATTCGGTGAAGGTGATTTATATTATTCATGCAGATTCATTGATTGGTATCCAGAAAAAAGATTCTGACATCACCAAGCTCATGGGGCGTGTGATACTCCAGCAGGGCAACACACTTTTTTCTTGCGACAGTGCTTATAAAAACAATACCCTGAACATTGTCGACGCTTACGGACATATCCACATCAATCAAGCAGACAGCGTGCATGCGTATGGTGATTATTTGCACTACCTGGGAAATGAAAAGATAGCAACACTCTCCGGGCATGTGCGCCTGCAGGATGCACAGATGACGCTGTACACCGAAACACTTACTTATGATCTGGATAAACACGTTGCACGTTATCAACAGGGGGGCCGACTGGTCAGTCAGCAAACAACCCTCACCAGTCAATCGGCCACTTATTATACAGATCTGCACCAGGCGTTTTTTCAATATCGAGTAAGACTCAAAGATCCACAATACACACTGAGCACCGACTCGCTGGCCTATCATACCGATACCCATACCGCTTATTTTGTAGCCCCCACCGTAATACACTTGCAAGACAGTGCAACGATTATTCATACGCGCGACGGCTATTACAACACGGATGCAGGTGAGGCGATGTTTGCCAGCCGATCGGTGATTACGGATAGCAGCCAGATGACCACTGCCGACAGTTTGTTTTATTTCAGGGAAAAAGGAATGGGCGTGGCAAAGGGTAATGTGATATGGCGTGATACTTCCCGGAAGGTTACGGTGCTGGCTGGTTATGCCGAAACACATGATCAGACGCACACCCTGCTGGCCACGCAGCAACCCCTGTTAATATATCAAATGAAAAATGATACCCTTTATACCGCGGCCGATACTTTGTTTTCGGGCATTGTTTCCAGAAACGATACGCTGCAATCCCGGCATACAACGAACAACTCGCAACAAGCTACGGATTCACTTCGGCAGGATAGCACGACAATCCGTTATTTCAGTGCTTTTCATCATGTTCGTATCTATTCGGATTCGCTGCAGGCTGTAGCCGATAGTATGTATTATTCTTTTGCAGATTCCACATTTCGATTTTATACCCGGCCTGTAGTATGGATAGGCAATTACCAACTTAATGGTGATACCATTCATTTGATGACCCAAAATCAGCAGGCAAAAGAATTACAACTGATTGAAAATGCCATGATCGTCAACCAGATTGGGAGGGGAATGTTTAATCAGGTAAAAGGCCGTACGATTTATGGATATTTTCGGGATAACCATTTAGACTGGATGCATGTAAATGGAAATGCTGAAAGCGTATATTATGTACAGGACGACCAGGGGGCATTTATTGGCATCAATAAGGTGTCGTGTGCAGTGATCGATATTTATTTCAAAGACCAGAAAGTATATCGCGTTTCCTTTCGCGGTGAGCCTGCGGGAGCGATGAGCCCGATCAAAGGAGCAAATTTGCAAGACTACATGTTGCGCAATTTTTCCTGGCAGGCCGATCGGCGCCCTCACAGCAAGGAAGAATTGCTGCAATCTTCCCCGGGTGCATGGAAGTTTTTCCAGAGCAATGAAAATATGCCCTGAAGTTTTTATATTCACCGCACAAGCTTTTTTGTATGAACACTTCTTCTCTTCCTTTTTTTGCTAAGCTGGCATCTGTGTTGCTCAGCATTGTGCTTATAGGCTATCTTGTATATATCGGTCAGCCTCTGCTCTCTCCGTTGTTGTTTGCATTTCTGTTTTCCATGATGCTCTTGCCCGTGAATCGTTTGCTGGAAAAAATACATATACCCAGGAGCCTTGCTGTATTAATTTCTATCATATTATTCATTGCCATTTTGCTGTCTGTATTGTATTTTGTTGCATCACAGATAAGAATAATGGCTAGTGATTGGCCTGCGCTGGAGCAACAATTGAGCATTACGCTGCAGCAATTACAGGAATGGTTACACACCCATTTGCATATAAAAATTCAAAGCAGGGAAGATTTGATTCAGATAGCTACACAGAATATTTCTTCAACCGCCATTATCGGACACACAGTGGTATCAGTATCTTCCACCCTGTTGTTTATCATTTTCATTCCGATTTACATGTTTTTGTTGTTATATTATCGTCGCCTGCTCACCCGCTTTTTAATGGAATTATTTGCCGAAGGTCATAGACATAGGGTCTATACAACACTTAAACAGGTAGAAAGGGTGATAAAACGATATGTACTGGGATTACTGATGGAGATAATAGCTATTGCCATCCTGCTGGGTACTGCATTTTTTATCATCGGTATTCCGTATGCTTGGCTGCTGGCGGTGATTACAGCTATCCTGAATATTATTCCCTATGTAGGTATTTATTCTTCCATGGTACTCTGTGTATTGATCACATTTGCAAGTGGAAGCGTAAGTAAAACACTCGCATTGATCATAACCATGGTGGTCGTACATACATTTGATGCCAATTATCTGATGCCGAGGATCGTGGGGTCGCAGGTCAAAATCAATGTATTGATAACCATCATTGGCGTGGTCATCGGAGAAATGATGTGGGGTATTGCAGGCATGTTTCTGGCCATTCCCACTATTGCCATCATGAAAATTGTATTTGATGAAATCGAACATATGCAGGCCTGGTCTATTCTGTTGAGCGACGACACACG
>ERZ795042.2005-NODE-2005-length-11979-cov-23.344515_pt1 | contig 11979 bp, 12 predicted proteins | sample MGYA00375126_ERZ795042 | MGnify/ENA primary metagenome ERZ795042 (study PRJEB30171, sample SAMN05518105) | compost metagenome | isolation source: Feedstock adapted compost from Newby Island compost facility, Milpitas, CA | place: USA:Newby Island compost...
CCGTCGACCGCCATGCGGAACCAGAGCGCGTTCTCCGCCAGGTCGCGGAAGTCGACGCGTGCGCAGATGCCGCCCGGCGTGAGCGCACTCTCGGCGACGAGCTCCTCCTGCCGCACCTGCGCTCGGTGGGGCGGCACGACCTCGAGCACGTACTCGCCCAGCTGTGGCGGCGGGCCGAACGGATCCGGGGTGCTCGTCGGCGACGCTGCGGTGCCAGGAGCGGTGCCGTCGCCGGGAGGTTGGGCGGTGTCGCCACCGCACGCAACGGCGGTGGCGAGCAGCGCTGCGGCGACGGCGGTCACGAGGATGCGCACGGAGCCGAGGCTACCACTCGTCCGCCAAGGCGCCACGGCGGCGGAAGGCGTGTTTGACCCTCCGCCTCGCCGCTGCGACACTTCCGCGCCGTGACCGGTGCCCCCACGCGCCGACCCATCCGCCGCCGCATGATGGGGACGTACGCGGCCCGCATCCGCGCTCCGCGCCCCGCGCGGGCGGTAGGGAGCGGTTCGGCGCAGGTGCTCTCCGGGTTCGCGCTCGTCCTCGGAGTGGGCACGCTGCTCCTCTCTCTCCCGTTCGCCACCGAGTCCGGCAGCGCGACTCCGCCCCTTGATGCCTTCTTCACCGCCACTTCTGCGCTCTGCGTGACCGGGCTCGTGGTCGTCGATACGCAGGCGCACTGGAGCTTCTTCGGTGAGGCGGTGATCCTCGCCCTCATCCAGATCGGGGGCCTCGGCTACATGGCCGGGGCGAGCCTCGTCCTCTGGATCCTCGGCGGCCGGCTCGGGGTGCGCGACCAGTACATGCTCCGGCTGTACTACGGCGCGCCGACGATGGCGGAGACGCTTACCTTCGTCCGACGCGTCGTCCTGTACGCGATCGGCTGGGAGCTCGTCGGCGCCGCGGTCCTCATCGCCGCCTTCGCGCTCGCCGGGGAGCCGTTCTCGCGCAGCCTCTGGTGGGGGTTCTTCCACGCGCTCTCCGCCTTCAACAACGCCGGGTTCAACGTCACGGGGAACGACCTCCTCGCGTACGCAACGAAGCCGTACGTCATCCTCCCGCACGCTGTGCTCATCCTCGCCGGAAGCCTGGGTGCGGTGCCCGTGCTCGTCGCCGCCAGCAGGCGCTCGTGGCGGCGGCTGAACCTCGACACGCGGCTGGTGGTGGCGGTATCCGGTCTCCTCCTGCTGCTCGGCTTCGTGTACATCGCCGCTGCCGAGTGGTCGAACGAAGACACCCTCGGCGCGCTCCCAGTCGCGCACCGCCTCGACGTGGCGTTCTTCCAGAGCGTGACGCCTCGGACGGCGGGCTTCTCGGCGCTCGACATCGGACGCGTGAGCGAGGAGACGCTCTTCTTCCTCCTCGGACTGATGTTCATCGGCGGGGCGGCGGGCTCGACGGCTGGCGGCATCAAGGTGGGGACGTTCGGCATCATCCTCGCCGGGATCTGGTCTGTGCTCCGCGGCCGTCAGGAGGTCACTGCCTTCGGACGCCGGGTTCCGCAGACCGTCATCCTCCAGGCGCTCGCCATCGTGCTCACCTTCCTACTCGTGTTCTTCGTGCTCACGGTGGCGCTCATGGCGACGACGGACTTCAGCCCGCTGGCGACGATGTTCGAGGTGCAGAGCGCCATGGGCACGGTGGGGCTCTCCACGGGCATCACTCCGCTCGTCGGCACTGCGGGGAAGGTGATCCTCATCGTCGGGATGCTGTTCGGGCGCTTCGGACCGCTCGTGATGGTCCTCGAGATGACGAGGAGGAGGGCGCGGTCGATCTACGTACTGCCGGAAGATAGCATTCGCCTCGGGTAGGTCGCTGGAATGGACGTTGCCATCTTGGGGTTGGGGCGGTTCGGCACACAGCTCGCGCGGGAGCTCGTCCGGCTCGGTGTTCAGGTCCTCGCCGTCGACAAGGACGAAGAGCGGGTGAACGACGTCGTCGAGGAGGTCTTCCTCGCCGCACGCGGCAACGTCACCGACGTCGACTTCCTGGAGTCGCTCGGCTTGCACAGCTACGACTCCGTTGTCGTGGCGATCGGGAATGACGTGGCGACGAGCGTGCTCGTCACGCTCACGCTCAAGCAGCGGCTCCGCCACCGGCACGTCGTCGCCAAAGCCCGCGACGAGGAGCATACGCGGGCGCTCGAGCTCGCGGGCGCCGACGTCGTCGTCAACCCCGAGAAAGAGGCGGCTGTGCGCCTCGCCCATACGCTCGGGGCGCGAACGGTAAGCGACTACATGTCGCTCGCCGGCGACTACGGACTCGCCCGGGTGAAGGCGCCCGTGAGCGCTCACGGCCACACGCTGGAGGACCTGGACATCGGGCGGCGGTACAAGGTGTTCCTCGTCGCCCGAATCCGGAACGATCAGGTGAGCTTCAACCCCCCGCTCGACGAAATCGTGCAGCCCGGCGACGTCTGGATCGTGGCCGGGAAGGACGCGGACATCCGCGAGCTACAGCGGTAGGCCCGCTGGACACGGGACCGCCGGTTCGGCACGCTCGCTGCGATACCCGCAGGAGGGACGACGCATGACGGCGGTGGGCATCGGGCCCGAAGAGGCCCTCCTCCTCTACGAGCAGGCTCCGGACGGCATCGTTTTCGCGGATCGGGAGGGCGTCATCCGCGGCTGGAACGCGGCCGCAGAGCGCATCTTCGGCTACTCGGCGTCGGAAGCGGTCGGCGCTTCGCTCGACCTCATCATCCCCGAGCAGTTCCGAGAGGCGCACTGGCGCGGCTACCGCGCTGCCATGGAGGCGGCGCGGACGAAGTACGAAGGGCGGCACATGCCGACCCGCTCCCACCGGAAGGACGGGAGCGTCCTCTACGTTGAGCTGAGCTTCAGCATCGTGGTGCGCGATGGCCGGGCGGTCGGTGCCCTCGCCCATGTCCGCGACATCACGGAGCGGTTCCACGAGCAGCGGGAGCAGCGGCGGCGGCTGGCCGAGCTGGAGCGGCGGCTGGCGGAGCTCCAGACGGGCTGAGAGGTCGCTCAGCGGCCGGTCCCGTGCAGCTTCGCCAGCGCCTCGTTGGCGGCGACGGGTGCGGCTTCTTCGGGGAACTTGCTCTCCAGCGCCTCAACCACCGGGCTGATCTCCGGCGTCACGAGCGCCTGCAGGACGTGATGGGCGCCTTCGCGGAACCAGGGCGAGTCCGCCCGCTCGATGAGCCGCTCGAGGATCGGGATCACGGCGGCGTCGCGGTGGGCGATGAGCGCCACGGCCGCCAGCCAGCGAACCCCGCTGTCCTCGTCTTCGAGCGCGTCGACGAGGGCGGGCACGGCGGCCGCATCCGGCTGGGCCGCCAGTTCGCGGCACGCGCGTGCGCGCTCGGGCGCACTCCCGTTGCGCAGCCGCTTGATTAGCTCATCGGTCGTCAACGGGCCATCGCTCCGTTCGCTCACCGAAGACGCTCCTCCTCTGGACGTGATGAAGGCTACCCTGCCATGGCGTCCGAGGTTCTGCCAAGGGCAGTCCGGCGGGGGCTAGGTCGAGCAGATGCGGCACTCGCCGGCGAACTCGGCGTGGGCGACGGCTCGCCCCGTGGCGACGAAGGATGGCACCTTCCCGAGCTCGAGCACCTGCTCCCCGCGGCAGCCGTACCGAAACACGGTGATGCCCTTGCAGCGAAGTTCGTACGCGAGCCGGAACGCCCGGCGCACCTCGTCGACGGTCGCGTCCGCGGGCAGGTTGATCGTCTTCGAGACGGCGTTGTCGGTATGGCGCTGGAAGGCCGCCTGGATGCGGATGTGGACCTCGGGCGGGAGGTCGAGCGCCACCGGGAAGAGGCGGCGGAGACGCTCCGGCACCTCGGCGAGGGAGCGGACGGAGCCGGTGCAGCGGACCCGCTCCAGGATCTCCTCCACCGGAAGGCCTTCGCGCTCCAGGGCACGGACGAACAGCTTGTTCACCTCGGGGAGCTCCTGGCCGTCCAGCACCGTGCGGTGGTACGCGAGCGCGAAGAGCGGCTCGATGCCGCTCGACGTGTCGGCGATGATGCTGATCGTCCCGGTCGGCGCCACCGTCGTGACGGTCGCGTTCCGCAGTGGCGGGCTCCCGCGCTCCTTCCAGGTGCTGCGCTCGAAGTTCGGGAACGGTCCGCGCTGGCGGGCGAGCTCCGCCGAAGCAGCGTGGCCGACCGCTTCGATTCGCGCCATCAGCTCCTCCGCGAACCGCACCGCTTCGTCGCTGTCGTACGGGATGCCGAGCTCGATCAGCGCTTCGGCGAACCCCATCACCCCGAGACCGATCTTCCGGTTCGCCTTCGTCATCTCTGCGATGGCGGGGACGGGGAAGCGGTTCACCTCGATGACGTCGTCGAGGAAGCGGACGGCGAGGCGGACGAGCTCGTCCAGGTGCTCCCAGTCGAACACTCCCCCTTCCGCGAGGCGGGCAAGGTTGATGGAGCCGAGGTTGCAGGACTCGTAAGGGAGGAGGGGCTGTTCGCCGCACGGGTTCGTGGCCTCGATGGCTCCGACGCTCGGCGTTGGGTTGTGGCGGTTCACCTCGTCGAGGAAGAGCAGCCCGGGATCGCCGTTTCGCCAGGCGGCGGCGCAGATGAGCTCCCAGAGCTCGCGCGCCTCCACGTGCCGCACCGTCTCCCCAGTGCGCGGATTGACGAGCGGCCAGCTGCCGCCCGAATCGACCGCCTCCATGAAAGCGTCGCGGATGCCCACCGAGAGGTTGAAGTTCGTCATCGCTGTGCGGTCGTCCTTCACGGTGACGAACGCCTCGATGTCGGGGTGTTCGACGGCGAGGACGCCCATGTTCGCACCGCGGCGCCGGCCGCCCTGCTTGATGACGTCCGTCGCGACGTCGAAGACGCGCATGAAGGAGACGGGCCCGGAGGCGACCCCGCCCGTCTCGGCGACGATGTCGCCTGCCGGACGGAGGCGGGAGAAGGAGAACCCCGTGCCGCCCCCCGTCTGGTGGATGAGGGCCATCTCCGTGAGCGCGCCGAAGATGCCCGGGATGCTGTCCGGGACCGGCAGCACGAAGCAGGCCGAGAGCTGCCCGATGGCGGTCCCGGCGTTCATCAGCGTGGGCGAGTTGGGGAGGAACCACCGGCCGGCCATCGCCTCGTAGAAGCGGCCCTCCCATCGGGAGCGCTCCTCCGGAGCGAACCGCTCCTCCGCGAGAGCGATGGCGGCCGCGACCCGCCGGAAGAGCTGCTCGGGCGTCTCCACGACGCGCCCGGAGGCGTCCTTCCGCAGGTACCGGTGCTCCAGCACCTTGAGCGCATTGGGGGAGAGCTGCAGTTCGGTCATCGGCTCCATCGTCATACGTCAACGGCCGCCGCTGCAACGTCTTCCACACGACTGGCCGATCGGGGAAGCGCCGCTCCGCCGCCTGGTCCTCCCCGCCGCCGGGCGCCGCCGGCTAGGTTGATGGCGGAGATTGCACAAGGAGGTGGACGATGGCGCCCGAAGTCACCGTGTGGGATCCCTTCCAGGAGCTGGAGGCGTGGCGGCAGCGGATGCAGCAGCTCCTCGGCGGGGTGCCGGAGGTGCGCGATGTGACCGGCGGGATGGCGATCGACGTCTGGCAGGACGACAAGGGGTACGTCGTGCAGGCGGCCGTCCCGGGAGCGAAGCCGGAGGACGTCGAGATCACGGTGGAAGAGGACGTCCTCCGCATCCGCGGTGAATCGAAGCAGGAGCAGGAGGTGAAGGAGGACCAGTACCTGCGGCGGGAGATCCGCTGGGGCGCCTTCCAGCGCTCGCTCAGGCTTCCCCCGGACGTCGACCGCGACCGCATCAGCGCCGAGTTCCAGAACGGGATCCTGACCGTTCGGCTGCCGCGGAAGGAGGAGACGAGGCCGCGGACGATCCGCATCACCCCGAAGAGCTGACTCTCCGCCGCCGCACAGAAGAGCGAGGCCGGGCGGGAAGCCCGGCCTCGCTTCGTTCCCGTGAGGGCCGTGTTCAGGCCGCTGGTTCCAGGACCTCGCGCACCCCTTTCGGGAGCGACTGGAAGACGTCTTCGACTTCGCCGGCGCTGACGTGCTCCTTGAGCACGGACCAGACGGCTGGGAGCGCCTTCTGCGGATCGATCGTCTTCACCGGGCACCGCTCCATGAACCGCTGCACGAACTCGTCGCCGCCCCGTTCGTGCAGCAGGTCGTGGCCCGGGTCCCAGCCTTCGTAGAAGGCGCCGCGGAGCAGCAGCGGAAGCTGCGCCGCGAGCTGTGCGGCTTCGTCAACCTTCAGGTGGTCCCGCAGGAGCTGCAGGAAGGTCCGCAGCGCCTGGAACGCGTGGTGGCGGTCGCTGCCCATCCGCTCCGCGATCTCATCGATCCAGCGATACGTGAGATGGACGGTCTCGTCGATCCCTTCCAACCCGCGCTCTGCCACGATGCTCACCTCCTTTCGTCGGTGTTGCGGGACGGATTCCGATTTCCAGTGTACGAGTGACCGGTGGCCATCCGGCTGCCGAACGGTCCCTCCCTCGTGGGACAAACGGACGGGCCTGAGCGTCGAGGCCCAGGCCCGTCACCCTCGAGGCCAAGCGGGTTCGGGTCAGTACCGGAGGCTCGTCTCGGTCCCGCTCTCGTCGGCCGACGAGTCCTCCTCGTCAGGAGCGCTCCACCACGGCCCGTGGTGGCGGCCGAAGCCGCGCCCGGCGGGGAACTCGCGGTCGATGAGCGTGTCGAGGTTCGACGTGAACGTGTCGAGCTTCTCCTGCGCTTCCTCCTCCGTCAGGCGCCCCGCCGCTACCGCCTCGTCCAGCTTCTCCTGGAACTGCTCCGTAAGGAACGCCTTCAGCTCATCGCGCGACTTCCCGTGCGCTTCGGCCACCTCCGCGAGCGTCATGCCGCTGGCGAGCTCCTCCCGGAGGGTGGCGACGTCCGTGCCGAGGAAGTCGGCGAGCTCCTCGCCGGCGACGCCGCACAGGCCGGGGCCTCCGAACCGGCCGCGGAAGTGGGGCCGTACGCCGAACCAGACCGATTCCGCGTTCTCGATGCGCTCCCGGAGGGCTTGGGCCTGCTCCTCCGTGATCACGCCCTGCTCGAGCAGCCGGTCGACCTGCTCGAGGTTCGTGTCGCGGATCGCCTGCTCGAGCGTCGCGACGTCGACGCCGAGACGCCCTGCCAGGCTCTCCAGGTACGCCTGCTTCGGATCCTCGTCCGTCTGTGCCGCCACGGTGATGATGCCGCCGGCCACGGCGACGGCTGCGAGGGCGGCCACCGCCGCGACGGCCACCGCGCGGAGCTTCCGATGCGTCCTCATGCTTTCACCTCCTGCTCTGCTGTTCGCACCGGTGTTCGCGTCATCTCGCCTCCTTCAGTCGTCGTCCGGGATCTCCCCGGCACGCTCGAACCTACGGGCAGCGTGTCAGCGAAACCTGAGAGGAGGATGAGAGCGGTCTAATCTTTACCGTGCCCTGCCCCGCACTCGCCGGCCGCTGCCGGCGCTCAGGCGAGCGGCGGGAGGGGCGCGTCCCCGTACCGGTTGCTGCCGGCCTGGGAGGGGATCGCGCAGAGGACGAGGAGGGCGAGGCCGCCGAGGATCGGGACGAGCGCGATCAGCTGGACCCATCCGCTCATGCCGATGTCATGGAGGCGGCGGGCGGTCACGGCAATGCCCGGCAGCAGGCTCGCGATCCACCAGAGGACTTCGAGCCAGAAGAAGATCCCCGAAATCCCCGCGAGGACGAAGAACACGACGGCGACGGCCAACTGGCCGAGGACGAACCACCAGAACTCCGGGCGTCCGGACCGCCCCTCGAAGAGCGTCGCCCGCTTCCAGACGGTCGTGTACCACTGAACGAAGTTCGCTTCGCTAGCTGCTTGCAACGTGGACTCCTTTCGGCGGCGGGAGCCGCCCGGCTGGCACCATACGGGGTTCAGCTCCTCGGCGCCACCCTGCGAGCCGGGAGTAGCACCTCGAACCGCGCTCCGCCGAGCGCAGCGTCGCCCACGCGGATGCGTCCGCCGTGTGCCTCGACGATGCTCTTCGCGATGGCGAGCCCGAGCCCGCTTCCCGGCTGCCCGCGGGCCTCGGGGCCCCGGAAAAAGCGCTCGAAGACGCGCTCGCGCAGCTCTGGCGGGATGCCGGGGCCGCTGTCTTCGACGGCGAGGTGCCAGCGCCCGCCCCGCTCGAACGCCTCCACCCGTACGCGGCCCCCAGCAGGGGTGTACTTGATCGCGTTGTCGAGGAGGATGCGGAGCACCTGGCGGATCCGTTCCCGGTCGGCGAGGAGCGTCCCTGGGGCCGCGCTCGACTCGAGGCGGAGGTTGCGCGCCTCGGCGAGCGGACCGTAGTCCCGCGCGAGCTCCTCCACCAGCTCGCCGGGGGCGAACGGGGCGGGCTGGAGCGGCAGCCGGTCCTCGTCCGCCCGGGCGAGGGTGAGGAGGTCCTCGACGAGCCGCCCCAGCTGCCCGGCCTCATCGACGATGGCGGCGACGTGGTCCGCGTTCTCCTCGATCGTCTGTTCCGGGTGCCGGAGGAGGAGCTCGGCGTTCGAACGGATGACCGCCGTAGGCGTGCGCAGCTCGTGGGAGGCGTCGGAGATGAAGCGGCGCTGCGCCTCGAGCGTCCGCCGGATGGGCACGAGCGCCCGTCCGGCGAGCCAGAATCCACCCGCGGCCGCGAGGAGCAGGCTGGCGCCGCCGGCTCCGGCAAAGAGGAGCGCGAGCGTCCGCAGCTGGTAGTCCCGCGACTCCAGCGAACGGCCGGCGATGAACGTCACCTCCCCGAACGGCGTCGAGCGGGTGACCGCCTTCACGCGGACGTGCTCATCGCCGGCGTGAAAGCTCATCGTGACCGGTCCGGGGGCGCTCCTCAGCTCCGCTAGGGGAAAGTCGTCGACGTCGACGCGGCTCGGATTCGCGATCGTGCGTCCGTCCTCACCGACGAGGACGTAGAAGACGTCGGTGGAAAGCACGAACTCGAACGGCGGCGCGCTGAACCGCCGGCCGACGGGGAGGCCGCGCTCCACGAGCTCGCGGGCGGGTGTCCGCACGAGGTTCGCCAGGGCGAGGTCGAGCGATTCGTCGATTTCCCGATCGATCGCTCGCGCGATGAGGACGTAGAGGCCGCCCCCGAGGACGAGGAGGATCGCCGCCAGCGTGGCGGTGTAGTAGAGCGTCAGGCGGATCCGGGCAGCTCTAAACACGTTCGTCGCGGATGGCGTACCCCGCGCCGCGAACGGTGCGGATGAGCTTCGGCTCGAAGTCCTTGTCGATCTTCGTGCGCAGGTAGTGGATGTACGTGTCGACGACGTTCGACTCGATCACCGCGTCGTAGTTCCAGACGAGGTCGAGGAGCTGCGAGCGGGTCAGCACCTGGCCCGGATGGCGCATGAGCGCCTCGAGGAGGGCGAACTCCTTCGGCGTGAGCTCGATGCGCCGGCCCTGACGCCGCGCCTCCCGCGCCCGCAGGTCGAGCTCCAGATCCCCCACCCGGAGGATGTGGGCGTCGGCTCCCGCCATCCGGGCCCGCCGGTCGAGCGCCCGCAAGCGCGCGAGCAGCTCCGACATCGCGAACGGCTTCGTGAGGTAGTCGTCCGCTCCCGCGTCCAGTCCAGCTACCCGGTCGCGGACGCTGTCGCGCGCGGTGAGCATCAGGATGGGGACCTTCGAGCCGCGCAGCCGGAGCTCGCGGGCGACGGCGAGTCCGTCCATGGAGGGGAGCATGACGTCGAGGATGACGGCGTCGTACTCCTCCATCAGCGCCTGCGTAAGCGCCTCGGCGCCGTCCGCCACGTGGTCCACCACGTGCCCCTCCTCCTGGAGGACGCGCCGGATGGCCGTCGCCAATCGGAGCTCATCCTCGACGAGCAGGATGTGCATACGCCGAGTATTGCAGGGGACGAAGATGAGAAATCCATGAGAGCGCCGCCAGGACCGGCGGCCCGCTCGCGTTCGCCCTCACCGCCGAGAGCCTGCCGAGGCGAGCTCCTCCCAGGTGCGGCGGATGAGGCTCGCGCTCTGCCGCAGCGCCTCCCGCTCTTCGTCGTCCAGCGGCGGCTCGAGCGTCTCCACGATCCCCTCGCGGCCGACGATTCGCGGGAGGGAGAGGCAGACGTCGGGTACTCCGAGCACATCGGGGGTGAGGGCGGAGAGCGTGAGCACGGCTCCTTCGTCGTCCCGAATCGCCCGCACGATGCGCGCCACTGCCGCACCGATGCCCCAGCAGGTTGCCCCCTTCCCTGCGATGATGCGGTACGCCGCGCGGCGGACGCCGTCGTCGATCCGGTCGCGAACCGCGGGCGTGAGCGGGCGCCCGAGCTGGTCGGCCACAGAGGCGATCGGCACCCCGCCGGCAAGGGCGCTCGACCAGACGAGCACCTCCGAGTCGCCGTGCTCGCCGAGCACGTAGGCGTGCACCGACTGCGGCGCGATGCCGAGGTGCTCCCCCAACAGCGTCCGGAAGCGGGCCGTGTCGAGGATGGTGCCGGAGCCGATCACGCGCTCCGGCGGCAATCCGCTCTCGGCCGCTGCGACGTGGGTCATGATGTCGACCGGGTTCGTGACCACGAGGAGGAGCGCCCCCGGCGCGTGCGCCCGCACCCGCGGCAGGACCTCGCGGAACACGGCGGCGTTCCGGTCGAGCAGCTGGAGGCGCGTCTCGCCCGGCCGCTGCGCCACGCCGCAGGCGAGGACGACGACGTCGGAGCCGATGAGCCCTGCGTACTCCGCGGCCTGCACCTTCACCTGGCCGCCGAACGGGGTGGCGTGGAGGAGATCTTCTGCATGGGCTGCCGCGCGCGCTTCATCGATGTCGACGAGGGCGATCTCGCTCGCGACGCCCTGGAGGATGAGCGCATACGCCGATGCTGCCCCGACCTGGCCTGCGCCGACGATGCCGACCTTCACCGCTCACCCCCGGCTCGCCGGGCGACGAACAACTGGTCGGGGTGCCCAGATTTGAACTGGGGACCTCTGCGTCCCGAACGCAGCGCTCTGGCCAAGCTGAGCTACACCCCGACCGATCGAATCGTAGCAAGCCCCGGATGGAGGTGAAAGGAGGCTCACCGCGGCGGCGGTCCCGCTCGGTTCAGCCGCTTCAGGAGGTAGTAGGCGACGGCGCGGAGCGCCGCGTCCCGGCGCCGCCGCCCCAACGGCGCTGCGATCGACTCCGCCCGCTCGCAGAGCGCCACGAGCGGCTCGACGACCCGGTCCCAGCGCAGTTCGTCGGCGACCCGGGCCAGGTTCGCGCGGCAGCGCGCGCGCAGCTCCTCGTCGTCGAGGAGGCGCTCGATCGCCGCCGCCACCGCCGCGGGGTCCCGCTCGGGCACGGTGATCCCGAGCGGCTCGCGCTCAACCCGTTCCGCGAGGACGTCCCCGCGGGTGCAGACGAGCGGCAGCCCCGCCCGGAAGGCATCGACGAACCGGGTGCGGAAGGCGAAGCGTGACTCCACGTTCTCGAACCCCAAGCAGAGGCTCACCTCCGCCTCTCCGAGGTAGTCGTCGATGCGCTCGTACGGGACCCACCCCGCGAGGAAGTGCACGGTCTTCCCCTCCAGCCCCTCGCTGCGGGCGAGCTCGACCGCCGCGCGGAGCTGCCCCGCGTCCGGTCCGAACACGTAGTCAGGGTGGTCGACGCCCATGAAGACGAGGTGCACGTCCGGCCGCCGTTCGCGGAGGAGGGCGAAGGCGCGCACCGCGGTTACCGGGTCGTTCCAGTCTGCGACCGTCCCGTGCCAGAGCACGATCCGGTCGTCGGGGGCGATGCCGGGGACGACGCCGCGCATCGCCGGGCGGGACGGGGCGAACGGCCGCGGGTCGACGCCGTACGGAACCACGCCCACGAGGCGGCGGAGCGAAGGGTCCCGTTCGTACACCTCCGAGGGGAGGAGGCCGAGGCCGACGAGCATGCCGATCCACAAGTCCCGCTGACGCTCGTCGGCGCAGAAGAGGTAGTCGGCGAGGGCGAGCTGGAAGTTCAGGTAGTACCGGTTGCTCGCCATCCACCACCTGCGCCAGCGGGGCGGGAGGTTCCGGTGGGCGAGCTCCATCCACTCGATCTGCAGCGGCGTGTA
>ERZ795042.2011-NODE-2011-length-11929-cov-9.223850_pt1 | contig 11929 bp, 11 predicted proteins | sample MGYA00375126_ERZ795042 | MGnify/ENA primary metagenome ERZ795042 (study PRJEB30171, sample SAMN05518105) | compost metagenome | isolation source: Feedstock adapted compost from Newby Island compost facility, Milpitas, CA | place: USA:Newby Island compost...
GACCGCGTTTTTTCCAGCGTTTGATCGCGTTTTCCCAGGTGTCCGGCTGGTCGAACAGCCATCTCTTGTTTTCGTAGTCGAACTTGCAGGGGAACGGCACGTCGAGAACCCATTTGCCGGAAGCTTCGTCATAGTGGGCCGGCACCTTGACGCCGATGGATTCGCAGAACGGCACGGCCGTCGACAGCCATTTCTGGCGAAGCTGGTCGTTGGTTCTGCCCTTGAGGCGGAATTCAAGCTGGGCATTCCGGCTCTTCAGCTCGTCGGCAACGCCGAAGAACTCCAGGGCCATCAGGAACATCCATTCCACAGCCTTGCGCACTTGCTCCTGGGCTTCCGGTCCTTGCTGCATGGCGAAGCGCATGATCGTCTCGCCGTGCCGCAGGTGGAACAGCTCTTCCTTGTCCACTTTGACCAGAGCCCGTTTCCACGGCGCGTACGATTGCGTTTCATAGGCGTCGCCCAGCAGCGTGTAGCCGGCGCGGTCGAAAAAGGCGTTAAACACTCCGAATTCGATCCAGTTTTCGAGCTTGAAATCCATGGCGTACGGGTTCTTGAACTCGTACGGCTGACGCTCGTACAGCAGCTTGTCGGTGTCCACGCCCAAATCTTTCAGCAGGCGCAGCGCGATGTGGGCGTGACCGATTTCGTCCTGCACGACGGCCAGCGCGGAGATCTTGTTGTTCAACGTGGGCGCTTGCTTATAGACGGACAACAGGGCAGGTGCGCTCATCAGTTCCGTGTCAGCCACGATAATCAGCGTTTGGCGAAGCGCTTCCAAATACTCTTCAGTCATGTCCTCCTTGCGTTCCAGCATGAACCCGTTGCGGATTTTCTCTTTAAGCATTTCTGAACTCGCAACTGCCATCCGTTAACACCCTTTCGTTTACATTATGTTTTATTTACCATCGTCTCATAAACATAATATACTGGTGGCGCTTCCAGTTCCGCTGTGATTAATATCACACTTAAGGGTCCATGAGAAAAATTTTTGTATCCGCTTGCAACAGTTGTCCGGATCCGGTATCTCATGATGCAGCGCAGATAAGCGCCGGTTCCCATTGACTTGGCGCGGCTAATACTTTATTATTGTAAGTAACAAAAATTACATTAGAATTATGGGAATGCAATTTTGAGCAAGGGGGGCGATGGCGTGATTTCATCCCTGTTTGTTGGCCACGGTTCGCCGATGGTTGCCATAGAGGACAATGATTATGCCCGCTTTCTCGGCGAGCTGGGGCGCTCGCTGCAGAGGCCGAAGGCCATCGTCGTGTTTACCGCCCATTGGGAAAGCGATGTGCAAATGGTCAGCGAAATCGATGAATATTCCATGATATACGACTTTTACGGCTTTCCGAGGGAACTTTACGAAATGGTGTACCCGGCGAAGGGGGATGTGGCCCTTTCCCGCCGGATTCAGGCGCTGTTTGAAGATGCCGGCATCCCGTATGGCGTCGAGAAAAAAAGGGGGCTGGATCACGGCACCTGGACGATCCTGCACCGGATGTATCCGCAGGCGGACATACCCGTGATCCAGATGTCCGTCAATCAGTATCTGCCCCATGATAAGCAGTACGCCATCGGCCGGGCGCTGTCTCCGCTTCGCGAAGAGGACGTGCTGATCATCGGCAGCGGCGCCACCGTCCACAATTTCGGACTGTTTGGCGTCCGCGACCGGGAGGCGGTCAAGGCGCTCTGTTTCGCTTTTGAAAATTGGCTGGCGGAACATTTGCGGAAATGGGACCTCGACGCCCTTTTCCGCTATGAGGAGCTGGCGCCGTACGGCAAGATCGCCGTCCCGCCGCCCGCGAAGGAGCATTTTGTGCCCATTTTTTACGCCATGGGGGCGGCGGATCAGAGCCGGACGGCGGAAACGCTGCATCAGAGCCTGCTTATGGAAGTGATGATCAACAGCGCTTACCGGTTCGGGTGACGCCGGCTGACAAATACGGACAAACAGAAAAGCGGCTTGAACAGCCGCTTATACTTTTTTCTACATTATTATTTATATGTTGCGTCTATCGGATGACCTCGGGTTCGCCATAATCCACGCCTTGGGTGTCCACGGTCACCTTGCGCATGGCCATGGGCTTAAGTGGCCTGCTTCGGTTCGGGTCGCCGGGGTCGATCTCCTGCATGACGATTTCGTCGACGGTGTCCATGCCCCGGATCACATAGCCGAAGGCCGCGTATTCTCCGTCCAGATGGGGCGCGTCGCCGACCATGATAAAAAACTGCGAGCCCGCCGAATCGTAAATCAGGGTGCGGGCCATCGAAACGACGCCGCGTTTGTGCGGCAGATCGTTCGGGAAGCCGTTGGCCGCAAATTCGCCTTTGATCGCGTAACCCGGGCCGCCTGTGCCGTTTCCTTGCGGGTCGCCTCCCTGGATCATGAAGCCGGGGATGACGCGATGGAAAATCAGACCGTCGTAGAAGCCTTTCCGGATGAGGGAAATGAAGTTGCGGACCGTATTTGGCGCCACGTTCGGGAACAGCTCGATCCGGATCGTTTTGCCGCTGTCCATTTCAATGGTCACGACAGGGTTCGTGTCCGAATGGGGAGCGGTCCATTCCCCGGAAGCTTGCGCCGCAGCCTCGGCTGCAGCCTCCGCCGCGCCGGGGGTGCGGTCCGCCGCGCCGCCGGCGGCAATGTTTTCACTCTTTTTGGCCGCGCCTTTCTTGCCGAAGGCGGCGATCACCAGCAAAATGGCCAGCACCAGCAGGCCGGCAATCAGCAACGCTTGTTTCTCCATACGACAGGCAAATTTCTCCCTTCCGCATTTATTGCAATCATGATGAAATCCTTTTTTGCGGTCACCGCAGCAAGGCCGGATCGAAAGCCGGGACCAGGCCTTCCCGCACGGCGCGGCCCAGCAGGGTGTCGATGGCGGCGCAGCCTTCCTCGCCGATGTCGTAAGTGTACCGGTTCACATACAGTTCAATATGTGCCTTGGCCACCGCGGGGTCCATTTCCTGGGCGTGGGCCAGCACGTATTCGCGGGACGCTTCCGGGTGTTCCCACGCGTAGGTGACGGACTGGCGAATCCAGCCGGCGATTTGCTCCGCGTCCAGTTCGCGGCGGGCGATGATGGCGCCGAGCGGAATCGGCAGGCCGGCGTCTTCTTCCCACCAGGCGCCCAGGTCGGCCAGTTTGGCCAGGCCATAGGACGGATAGGTGAAGCGGGCTTCGTGGATGACAAGCCCCGCGTCGATGCGGCCGTCCCGGACCGCGGGCATGATTTCATGAAACGGCATGACGATGATTTCGCCCAGCCCGCCCGGAACCTGCTGCGCCGCCCACAGCCGAAACAGCAGAAACGCCGTGGACCGGTCGCTGGGCACTGCCACCTTTTTACCCGCCAGATCCGCGGGGCTTGCGATGCCCGATGCGCCGCCGGCCGTCAGCACCAAGGGCCCGTTGCCCCGGCCCAGCGCGCCGCCGCACGGCAAAAGCCGGTAGCGCTCCAGCAGCCAGGGAAGGGCGGCGTAGGAGACTTTTACCACATCCGGACCGTCAGGCCCTGCGGCCAGATGGTTGGTCACTTCGATATCCGCATACAACACGTCGAGCGGCGGCGCGCCCGGCACCAGCCCGTGCACCCAGGCGTGGAACACGAACGTGTCGTTGGGGCAGGGAGAGAAAGCGATTTTCAGCATGAGTCAAACAGCACCTCCGGCAAAATGGCGCAGGCTTTTTCCAGAACGTCCAGCGCCTCCTGGATCTTCCATGCGGAACGGTCGCGCGGCCCGACCGGATTGGAGATGGCGCGCAGTTCCATCACGGGCAGTCCAAATTCCGCTGCGGCCACGGCCACGCCGAAGCCTTCCATGCCTTCGGCGGCGGCGCCGGGCACGCGTCTAGCCCGCTCGGCGGCCGTCCCGGCGGTGCCCGTCACCGTTGTTACGGTGAGCACGGGGCCGAAGCGGACGAAAAGGCCGGCCTCCGCCAGCCTGCGGACAAGCCGCAGCGACCTTTCCCGGTCCGCGGCAATGGCCGTGTCGCCCAGGCCCAGCTTGTCCAAAGGCAAAAATCCGTCCGGCGACTCCGCTCCGAGGTCGACGCCGACGATTTCGCTGGCCACGGCGAGGCTTCCTGTCTCGCAAACGCCGGGAAATCCCCCGCCGATGCCGGCGCTGACGACAAGGCCGAACGGCCGCCCCGCACTTTCCGCCCGTGCCAGCGCCGCCGCAGTGCGGGCTGCCGCCCGCGCCGGGCCGACGCCGCAAAGCGCGGCTTCAAACCGCGCATCCCGGCCCAGGCCCCGCAACACCGCGGCGCTTTCCGCTTCCACCGCCGTCATGATCAGCACGCGATTATGCGGCAAGTCCAACCCTCCGATTTTCGCAGGCTTAATCTGCCATAAGCCATTAAGCCGGCGCGGCGATTTTTTTCCACCCTTTCAAGGTAACGCGAAGTTGCCGCCGCTGTCAAAGCGCAAATGGACGCGGCCGCATTTGTCACCCGCAAATAAAAAAAGTTAGAAATGATATCAGAAAAATATAAATTAAAAATTGACTAATCTAATCGGAATTAATATAATTAAGCACATACTAAACATTTATCTTTAGAAACGCGAGGGGTGCGACATCATGAAAAAAATCCAGTTTGCTCTGATAGTCATCTTGGCGCTCAGCCTCCTGGCCGCCGCGTGCGGCTCCGGTTCCAATAACTCCAATAGCGCCGCAAGCTCGAGCCCGAGCCCGTCGGCCAGCCAGGACGTCGCCCAGCCCAGCCAGCCGGCGGAAAAGAAGGTGCTGCGCGCGGGCTCTACCGGCATGTCCTATCCGAACAGTTACAAGGAAGGCGACAAACTGGTGGGCTTTGATGTGGAAGTGATTGAAACCATTGCCGCCAATTTGGGCTATACGGTGGAATGGGTCAACACCGATTTCAGCGGGCTGATGGGCCAACTGGACATAGGCAAAATCGACACTGTCGCCAATGTCGTGGCCATTACCGAAGAGCGAAAAGAGAAATACTATTTCACGGATCCGTATTCCTACGCTGGGGTTACGATCGTTACCCACGTGGACAACACGGACATTAACACGCTGGAGGATCTGAAAGGCAAGACGGTGGCCGGCGTGCTCGGATCGCAAAACGTGAAAAACCTGCAAAAATTTGACGTGAACGGCGAAATCAAAATCCGCACGTACGAAAACCGCGACGGCGCGCAAAACGACGTGCTGAACAAACGCGTGGACGGCTACGTGCAATCGAAGGCCAATTTGCTGGCGGAAATCAAGAAAAACAATTTGCCGCTGAAATTCGTCGGCGAACCGTTCCACTACGAAGACGTCGGCTTCCCGTTCCAGAAAACCGAGGAAAACAAGGCGCTGATCGAACAGATCAACGCGGAAATCAAAAAGCTGCGCGAAGACGGCACGCTGAAGAGACTTTCCGAAAAATACTTTGGCGAAGACATCACGACGAAAGCCGAGTAAAAAAAGCCGAAGAACGAGCAAGACCAACAAAATCTTGAAGCGCACGAGCGCACGAGAGCAGGTCGTTCAAAATGAATTTTGATCCGGCATACATTCTGGAGATTTTGCCCAGGATCATCCAATATATCCCGATCACGCTGCTGATGGCGGTGGCCGCGATGGTGCTGGCCATCGCCGTCGGTCTCGTTCTGGCTTTCATGCGAAACAGCCAGAACAAGTTTTTGAGCTCGGGAGCGGCCGTATACATTTCCTTTTTCCGCGCCATTCCGATGCTGGTGCAGCTGTTTTTGATCTACTACGGCTTGCCGCAGATTTTTCCCGTGTTCACCAAGATGGACGCGGTGACGGCGGCCATCATCGGCTTCGGGTTCAAACAGGCGGCTTTTTTGGCGGAAATCTTCCGGGCGGCGTTCAATTCGGTGGACAAAGGGCAGATGGAAGCCTGCCTTACCGTCGGCATGACGAAGGTGCAGGCGTACCGGCGCATCATTTTGCCCCAGGCGGCGCGCAATGCGCTGCCGGGCACCGGCAACATTTTCATCAGCCTGATCAAGGAAACATCGCTTGCATTCACGCTGGGCGTCGTGGAAATTTTCGCGGAAGCCAAAATGCAGGCGGCGGAATCGTTCCGCTTCTTTGAGGCCTATCTGGCCGTCGCCCTGATCTACTGGGTGCTGATCGTCATTTATTCGTACCTGCAGGAAAAGCTGGAAAAATATCTGGATCGTCCGTACCGGACCTGAAGGTTGATGCTCATGATCAAAGTCACGAATTTGCGAAAAAGCTTCAAAGATCTGGTGGTGCTCAAGGGGATCGACCTGGAGGTGAAGGACGGGGAGGTGCTGTCGATCATCGGGCCTTCGGGCTCTGGCAAATCGACGCTGATCCGCTGCCTGAACTTCCTGGAACGGCCGGATTCGGCCATCATCGAAATCGGGAACGTGAAGGCGGACGCCCAACGGTGCACGAGCAGGGAAATCCGCAAGCTTCGCCTGCAGACGGCCATGGTGTTCCAGAACTACAACCTGTTCCGGAACAAGACCGCCCTTCAGAATGTGACGGAAGCGCTGATCGTGGTCAAGAAAATGCCGAAAAAGCAGGCGGAAGAGCTCGGCATGGAACTGCTGAGGCAGGTCGGCCTGGAAGACAAGAGGGACAACTACCCCGCCACGCTGTCCGGGGGCCAGCAGCAGCGCGTCAGCATCGCGCGGGCGCTGGCGCTGAGACCGCACGCCATTCTGTTTGACGAACCGACGTCATCCCTCGACCCGGAACTCGTCACGGAAGTCTTGCAGGTGATCAAGAAGATTGCCGAGATGCGGACGACGATGATCATCGTGACGCACGAAATGGAATTTGCCCGGGACGTGTCGGACAAGGTGATCTTTATGGCCGACGGCCAGATCGTGGAGCAAGGCCCGTCCAAGGAATTTTTCAGTCATCCGCAGCATGAGCGCACGAAACAGTTTTTGCGCAATTATCATGCGGGAAGCAGGGCGCTGTGAGCGTATGGGCACGACGGAACGCAGTTTGACGATGGCTTTTTTGGAGAAGCTGTGGAGCATGCCGTACGATGGCGTAACCCTGGAGAAAGCCAAGTACGGCTTGCTCGATTTTGTGGCCTCCGCTTACGCGGGCAAGGACGACGCCGGCGTGGCCAAGCTGATCCGCGTCGCGGAATGGGAAGGCGGGCGCCCGGCGGCGCCCGTGCTTTTTCATCCGCTGCGCACGTCGCGCGCGCAGGCGGCGCTGATCAACGGCTTCATGGGCCACGCGCTGGACTATGACGACGTACATGCGGAAGTGCGCGGCCATCCCAGCACCGTGATTCTGCCGGCGCTCTTGGCTTTCGGCGATGCCGGCGTTTCCGGCCGGCGTTTCCTGGAAGCCTATGCGGCCGGGGTCGAGGCGATGGCGCGGATTGCCCGGGCGCTGACGGGCGAGCACTACGAGCGCGGGTATCACAACACCGCGACTGCAGGCGTGCTGGCGGCCGCCATCGCCGGCGCTTACTTATTGTCGCTGCCCGCGGAGAAGGCCGCCGCGGCTTTGGGCTTGGCCGTGACGCAGGCCGGGGGCTTGCGCGTCCATTTCGGCACGGAAACCAAGCCGCTCCATGCCGGCCTTGCCGCGTCGGCGGCGGTGCGGTCGCTGCTTTTGGCCGGCGCGGATTTTCAGGCGAGCAGGACCAGCCTTGACGGCCAGCTCGGCTTCTTTTCCGTTTACGGCCAGGGGGCGGAGCGGGCCCGGGAGGAGCTATTAAGGGACGACGGGGACGCGCGGCGCATCGTGACGCCCGGGCTGTGGTATAAGCTGTATCCGTTTTGTTCCGCGGCTTATTACGGCCTGGATGCGGCGGAGCGAATCGGCCCGATTCCGCTGGAGCGGATTGACGAGATCGAGATCATTTTTACGCAGCGGAGCGACGCCGCCCTCATCCATCGCGACCCTGCAAACGGGGAAGAGGGGCGGTTCAGCATCGAGTATATTGCCGCCCTGGTGCTGAGCGGGCGGGGCATCCGGGCGGATGACTTCCAGCGGGTGCCCATCGGCGAGGAAATCCGGGCCTACATGCGCAAAATGAAGCGCTCGAACGTGTACGATGTGCCCGCGGGCGTGAGGTATACGCAGATCGTGGTCCGGATGGCCGGCGGGGAGACGGTCAGCGCCGTCGGCGACAGGCCGAAGGGCTCCGCCGAAAATCCGGTCACGGAAGACGAACTTCTGCGCAAGTTCGCGGACGTGGTGAAAGCCGATCGCGCGGATGCCTTGCGGGAGACGATCCTGCGGCTGGATGAGCTTGAGGATGTGCGGGAATTATCCGCGTTGCTTGGCGAGGGATGAATACGCCGCTGCGGCCGGTATGAACGGGAAAATCTCCAGCTTATTTTGCCAAATCCGCTTTTTTCAAAAAATAAGCAGGAATTTCTCCCGTTTATTTTGGGCAAATCGCGTTTTTTGAAAAAAAAGGCGAAATAGGCGGGAGTTTTTCCAGCTTATTTTTAAAAATCGGCCGATTCGCCAAAACGTACTGGAGATTTTCCAGTTTATACGGCGGAGGGGCGGGTTGTTTCCCTCCGCCGGGGTGCGTCTTCAGGCAAAAAGTGCCGTGCGGCATACAAAGGGTGTCCCGGTCACCGAAGTGACTGTTGGGACACCTTTTTGCATTACGGTTAGGCAAAACGCGACAGCGCGAACGGGCTCAGGTCAAACCGGGTTTGGCCCGCAAGCAGGAGGTCCGCGGCGATTTCGCCGATGACGCTGGCGAACTTGAAGCCGTGGCCCGAGAGGCCGGCGGCCAAAAGCACGTTGGGATGCGCCGGATGACGGTCGATGATGAAATCCTCGTCCGGCGTAAACTCGTACTTGCAAACCGAGCTGTTCAAAAGCCGCCCCGCCGCTTTGGGCATGTACGCTTCCAGGACTTTGCGGAAATTGCCTTCATCTTCGGCGTAAGTGCCGAAAGGTGCGAGGGCCTGGCCGGACCGGCACGGCCTGCCGCCGTCGTGCTTGCCGATTTTCAGGCCGCCGCCCGTGTCGGGAAAGCCGTAAAACCCGCCTTCCGCGGTGTGCAGCGTAAAGCCGGGAAAACGACCGGCGCGGAAATCGGACGGTTCGGTTTCAAACCAGCCCACAGGGATGCGCAAAGGCTCGATGGGCAAGGAAACGAAAGGCGCCAGATCCGCAAAAAAGGCGCCGACGCTGAGCAAAGCTTTTTCCGCCCGGTACGCGCCGTCTTTCGTTTCCGCCGTGACGCCCGCATCGTCAGCCGTAATCCGCAAAACGGGCGTATGGGTCACGAGTTTCGCGCCCGCCGCTTCCGCCAGATTGCGATAGACGGAAATGGCCTGCTCGCAGTACAGGTACCCCGCCCGCGGCTCATACATGCCGATAAAATGATCCGGCAGCACGAGGCCGGGCCATCTTTTGCGCATTTCCGCCGCATCCAGCATTTCCACCGGGATGCCGGCCGCGCGGGCATCATCGGGCCGGCTGCGGAACGAATAATGCTCCGGATCGGCGATGTTGAGCACGCCGGCGCGCACCAGGAGCGTTGTTCCCGACTCTTCCTCCAGTTCTTGCCACAGTTCGTCGGCGCGCAGGACCAGTGGAATGTAGGCGGGGCCTTTCTTGTAAGCATGGCGAATCAGCCGGGTTTCGCCGTGATGGCTGCCCTCCCGATGGGGCGGGTCAAAGGCGTCGATCAGCAAAACGCGCGCGCCGCGCCTGGCCAGATAATAGCCTGCGCTCATGCCGGCCGAACCGGCTCCCGCCACTATGACATCATAGACCTGGTTGCTCAAGCCGTTTCTTCCTTCCTCAAACCTTGCTCAAATTTCGCTGACGGCAATCGGCAGCAGATTTTTCTTGTAAAAGACCGTGACGTGGCCGCGGCCGGAATCCTGCGACTTGATGGGCACGTACCCCCGGCGCTCGTACATCCGGCCCAGCCACGGGTGCTCTTTCGCGGTGCCCAGCGAAACGGCCGGGCTTTTCAGCGTGTCCCGGACCATTTTTTCCTCGCACCAGGTGAGCATTATGGAACCGATGCCCTTTCGTCCAATACCCGGATCGGTGGCGAACCACCAGATGTGGGGGACGCCGAACGGGCCGGGCCGGGGGCCCCAGGGCATGCGCAGCGTCAGCGTGGATAAAATTTTCCCGTCCTCTTCCATCACAAAGCACATGTTGTCGCGGATGTTGGCTTGCACCAGCGCCAGATCGGCGTTGGCGGCCAAAAAATGGATGCCGAGATCGCGGATCGGCTTGTACGCGCGCAGCGTCAGATCCAAGAGAGCCGGCGCGTCTTCCTGGGTGGCCAGGCGAAACGTATATTCGGACATGAACTTTTCACCTCATCGAATTCAGACCATGCCGCCGGCGCCAACGGGCGCCGCGGCGGATGTCATGACAGTGTATCCAGGGCCAGCCGGGCGGCATGGGCAAACAGCGCGGCGCTGACCGGCAGCGCGTCTTCATTGACGGTAAAGCGCGGATGATGCCACGATTCGGTTCCGCCGGAGCCCATCCAGATGAAGCAGCCGGGCACGCGTTCCTGATACAGGGAAAAATCTTCGCCGCCGGTCGTGGGCGTGGCTTCCGCCACTGTGAGCCCCAGTTCTTCCGCCGCCCGTCTCATTAAATTCGCCATCGCCGGATCGTTGTTTACGGGCGGCAGCCCGGCGGTCCAGGTGAGTTCGGCGGAGGCGCCGTACCCGGCGGCGATGTTTTCGGCAAGCTCGCGCATCCGCTCGGCAATTTTTTTGCGCGCCTCGGCCTGGAACGTGCGAACCGTGCCTTCCAGCTCGGCGGCATCCGGGATGACGTTCCAGGCCGAACCCGCCTGAAACCGGCAGACGCTGACGACCGCATTGTCCAGGGGGCTCAAATTGCGGCTTACCACGGTCTGCAAAGCCGTGACGATGGAACTGGCGGCGACGATGGGGTCGACGGCGGCTTCCGGGATGGCGCCGTGTCCGCCTTTGCCGCTGATCCGGATGGCAAAGCGGTCCACGCTGGCCATCAGCGCCCCTTCGCGGATACCTACGGTGCCCACGGGCAGTTCGGGCTTGTTATGCATGCCCAAAATCGCATCCACTCCGTCCAGCGCGCCGGCTTCGATGACGGCTCGGGCGCCGGAGGCCGTCTCTTCCGCCGGCTGAAAAATCATGCGCACGCGGCCGCGCAGCGTACCCTTGTTCTGCTGCAGCAACATCGCCGCGCCGATCATCGCGGCGGTATGAAAATCATGGCCGCAGGCGTGCATTTTGCCCGGCACGAGCGACGCATAGGGCAGGCCCGTTTCTTCCGTCACGGGCAGCGCGTCGATGTCCGCACGCAGAGCCACCGTCGGTCCCGGAGTTTCGCCTTCTACTTCCGCGAGTACGCCGGTGGGAAGCCCAAGGTCCAATAATTTCAGCCCGGCTTCCTCCAGCCAGCCCCGGATGCGGCGGGTCGTCTCGTATTCTTCCATGGACAGCTCGGGATGCTGGTGCAATTCGCGGCGGATGGCCACGAGGCGGGGCGCGATTTCCCGAGCCGCTTCTTTCAAATGCTGCAAGGTCATGGGGTTTTCATCTCCGTTATTTCTTTTCTTCTTCCTTCAGCCAGCCGGAGCTTTCCGCCCGCGCCAGCACGCGGTCCACAATTTGCGGCGCCGAGCCCAGATAATCCGCGGGATCGAGGAGCTTATCCAGCGCGGCGGCATCCAGCACGCGGGATACCCGCGCATCTTCCAGCAGCACTTCCTTGAACGGCCGGTTTTCCTCCGCCGCTTTCATGGACAGTTCATACACGACATGGTGGGCGGTCTGTTTGCCCAGGTGATCCGCCAGCGCGAACATGACGCGCTCCGACAGCAAAAGTCCGCCCAGAACGTCCAGATTGCGCCTCATGTTTTCGGGCTTGACGACAAGGCCGGACAGAACCGATTTGGCCGTGGCAAGCTGCGCGGAAAGGTAGATGCACGTCTCCGGCAGCGCGA
>ERZ795042.2012-NODE-2012-length-11928-cov-873.472248_pt1 | contig 11928 bp, 9 predicted proteins | sample MGYA00375126_ERZ795042 | MGnify/ENA primary metagenome ERZ795042 (study PRJEB30171, sample SAMN05518105) | compost metagenome | isolation source: Feedstock adapted compost from Newby Island compost facility, Milpitas, CA | place: USA:Newby Island compost...
GCGCTCCGTCTGCTGCAGGCACAGCCGGGCCGGCGTCTGGAGCTGCCGCAGGGGACCATCTGGCGCGACCGCGACGCGCTACGCTTCCGACCGCGGCAGCGGGCTACCTGGCCCGACGAGGGACTACTGGAGCCCGACCGCCTACTGCGACTGGCCGGCGGTACGCTGGTCGCCAGCGTGCTGGAGACTGTGCCCGAGCGTCTCGACGAAGGTGCGCCGCTGGTTGCCTACGTGGACGCCGACCGAATCCGGTGGCCACTGCGCGTGCGTCGCTGGCAGCCCGGCGACCGCATGCAGCCGCTGGGCATGCGTGGCCATAGGAAAATCAGCGACCTGCTGACCGACCTGAAGGTACCTGTCGATCAACGCGACCGCTGCTACGTGGTCTCTCAGGACGGTGAGATCGTCTGGCTGGTGGGCTATCGGCTGGCCGAGCCGTTTCGGGTGCGTCCGGAAACCCGCCGCGTGGTGAAACTCTGCTGGAAACCTGACGGACCTCTACCCGAAAAGGCGTAAAAGTCCTAAATTGGACGAACTTTTAACCCACCCCGAACAATCATGGCCTGTAACCATACGCCGGTATCCTGTGAAATTCCCGAGGTGGTGGAGTGTCGTGGCGAGCGATTCCGGCTGTTTCTGGATGCCGCCACGCTCCAGCAGCGCATCGCCGAGCTGGGTCGTCAGATCAGCCAGGACTACGAGGGAAGGCGACCGATCCTGATCGGCGTGCTCAATGGCGCGTTCATGTTTCTGGCCGATCTCATGCGCTACATCACGATCGACTGTGAGGTCGATTTCCTGAAGCTCTCCTCGTACGGGGCCGAGAAGGTATCGAGCGGACAGGTGTACGAGCTGAAAAAGATCGACGCCGACATTCGCGGGCGGCACGTGCTGATCGTGGAAGACATCGTCGATACGGGTCTGTCCATGCAGTTCATTCTGGAACGTCTGAAGGCTTACGAGCCCGCCTCGGTGGCAACGGTCACGCTGCTGCACAAGGTCGAGGCCACACAGGTCGACGTGCCGCTGGATTATGTGGGCTTTCGCATTCCCAACAAGTTCGTCATCGGCTACGGCCTCGACTACGGCCAGCTTGCCCGCAATCTTGCTTCGATCTATATCCTGGACGATAATCCCTGACGCCGAAAACGTAAGGTCGTCGGCGTTGGTAGCCGTTCCCGAAACTTACACGCCGGATGCGCCATCGGCGCATCCCGATCGACGCCGCGGACCGTAACTTGCCGGCAACTTCCAGAACGGTCGGTAGGAAGCCACGGAAGCGACAGGTCGGAAGTGCCTCATTGAGAGGCCTGAGGTCCCTGCCACGTGGCTATCTACAACGGCATTGAAAATTCGAGGTGTTGCCGGTTCTTCGTATGACAGATAACCCGGTTGTCGTGGATGTAAAAGCGAGGCTTCGGCAGGGGTGGCCCTACCACTATACGATCTACGGACTACATGTCTGTTCGGACGTGCCGCTTCCCGAGCTGAAGCCGGTGGCGCCGGCGGAGGGTGAGGTGTACATCTACCGGGACGTGCTGGCGCCGATGGCCGAAGGGCTGGAGCGGCAGGGAAATCGCCTGCGCGTGACCCCCACCGAAGCGCTGCTGATTTACGACGAGGTCGGATTGTTGCACATTGCGGACGGTCGGCACCTTACCTACGACGTGCCACCCGAACTGCCCGACGAGACGCTCCGTGTGCTTCTGCTGGGCATCGGGCTGGGCATTCTGATGCACCAGCGGGGCCATCTGGTGCTGCATGCCAGCGCCGTGGCCATGGGGGATCGGGTGGTGGCGTTTATCGCCGAAAAAGGGCACGGTAAATCGACGATGGCGGCCGCACTGCATGCGCGGGGCTATCCGCTGGTGACCGATGACGTGCTCGTGCTGGACGAGCGGCCGGACGGTCCGCCGCTGGTTCTGCCCGCCTATCCGCAACTCAAGCTCTGGCCGGACGCCCTGACGCAGGCCATGCAGACGACACCCGACGGGCTTCCGCGCGTGCATCCGGCCATCGAAAAGCGCGTGGCGCGGCTGCCGGAAGGGGTAGACCGCCCGCTGCCGCTGGCCGCGCTGTTTGCGCTTCGTCCGGGCAAGGCCATCCAGACCCGCCCGCTGCGCGGCCAGGAAGCCTTTCTGGAGTTGCTCCTGCATACCTATACGCGGGTGCTGCTGGAGCAGACGCGCACTTCGGCCCGCCACCTGCAGCAGGTGGGCTATCTGGCCCGCTACGTGCCGGTGCTGACGCTGGAGCGTCCGCCCGGGCTGGATCTGTTGCCCGACGTGGTGGCTGCCATCGAAACGTTTGTCCGGCAGGAGATCCCATGAGTGCCATCTTTGGCCTGATTCATTTTGACGGACGACCCATTGAGATCGAAGCACTGCGGCCGGCGCTGGACGTGCTGGCCCATCGGGGACCGGACGGTCAGGGGCGCTGGCACGAGGGCTCTGTGCTGCTGGCGCACTGGATGCTGCACACGACGCCGGAGTCGCTGCACGAGCAGCAACCGCTCGTCGCCCCGGAAGGCGATCTGGTGCTGGTGGCCGATGCACGGATCGACAACCGCGACGAGCTGCTGGCTGCGCTGGGCCTTCGATCCACGGTAGAGCGGCCGGTGACAGACGCTGCGCTGATTCTGGCCGCCTATCGTCGATGGGGGAGCGATTGTCCGGATCGGCTGATCGGCGATTTTGCCTTGGCTATCTGGGACCGACGGCACCGACGGCTGTTTGCCGCCCGCGACGGGATGGGTGTGCGACCGTTCTATTATTTCCATGATGGGCGGCGTTTCGCCTTTGCCACGCTACTCCCGGCCGTGCGTCTGTTGCCCGACGTGCCGCAGGACATCGACGAAGAGATGATCCTGCGATTTCTGACCCTGAAGCTGGAAACGGAAAACGTGCGGACGTTTTACCGGGTGATTCGGCGATTGCCCGGGGGGCATGCGCTCCAGGTGGATGCCCGGGAGCTGCATTGCTGGCGTTACTGGCGGGTCGATCTGGAGCAGGAGGTGCACTTTCGGTCGGAAACCGAGTACGTGGAAGCCTTTCGTGCCTGCTTCGAGGAGGCTGTACGGTGTCGGCTCCGCAGCGCGTTTCCCGTGGGCACCCAACTCAGTGGGGGGCTGGATTCCTCGTCGGTGACCGGTATGGCGGCACATCTGCTAAAGGATCAGGTAGTGCATGCCGGGACGGCTGTCTTCGAAGATGTGCCTGAAACACAGCGACTGCAGGTTGATGAACGGCAATATGCTGACGCTGTTGTTCGACGCTTTCCGAATCTGTGCCATCACCTGTTTCATGCTGATCGCATAAGTCCCCTGATACACCTGGACAAAGTGGTCGAGCTATACGGGCAGCCCTTCTTTTCGGCGAATTATCACATTCCTGTCGGAGTAGCTCAGACGCTGCAATCACAAGGGGTGCGGGTTATTCTGAGCGGGCTGGATGGCGACAGTGTGCTGACCTATGGATGGGCGAGGCTGGCCGATCTTTTTTACCAAAAGCAATGGGAGCAATTTGCGCAGGAAGTAGAGGCGTTCGCGAAAGTGGAAGGATTGTCTCCGCAGCGCGTCGCGCAGAAATTCGGAGGCGCTGTTCTCGAAAAGTGGGCGCGATCCTTTCGCTGGAAAGCGTTCCAGAAAGGTGGACGATATCTGGCACAGCGCTTCGGGATTCCCTTTGACCGGCTTGTGCTACAGACAGGCATCAAACCCTGGATACCCGTTGCCTGGCGCCGTAAGCGAGCCCGCCCACGCTCTCAGGAACGATTCGTTCGATTTTCTGAAGCCTATCATCTCTCTCCATTGCTGGAGGACTGGCTGGCACGCCAGCCGTCTGAGCAGGCGAGCGGATGGCATCCGCGCCGGGATCACTGGGAACAGCTGGCGGGAGGCATCTGGCAGTGGGTGCTTGAATTTGCCAACGCGCGCGTTGGCTGGCTTCAGGTTGAAGAACGCTTTCCTTTCTTCGACCGACGGGTAGTCACCCTGAGTGTGCAATTGCCTCTGGCCTACAAACTGCGCCACGGATGGGCGCGCTACCTTCTGCGTATGGCGCTTGAGGGAATGCTGCCCCCTGAAGTGCAATGGCGGTCTTCCAAGGCAAATATCGGCTACGGGTTTACGACCGGATTGCTTCGGTTTGAAAAGGCGCGCATAGCCAGTCTGATCGCTTCCGCTTCGCAATTGAGGCCCTTCGTAGAACCGAAACGGTTGCGTCAGGCATGGGAGCACATGCAGCAGCACAAGGCGGACACTGATCCTTCTGTGGATATGGCGTTGTATCTATGTTTGATCCTCCACCAGTGGCTGACGACTGTCTCCGAGGTACCGGTCTCGGCGCAGGCCGAGTGAGCCAAAAGCGCATGTAAGTGCCGCCATTCCTGGTACGGCCGGCCTCAAGAGCATTCGCATCTTTATTACCGAAACCTGTCAAATCAACGTTATGAGGTGCTGCTATGCGTAACACCAAACGCTCCTGGAAGACGCCGGTCCTGGTTGTTCACGGAAAGACGCAGGAAATTACGGCTGGCAGTTGCTGGCACGGGAAGCAGGGCGGTCGATATGACGCCGACCTGGGTCCTGGCACGCTCAGCGACTGCCGGTAAGGACACGGGATGTTCTTCGGAGAAAAGGCGTGGTGCCCGTAATGGGCATCACGCCTTTTCTGGTTTGCGCCAGAAGCGCATCTGCGACGCGGAAAAGCACGTTGGTTTCGGAAGAACGCCTGTCTGAAATTTAAAAGCAGTTTCGATCATTCGAAGACGAGGACAACCATGAAGGACGCTATCGTTTCGAAAAAGCAGTGGGCGCGCCCGGTGCTGACAGAGTTTGGTTCACTGGAGACGATGACCGGTTCGGGCTGGGGGCATCCCCCGGGTCTTCCGGGTGGAGGCTGGAAGTTCAAAGGAAAGGGGTGGGGCAAAGGCCGGAATCACTGGTGGCATGACCACTACAACAACCGCTGTCCGGATGACGATCTGAGCGGCCTCTGAGAGGTCCTCGAAACCGTCCGGTATTCCCTGACGTCTTACTTCGACGACATTTTTAATGTGAAAGTCTGTTACTGGCCGTGTCGTGGCGCTGGGTTCTGAAAGAAGCGCGTCTGAAGACGACCTATCTGGTACGGGCGCTGCGACTCATCTGGGAAGCGACGGGCCGCTGGACGCTGCTCTGGCTGCTGTTGCTCCTGATCGGGGGCGTGCTCCCGGCCGCCCTGGTGTATCTGACGAAGCACCTGGTGGATGCCGTCGCGGCCGCCATCGGGGCCGGACTCTCCTGGGAGACCGTGCAGCCTGTCCTGTGGCCGGCCCTGCTGATGGGCGGTGTGCTGCTGCTCTCGCAGGGGCTGAGCGGATTGACGAGCTGGATTCGCACGGCGCAGGCTGAACACGTGCTGGATCATGTGAAAGACCTGATCCACACCAAGGCGGCCGAGGTCGATCTGGCCTTTTACGACAACCCGGACTACTACGACCACCTGGAGCGGGCCAACAGCGAGGCGGCCAGTCGCTCACTTTCGCTGCTGGACAACCTGGGCAGCCTGCTCCAGAACAGTGTCACGCTCGTCAGCATCGCGGCCATTCTGGTGCACTACAGCGTCTGGCTCCCGCTGGCGCTGCTCATCACCACACTGCCCGCCCTGTTCGTCGTGGTGCACCACCACCGGCGCGAACATGCCTGGTGGACGGCCCACACCGTCGATCAACGCCGCGCCGGCTACTTCGACCGCCTGCTGACCATGGCGTTCTTTGCACCGGAAGTGCGCGTGTTCGATCTGGCCGGTCACTTCCGGCAGCGGTACCAGGAGGTGCGCCAGCGGCTGCGGGAAGGGCGCCTGGACCTGATGCGCCGCCAGGCCTGGGCCAGCCTCGGGGCCGGACTGGTGGGCCTGTTGGCCACCGCGCTGGTGATGGTCTGGATGGTGGGCCGGGCCCTGCGCGGGCTGGCCTCGCTGGGCGATCTGGCCCTTTTCTACCAGGCCTTCAGCCAGGGGCAGGGACTCATGCGCGCGCTACTGAGCAGCGCCGGCCAGATGTACGCCAACACGCTCTTTCTGGAGCACCTGTTTACCTTTCTGGAAATTCAGACCGGTCTGCCCGAGCCGAAAAACCCGGTACCCGTGCCGCGGCGGCTCCAGGAAGGCATCCGCTTCGAAAAAGTTACCTTCCGCTATCCGGGCAGCGAGCGGCCGGTCCTCCGACAGCTCGATCTGTTCATTCCGGCCGGCAGGACCGTCGCCATCGTGGGCGCCAACGGCGCCGGCAAAAGCACGCTCATCAAGCTGTTGTGCCGGTTTTACGATCCAGACGAAGGGCGCGTCACCATCGACGGGATCGACCTGCGGCGCTTTCGCCGGCGCGAGCTGCTCGATGCGATTACCGTGCTGTTTCAGTTTCCCGTGCCCTATCAGGACACGCTGGCCCGCAACATCGCGCTGGGCGACCTGAAACGCCCGCCCACCCGGGAGGCCATAGAGGAGGCGGCCCGCAGCGCTATGGTCGACCAAATCGCCCGCAAGCTGCCCCATGGCTACGATACGCTGCTGGGCAAATGGTTTTCGGAAGAAGGGGCCGAGCTCAGCGGGGGCGAATGGCAGCGCGTGTCGCTGGCCCGGGCCTTCTACCGGCAGGCGCCCATCGTCGTGCTCGACGAGCCCACCAGTGCGATGGATTCGTGGACCGAGGCCGAGTGGATGGACCGTTTCGACGAGCTGGTGCGCGGCCGCACCGCGCTGATCATCACGCACCGGTTCACCACGGCCATGCGGGCCGACCTGATTTACGTGATGGACGACGGACGCGTCATCGAACAGGGCACGCATCACCAACTCCTGGCCCTGAACGGCCACTACGCCGCCTCCTGGCGACGGCAGATGCGGCAACATGACGAGCCCGAAGCTTCCACGACCGATCTTTCCGCGCAAGTTTTCTTGCCGGGTGCCGATAAAAAACAGTAGTTTTAAAATGGAGTACTCATGAGCCGAACGGACACACCGATGGCGCACGCCGTGCTGACGCTGGACACCGTTGTCGTCGCTTCTTCCGAGCAGGTCTCGTCAAAGCTGGGCGAGGAGGTGGTCATTCTGAACCTCCGTAACGGAGTCTACTACGGACTGGACCCCATCGGCACCCGCATCTGGGAGCTCATCCAGGAGCCGCGCTCCGTGCGTCAGGTGTGCGAGGTGCTGCTCGAAGAGTACGACGTAACCTTCGAGCAGTGCGCCGAGGACGTGCTGGCCCTCATGCGCGACCTGCAGGCACAGGGCCTCATCGAGACCCGCGACGCTCAGGGCACGTAAACGACCACCTGCTGAAAGCGCCGGGCGCCTGCTTCCAGTCGAACAACGTACAGCCCCGCCGGCAGGTCGTGCGGGTGCCACGCATAACGATAGACGCCCGGGGTCAGCGCTCCTTCGAACAGGCGCGCCACTTCCTGGCCCATCAGATTGTAGACCATGAGGCGGACCCGTGTAGCTTCTGACAGATCCACCTGCAGCGTGGTGTGCGTGCGAAATGGACTGGGGTAGGCCGGATGCAGGCGCGTGGCGTCCGGAAGCCGCTCGTCCATCGGCTCCACCGGCGTGGGTTGTTCCGGCACGATGGCCAGGTGGGCCACCTTGTACAGGGCATTGAGTTGATAGATACCGCGATTCAGAAACACACCGCCCGAAGCGTACTGCACCTCGAAACGACCGTTATCCGGGCCGAAATGCTGATCCCGTGCCCGATCCCACAGATGTATGAGGATCGTATCGCCCGGTGCAAAACCCTCCTTGGTGTCGGGGGTGATCAGCGGATCGTCGCCCCAGAGCGTCAGCACCAGCGGTTGCTGGCCATCCCATACGGCCACGCCCGCGCAGATGCCCTCCGGCGTGTAGGCCGCCAGTTCGCTACCCGGTGAAATGGGCGCGCCGTCAAGCAACGGCGGCGTTTCCAGCGGGATGGTCAGCGTCGCATTGTTGTCGGTATCCCTGATGCAGTCGGTGAAAAAATGCTGGCCTTTCAGGGGCGAGGCGATCAGCAACGAGAGCGCCAGGGCCCAGCTTGCCCACTTCTGGCACATGGTACTACTGCTCGGGTTTGTCCGGGGTGAACGCCCGAAAACCAACCAATTCGAATGCCGGGCAACAAAACAGAGACAGATGGCCTCCCTGCGCAGGGCTCCCTGTAGATGGCCGGGTGAATGCGAAACCGGCGAAGTAAAAAAGAAGCAGGTGTGGTGTAACCAGACTGTGTTTTTTGCCGTAGCCTATCGTACGACGAAGTACGGTTTATCCTGCAATACAATGCGTCGAGCTGTCTGGCTGCTACTGGGAGGATGGCTGTTGCTGGCCGGCACTGTCCGGGCCGAGGGGCTCGTGGAAATCACCGACGTGGTGAAGCGCGCCTTTAAAGCAACCCCGGGAGGGCATCTGGAGCTGGAGATGGACCGGGGGAACGTGGAAATTTCCACGACGGCGGAATCAGCCGTTTACGTCGAGGTCATTCGCACGCTGCAGACCGAGCGCCGCGAAGAGGCCGAACGCTTGCTGGAAGGCCACCAGCTTACGTTCGAGCAGGAAGGCGAATCGATCTACATCAAATCGCAGCTCTCCGAGGATGGAAGCTGGCGCTTCTGGAAACGCAAAAACATCCGCATTCGGGTGGAAATCCGCATCCGGGTGCCCCGGCGCTTCAGTGTGGCCTTTACAACCGGCGCGGGCAATGTGGACCTTCGCGATCTGGAAGGCACCGTTGAAGGGGAAACCGGCGCGGGGAACGTGACGCTGCGCAACCTTCGGGGAACCGTGCAGATCAGCACCGGGGCCGGCAATGTGGAGGTGACGGAGCTGGAAGGACACCTGGAGGCGGAGACGGGCGCCGGCAACATCACGGTGAAAGGACTGCGGGGAAGCGCCGACGCGGAGACGGGCGCTGGCAACATCACGGCCGAATTTGTCGCTCCGCCCGAAAAAGACAGCCGCTTTGAATCCGGCGCGGGCAACGTGACCGTCTTCGTGCCGGCCCGGGTCGGTTTCGTGCTGGACGCTTCCACGGGCATCGGCTCGATCAGCTCCGACTTCGAGGTGCGCATCGACCGCGACTGGATCAGCGCCGAAGCCCGGGGGACGGTCAACGGCGGGGGGCCGACCCTGCGTCTGGAAGCTGGCCTGGGTAATGTTTCGCTGCGTCGGCTATGAGCGACAGGCCGGACCCGGGGCCGCTGTGCGAGTCCCCGGCACATGGGGCCTGTGCGTGACATTCCATAACCACGCCTGGCTGAAACACGAGCGCCCACGATGATGCGCCCCGACAACCCCATTCCCACCCCGTAGAGGCGGACCGCCGTGGGCGCCCTGTGGTAGCTGCAGATCACGTACGGCACAGGGGGCGTGACGCCACCAGTAAATCAGCGACCGCATTATTGCCGCCCTGAGCAAAATTCCATCACGCTTTCGGAAGCGGAGCAGGCGGCGGATAGCCTGCTCCGCTTCCGTCATGCCCCGGCGGGCGATAGCTCAGGGAGTGCGAGGCACGCCCGTCTGTCTCAGGGCGGGCGATGATCCTTATTTCCTTTACGAAAAGACGCGTGCCGTAAACGATCCGGCCGTCTGGTCGGTCAGGCGTCCCTGATACTCCAGACGAGGTGGTTCGAAGGGGCGACGTCTGGAGCGGGAAGTGGTCGCGGTTGCATTGCACCGCGTGGCGGTCAAGGTATGCTGCTTGGTGCTGTGCATAGCGCTTGTTCTGGTTTGTATCGAACTTAATGGACCAACGTCAGCAATTGCGTGTGCTGATGGTAGGTGCCATCGGCTTTCCGAACTTCCAGATGGAGCAGGTAGGTACCGCCTGCAGTGCCCATGGGTGTCCACATGATCTGATGGCTACCGGCCGGTAGATGCTCGTCGCGCAGCGTGGTCACCACGCGGCCCAGCAGGTCGAACACACGGGCGGTCACCCGGGCTGCCTGGGGAAGCTCGATGGTCAGGGTTGTTCGTGTCTGGAACGGGTTGGGAGCAGCCGCGTGCACGGCGAACGTTGCCGGAAGCGTTGCCCGTAGGTCAAAACGAGGATCGAGGTGCGCCTCCAGCGTGCCGTCCGGTTCCGACGGACAGTTTGTAGATACCAGCAGGAAGAACTGATTGCGGTGATCATTTGGATTGATCCATTCGTAGTAGGCCCAGGCTTCGGTCGGAGGAGAACCACTCCCTGAGAATTCCCAGACGCCCGGTGCGGTCTCGGTAAAGACCGGATTGCCATCACCATCCGTTACGCTCACAAGCGTAAGGTTGACGTTCGGCTGCGTCGGACTATTCTGCACCATCCGGATGCCGTCGGTGCCTAGTATCTGTGCTCGTCCCTGGCGTTCGTCGGGTGTATCCACAAGCATTTCTAGGACGCCCAGCGTGGCCAGCGTGCAGGTGCCTGTGGGGCCACCACAGCCCTCGATGTCGGCATGGGGTTCGGTGGCGAAGGGGCTGGTCACGACATTGCCGAACACATAGTTGCCTTCCGTAAACGTACCCGTGAAGAACACGGGGCCCGTGGGCTGGCCCCACCAGACATTCACCGCCTCCACCGTGGCATCACTGACATTGGCCAGGCCGAAACCGTAGGTGCCGTTGTATTCGACCGTGCCGTTGTTAACGATACAGTTGTACCCGACATCGATCCAGGCGTTATCCGGCACACCGTAGATCAGCACGCCACCCCGGGTTGCGTAGCTGGTGGACGTATTGTCTTTGTAGACGTAGCGGTCCGGTTCGTTGCCGTTGTTGACGATGGCGCTGCTCACGATCGAAAGTCCCCGGCTCTGTCCCACATTGCCCCCGATGGCCACGCCGATGCTGTTGCTTTCAAAGTAGCTGTCCTGGATCACCACGTCGTCCACCGAGGCATTTCCGTAATCGGCGCGGCCCTTGATATGCAACCCTTCACCGATGGAGCCGGTAACCGTCACGCGCTCGAAGCGCAGCCGCTCGTAACTGCCATATTTCAGGTTGATGTCAATAGCTTCGGGATAGTCACAGTCGGCATCGGCGGCCGTTCCGCTGTCCCGGACTTCTACGTTCAGAAAGTGCGTGCGGGAGAGCTTCTCGGCATAGACGGCCTTGCAGGGGTTGTCGTAAAAATCCGTGTCAAAGATGTTCAGGTAGCGCACAAAGGTGCTGCCTGTGGCATCGCTCCCGTGGGTGGTGTACAGGCCGCTGTGTCGGTTCTGTTCGAAGAGCGAGCCGTTGATTTCGCCACCATCGAGCGAGCCCCGGATGCGAATGCCGATGAAGTTGCCGGCAAAATAGGAGGTAGAAATATTCAGCGTGGTGACAACCGCGTCGTTGTGAAGATCCAGCCCATGCCCGTAGGGACCGGCGTTGACCGATTCAATGTTGCTAAGGGTCAGGTTGGAGATCACCGAGTTCGTGTAGAGGTTGGCGTTGGTGGCTCCGGTGATGCAAAAGTCGGCCAGATACACATTGCTGGCTGTGATATTGATGCCGATGGCATTGCCCGAGGCGTCGATCACCACGGGCAGGCTGCAGCCGACGCTCTGCGTGCGGCGTGGCGCCGGTCGGCTGCGCGCGCGTTTGGCCGGCCAATCTTCCAGCATACCGATCAGGGAAATGGGACGGTCGATGGTGATGGATTCGGTATAAACACCCGGAGCCAGTGTGATCTCATCGCCCGGATCGGCATCGTCGATGGCTTCCTGAATCGTCTCGTAGCTCAACCCTTTCGCTTCGTTAACCACCGGGCGGCTGATCAGCGTCTGCATCGGGTCGTTCGGATCGCCCGGCGAAGCGGTTGCGATAACCCATCCTGAAAACTCGTCGTATTCCGAACCCAAGCCAATCAGTTGCAATGATTCAGACGAGGAGCCACTTCCATCTTCGGCGACGCCGATGTCGGTTGAAGTGGCGCCGGCGGCGCAGCCATTGGTGGCGG
>ERZ795042.2022-NODE-2022-length-11860-cov-935.117662_pt1 | contig 11860 bp, 10 predicted proteins | sample MGYA00375126_ERZ795042 | MGnify/ENA primary metagenome ERZ795042 (study PRJEB30171, sample SAMN05518105) | compost metagenome | isolation source: Feedstock adapted compost from Newby Island compost facility, Milpitas, CA | place: USA:Newby Island compost...
GAACTGATCGGCATGCGCCGTGCCGTGTGGCCGCTCCGGGAAGTGTTCGCCGAGCTGCAGCGCCTCGAAAACCCGCTCATCGCACCGGAAACCCGTCCCTTCCTGCGCGACACCTACGACCACATCGTGCAGGTGATCGAAATCGTCGAATCGCTGCGCGAGCTGCTGGCCGGGTTGACCGACCTGTACCTGTCGCAATTGAGCCACCGCATGAACGAGATCATGAAGGTGCTCACGCTGGTGGGCACGATCTTCATCCCGCTCACCTTCATTGCCGGAATCTACGGGATGAACTTCGACTACATGCCCGAGCTGCACTGGCGCTACGGCTACCCGGCCGTCATGCTGCTGATGCTGGTGCTGGCGCTGGGCATGCTCTACGCCTTCCGGCGACGGGGATGGATCTGACGCTGCGACATCCGGCTCCGCTCCGACCCGGCGATCGCGTGGCCGTCGTGGCCCCGGCCAGTCCCCCCGATCCCGAAAAACTGGAGGCCGGGATCCGGCGCCTGGAAGCGGCCGGGCTGATCGTGGAGCGCGGCCGCACGCTCTCGGCCCGCCGGGGCTATCTGGCCGGAGACGATCGGCTGCGGGCCGACGAACTCAACCACTATCTGCAACGCACCGACATCCGGGCCATCTTCTGCGCCCGGGGTGGCTATGGTTGCCTGCGCCTGCTGCCGCTGCTGGACTACGAGGCGGCGGCCCGCGCGCCGAAGCTGCTCGTCGGCTACAGCGACATCACGGCCCTGCACCTGGCCCTGCTGCACCGCGCCCGCCTGCCGGGTCTTTCAGGCCCCATGGTGGCCATCGACTGGCCGCTGCTCGACGACGAAACGGAACGGCGCTTCTGGGAGCTGGCCGGCGGCGCCGCGCCCGATCCGCTGCCGCCCGTCGGATCGGCCTCGCCCCGCGTGCTGCGGCCCGGCGCGGCCGAAGGGCCGCTGGTGGGCGGCACGCTCTCGGTGCTGGTGCGGCTCGTGGGCACCCCCTTTCTGCCCGATCTGACCGGCGCCATCCTGTTTCTGGAAGACATCGGCGAGGCCCCCTATCGCATCGACGGCATGCTGGCGCAACTGCGCCTGGCCGGCGTGCTCGACCGACTGGCGGGTCTCATCCTGGGCGATTTCGCAGACTGCGCCCCGAGTGCTTCGACGCCGTCGCTTGCGCTCGACGAGGTTTTTGCCGATTACTTCGGCGCGGCGCCCTACCCGGTGGTGACCGATTTTCCCTACGGGCACGTCGCCGCCAAAAACACGCTTCCCGTGGGCGCGCGGGCCCGACTGGTGGCCGACGCTTCAGACGTACGGCTAGCTTTGCTGGAACCCGTCGTGCGATAGGCCGGTCTGCTGCAGGGGCTTTTCCGTAAAAATTTTTCAGTAAGCTCGCCCTCTGAACGCTATACTTGGGGCGGCAACCGTCGCCACACGATCCGATGTCGCAACCCGCAACGCGTCCGCCCCTGCGTCTGGCCGTCTTCGCCTCGGGGGGCGGGACGAACTTTCAGGCCATCCTCGACGCCATCGAAGCCGGTCGCCTGCCGGCCCGCGTGGTGCTGTGCGTGAGCGATCGCCCCACGGCCGGTGCTCTGGAGCGGGCCCGGCGGCACGGCATCCCCACCGCCGTGCTCGCTCCGAAGGACTACCCCTCGCCGGAGGTCTTCGGCGAGGCATTGCTCGAGGTGCTCCGCGCCCATGACGTCGAGCTGGTGGCCCTGGCCGGCTACCTGAAGAAAATCCCCGACAACGTGGTGGCCGCCTACCGCAACCGCATCCTGAACATCCATCCTTCCCTGCTGCCCGCCTTCGGCGGACCGGGCATGTACGGCCGCCGCGTGCACGAGGCCGTGCTGAACTACGGCGTGCGCTGGACCGGCGCCACCGTGCACCTGGTGGACGAGGAGTATGACCACGGGCCGATCGTGCTGCAGGAGCCCGTGCCGGTCCTGCCCGACGACACACCCGAAACGCTGGCCGCGCGTGTGCTGGAGGTGGAGCACCGACTCTATCCCGAGGCGCTGCGGCTGTTCGCCGAAGGGCGTGTGGTAGTCGACGGCCGCCGCGTCCGCATCCTGCCCGAAGCCCCTGAAACCCACAACCCGTAGTCATGCTGCATCAACCGCGCACCCACGAGCCGCCTCCGGACCTGCAACCCGTCCGGCGGGCGCTGCTGTCGGTGTTCGACAAAACCGGCCTAGTTGATTTCGCCCGTCGTCTGGCGGCGCTGGGCGTCGAGCTGATCTCCACGGGCGGCACGGCCCGTACGCTGCGCGAGGCCGAACTGACCGTGCGCGACGTCTCGGAGCTGACTGGCTTTCCGGAAATCCTCGACGGCCGCGTCAAAACGCTGCACCCGGCCGTCCACGGCGGCCTGCTGGCCCGTCGCAACGTACCCGAAGACCTGGCCCAGCTCGAGCGGCACGGCATCGCCCCCATCGACCTGGTGGTGGTCAACCTGTATCCCTTCGAGCAGGCCGTCGAGCAGGCACCCGACGACGAAGCGCTGGCCGTCGAAAACATCGACATCGGCGGCCCCACGCTCATTCGCGCCGCCGCCAAGAACTTTTTCTTCACGGCCGTGGTGGTCGATCCGTCCGACTACGACGCCATCGCCGAGGAGCTGACCCAGCATGCAGGCGCATTGACGCTGGCCACGCGCCGCCGCCTGGCCCAGAAGGCTTTTGCCCGGACGGCCGCCTACGACCGGGCCATCGCCGCCTATCTGGAGCGCCGCCTGCAGCCCGAAGCACCGGAGCCGCTGCCGCCCCGGCTGCAGATCGGCCTGCCGCGCGTTCAGATCCTGCGCTACGGCGAAAATCCCCACCAGCGGGCGGCTCTCTACGGCAACCCGGATCGGTTCTTCCGCCAGCTCCACGGCAAGGCGCTCTCCTTCAACAACCTGCTGGACCTGAGCGCGGCATTGCGGCTGATCGACGAGTTCCGGGAGGCCGACCCCACCTGCGCCATCCTGAAGCACACGAACCCGTGCGGCGTGGCCACGGCCGACACGCTCGCCGAAGCCTACGCGCGCGCCTTCGCCACCGACCGGCGCTCGCCCTTTGGCGGGATCGTGGTGGTCAACCGACCGCTCGACCGCGAGACGGCCGAGGCCATCGATCAGATTTTCACCGAAGTGATCATCGCACCGGACTTCGAGGAAGGCGTGCTGGACTTTCTGAAAAAGAAGGCCAACCGCCGCATCATCCAGCAGCTCCGTCCCGTGCAGGAAGAACTGGACGTGCGCTCGGCCGTGGGCGGGTTGCTGGTGCAGGAGCCCGACGGTCCCCTGCCGCCGCTGGAGGTGCTGCGCTTGTCCTGGCGCGTGGTGACCCGCCGTGCCCCCACCGAGGCGGAGTGGCGCGACCTGGACTTCGCCTGGCGCGTGGTCAAACATGTGAAGAGCAACGCCATCGTGTACGCGCGCGACCGGGCCACGCTGGGCATCGGAGCCGGCCAGATGAGCCGGGTGGACGCCTCCGAGATCGCCGTGCTCAAAGGGAAACGCGAAGGGCACGATTTTACCGGGAGCGTGGTGGCCTCCGACGCCTTTTTCCCCTTTGCCGACGGGGTGCTCGCCGCCGTCGAAAGCGGCGCGCGCGCCGTAATCCAGCCGGGCGGCTCCATCCGGGACGAAGAGGTGATCCAGGCGGCCGACGCGCACGACGTGGCCATGGTCTTCACCGGCACCCGGCACTTCCGCCACTGAAAGGAACGATTTTCGCACTTTTCTGCCGGCGGGCGGATCTATTTGCCCGCCGGTTTACTATTTTAAGGGCGCATCCGGCCGAAAGGCCAGCGTGGAGTCTTAACGTTCCTGGCCTGCCTGCACCATGCGCCGGTGGGCCCGGACCCAAACCGTACAACGACCGATGGGGCTGTTCAACTTCGCCACCGACGTTGCCATTGACCTGGGGACGGCCAACACCCTGGTTTACATCAAGGGCCGCGGCATCGTGCTGAACGAACCCAGCATTGTGGCCGTGCACCGGAGCACGCGTAAGGTCATTGCTATCGGCCGCGAAGCCCTGCAGATGCACGAGCGCACGCACCCCGAGATCGAAACGATCCGGCCGCTCCAAGACGGCGTCATCGCCGACTTCGAGGTGGCCGAGCAGATGATCCGGGGTTTCATTCAGAAGGTGCAGCGGAGCTGGTACACCTCGATCCGCCGCATGGTGGTCTGCATTCCCAGCGGCATCACCGAGGTGGAAAAGCGCGCCGTGCGCGACTCGGCCGAGCACGCCGGCGCCAAGCGCGTCTATCTGATCAGCGAACCCATGGCCGCCGCCATCGGCATCGGCCTGAACGTGGAGGAGCCGGTGGGCAACATGGTAGTGGACATCGGCGGCGGCACCACCGAGATCGCCGTGATCGCACTGGCCGGGATCGTCGTGAACGAGTCGATCCGCATCGGCGGCGACGAACTGGACAACGCGATCATCCAGTACTTCAAGCGTAATCACAACCTGCTCATCGGTCAGCGCACGGCCGAGCGCATCAAGTGCGAGATCGGAAGCGCCGTCGAGCTGGACCCGGAGCTGGAACTGTCGGTCAAGGGACGCGATCTGGTCAGCGGCATTCCCAAGATTCGAACCATCTCGTCGGAAGACGTGCGAGAGGCGCTGCGCGAGCCGGTCAGCCAGATCGCGGCGGCCGTGCTGCGCTGCCTGGAGCGCACGCCGCCGGAGCTGGGCGCCGACATCCTGGAACGCGGCATCATGCTCACGGGCGGTGGTGCCCTGCTCAAAGGGCTGGATGTGCTGATCCGCAACCGCGTGGAGCTGCCGGTCTACGTGGCCGAGGATCCATTGACGGCCGTGGCCCGCGGAACCGGCAAGGTGCTGGAAGACCTCGATCGCTACGAGCGGGTGCTGCTCTAAGCCATGACGCGCACAAACTGGCTCGTTGACGCCTTGCTGCTGGTGGTGGTGCTGGGTCTGTCGCTGACCCTGCTTTTGCTGCACAACGAGCCGGTGCTCAGGGGTCTGCGCGCGCTGACGCTGGAGCTGTCGGCCCGGGCCGAGGCGCGCCTGGCCTGGGCGGGCCACTACTTCCGGGCGCTCGAGGAAAACGAACGACTGCGGGCCGAAAACATCCGCCTGGCGGGCGAGCTGGCCCGCGCCCGTGAAGCACTCATTGCCAACGAACGCCTGACCCGCCTGCTCGCGCTGCGCGACAGCCTCTCGCCGCTGCCGTTCCGTGCCGCCCGCATCGTGGCGCGCGACATCACGCGCCAGCGCAACTACCTGACGATCGACGCCGGCCGCAACGACGGCGTGCTGCCCGGCATGGCCGTCGTGGACGACCGGGGCATCATCGGCACGGTCCTGCTGGCCACGCCCCACTATGCCCGCGTCCTCCCTTACCTGAACACCGACTTCCGCGTGGCGGCTCGCATCCAGCCCATCGGCGCGGCCGGCATCGTGCGCTGGGACGGCGAGGCCCCCGACCGCCTGCTCATGGAATTCGTCAGCCGCACCGAACCCGTACAGCCCGGCATGCTGGTGGTCACCACCACCTACAGCGGCATCTTCCCGCCGGGCTTTCCGGTGGGCCGCGTTGCCGAAGTCACCCGCCAGCCCGGCCTCAACACGCTGCGCATCTACCTGGAGCCGGCCTCGCCCCTGGATCAGGCTTCCTACGTGTTCGTCATCCTGCGGCCGCCCGACCCGGAACGCCAGCTGTTGAACAGCACCGACGTGCCCTGAGCCATGCGCCTGCGAATCTGGCCGATCCTGCTGTTGCTGTGGACCTTGCCGGCGCCGGTCCATGCCCAGTCGCCCCGCTCGCTGCAGGCGACGCTGGATCGGGTGCTTGACGACCCAGCCTACGAGACGGCCTTCTGGGGCGCGCTCGTGCTGGACCTGCGCGACAGCACCGTGCTCTACGCCCGCCACGCCCACCAGAACTTCACCCCGGCCTCCGTCACCAAGCTGTTCATCACAGCGGCGGCGCTGGAGCAACTCGGCCCCGACTTCCGCTACGTGACCCGCCTGCTGGCCGACGGTCCCGTCGTGGACGGCGTGCTGCAGGGCAACCTGATCGTCCGTGGCGCGGGCGACCCCGCCATCGGCGGCCGCTTCACCGACGGGGACCGCACGGCCACATTCCGCGCCTGGGCCGACTCGCTGCGCCGCCGGGGCATCCACCGGATCGCCGGCGGCCTCATCGGCGACGACGATTACTTCGACGACACGCCGCTGGGCACGGGCTGGAGCTGGGACGACCTGACCTACTGGTACGCCGCCGAGATCAGCGCACTGTCGTTCAACGACAACTGCGTGGACGTCACGATCGAAGCGCGCCGCCCGGGCGAACCGGGTCGCCTGACGTGGGAGCCTCCCACCACTTACGTCACGCTGATCAACCAGACCTATACGACTCCCGCCGGACAGCAGCTGAAAGAAGGCTATCGCCGCCTGCCCGGCACCAACACGATCGTGCTCTTCAGCCGCGTGCCCGAAGGCCGCCGCGACACCGAGTCGCTCACAGTGCACAACCCGACGCGCTACTTCGTGCACGTGCTGCGTGAGGTGCTGCTGGCCAAAGGCATCGCCGTCGAAGGACAACCCGTGGACGTGGACGAACTTTCGACCAAACCCGACTACACCGCTCCGAACCTGTGGACGGTGGCCACCTACACCTCGCCGCCGCTTTCGGAGATCGTCCGGGTCATCAACCGGCGGAGCCAGAACCTGTACGCCGAAATGCTGCTGCGCACGCTGGGGGCCGAACGGCCGGTGCCCGACAGCACGCTCGCACCCGGATCGGCCGAAATGGGTCTGGCGGCCGCCGCCCGCACCTGGCTCCGTGCCGGCATCGATACGAGCCGTGTTCAGCTGGTGGACGGCTCCGGCCTCTCGGCCCAGAACCTGGTCTCGCCCGAGGCCACCGTACGCCTGCTAGCCTACATGGCCGCCCATCCCGATCGCGCGGTCTGGCGGGCGTTCTATGCGTCGCTCCCCACCGGCGGCGAAGAAGCGACCACATTGCAGAATCGATTCCGTGCCGGACGCGCCCGTGGCAACGTCCGCGCCAAGACCGGCACGATCTCGAACACGAGCGCCCTGGCGGGATACGTGCGCACCGCCGGCGGCCGCCTGCTCGCCTTTGCCATTTTCTGCAATCACTACACCGTCCCCACCCGACAGGTCCGCCGCACCATCGACGCCTTTGTCGAGCACCTGGCCCGCTCCCGCAGCTGACGGGATCAACCCCTCCGCTCCGGCCGTTCATGGACGGCATTTGGCATACAACCTGCAGACAGATAACCAATGCCCCACCGTCAGATTCACGGCACCACGGTCCTGGGTGTACGCCATAACGGCCGCGTGGCCCTGGGCGCCGACGGACAGGCCACGCTGGGCAACACGGTCATGAAGCGCCGCGCCCAGAAAGTCCGGGCGCTCTACAACGGCAAGATCCTGGCCGGCTTTGCCGGCGCCACCGCCGATGCCCTGACGCTTTTCGAACGCTTCGAAGGCAAGCTGCAACAACACGGCGGCAACGTGCTCCGCGCGGCCGTTGAGCTGGCCAAAGACTGGCGCACCGACCGCTACCTGCGTCGCCTGGACGCCCTGCTGGCCGTCGCCTCGCCCGACCGCCTGCTGCTCATCAGCGGCAACGGCGACCTGATCGAACCCGACGACGACATCGTGGCCATCGGCTCCGGCGGACCCTTCGCGCTGGCGGCTGCCCGTGCCCTCCGCAAACACCGCCCCGACCTGTCGGCCCGCGCCATCGTCGAAGAGGCCCTCTCCATCGCGGCCGACATCTGCATCTACACCAACCACGAGTTCACGATTCTGGAGATTGATTCGAAATAAAATTTCAGGAACTGTTTAACAAAAAGTAATGCAGGGAATAATGGATCGTTCGCATTCCAGAAAACCGATTCGTACCACGGCCCTCTTTGTGGATTACGAGAACCTGTATCAGCAGGCTGCCCGCTACCTGAAACATACCGACAACCTCAACGGACAGCTGGCCGATCTGCTCTACAGCCTCCGTCGCTATCTGCTGGCGCGTCGTCGCTTCCGCGTGGTGTTGGGCCGCGCCTATGCCGACTTCGAGCAATACGACGACGGTCTGGCCATCCAGCGCGTGCTGGCCGAACAGGGCATTGTCCCGCGGATGGTTCCGAACAGCTACGACGCGCCGTCCCGGTCGCTTCAACTCACCATCGACGCCCTGCAGACGCTGCAGAGCCATCCCGAAGTGCAGGCGTTCGTGGTGGTCAGCGGCAACCGCTCGTACCTGCCGCTGCTGGAGCACCTGCGCGGCCACGGCCGCCAGATCGCTCTCCTGCAGCTGACCTCGCCTTCCGACCTGGTCTATGAGCGCCTGGGCGACCGTCTGCTGCTGGATCCCCGCCCGATTCTGGAGCACGCCGGCCTGCGCCAGTTGCTGGCGCATCTCTCGGGCCCCGTGGCGGATACCCCGCCTGCTCCGCCGCCGGCCTTCGCCTCGCTGGCCGACGATCCGGACGCCCTGAAGGCGCTCGAACTGATCCTCGAACACTTCGGCCAGTACGAGGAGGTCTACCTCACGCCCCTGCTCCGGAAGATGTCCGAAACCTTCGACGAGACCCGGGTCGAGCCGAAAGAGCTGATCAACCGCCTCGAAGCGGCCGGTGCCGTCCGCCTGGAGCGCCGTCGCGGCTTTCCCTACGACTACACCGTGCTCATTCTGCACGAAGATCACCCCGACGTACGCCGCCTTCGCGAAACGCTGGCCTCACGGCCCGAGCCGGAACCCGAAGCCAGTGGAGATCTATCCGAAGAAGATCACGTTGAAGACACTTCCGGGGAAGAACCGTCGGCGTTCTAATTCGTCAACCTGTCTGCCATGGAGCAGGAACCCCTTACTTCGCAGGAGGCCGGAATGAAGCGTGAGCTGACCCCGCGCGAGATCGTCGCGGAGCTGGATAAATACATCGTCGGTCAGGATGAAGCCAAAAAGTGCGTGGCCATTGCGCTGCGCAACCGCTGGCGTCGGCTGAACGCCCCGCCGGATATGCGGGAAGAGATCATGCCGAACAACATCCTGATGATCGGCCCCACCGGCGTGGGCAAGACCGAGATCGCCCGTCGCCTGGCGAAGCTGGCCGGCGCACCGTTCATCAAGGTGGAAGCCACCAAGTTCACCGAAGTCGGCTACGTGGGCCGCGATGTGGACAGCATGATCCGCGACCTGGTGGACATCGCGGTCAACATGGTGCGCGAGGAGCACGAGCAGCGCGTGCGCGACCGGGCGCGTGAGCTGGCCGAGGAACGCATCCTCGACATCCTGGTACCGCCGGCCCGCCCGACACCCCGCCCGGAAATGGTGCAGGGGCCGGGCTTCTTCCTGCAGAGCACGGCCACCACGGCCGCCGACGACGCCGAGGCCGAAGCCCGCGAGCGCACCCGCCAGCGTTTTCGCGAAAAGCTCAAGGCGGGCGAACTGGACGACCGGGAGATCGAAATCGAAGTGGCCGCCGACACGATGCCCATGGTGCAGGTCTTCGGGCCGCTGGGCATCGAGGAAATGGGCGTCAACCTGCAGGAACTGTTCGGCAACCTGACGGGCCGCCGCCGCAAGAAGCGCCGCGTCACCGTGGCCGAAGCGCGCGAGATCCTCACCCAGGAGGAAGCACAGAAGCTCATCGACATGGACAAGGTCACGCGTGAGGCGCTGGAGCGCGTGGAGCAGTCGGGCATCGTCTTTATCGACGAGATCGACAAGGTGGCCGCTCGCGATGGCGCCCGGGGCGGCCCGGACGTTTCGCGCGAGGGCGTGCAGCGTGACCTGCTGCCGCTGGTGGAAGGAAGCAGCGTGATGACCAAGTACGGCATGGTCCGCACCGACCACATCCTGTTCATCGCCAGCGGCGCCTTCCACGTGGCCAAGCCCAGCGACCTGATCCCGGAGTTGCAGGGCCGCTTCCCGATCCGCGTCGAGCTGAAGAGCCTGACCGAGGAGGACTTTTACAAGATCCTGACGCAGCCGAAAAACGCGCTGCTCAAGCAGTACCAGGCCCTGCTGAAGGCCGAAGGCATCGAGATCGAGTTCACCGACGCGGCCGTGCGTAAGATTGCCGAAATCGCCGCGCGCGTGAACGAAGAGGTCGAAAACATCGGCGCCCGCCGCCTGCACACGGTGCTGACCACGCTGCTGGAAGACATCCTCTTCGAGGTGCCCGACAACGTGCCCGAGGATCGCAAGATCGTGGTGGACGCCGACCTGGTGGAGCAGCGGCTGAGCGGTATTGTACAGAACCGGGATCTGAGCCAGTATATCCTCTGAACACAGACGGCCGGCGTTCGACGCGCCCGTGATCTGCTATCGGCTGGAAGATCCGGAAGGACGGCGACGCTGGGAAGCCCTGCAGGCTGCCCGGACGTCGCCGTTTGCGCATCCGGAGGTGCTGCTCGGGCTGGCGCGACTCTTCGGCCGCCGTGTCGAAATCGTGGAGGTGGATGCCGGAGGCGGTCCGGCCGCCATAGCGCTGCTGGTACGCCGCATGGGACCCTGGCGCTGGGCCTCGCATCCGCCCCTGCTGCCTGAGTCTCCGCTGATCGTACCGGACAGGTCCGCTCCGGTACTACCGGAGCGGTTGCTGGAGGCGCTGGCCCGGCGCTACGCCCGCGTCGACCTGCACCTGCCGCCGGGGTGGATGGACGTGCGGCCGGCCCTGTGGCGTGGCTGGCGGGCCCAACCGCTCTACACCTACGCGATCGACCTGGACCAGACTGCGCCCGCGCACTGGTCCGAAAACCCCCGCCGCCTTTTCCGCAAAGTGGCGGCGCATTACCGGCTGATCGAAGACGCCCGGCTGGCCCCCGTAGTGGCCCGTCTGGTAGCGGCCGGCTACCGACGCCACCGCCGCCCGCCCCCGGCCCCGGCCGACCGCCTGGCCGCCCTGCTCGAAGCCCTTGCAGCGGCCGGACCGCTCCGCATTTTCGGTGTGCAGAACGCATCAGGAGAAACGGAAGCGGCCGTGGCGCTCGTAGTCGAACGGCCGCGCGCCTGGTACTGGCTGGCCGGAAGCGTGCCCGGCCCCGCCATGACCGTGCTGCTGGGACACCTCTGGCGCCGGCTCCGTGAAGAAGGCTTTCGATGGTTCGACTTCGTCGGGGCCAACACGCCCTCGATTGCCGAGTTCAAGCGACGCTTCAATCCGACGCTACAGCTTTACTTTCGGTTGACCCGGGATCGCTCGCCGCTGCAGACGCTGCTGCGCCACGTGCCCGGTCTTCGCTGAGCCATGGAGTCCGCCCCCACATCCACACCCTCAACCGACCGTCCGCTCCGGGGGCCGGTGCTCACACTGCTGTCCGGCTCGTCGATCGCCCTGGCCCTGTCCTATCTGGCCCAGCCGCTGCTGACCCGTCTGTACACGCCGGAAGCGTTCGGCGTGCTGGACGCCTTCGTGGCGCTGGCAAGCCTGCTGTTCGTGCTGGGAACGCTCCGGTACGAGGACGCGCTGCTGCTACCCCACGACGAAGCCGAAGCGCGCGGCCTGCTCCGCCTTTCCGTTTACATCCTGCTCGGCCTCAGCCTGCTCAGTCTGGTGCTGAGCCTGCCCGGACGTCTGCTGCTCGCGCGTGCGGGCGAGGTGGCCCTGGCCGACTGGCTCCCCTGGCTCGGCCCCGCCCTGCTGCTCATGGGCGGCGGACGCCTGGCCGAGCTGTGGCTGATGCGGCGAGAGGCGTTCCGGACACTCTCGGCCGGCACGGCCCTGCGTGCCGCCACCACGACGACGCTCCGGCTGGCGGCCGGTCTGCCGCCCCTGCAGGCCGGCGCGGCCGGACTCATCGGCGGTTTTCTGGGCGGGCACCTGAGCGCGCTGCTGCTCTACGGCTGGCGCCTGCGTCGCA
>ERZ795042.2026-NODE-2026-length-11854-cov-7.283329_pt1 | contig 11854 bp, 10 predicted proteins | sample MGYA00375126_ERZ795042 | MGnify/ENA primary metagenome ERZ795042 (study PRJEB30171, sample SAMN05518105) | compost metagenome | isolation source: Feedstock adapted compost from Newby Island compost facility, Milpitas, CA | place: USA:Newby Island compost...
GGTGCGCGGCGCCATCGGGGCCGTGGTGCTGGTCGACACCCGCCGCCTCGCCGACTGCTTCCCGGCGATCGACTACTTCGAGGAGGCGCGGCTCCCGTTCATCGTCGCGATCAACGGCTGGGACGGCCAGTTCCCGCACGGCGAGGAGGAGGTGCGCGAGGCGCTCACCCTCGCCCCGTACGTGCCCATCGTGCGCACCGACGCCCGCAACCGCGAGGCCGTGAAGGCGACCCTGATCGCGCTGGTGGAGCACGCGCTCGCGGTGCGCACCCGGTACTGACCGTCCGCCCCGCCCGGCGGGGTGGCGCCGGAAACCGGGCGCGCGCCCCGGCGAGATCGGGTACGCCATATATACGTGCGTCCTCCCGCCCCGCCGAGCGCGCGGCACGACCGCGCCCGGGCCGCGGCCTGCGCCGCGGCCGGTCTCGCCCTCGTCCTCACCGCGTGCGTCCCGGGCCGCGGCGGCGCCGTACCGGGGGTGGACCGCCCAGGCGCCGGTGAGCCGGAGCGCGCCCGGCGGCTGTCGGTGGCCATCCGGCACGGCCTCACGCCGCCGGACCTGGCGCGCACCGCCTCCGCCGCGCTCGGCGTCGAGCTACGGCTGCGCGGCCACGACCGCGGCGCGGACGTGGCCGCCCGGATCGCCCGCGCCGCCGCCGCGACGGCCACCGCCGGCGACGCGGGCGCGGACGGCGTCGACGTGGCCGTCGTCCCCGGCCACCACGCCCAGGCGCTCGGCCGGGCTGCTGGAGCCGCTGCGCCCCGAGCTGATCCCGAACCTCGCCAACCTGCACCCCGAGGCCGCCCGGCTGCCCCACGACCGGGGCAACCGCTTCTCGGTCCCGTACGCCTGGGGGACGACCGGCATCTGCTACCGCGCGGATCTGGTGCGGCGCCCGCCCACGAGCTGGACCGACCTGCTCGACCCGCCGCGGTGGGCGCGCGGCCGGGTGACGATGATGACCGGCGACCGCGCGCTCGCCCTCCCGGCGCTCAAGGCGCTCGGCTACTCGATCAACACGGCCGACGAGGCGGGGCTCGCCGCGGCCGCCCGCAGGCTGCTCGCGGCGAAGCGCACCCTGCTCGCCTACGACGACCTCACCGCGGGCGAGCGCCTGCTGCGCGGCGAGGCGGTGCTCGCCCAGACCCGGGACGGGGCGTGCCCGACCGGCGAGCCGCGCATCCGGTTCGCGGTGCCGCGGGAGGGCGGCGACCTGTGGACCGAGACGATGGTGATCCCGCGCGGGTCCCGCGACCCGGAGGCCGCGCACGCGTTCATCGACCACGTGCTCACCCCGGAGGTGCACGCCCGGGTGCCGCTGCACACCGGCTACAAGGTGCCGAACCGGCCCGCGATGGAGCGGGCCCTGGCGCGGGGCGCCGACCGGCCGCAGCTCCGCATGAGCCCGGCCGACCTGCTGCGCCACGAGCCGCTGGTGGACCTGGGCGAGGACGCGGCCAAGTACGCCCGGCTCGCCGTACGGGTGGCCGAGGGCTGACCTGGCAAGCGGCCGGATCGCCGCAGGATCGCCGTCCGGCAAGCGCCCGGTTACGAGTAGGTCATGCATGGGGCGGCTGGGTCGGCCCAACATGTAGGGTGCCGATGTGAAATTTGGCAGTATGCCCGCTTTGGTGTCGTTGTCGGCGCCAAGCTCGGTTGGCCGATCTGGCGGGGGTGTGTTCCAATTACCCTCGCCTGCATCACGTCACGGACGTCCCGTACGTCTCGCGAGTGACCGCGCAAGCGACACGGCCGGGCGTGCGTCGGGCCCGGCGAGAGGGTGCGACAGCCAGTGAGGAAGACCGACCCCCAGGGTGGCCGCGGCTCCGCGAGCGATGCCTCGCGGGTGCCGCGCGGTGCGGGCACCGGCGGTCGTCGTCGCCTGCGCGGCAGGCGGGTCGGTACCCGGCTGGCCACCCTGATCCTGCTGCCCACGGTGGTGGCGGTGCTCGTCGCCGTGGTGCAGCCGGTCGGCGCGGTCACCGCGTGGGCCGACCAGCGGCGGCTCGCCGAGATCGCCGCTCTCACCGAACGGCTCGGCACGCTCGCGCACGAGACCGGTGCCGAGCGCACCCTCACCGCCTGGTACCTCGCCGACCCCACCTCCGCCCGGCGGGAGCGCGTCGCGGAGCAGCGCGCCCGGGTGGACGCCGCGGCACGGCGGGTCACGGCCCTGCTCGCGCCCCTCGAGGCCGGCGGTGACCCGCGGCTCGGCCGCAAGGCGAAGGCGGTGCGGGAACGCCTGGCGGGCATCGAGACCCTGCGGGCCGAGGCCTTCCGCGACGGCGCTGAGCCGCGCATCGCCCTCGACGGCTACCGCCCCGTGGTCGACGCGTTCCTCGCGCTCGCCGACGAGCTCGGCCGGTACGGCGACGCCGACCTCGGCGGGGACGCCGTCGCGCTCGGTGCGCTGAGCCGCGCCAAGGAGGAGCTCTCCCGGCAGATCGGCGGCCTCCTCGTCGCCGTGGCGGCGGACCGGTTCGACGCCGAGGCGAAGTCGGCGTTCCTCGTCGCCCGGGAGCGGGAGCTGGCCGAGACGGCCCTGTTCCAGAGCGAGGCGAGCGCCGCCACCCTGGCCCGGTACCACCGGGCGGTCGGTGGCGAGCGGGTGGCCGAGACCGACCGGATCCGCGGCCTGGTCAGCGCGGACGGCCGCGACCTGGACGAGATCGCCCCCGACGGCGGCGACGACGCCCGCCACTGGTACGAGAACGCCACCGCCGTGCTCGAGCAGCTCCGCACGGTGGAACGCGACCTCGCCGGCGACCTCGCCGGCCGGGCCGCCGACCTGCGCGACCGGGCGCGCACCCGCGCCCTCGTCGCCGGCGGCGGCTGCGCGCTGCTGCTCGCGCTGGCGCTGCTGATCACCGGCCTCGTCGCCGCCTCCCTCGCCCGCCCGCTGCGGCGGCTGCACGCCGCGGCCGTGGGGGCCACCGGCGACCGGCCGGGCACCGCCGCGCCCGAGCCCGCGTCCCCGGACTCGGCGGACGGCGGCGAGATCGGCGAGCTCACGCGGGCCTTCGACGAGCTGCACCGGGAGACGGCACGGCTCGCCGCCGAGCAGGAGCGGCTCCGCGGCGACGTCGCCGCGCTGCTCGGCGACCTGTCCCGCCGCGCCGCGGAGACGGCCGAGCACCAGCGCCTGCTCCTCGCCGAGCTGGAGCGGGGCGAGTACGACGAGCGGCGGCTCGGCGCCCTGGTACGGCTCGGCCGCCTCGCCGACCGCATGCGGCGCACCGGCGAGAACCTGCTGCTCGCCACCGGCCAGGAGCCGCCGGCCCCGACCGGCCGCCCGGCCCCGCTGACCCAGGTGGTGCGCGCCGCGCTCGCCCAGGTGGCCGACGGCGAGCGCGTGATCGTGCACGTGCGGCACGACCCCGTCGTGGCGGGCGAGGCCGTCCGGGACGTGACCCACCTCCTCGCCGAGCTGGCCGAAAGCGCCCTCGCCGCGGGCGCGACCCCGGTCATCGTGACCTCCAGCGCGGGGGAGAGCGGCGGCGTGCTGCTGTCGGTGAGCGACCACGGCCCCGGGATGACCGACGAGGAGCTCGCCGCGGCGAACGCCGCGCTCGCCGCCGCCCCTGAGGCGGACGGCGCCGTGCCGCGGCACCTCGGCCTCGCCGCCGCCGGCCGCCTGGCCCGGCGGCACGGCATCCAGGTGCGGCTCCGGCGGCGCGAGGAGGGCGGCGTCGGCGCGATGGTGCTGCTGCCCGACGCCCTGCTCTCGGCCGGACCTGCGTCCGGCATGGGGCTCTCGGCCGGACCTGCGTCCGGCATGGGGCTCTCGGCCGGACCTGCGTCCGGCATGGGGCTCTCGGCCGGACCCGCGTCCGGTGTGGCGCTCCCCGCCGGAAACCCGCCGGGCGCCGGCCTCTTCGGCGCACCGTACGGAACGGGCGCCCACGGCGGGACCGTTCCGCGGGCGGACGCCCACGGCGACGGAGGCCGGCCGTCCGGGCCCGACGTCCATACGGCGGCCCCCGTCGACACCCCCTGGCCGGGCAGCCTGCCCCCGCCCGGGAGCGCCACCGGCGGCGACACCGCGAGCGGCGCCGGGCGCGCCGCATTCCCGGCGGCGGCCCTCGCCAGGGACGAAGACCTCCGGGACCCCCAGCGGCGGCAGGAGCCCTGGGACCCGTGGAAACCGCGGTCGCCCGCGGGCGCCGGGACCGGTGTCCCGCCGGCGGCCGAGCGAGCCACCCCGGCCGGCGGTGCGGAGTATCTCCCGATCTTCGCCTCGGTCGAGTCCGAGTGGTTCAGGCGTGCCGGCCGTCCCGCCCCGGCGGGCGGCGCATCAGCGGAGGAGGAGATCGTCGTGGTTCAAGGGGAGGAGGGCGGACGCGCCGCCCGCCGCGCCGGAGGGTGGTCGTCACCCGCCGACGCCGGCTGGCGCGCGGCGCAGGCGATCGGCAACCCGGTGGCGGACGGCGTGACCGACGCCGGGCTGCCCAAGCGCGTGCCGAGGGCGAACCTCGTCCCCGGATCGGTGGGCACGGACGCCACATCCCGGCGGTACCCGGCGCCGGCCCTGTCACCCGAGGGCGTGCGCGACCGGCTCGCCGGATTCCAGCAGGGGGTCCGGCAGGGTCGCGCTGCGGCCCGCGGGCTGCGCAACCAGGAACAGGCCCATCCGGGCGGCATGCCCGGTGTCGATGGTTACAAGGAGGACCCGTGAGGGAGATGAGCCAGGCCGCACGCGGCATCAACTGGCTGATCACGGATTTCGTGAACAACACGCCCGGAGTGGCGCACGCGGTGGTCGTCTCGTCCGACGGCCTGCCGCTGGCGTACTCGGAGGGCTTCCCGAAGGATCGGGCCGACCAGCTCGCGGCCGTCGCCGCGGGTCTGATCAGCCTGACCCAGGGCGCGTCCCGGGTCTTCGAGGGCGGCATGGTCACCCAGACCGTCGTGGAGATGCAGCGCGGGCTGCTCCTGATCATGTCGATCAGCGACGGCTCCTGCCTGGCGGTGCTCGCCGCCTCCGACTGCGACATGGGTCTGGTCGCCTACCAGATGACGCTGCTCGTGGACCGTGCCGGTCAGGTCCTCACCCCCGCGGTGCGCGCGGAGCTGCAGGCGTCGCAGCCGCGGTGATGCCCGCATGAGCAGGACATCGGGGAACGACGCCGTCGTTAGGAGGACGCCGTGGCCGAACACGGTTGGGGCGGTGCGGGCGGCCCGCTGAGCGGTGGATCGCCCTACGCGCCGCAGGACGCAGGTGCCGGGTACTCCGCCGGGGCCGCCCCGAATCCGGGAACGCCCATGGAGTCCAGTTCGCTGGTCCGGCCGTACACGGTGACCGGCGGCCGCACGTCCCCGCGCATGAACCTGGCGTTGGAGGCCCTGGTGTCCACCGCGATGACGGTGCATCAGGATGTGTCGTCGTTTACGCCGGAGTATCAGGCGATCATGTCGCTGTGCCGGCAGGTGCGTTCGGTGGCGGAGGTCTCCGCCCTGTTGCGCATCCCGCTCGGGGTGGCACGGATCCTGATCGCCGATATGGCGGCCGAGGGCTTGGTGCACGTGCATCAGCAACATCTCGATGCCGGCAAGCCCGATGTGAACTTGCTGGAGAGGGTGCTCAGTGGACTTCGCAGGCTCTAGGTCAGGCACATCAGGAGCGCTGACCTCGACGAAGATCGTCGTCGCCGGCGGATTCGGCGTGGGAAAGACGACCTTCGTCGGCGCCGTTTCGGAGATCATGCCGCTCACCACCGAGGCGGTGATGACCGACGCCTCGGTCGGGATCGATGACATCGGCCTGACTCCGCACAAGACGACCACCACGGTCGCGATGGACTTCGGCCGGGTGTCGCTCGACCGGGACCTGATCCTCTACCTGTTCGGCACGCCCGGTCAGCACCGGTTCTGGTTCATGTGGGACGACCTGGTGCGCGGCGCGATCGGCGCGGTGGTGCTGGTCGACACCCGCCGCCTCGCCGACAGCTTCCCGGCGATCGACTACTTCGAGGAGGCGCGCCTCCCGTTCATCGTCGCGATCAACGGGTGGGACGGCCAGTTCCCGCACAGCGAGGAGGAGGTGCGCGAGGCGCTCGCGCTGACCCCGGCGGTCCCGATCGTCCGCACCGACGCCCGCGCCCGCCAGGCGGTCAAGGAGACCCTCATCACCCTGGTCGAGCACGCGCTCGCCATGCGCACCGCGGCGCACGGCTGGGGGCGCTGAGCCGTACCGGAGCGGCATGGGTACGGCCGGGCGGGGCGTGCCCGAGCCGGTGGCCGCCTCGCGTGCCGTGCGGGCCGGCGCGATCCGGCCGGCCCTGGCGACCGGCGGGCCCGCACGCCGTCTCCATGCCCGCCGTGCCCTGGTCACGCCGCGATCCGCGGGCGGGTCGGGTCGGGGATCGCGGGTGGGGCGTCCGGTCGCCGTCCGGCCCGCTTCCCGGTGACCTTGCCGGGCCACGAGAGCGACGGAACCGGGACGCCGCCTCGGAACGCGCGCCCGTGCCGCGCGACGCACCGGCTCGCCACCCAGGGCCTTTCGCATCGCGGGCACCGCGACACCGACGCGAACCATGCGCGCCGGCGGCGTGATCGTTTCACCGACATCCCGGCCACACCCGGCCGCCGCCCGATCCTTGCGATCGCGGCGCCGCGGCGAATCCGGTGCCTCACCGCGCACCGCACGGGGCCGGCGGCCGCCATGCCGCGCCAAGGCGCCCGCCGCCCGTGACGATCCCTCGCCCGCGCCGCGCACGGGGCGGGCGAACCGCACGCCGACCGGTGGAACGCTCGGATCCGCACATCCTTCGGATTCGGCGGACCGCCGGGAGCGTCCGGCGCACACCGGCGGCGTCGTCACCTCCGCCGCGGGCCGCCGGACACCGCGATCACCGGCGCCGTCACCACGGACGCCGCGATCGCACACCGCGCTCCGCCCTCCTGCGGCCACCCCGATCCGGGGCCGGACGCGGTCGCGGGCCCGCCAGGCCCTTAGCTCTCGTATTCGGCTGTCACCCGGTCGCGGCCAGCACCGCGCGAAGGGGGCGGTACGGCACGGCGCGCACGACCGCCTCGCCCACCCGGGACACCGCCGCGGACGACGGGCGGACGTGCCGTACGTCGTGTTCGATCGGCGCGTTCGACCGGTGCGGCGGCGCGCGTCCGCACCGGTGCCCGATCCGGCCCGGTCACTCACGCCGGACCCGGGGCGGCCTCGGCATGGCGCGACCGGTGATCCACCCGCCGCGCGGTCCGGGCGCGATCCGGCGGCGGGGCGATATATGAAAGCCTCACAGCGCCTCCGCGGGCGGTGAGGGCCGTCGGCGTTCCTGACGCCAGGCCGCCGCGCGCTCGCGCGGCGCGGGGCACGCCGTACACGCACGCTGCGACGGCCGCCGTGCAGGCGGTGGCTTTGAAGAGGGCAGCTTATAGCACCCCGCGCCCGCCCCGGGTATCGAGGGGGCCGCCGACCGCGGCGGAGGACGCCGCCGGCCCCGGCACACCTTGTTATATGTCCCTGGTTGAGCCGTTTGTCGGGCCGTGGACCGGTCCACGCTTCGGAGAGTAAGACATCCGTCACGATTGTGCGCATTGCCGCCACGTCGGGCGGTTGCCGTTCTGTTACCGACGCACTTTGCAATTTGGACCGTTTGAAACCCGCGGTCCTATTGGTCGGTGTAGTCTCGTTATGCTCAAATTGCCCGTGACTTGACGCAGCTATCAGGCGCACAGGACAACCACCTCCCACGAGGGCGAGCCGTCGAGAGGTCGCAACCAGTGAGGACAGCAATAAACGAGGGCACCAGCCCGCCTGAGCAGGAAGCCCCGAATCAGGCGGCTCCGTCGACCGGGAGTCCTCTCGCCCTGCGCAACTGGCGGGTCCGGACGCGACTCATCGCGCTGATCCTCATCCCCACCACCGTCGCCGTTCTGCTCGGCGCGCTTCGGGTCACCACGTCGATCAGCAGCGCCGCCCAGTACGAGCGGGTCAACAACGTGGCGGAGCTGGTCAACAGCCTCGCCACGCTGGCGCATGAGTTCCAGGACGAGCGGGACAAGACGGTCGCGTATATCGCCGCCGGCCGCCCACAGGGCCCGAGCCTGGTGGCCATCCGCAACCAGCAGGACGCCGTGGACGGCGCGGTCACCCAGGTGCGGGCGAAGGCCGGTCCGGCCCGTGACGCCCTCAGCGCCTCCGGCCGCCAGCGTCTGCAGGCGCTGCTCAACCGGCTCAACGACCTCGGCACCCTGCGCAACACCGCGATCGGGACGAAGCTGCCGCCGTTGCCGGCGATGGACCGGTACTCGCTGGTCATCAGCGACATGCTGCAGCTCTACGAGGAGATCCGGCAGGGCAGCACGAACGAAGAGCTCAGCGCCACCGCCTCCGCACTCGGCGCCCTCGCCCGGGCGAAGGAGGAGACCTCCCGGCAGCGCGGCCTGCTCGCCGCGGCGCTCGCCCGGCGGCCCGTGCCGCGGTTCACGCCGATGGAGCTGGACGCGTTCAACTCCGCGGACGCCGGCCAGGACAGCCAGCTCATCGCGTTCGGCCAGTTCGCCACCCTCGCGCAGAGCCAGCTCTACGCCGACACCGTCACCGGTCAGAAGGTCGACCGCGCCGAGGGTCTGAAGGAGCGGGCGAAGTTCCTCACCGACTCGGGACGGCCGCTGCGCCGGCTGGAGTCGGCCAACACGGCGCGCGACGCCGAGCTCTGGTACGACGCCATGACCGACACGGTCGACCGGATGCACCGGGTCGAGAACGAGCTCATCAAGCAGATCATCACCAAGAGTGACGAACTGCAGGGCGCCGACCAGGGCTTCGCGGCCCTCAACGTGATCCTCGTCGCGGGCCTGTTGATCCTCGTCCTCATCGTCACCTCGGTCGTGGCGCGCTCGCTGGTGCGCCCGCTGCGCCGGCTGCGGGCCGAGGCCCTCGACATCGCGGGCAACCGGCTGCCCGCCATGGTCGCCCGGCTGCGGGAGGCCGACGCCGCCCCCGCGAACATCGCCGCCGAGGTCAAGCCGATCAGCGTGGCCTCCAGCGACGAGATCGGCGAGGTGGCGCGGGCGTTCGACGAGGTCCACCGCGAGGCGGTCCGCCTGGCGGGCGACGAGGCCGCGCTGCGCAGCAACATCAGCGCGATGTTCGTCAACCTCTCGCGCCGTACGCAGACGCTGGTCGAGCGCCAGATCAGCCTGATCGACAGCCTCGAGCAGGGCGAGCAGGACGAGCAGCGACTCGCCAACCTGTTCAAGCTCGACCACCTCGCCACCCGAATGCGGCGTAACTCCGAGAACCTCCTGGTTCTCGCCGGCCAGGAGCCGGCCCGCCGGTGGAGCCAGCCGGTGCCGCTGGTGGACGTGGTGCGCGCCTCGCTCTCCGAGGTCGAGAACTACGAGCGGGTCGACGTGCAGGTGCTGCCCGGCGTCGCCGTCGCCGGCCAGGCCGTCAACGACGTCATCCACCTGCTCGCCGAGCTGATCGAGAACGCGATCTCCTTCTCCTCGCGGGACACCAAGGTCACCGTCACCGCGAACCGCATCGACGGCGGCGGCGTCATGATCGGCATCACCGACCACGGCATCGGCATGACCGCCGAGGAGCTCGCCCAGGCGAACTGGCGGCTGTCGAACCCGCCCGTCGTCGACGTGTCGGTGTCCCGCCGCATGGGCCTGTTCGTGGTCGGCCGTCTCGCCCTGCGCCACGGCATCCGGGTCCAGCTCCGGCCGCACGACGGCGGTGGCCTCACCGCGATGGTGCTGCTGCCCGAGACGCTCGTCGGCGTCACCCAGCCCGCGATGCCGTTCGGCCAGTCCGGCGCCTTCGCCGCGGGCATGGCCTCCGCCCAGGTCGGCGGCGGCTCCGGCTGGGACGCCTCCGGCGACTCCGGCCGGTTCTCCGCCGGTGACTCCGGCAGGTTCGGCACGGCCACCCCGGCGCTGGAGGAGCCCTCGCGGCCGGGCGCGCTGCAGGGCGCCGGCCTCGGCTCCGGCTCCTCCCAGGGCTCGGACTCCGCGCGGAGCCTCGAGAGCACCCAGAGCTTCGGCGCGGTCGAAGGGTTCGCCGGCGCCTCGTCCGGCGCTCAGCCCTCGGGCGCCTCCGGGCCGCAGAACTTCAGCGGCGGCTTCGGCCAGGGCTTCGGCGGCTCCGGATCCTCGTCGTCCACGTCGCAGGAGCTGCCGAGCGGTGTGCAGACCTTCGACACGCCGTCCGGCCCGGTCTTCACCGGCCCGCAGCAGCAGCAGACCGACGGCGGCGGCGAGTCGGCGTTCGGCTCGGCCTTCACCAAGCCCGCCGGCGCCACGTCGGGCGGGTCGAGCGGCCAGCAGGGCTTCGACACCCCGTCCGGCCCCGTGTTCGGCGGCAGCGGGCAGCAGCAGCAGACGCACCGTCCCGGCCAGCAGCCCAGCTTCAGCAGCCCGCCCCCGGCGATCGGCCGCATGCGCTCGCGCCGGTTCGACTTCCCCGACCCCGACGCGTCGAGCACCGGCCCCATGCCGTCGGTGTCCGAGTCGTCGCCGATGGAGCAGCAGAAGGAGGAGTACCTGCCGATCTTCGCGGCGGTCGAGTCCGCGTGGTTCCGGCGGGCCCCGGCGAACTCCTCGGACGAGAACGACCCGTCCGGCGGGTGGCGTGCCTCGTCCGCCGACGCCGGCTGGCAGGCGGCCCAGGTGGTCCGCGACCCGGTGCGCGAGGGCAAGACGGCGTCCGGTCTGCCGAAGCGGATTCCGAAGGCCAACCTGGTGCCGGGTTCGGTCCCGACCTCCGACGCCGGGCGGCAGTCCGGTCCGCAGCGGCCGCTGCTCTCCCCGGACCGGGCGCGCAGCAGGCTGGCGAGCTTCCAGCAGGGCATCCGGCAAGGCCGGGCCGTGGCCCGCGGCGAGCTGAGCGAGGACGAGGCCTACCCGAGCGCCTTCCGGCGATTCGATGAAGGCAAGGAGGACGCGTGAGGGAGCTGAGCCAGGCCGCTCGCGGCGTCAACTGGCTGGTCACCGACTTCGTCAGAAACGTCCCGGGCGTGGCGCACGCCGTGGTGGTCTCCTCGGACGGTCTTCCGCTGGCGTTCTCGGAGGGCTTTCCGAAGGATCGGGCCGACCAGCTCGCGGCGGTCGCCGCGGGTCTGATCAGCCTGACCCAGGGGGCGTCGAGGGTCTTCGAGGGCGGCATGGTCACCCAGACCGTCGTGGAGATGGAGCGCGGGCTGCTCCTGATCATGTCGATCAGCGACGGCTCCTGCCTGGCGGTGCTCGCCGCGCCCGACTGTGACATGGGCTTGGTCGCCTATCAGATGACATTGCTGGTGGAGCGAGCCGGTCAGGTTCTTACGCCGGCCGTCCGTGCCGAATTACAGGCCACGCAACCCGGGTGATGAGTATGGATCAGTGGGGAAATCAGCAGTACGGAGGTCCGGGTCCGCACGAGCCGCCGTCGCCGGTACGGCCGTATGCGATGACCAAGGGCCGTACGGCGCCGCGAACCAATCTGGCCTTGGAAGCGTTGGTGTCGTCGGCCACGGTGCCGCAGGTCGACCTTTCGGGGATGACGCCCGAGTACCAGGCGATCTCCTCGTTGTGCCGTCAGGTGCGGTCGGTGGCTGAGATCTCGGCGATGCTCCGCATACCACTGGGCGTCGCGCGGGTTCTGGTCGCGGACATGGCGGCCGAGGGACTTGTGCACGTGTATCAGCCGCAGCTTGACGCCGGCAAGCCGGATCTGAACCTGCTGGAGAGGGTGCTCAGTGGACTTCGCAGGCTCTAGCCGAGGCGGTGGTGGCGGCGGCGTGCTCACCTCGACGAAGATCGTCGTCGCCGGCGGGTTCGGCGTGGGCAAGACGACCTTCGTCGGCGCCGTCTCGGAGATCATGCCGCTCACCACCGAGGCGGGCATGA
>ERZ795042.2027-NODE-2027-length-11854-cov-3.324519_pt1 | contig 11854 bp, 7 predicted proteins | sample MGYA00375126_ERZ795042 | MGnify/ENA primary metagenome ERZ795042 (study PRJEB30171, sample SAMN05518105) | compost metagenome | isolation source: Feedstock adapted compost from Newby Island compost facility, Milpitas, CA | place: USA:Newby Island compost facility...
GAGGAGCGCGACGAGCCAGCCCATGAGGACGAGGAAACGGGCCTCGATGATGACGAGGGCGTACGCGGCGAGCAGCCCGGCGGCCGCGGTCATGGGGACCCAGAGGTAGTGGCGGTCGAAGCTGAGCCGATGATCGAGGCCGAGGTGGGGGATCAGCCAGAGGACGCCCTGCACGACCGCGGTCAGCAGTACGAGCCCGACCCAGTCGCTGTAATCGACCCGGGCGACGCCCACCAACTTGAGGACGATTCCCGTGGCGAGCGCGAGGGCGAAGCCCAGGCTCGCCAGCATCACTCCTCGCTTTCTGCGGCGGGATTCATCCATGGGTCGCTCCCTGTTCCTCGACTCGGTTTCCGGGTCAGAACAGCGGTCCCACGTTCAGATCGATCCGCCAGGCTCCGTCGGTCGCGACGCCGACGGCAACGAAGAGCGGCCCGAATGGCGTGGGCCAGATGGCGCCCAGCTCGGCTCCCGCGATGGTGCGCGAGTCCGTGTCCAGGCGATCGAGCGGGTCGTCGAACGCGCCGGCGCGGAGGCGCAGTCTAGCAAAACCTTCGGATACGATCGGGTAGGCGAGGTCGATGCCGCCGACCGCGATCGTGCGTGCGCGGATTCGACCCCAGCGCAACCCGGGGACGCGCCGCTCGTCGCCGAGGGCTGGAAGCGCATCGGGTGGGGCGGAGCCGGCGGTATGCGCCGCCTCGGCGACGAGGGCGGCGAGCAGATGGTCGTCGGCGCGGCCGTCGATCGAGGCGCCGGCGCGGATACGCTGGTGGTCGAAGTCGCCCCAGCGCGCCTCGACCTCGATCACGGGGTCGCGTCCGACGACGCGCACCGGAGACGGATCGCGTCCGATGCGGAGGAGCGGACCCCAGGCCCAGCCGTCGGCCCCCTCCTCGATATCGATCCACTCGCCGCGCACGGCGAGCAGCGCGCGCAGCTCCGGCGCCACACGGCGCCAGTCCGCTCCGATCCAGCCGCCGGCGCGGCGGACCTCGGATTCGCCGACGAGGTCGTCGTCGTCGAACCGGCGGACGTCCGATTCGCGGTACGCCCCGCCGAGCGACCAGGTAAGGGGCAGGTGTGCGGTCGAGCGCCAGCGGGCGGAAAGACTTGCCCACCGATCGAGGCTGTTTCCCGAGAGCGCGGCCTCGAACTCTGCGGCACCCCCGTGCAGCGTGCGATGTCGCAACGCCGCCCAAGCGCGGCCGCCGCGGTCGTTGTCGTAGCCCGCGGCACCCGCGACCGTCGTGCGTTCGATCATGGCGAGCTGAACGCGCAACCGGGGAGCACGATCATCTGTTGCAGGATCCGGGCCATTGTCGCCGTCCGGGGGCACGACCGAGGGCCAGGCCCCGGTGAACAGCCCCGTCGCGTAGAGACGGTCGACGGCATCGAGGATGGCGCGGGTATCGAAAGGCCCGGGCGCGATCCCGGAAAAAGCGGCACGGGTGAGGGCGCGAGTCGCCGTATCCCCGCCGACGATCTCGAGTTGCCCGATCGAGTCGGGGAGCGGTTGGGGGGACCGGGGCGGCGATGGGCCAGCCTGGGGCGAGAGTGCGGCGAGTGTCGCCTCCAGGCCGGCCTCGAGAAGCGGTTTCGGGTCCCGGGGGAAGAGCGCCTCGGGGAACCCGGGCGGGATGCGCGGGAGGATCCGCACATCCGGTGTGGTGTCGGGGATCGCGTTCTCGATGAGCAGTCGCAAGCCTCGCAGGCCAACCGCGAGCGGATCGGTCTCCTCGAGTTCCGGCGGCGGCCGGATGACGTCGACGGCGATGATCGGGTCGCCACCGAGCGCGCGCGCTACCGCGGTCGGCACGTTGTCACGGATCCCGCCGTCGATCAGCCAGTCATCGCCCCAGCGCACGGCCGCGAAGATCCCCGGGACGGCCATGCTCGCACGGACGATGAGCGCGAGGTCTCCGCGGGCGGGGACGACGGCCTGGCCGGTGTACAGACTGGCCGTGACCGCACGGAACCGGCGCGGCAGGCGGTCGAAGTCGCCGCGGCTGCGGGCCTGCGCCTCGAAGAGGAGCTGCACCAGGCGTCGGTTGACGCGCCAGTCGGGGATGAGGCCGGAGGGGCGCGCTCCGGCGCCCAGTTCGAGGAGCGGCAGCCGGGGGTCGAGGTCCGGGCCGACGACGCGTGTGTCCGGTACGAAGAGCGCGGGCCAGTCCTCCTCGACGATGAGGCGCCAGATCGAGTCGGGCGCGTATCCCGCGGCGTAGAGCGCCCCGACGATGGCGCCCATGCTCGTTCCGACGACCAGATCCGGATCGTGGCCGAGCCGTTCCATCCCGACGACCACCCCTCCGTGAGCGAGTCCGCGCGACCCGCCTCCGCCCAGCACCAGCGCCTCCTGCGCCGCGGCAGGGGTCGGCGAGCCCCAGTTGATGCAGGCCACGACCGTCAGGAAGGAGATCGATCGCTTCATGAAGGGATGCCAACGGATAGGGGCTTCGGGGGTAGACACCGGAAGCGTATGGTGTAGCTTACGATGGTACACCTCGAACAGGCAACGAGGCCGGCCGCGTCCGGGCCGGCGATCGGAAGGAGATGACATGGCCGAGATCACCTGCGTCCGTTACGGCCAGCCGGGGAGCCAGCTCGCGAAGCCTCCGTTCCGTAACGAGCTCGGCGAGCGGATCTTCCAGTCCATTTGCCAGCGCTGCTGGGACCAGTGGCTCCGACAGCAGACCGCGCTCATCAACCACTTCGGCCTGGACGTACGCGAGAAAGAGGCCCGCGACATGCTCACGGCGAACATGGAAGCGTTCCTCTTCCGCACCGGCCGCATGGACGAGATCGACACGTCGCAGCAGGGCAAGATCAGCTGGTGAGCTGTCGGGTGGCGAGCGACTGGGGCGCTGCCTGAGGTGACCGCTCGCGGGACACCGCGTCCCGCGAGCGGTCACGTTCTTGGGGGCGCCTGCGGCCTTCCCTGTGTTCTAAATCGTTTTCCTGCACAAGGTTATAGTGATCATCGACCCTGGCACGGCCCTTTCCTGACCGAGGGGGCCGAAGGCGGGCGTGCCCCTCGATGTCGCGTGGCACGCGTCGGTAACAACCATCGGATCAGGTCAGGGAGGAGACGGTGCGGTCGAAGCGAAGGGCGGGAACGCTGCGCATCCTGGCGGGAGCCGCTGCGTTGGCGGCGGTGTCGATGGGGGAGGCATGGGGGCAGGAGCCTGCGACGCTGACGCTCGAGGAGGCGATCGCGCTGGCGCGGCGCAACAACCCTGCTTTCCGGATGGTGGCGAACGATGAGTCGGAGGCGGACTGGCGGGTGCGGGAGGCGTACGCCGCGCTGCTGCCGACGAGTCAGGCGACGCTCGGGTTCCAGTACGAGGGCGAGGGGCAGCCGTTGCTGGATCTGGCGCTGGCGGATCTGGGAGTCGACCGTGTGCCGGAGTCCTACTGGTCGAACTATCGGATCTCGGTGAACTACCAGCTCTCGGCGGAGCGGCTGTTCCGTCCGTGGCAGGAGCGGGCGAACCGTGCGGCGACGCTCGCGGCGATCGAGGCTGCGGAGCGGACGCTCGAGCTGGACGTGACGCGGCAGTACCTGGCGGTGTTGCGGGCGGTGGATGGAGTCGAGCTCGCGCGCAAGGACCTGGAGAGCGCCCGGGAGAACGAGGAGCTGGCGCAGGCTCGTGCCCGGGTCGGCGCGGGGACGCAGCTCGAGGTGAAGCAGGCGGAGGTGGAGCGGGGCCGGGCGGAGGTGGCGCTCCTGGAGGCGGAGCACCGCGTGCGCACGGAGAAGCTGCGGCTCTTCCAGCTCCTGGGGATCCGGCTCGACCGGGAGATCCGGCTGACGAGCGAGTTCGAGGTGTTCGAGCCGACGTGGGAGGTGGACGAGCTGGTGGATGAGGCGCTCGGCTCGCACCCGCAGATCCGGTCGTTGCGGGCGGCCGAGGCGGCGAGCAACGCGGCGCGCCGGGCGGCGTGGGGCGAATTCCTCCCGACGTTCTCGTTCTCGGTCGGGTGGTCGGGCTTCTCCCGCGAGGTCGGTACGCCCGAGTACCTCATCGGGCAGGCGCGGAGCCGCATGGAGGCCGCGCGGGAGTCGTGCGAGCTCATGGGCCAAATCTCCGCGGGGCTCTCGCAGCCGCTCCCCGGGTATCCGAGGGATTGCGCGTCGGTGTACCGGCTCACCCCCGAGGACGAGGCCGCGATCGTCGCGGAAAACGACGTCTTCCCCTTCGAGTTCACGCGTCAGCCGGTCTTCGCGCAGCTCCAGGTCTCGATCCCGATATTCTCGGGCTTCCAGCGTCGGCGTCAGGTGGAGGCCGCGCGGGTGGCCGCCGAGGACGCGCGCGAGCGACGGCGCGCGGCGGAGCTCGAGCGGCGAACGCTGGTCGCCGAAGCGGTCCTCGCCCTTCAGACCGCTTACAGGCGCGTCTCGCTCGAGGAACGGAACGCCGCGACGGCCGCCGAACAGCTCCGGCTCGCCAGGCAGCGCTATCGACTCGGCGCGGGCGACTTCCTCGAACTCAGCCGCGCGGAGGCAGACCATGCCCGGGCCAACCGGGACCACCTGGCGGCGGTCTACGCGTTCCACGAAGCGCTGGTCGCCCTGGAGGCGGCCGTTGGCAGGCCGCTGCGGAGGCCGTCGCAATGATCATCGGCTCTGACCACGGCGGAGGACACCGGGTGTCCGAAATCGGGACGGCGCGTCCCGGGACCGCGCGGCGGGAAGAGGGGGCGTCGGAGGCGGCGAAAGACATAAGTTGTGGATTCCTGACGACTTACGTGGCATTGTCGGACTGGCACGGAGATTGGCTCGATGACGCCGGCCAGTCAGCGGTGTGATGGGCGGCGGTGAGGAGGTGGGCGGGCGGATCGGGTCGGTGGGCCGGGCAAGGGTACGGGAGGAATCGAGATGGACATTCCGAGGCAGAAGCGACCGAATCGGCGGCGTTACGTCTACATCGGGCTCGCGATCGTGGGGATCGCGGCGGTGACGCTGGCGCTGGCGCGGCTGGAGCCGGCCGCACCGACGGTCGACCGGTCGGTGGTGTTCACCGACACGGTCAGGCGGGGCACGATGGTCCGCCAGGTCCGGGGTCCGGGGAACCTGGTGCCCGAGGACATCCGGTGGATCACGACGTTGACGCCCGGCCGGGTCGAGCGGGTCCACGTCAGGCCGGGGACCGAGGTCAAGCGGGGGACGCTGCTCCTGGAGCTGAGCAACCCGGACGTGAACATCCAGGCTCTGCAGGCGGAGCAGGCGTTGACGGCGGCGGAGGCAAGGCTGGTGGAGCTGCGCACGAACCTGGAGACGCAGCGGCTGAACCAGCAGGCGGCCGTCGCGGCGGTACGGCGGGAGTACGAGGAGGCACTGCGTCAGGTCCGGACCAACGAAGAGCTCGCGCGGGAGGGGCTGGTCTCGACGATGGAGCTGGAGAACGCGCGGGGCCGTGCGGAGGAGCTGCGGATCCGGTACGACGTGGAGCAGCAACGGCTGCAGATCCTGACCGAATCGATCGAGGCGCAGCTCCAGGTTCAGCGTGAGCAGGTGGAACGGTTGCGCGCGATCGCGGAGTTCCAGCGCGAACAGGTCGAGTCGATGCGGATCCGGGCGACCGCCGATGGCGTGCTCCAGCAGATGAATCTCGAAGTGGGGCAATGGGTGATCCCTGGCAACACGCTCGGCGCGATCGTGCAGCCGGGTCGCCTGAAGGCCGAGCTCCGGATCCCGGAGACGCAGATCCGCGACGTGACGGTCGGCCAGCCGGTGCAGATCGACACCCGCAACGGGATCGTGCCGGGTCGCGTGATCCGGATCGACCCGTCGGTGACGAACGGCGCGGTCAAGGTCGAAGTCGCCCTGGAGGGAGAGCTGCCGCGGGGCGCCCGGCCGGACCTGAGCGTGGACGGGACGATCGAGGTCGAGCGGCTGGAGGACGTGCTGTACGTCGGGCGCCCGACATACGGTCAGGCGGAGAGCACGGTCGGGCTGTTCAAGCTGGTGGACGGCGGCAACTACGCGGTGCGGGTGCCGGTCCGTCTCGGCCGTGCGTCGGTCAACACGATCGAGATCGTGGATGGGCTCCAGGTGGGCGACGTCGTGATCCTCTCCGACATGTCGGCCTGGGACCAGTACGACAGGGTCAGAATCAAGTGAGAACGTGTGTTAATCGCCTCGTCTAAGGAGGAAGAGATGACGCAGAGCGCGACGGAACCGCTGATCAAGCTGGAAGGCGTGAGGAAGGTGTTCTACACGGACGAGGTCGAGACGCACGCGTTGTCGGGGATCCATCTGGAGATCCGGCGCGGGGAGTACGTGGCGATCGCGGGTCCGTCCGGGTGCGGGAAGACGACGCTCCTCTCGATCCTGGGGCTGCTGGATTCGCCGACGGAGGGCGTCTACCTGCTGAACGGCCGCCCGGTGTCGGGGCTGTCGGCGAGCGAGCGGGCACGGATCCGCAACCGGGAGATCGGCTTCATCTTCCAGGCGTTCAATCTCATTGGGGATCTCACGGTCTACGAGAACGTGGAGCTGCCGCTGACGTACCGGGGGATGCCGGCGTCGGAGCGGAAGCGTCGGGTCGAGGAGGCGCTGGAGCGGGTCGGGATGGCGCATCGGATCCGGCACTACCCGTCGCAGCTCTCGGGCGGTCAGCAGCAGCGTGTGGCGGTCGCGCGAGCGATCGCGGGCGATCCGCTGATCCTGCTGGCCGACGAGCCGACCGGGAACCTGGACTCGAAGAACGGCGAGGCGGTGATGGAGCTGCTGCGGGAGCTGCACCAGGGCGGCGCGACGATCTGCATGGTTACGCACGACCCGCGGTACGCGCGGCATGCCGAGCGGACGGTGCATCTCTTCGACGGGCAGATCGTGAAGGACGAGGCGGTCGCGGCGGAGCTGCAGGAGGCCGGGTTCGAGGTGTGAGGGGGCCGCTCCGCGGCGGGGTGATGCGCTTCGCGCGGTGAGCTCGAGGTGGGGAGAAGGGAGGGACTGATCGCTATGGGCACGCTCCTCAAAGACATCCGGTACGCGGCGCGAACGCTGGCGCGCAGCCCGGGGTTCACCCTTGCGGTGGTGGCGACGCTGGCGCTGGGGATCGGGGCGAACACGGCGATGTTCAGCGTCGTGAACGGGGTGCTGCTGCGGCCGCTCCCATACCCGGATCCCGAGCGGGTGGTCTACATCGGGTGGGATTACGGCTCGTTCACGAGCGAGGGGGAGACGGCATACAAGTTCGCGTTCATCCGGGAGAACGCACGGGTCTTCGAGGGCGTGTCGACGGAGTTCCCGTGGACGACGGAGCTGGGCGCGGCCGAGGTCCCGGACGAAGTGAGCGGGCTCAGGGCGACGCTGGACTTCTTCCGGGTCGTCGGGATCCAACCGATCCTCGGGCGAGGGTTCCTTCCGGAGGAGGACCGGCCGGGCGGGGCGCGGGTCGTGGTGCTGAGCGACGAGTTGTGGCGCACGCGGTTCGGCGCCGATCCGGCGATCCTCGGCCGGTCGGTGCTCCTGGGTGGCGAGCCGTACACGGTGGTCGGCGTGATGCCGCCGGGGTTCCGGATCCCCGAGCGGCAGGGAATGATGGACTTCATTGTTCCGCTCCAGCTCGCCGCGGATCCGCTCGACACGGGGATGAACTACCCGATCCGCGCGCGGCTCCGGCGGGGCGTGACCTGGGAGCAGGCGCGGGCGGATCTGGCGGCGGTCACCGGGCGGTTCCGGGCGGAGCACCCGGAGCTGGTGCGTGACAACGAGGTCGGGCCCGGCGCGGTGCTTCGGAGATACAGCGACGTTTACGTCGGCGGGCTGGGGCGGACGCTGTGGCTGCTGCTCGGCGCCGTGGGACTGGTGCTGCTGATCGCGTGCGTGAACGTGGCCAACCTGCTCCTGGCCCGGTCGACGGCGCGGCGGCGTGAGATGGCGATCCGTGCGGCGCTCGGCGCCGGGCGCGGACCCATCCTGAGGCAGCTCCTGGCGGAGAGCCTGCTGCTCACCTCCGCTGCGGCGGCGATGGGGCTGCTCGTGGGGACCTGGAGCCTGGACGGGCTGTTGGCGCTGGCGCCGGCGGGGCTGCCGCGCATGGAGGACATCGTCCTCGATTTCCGGGTCCTCGCCTTCACCTTCGGGGTGGCAGCGGTGACGGGGACCGCTTTCGGGCTCACGGGCGCGTGGCACGCTTTCCGGACGGACCTCAACACCGCGCTCCGCGACGGCGGGGCGCGCCAGGGTACGAGCCGGGCGGGAACGCGCGTGCGGTCGGCGTTCGTTGCCGTGCAGGCGGGGCTGGCCGTGGTGCTCCTCTCCGGGGCGGGGCTGCTCATCGCGAGCTTCTACCGGCTCCAGCGGGTCGAGCTGGGGTTCGATCCAGACGGCGTGCTCGTCGTGGAGTTCGGGGGGATGCCCGCCGGGTACGTGGAGGAGGGGCGGGCGTGGGAGGTCCAGCGGCAGATCCTGGAGCGGGTGCGTGCGATCCCCGGCGTGACCGCCGCGTCCGCCGTGTCCGTCGCTCCCTTCTCGGGCAACCAGCTCAATTTCCCGATGACGGTCGTCGGAAACCCCGAAGCGACGCACACGGCCGTCCAGTGGCGCAGCGTCGGGCCGGATTACTTCCGGACGCTTGGCACGGCCGTCGTCCGCGGGCGCGAGTTCACCGCCACGGACGACGCGCGTGCCGTCCCCGTCGCGATCGTCAACGAGGCCTTCGTTCGCAGGTACTTCGCCGGCCAGGACCCGATCGGGCAGCGCATCGATCTCGGCACGTACGCCGGCCAGGAGGTGGTCCCCGGCTTCGACGATCCGGAGCGCGTGATCGTCGGCGTCGTCGCGGACACCAGGGTGCTGGCTCTGGCGGAGGATGTCCCGGAGATCATCTACACCCCGGGCGCCCAGGATCCACGCAACCCCATGCTGGCCGAATTCCTCGGGTTCGGCTCGCTGCTGGTTCGTACGCGGGGCGACGTTGCGGTGACCCCTGCCGTGCTCGCCGCGATCCGCGAGGTCGACCCGCGCCTCCCGATGCCCGAAGTCCAGCCGCTGCGCGAGGCGGTCGGGGCGTCCATAGCCCAGGAACGCTTCAACATGGTGCTCCTCGGAGCGTTCGCCGGGCTCGCGTTGGTGCTCACGGCGATCGGGATCTACGGCGTCGTCGCCTACAACGTGCGGCAGCGGACGGCGGAGATCGGGATCCGCGTCGCGCTGGGCGCGGACCGGGCGCGTGTGCTCTGGATGGTGCTGCGGCAGGGGCTGTCGCCCGTCGCGCTCGGGCTCGCCGTGGGCCTCTGCGCCACGCTCGCGCTCGGGCGGGTGATCCAATCGCTCCTCTTCGGGGTGACGCCGACGGATCCCACGACGCTCCTGGTCGTCGTCGGCGTGATCGTCACGGTCGCAGCAGCCGCGAACCTGCTGCCGGCGAGGATGGCGGTGTCGGTCGACCCGGCGACCGCGCTCAAGGGAGAGTAGAGGCGGGCTACCGAGCCCGTGCGCGATGCGCCAAGCACGCGTCGCCCACAGACGAGGGGAGGGAACGATGGAAACGATCGTTCAGGAGCTTAGGCAAGCAGCGCGTGGACTCTGGCGGACACCGGGATTCGCTGCGGTCGCGGTCCTCACGCTGGGGCTCGGGATCGGCGCGAGCACGGCGATCTTCAGCGTGGTCGAGGGGGTGCTGCTGCGACCGCTTCCCTACCCCCGGCCCGATGAGATCGTCCGGGTCTTCCAGGTCAACGACGAGGGCGGTCATACGCCGTTCTCGCACCCGAACCTCGAGGACGTCCGCGCGCAGAACCGTACGTTCTCGGGGCTGGCACAGTACGCCGTCGGCGCGACGCCCGTGACGGTGGGCGAGGAGCTGTCGCTGACGGGGATCGCCACGGTCTCGGGCGAGTTCTTCGACGTGGTCGGGATCCATCCGGCGATCGGCCGCGCCTTCACGGCTGAGGAGGCGGCGGGGCGCGGGGCGCCCGTGGCGGTGGTCAGCCACGAGTTCTGGACGGGCGCGCTGGGCGGCATGCGTGACCTTTCGTCGCTGGAGCTGCGCACGCAGTCCGGTGCGATTTCGGTCGTGGGCGTGATGCCACCGGGGTTCGCGTTCCCGGACCGGACCGACGTGGACGTGATCATGCCGTACTCGGAGCGGCCGAGTCCGTCGCGCACGGCGCACAACTGGAGGGTGATCGGGCGGCTGCGCGACGGCGTCACGCTCGCCCAGGCGCGGCAGGACCTCTCGGGAATAGCGCGGCGGCTCAAGGCGGAGTACGGCGATGAGACGTGGATGGTCGATGCGGATGTGATACCACTGCATGAGTACATGGTCGGGAACGTCCGGCCGGCGCTGCTGGTGCTCCTGGCCGCGTCCGGCGTGCTGCTGCTGATCGCGTGCGCGAACGTGGTGAACCTGCTGCTCTCGCGCATGGCGATGCGTCAGCGGGAGCTGGCGGTGCGCCTCGCGCTGGGTGCGGGGACGGGGCGGCTGGTGCGGCACTACGTAGCCGAGGCGCTGGTGCTGTCGCTGACCGGCGGCGTCGTCGGCGTGCTGCTGGCGGCGTGGGGCGTCGAGGCACTCCTCGCGCTCGAGCCCGGCCGGCTGCCGCGGTTGGACGGGATCGGCGTGAATGCGACGGTGCTCGGCTACGCCCTCGGTGTGTCCATCCTCACGGCGACGGCGCTGGGGCTCCTCATGGCCTGGCGCGCGACGCGGGCGGACGTGCGCGGCACGCTCGCCGCGAGCCAGCGGACGATGGCGGGCGGTGCCTCGAGCCGACGGATGCGTGCGGCGCTCGTCGTCGCCGAGGTCGCGATGACGATCGTGCTGCTGGCCGGCGCGGGGCTGCTCGCGCGCAGCTTCGGCCGACTGCTCGCCGTCGATCCGGGGTTCCGCACCGAGGGCGCGGTGGTGATGGACGTGATGCTGCCGGCGGCGCGGGACCCGCGGATCGCGGTCGGGAACGGGCGGTTCCTGGACGAGCTCGTGGCGCGGATCCGCGCGGTGCCGGGCGTCGAACACGTGGGCGTGACCGATGCGCCGCCGCTCTCCGGCCGCGGCGCGAGCGGGATGTTCCTGATCCTCGACCGGCCGGACGAGGTGCAGAGCTTCGAGGACTGGCGGCGGATCATGGAGAACCAGGAGCGGACGGGTTACGCCGAGTTCCGCCACGCCTCGGGCGACTACTTCCGGGCGATGGGGATCCCGCTCGTCGCCGGGCGGCTCTTCGACGAGCGCGACCACGCGGACGCGCCGCACGTCGCCGTGATCAGCGAGTCACTGGCGCGCACGCGCTGGCCGGGCGCGGACCCGATCGGGAGGATCATCCAATTCGGCAACATGGACGGCGACCTGCGCGCGATGACGGTCATCGGCGTCGTGGGCGACGTGCGGCACGCGAGTCTCGAGGCCGAGCCGTCGCCGACGTTCTACGGGAACGCGGCGCAGCGGCCGGTCATGGGGCGGGTGAGCGTGGTCATCTCCGGCCCGGACGCCCGGGCCGCGATCGGGCCGGCGCGCGCGGCGGCGCAGGCGCTCGATCCGACGATCCCCGTGCGGTTCGAGCCGATCGAGGAGTTCTTCTCCGACTCTCTGGCCGAGCGCCGCTTCAGCATGCTGCTTCTCGGGATCTTCGCCCTGGTGGCGCTCTGCGTGGCCGCGGCGGGGCTGTACGGCGTGATCTCCTACCTGGTCGCGCAGCGGACGCGCGAGGTCGGGATCCGGATCGCGGTAGGCGCGCGGCCGGCGGACGTGATGCGGCTCGTCGTCGGGCAGGGTGCGGTGCTGGCGACGGTCGGCGTCGCGTGCGGTATCGTGGCGGCGCTCGCGCTGGCCGCCTTCCCCTCCGGGAAGGTCTACGGCACCGGGACGACGGACCCGGCCACATTCGCGGGCGTCGCGGG
>ERZ795042.2028-NODE-2028-length-11838-cov-4.134686_pt1 | contig 11838 bp, 4 predicted proteins | sample MGYA00375126_ERZ795042 | MGnify/ENA primary metagenome ERZ795042 (study PRJEB30171, sample SAMN05518105) | compost metagenome | isolation source: Feedstock adapted compost from Newby Island compost facility, Milpitas, CA | place: USA:Newby Island compost facility...
CCAGAACCACGGCGGCGATCACGAGCATTGCCATCGCCAGCCCCGCGAGCAGGAGGGGCGCTGTTCGGGCAATGCGTAGGACGACGTCCTTCTCGAAGCGATCCAGAACTACACGCCAGGTTGCCACTTCACACCTCCCTTCAATCGTCAACGGGTTTCACAAATCGAGACCGTGACCGGTCTAGGGCGCTTACGACGTGGAGGTCGGGACGCACGGGAGCCGGCGCAGTGAGGCCACGAGTCCATCCAGGCGAAAGCGGTAGGTGATCGCGTTGTAGCGGTAATCCCAGAGGCGGACTACCACCTCGCGCGCCGGGATCGCACCGGCGGTGAACAGTTCGATGTCATCCGGAGGCGCGAACGCGCCGGTGCCGTTGGTGCTCGGATTCCACAACCGCATGTCCGAGGGCGGCTGGGAATCGAAGCGCCACTGCACGATCACGTCATCGTCATCCAGGTATTCGGCGGCTTTGACGAACAACTCGAGTCGGTTGCCATCGCAGCGCCAGGCCAGAATTGCCGTCTCGAGATAACCCGCGTCCACAGCGGTCGTGTAGGCAAAGGTCCGGTTCCGGTCCGTGACCGGGTCCGTTCGTTGGACCAGCACGAAGCTGCCAATCCGCTCCTGCGCCGTCGCGGCTCGCGGTATCCCTGCTAGCGCGAGGGCGATTGCGATGAGTGCGGTGAGTCGCATGACTTCTCCCCTTGAAATGGGATCGATCAAGCTCTGTGTTCGAGGCACAAGGTAAGGGAAGGCTCTGACAGCGAGGACGCGTCGGTGCGCTCGCGCTCTGCCGGGCGGCGGCGCGTGGTTCACGCAGCCGATGGAGCAGGTCGTCGCGACGGACCGACGCGACGCCCCTCCCCGCGTACGGATCACCGTCCTCGAGGCCGACGGCGACACCGCGTGGACGCGGTCAATCGCGGATGTCCCCGACCCGATCCCCGCGGCGGAGGCCGATTCCGTCTGGGGCGAGCGGATGCCGTCATTCCAGCGTTTCGTCCAGCTCGAAGGTCGACTGTCCGCGGACGACGCCCGCCAGGCGTTCCGGGCGTCGGTGCCGGTTCCGCCGCACCGGCCGCCGGTGGAGTCGGTGGCGATAAGTTCCGACGGGCGATTGTTGCTCGTCTGGAGTGCCGCGCCCGGCCGGCCGCGGCAGGCGTGGGTCATCGCGCCCGGCGGCGAGCTCGTTGCGTCGGTCGAGGTCCCCGCGGAGCAGACAGTAGTGGCGTTCGAGACCGATCGCGTGTGGGCGGTCGAGTACGACAAGATGGGGGGTGCCGGTGGTAGTGAGCTATGGGGTGAGGGGCCGGGTATTGATCGCCGCGGGCCACAACTCCGTTGTGCGGCTTATTTCGACTAGGCAGGATCCGGGGTCTAGAGAATTTTTCTCTTTCCAGGACGACAATCTACTGACACTGTTACCTTGATCTCGTGAGTGTAACGACGATTATCGCGATTTCTCTCGAAGTATCGAGCCCATCGCTCGGGGTCACCGGTCTGCAAATTGCGCCGGCCCTTCCAAGCTTCCCAGCAGCCCCGCGCTACCATGACCCCGATGCACGCCGCTCCGATTGTCTCAAATATCATTGACGGGTGCTCCTGTCCCCAACCGCTGACGTACGTGATCTTATGTCAACCTGTAACGTCAAGACGAATGGTCGATCCGAGCTGATCACCGCAAGGTCGGGAAGGCCTCTTCGATTAACCGTTTAATCTGTCGGGCCGAGCTTTCGTCCAACTGGATGGATTGTCTCACCTTCCCTCGTAGCTTCCGGTCCACGGACCCGTAGGTATCCAACTGCAGATACGTCTTACCATCGGAGCGAAACACGCAATAGGAGCACTCCACCGGTGCATGTACGTTGTTGCGTTCCTTTTGTATCTGACGAATTTCTCGGATTAGCGCCATTGTGCCCTCCTCTCGAGAACCGGTTATTTTCACGATACCGCCATCACGTAGATCCTCGTCGGCCTCCAGGTGGTGATCGTGAACTCCGTGGTCATAAGGTCCTCGGCCTGATCATCTGGTGCCGCGCGGAAATCGTAACGCGGTACCGAGACCGACCTGATGAAGCCGAACCCCTCGTCGAGATGGAGGAGGAGTCTTTTTCCGTCCTCCCAGACGACTTCCAGTTCACGGGCATGTGGGGTGTCCCTCTTGTCCTTCTCGACAAGGGTCCCGGAGAGGCCGATCCGGTCGAGGGCCGCGGCGAAGACCTCCGCACGCGAGACGGTCCTAGGCCACTTGTCGGTGAACACCCAGCCGCTGTCGCGTTCCGTTTCTGGCGGAGTCGTGATCACCTCGATCCGGATCTCCTCGCCAAACGCCCGCCCGTTGAGATCGACGATCCCCCTGATCGCCTCGACGACGCACCTAAGCACAAGTGGCGTCGCGATGTAGCGGTCGCGGTAGCTAACTCTGCGAATCGGCGTGCCCGCCTGGATCCGCGCGCGCGCCTCGGGCACGTCGCTCGCAATCGTGAACCAAAACCTGGTGCCGAACTCGACGATCGACCCGTCGAGCTGATTCGTCACCTCGATCACCGCCGCCGTCCCTGGCGGGTTAACCCGGAGGTCTGTCGCCCTCCGCTCCTCGCCCTGGGGTGCGCCCCGGTCGCTTGTGCACCGTATAACGAGGGCGTCGCGCGCCCCGCTCCCCCATTTCTCCGAAGGCACAAGCGCCGCCTCGTTGGGTACCGCGAACCGCGTCACCCGCCCCTCGGCGCCAACCTCGGCGATGAGGAACCCGCCCCCCAGTTCGATCACGTGGTCGGGGATGGTGAAGACCTGCGCGATTCCGTTCTCGACCCACCCAGCGAGGCGGTTGCGCGAGACGTGGTCGAGATGGGCGAAGACCGAGTTCGGGACGACGATTTCGGTGGTGACCCTGTCGGTCGACCACCTCTTCAGCAAGTCGAAGGCGGGCCAGAGATCCAGTTCCCACAGTTCGGCGTTTCCGCCGAGAACAAGCCGGACGCGGGAAGCGCTGGCGCGTCGGAGCTCGCGGCGGATCGCTGTGAGCAGGGGCTCGAACTCGAACTGCGAGTTGTTGCCGAAGAAGCGCAGTTCCTCCGGGAGTTCGAGCCCGCGCATGAACGCGTCCGACAAGATTGCGAGTGCCTTTTTCCTATCGAGCTTGTCGGCGACACGCTGTGTATCTGCGCTGATGAGGCAGGCGTGACACGCCTTGTCGCAATCGCGCGGGCAGTGGAGGATGCGGCGCGCGGCCCTGATGATTTTGGCGAGGTGGCCCGGGGCCTGGGCGACGAAGCCAGCACCACCGCTCGGGCCGTCGTAAAGGTAGATAGACCTGGCCTCCTCGCCCGCCTCGGTCCTCCCGACTGCGGTAGCCCATCCGATTTCCCGTTCCTCGACGCCGATTTGATTAGCGAGCGCCTGTCGCAGTGCGACGGCAAGCGAGATCGCAACTACCTCGTCGTCGATGAACTTACCCGTCTCGGGATTACGGAGTTGGAGTTCGAATACATCGGTCTCCCGTGTTGTGCCGAGGTACAGGTCTTTGCGGAGGCTCCACGTATACTCGGTGGCCAGACAGAATCCATCGGAGGTCCTGTTGTGGTCCCCACCCCGCAGGGGTTTGTGCTTTTCGAGTATTTCCGGAAGTTTTCTCGCTTCCTGGTGAGATGCGACCATCCCGCACCGAAGGCAAACGGCGTAGCCCTGGCCGTGCTCACCTTTCGTGTAGGTAAACAATTGGCCTTCGGCGCTGTAGCGATACCGGCCCAGTCGGTCGCTCGCGAGCGCCTGCCAAATCTCGCCTCCGGCGCTGATCCACGGCTCCTCCACCGGAACGTAGCGCCGACGAGTCAGGTCATTTGTCGGACGGTGGAAGAAATCGACTGTGAACCCCGCCGGTTGGAGAAACTCTCTGACTTCGAGCACAGATTCGGTGCCTTTGCAGATCGGGGACGTACAGTTCGCTGGCTTGCTCAGCGAGACACCGCTCCGCCCGCAGCGTTTGCATCGCCAGGCCCATCGGAGCGCTTGGGGCTCGCGGACATAGTCGTCACCTGCGGGGATGTGCCAGTTAAGGGTAACGCCCCTCGACTCCAGCACCCGGCCATCGATGACGGTCGCCGTACCCGGAGCGTATTCACGGAGGGCGAGGTCGAGCTCACGGGAGGGGTAGCTCCGCACTCGGCGCAGGTTGTCCTCACGGTCGTTCTCCTGAGCCCGGAGCCGCTCTCTCCGTTCGAGATCCTCCCTTGTGGTGGTAACGAACGGGACGACGTTCGTTGGGAAGCCGTGTGCAGGGAGGAAGTTGCGCACCGCGAGCTCTTTGAGGAGGTACTCCCGGCGGAGCCGTTCGAGCCGATACTCTATCGCGGACCGTACCACCCGGTCCTCGCCTTTGGCGTCCGAGAGCTTCTCGTAATCCTCAAGTAGTGGTGTTAATTCACGCAACCAGCTTTCGCGGACCGAGCGTACGGTTTCGGCTGTCACGGCGAGGAGCCGTTCAATCGTGGCAGCCTCGGCGGCAGAGCGTCTCACGAGTTTGTGAATCCCGTCACTGAGCCAATTGTCGTGCGGGGCGGCGGTGACGAGCCACTCCTCAAACCTTTCGCAGATCGAGCTCACCCCGGGGGGCGATTCGAAAAAGGCGCCGGCAGTCAGCCGCGGCAGCTCCTCGTCGGTAACGCACGTCGCGAAGAAGCGGTTGAGTGCCAGCGCGTTGACGTGGCGTTGGACGATCCGCTCGCTGTTGAGCGTGACCTGGGTGATCTGCGTAGGGGTCTCAAAGGGCCAGGTCGGGTGTTGGAAGACCCATTCGCCGTGCGGCGAGCTCTGGCAGAGGGTGAAGGTCACCGCGCGTGATTCCCCGCGACGGCCTGCGCGCCCCGAGCGCTGCAGGTAGTTCGCTGGGCTTGGCGGCGCGTTGTTCATTGCAACGGTCGAGAGATTCCCAATGTCGACGCCCATCTCCATCGTCGTCGAGCAGCTCAGGACGTTGACCTTCCCGTCGCGGAACCGGTCCTCGAGCTCGCGCAGGCGGATTGCGTCGATCTGCGCCGAGTGCTCGGCGGTCTGGAAATAGGGCGAAAAGGAGATGATCCGGGTACTGAGGCTGCTCCAGACCCCGAGCCGGGTCAACTCTCGGATGGTCTCCTGGGACTCGATCCACGCCACGATCTCGGGTCGCTCGTATTCGGAGCCGCCGTTGCGCCGCCAGAACGGGTCCGGGACCATCGGCATCTCGACGCGGCGGCAGAGGGCCTGGTGCTCCTCAAGCCCTTCCGTGACGTAGGGGGTGACCCCCCCGGGCGCCGTGGCGAGGAGACGACGTGTTATGGGGCAGATCCACGCCGTAGGCACCTCCCGCAGTACTGCCTGTTCTCTCAGATCGAGGGCGCGCCCCTCTTGGTGGTGGGAGAGAAGCACGGAGACCTGCTCCCAGGCCGCATAGAGGCACTCGTCGATGTCGGCGGCGCCTTCCTGGTCATCGACCCACGCTTTGAGGAGGTGCGCTAGGAGGTGGATCAGCCGGTGCCGACGTCGAGTTCTCTGGACCGTCGGCCACCGGATCACGGATCCGACAACGTCCTTGGCGTCTGGGCCGACAATCTTTTTCGGTCTAATCGGGAGCCCGAGCCAACGAAGCACCTCGCGATCGACATTGATCGCGGAGTTGGCACGCACGAAGAAGTCGACACAGGTCCTGAGGAAATCGAGCCACTCCTCCTCCGTCCGCAGACGCTGTTTCCAGGCGGGTGGCGCTTGGGCCACCTCACGAAGTCGGGGGTAGTCGAGCGCAGCGAGACCGAGTGTCTCGAGTGAGTTCTGGCGTTTCGGCCGTCGTCCGAACTCACGGACCAGGGCGAGGTGCGCGAGTTCGGTCGGCGGGAGGTCGGCAAGTGGGAGATGCCGCCAGTGTTCTGGGAGCCAGGAGCGGAGTTCGTCCTGGTCGATGAGCCGCTGCTCCATCTCGCGCCACCTCAGCTCCCCGACCGCCGGCTTCTCGGCGGCGGCGAGCATTCGTTCACGCTCAACAAGCATCCCTCTCAGGACTGGGTGGTCGTTGAGGCGAAGCGCTTCCCGGAGTGCCGCCACTTCATTTCGTAGCTGTTCCAGTTCGCTTTCCCCCTTCTCGGCCGATTTCCTCGCCGCAGCAAGCTGGTGGTAGATGAAGCTACGGATGTAGTTGCGCTCGGCGTCGAGCTGGAGATCGAGTGCGAAGCGAGCGGTGCCCTGCCGGCTGTCTGTGAAAGTTAGGAGACGCCGGCCTTCGGCCGGCTTACGCCGCTCTCTGGTCTCGGTCGGGCTCGAATACTCAAGGAGCGTGGGGATGGTAGTCCGGAGGAAGAACTCCGTCCCCCGCGCCATCGAGCGGAAGAGCTGACGGCTTGAGGAATCTCGCACCTTGCAGCAGACGCAGCGGAATAGCCCGTCTGATGTCTCTGGCCGGATCTCGCCGAAGGGGAACCCGTTCTCGTCGTCTTCTGCCCCATCTTTGACAGAAATGCGGATCTCTGTCGAATTGGGCGTATCGACAGCGGTGAGGAGACGCGGGGCCGCAGCCGTACCCTTTTCAACTTTCTTCTCGGACAAGACGTCGCCGGGGGCGACGTCGTCTTCGTCGATGTCAATGAGTTCGAAGGTCTCCGTCTCCTCATCGAATCGATCGAGGGCACGCGGCCGGAGCAGGATGCGTCCTTCCTCGGAAATCCTCTCGGCCGCGAGGTATTCAGCGCCACACTCGTCGCAAATCGCGATCTCGTAGACGACGCTCCCGCACCGGTCGCAGGTCTCGCGGCGCGAGGTGAAGACCATGCCAAAGGGCCAAGCTGGGTCGTCAAGTTCAGTCCCCGCACGGCTGGGGCACCCGGGGTTCAAACACGCCCAGCCCCCAGGGAAGGTCCGGACGAACAGGTGTGCGCGGACGCGAAGGAAGGGGGCCTCGGCTTTGGTCGCCTCGGTACAGAGATCGAGTATCTCGAGAGCTCGACGTCGATCGAAGGCAGCGGTGGCGACGCTAGTTCCATCTTTGTCCATCCGGTTCAGCGTAGCGGCGAGTTCGTGCATGGGCACGGCCTTCTTTTCTAGGAACACCCGCCGCAGCTCGCGCACCGCTGCATTCGATGCCAGTGCATCGAAGAGTCCTTCGGAGTCGAGCGTCGAGAGCGTCTCAGGGTCGGGGAGCGGGTAGTTGCGAGTGTTGTACTCCGCCGGCAGGATCGGCACACTCCTCTTCCCTTCGACGATCCTGATCCGTTCCGGATCTACGCCGGCAAGGTCGGCGAGGAAGTGTCGGAGTGCTTCGCGGCTTTCCTTCCTGTCGTCGCCTATCGTGGCCGAAGTCGCAATGAAACGGACCTCCTCGGGTGAAACCCCGAAGGAGTGCAGGACGCGGCGGAGGAGAAGCGCCGTTTCTGCCGCCGCAGATCCAAGATAGGTGTGCGCCTCGTCGAGGACTATCCAGCGCAACCGACCGAGTGACTGCTGGATAATCGGGTGGTCCTCGCGCCGCACGAGCATGTACTCGAGCATCGTGGCGTTCGTCACGAGGATCGGCGGCGGCTCGGAGCGCAGGCTCTTGCGATCGATCACCTCAGCGGGGCTCGCTTGGCTGCGTTGAACCGGCGATGCGACTTCCGGCATGTCGCCTTTGTAAAGGGCAAAGCGAATCTTCCCGCCGAAGGGCTCCGACCAGGCGCGGAGTCGGTCGCGTTGACTATTGATGAGGGCGTTCAGGGGATACAGAAAGAGGGCGCGCACACCGATTAGTGGACCGCGCGTAGTGGATTCGCGCGCTAGATCGTGCAGGATAGGGATAAGAAAGCACTCAGTCTTGCCCGACCCGGTCCCGCTCGTTACGAGCACGGACCGTGGTTCAGGAGCGAGGAGCTGCTCCCATGCAGCGAGTTGGTGGGTGAATGGGCGGCGACTCGCCGGGAAACGATACTCCTTAAGCTCCCTCGCGGCCGGCGTCGTGTCGAGCGCCTTGACTAGCTCTCTGCTGAGCAGCCCCCGGTCCGCGAGCTGAGCCATTGTCTCGTCGCTCCTCTGCCAGTCGAAGATCGCCTCGAAGACCGGCTCGGCTAAGAGGCTGCTTGGGGAACCCGGCGGGGCGCTCAGGTGCTTGCGCAGGAACTCGCGTAGGGGTTCCGACCTCGGCGTGATCCCGCTAAGGAGTGCGGTCGCGGACCGCTTTGTCAACTCGTCGACAAGTGATGTGAAATACCACTGCATGGATATCGTTTTGTGAGAGTCGCCTTAGGTGGTCATCAAATCACGGATCCGCATCTGCGCGAGGAGGCCGTAGGCGCACCAGAAGGTCCGGTCGTAGACCTCGCTGAACCAGTCAGGGAGGAGTTCGGCGAGTGTCCGAAGCTGGTACACTGCTCTGGGTTCGAGGCGCTTGTCGGTTACTGCGCAGAGCGCTGCGACGACGGGCGCGTTGAAGAGCTCGAAAGCTCTTTCCCCCAGCTGACGGTTTGCTTGGATAAAAAAATCACGTGACCAGGGGAACTGCCGGAGCTCCGTCGCAAGCTCGCTCACGGTTTCGAGTCCTATGTGCCAAGGAACCCGGCTCACCTGCTCCCGCCACGCCTCGGAGCGGGAGTTCCTCTCGCGCATGAGCCCCCTGAGTGAGTCCGGGCTGAAAAGCCAGGTCACCGCCGGGTCGGGCTGTCGACCGAGGCACCGGGCTGCAACCCTTTTCAGCACTGGGTAGACACTGGCGAGCTCCCCCTCGAACCTCGCGATAGCCGTATCCACTTGTTGAGCTAGCATAGTCGCGATCTGTTCGTCACCCAAAGCGTCGCGAAGCGGCGCCAAACTCTCCCCGACGGACGAGATAAAGGCAGTTAGCGCCTCTTCCCAGGTCGAGACAGGGATTGCGCGCCACCAGAACGGGAGCGTCTCCAGAGCCCGCCATAACCGGGCGAAAGCAACGTCGTTTGGCGCTCTCAAAGCGGCGAAGGCCGCCGCGCACGGGTCAGCCGCAAGCGCGGTGAGGAGGTCGAAGCTAACGGAAGGGACGTGGGCAGTCAGCTCAAGCTGGCCGTCGATGATGTTCCAACACGGGTCTCCCGCATCCGAGCGAATTCGCCCCACCAGCTCGGCGGCGGCATCACGACGTGCAGTCTCGCCTGTCCCGCGCCCCCTGAAGAGCTCGACCAGCGGGTGGTGAGCGTACCCGTCCAGATTGGTGGGTCGGATGAACCACCAAAGGGGCCTTGCCCGGCACCACTCACCCTGCCATACCAGTACTAACCATGGACCCGGCTTGAGGCAATTCGTGGGGAAATGCCAGCTTGTGTTAGAATGCCGGTCGAGTGGGATCCGATTCTCTTGAGGCGACAGAAGATAGATCGCCTCAGCGCGCAGCTCTGACACCTCCTCCGCAGTCAGCTTAATGAGTGCGTCCTCGGGGATTACGACCTTGGAGCGCTCTGCATCGAAGGCCACCTCGAAGTCATACCGGTAGACCCGGAGGGACGGTGGTTCAAATCCTCCGACGTCGTTGCTGCGGATCACAAGTCGGACGTGACCGGTTTCATCGGAGCTGAAGGCGAGGCGCGACTCGATGGTACGCCGAAGTTCCGTCAGGTCGGCCTCGTACAGTCCCGGCGCCCTCTCGATTAGCTCCTGACGGAGTAGCCGATTCCGGGACTCGACCGTCGCGGCGTCCTTCCCGCGGTAGCTCCCTTCGACATTGAAGGATACACTGGTGCCGGGCACGACCGCGACGGCCCTAACGCGTCCAAGGCGCTCCGCAGCTAGAGCCACGTTGTTCGGGATCTGCCGTCCACTCGCTGTCTCGAACCACGCGCGCTGGGCAGGAAACGGGAGCGAGAGCAGGGCCTCGCCTCGGCCGATCCATCGTACGAGGATATCGACGTCGGTCGGCACTTGGCCGGGCGCCTCGAGCGTGAGTCGCACGCCCCCATGAGCCGCCGTTTCGAGCTGGACCCCCAGCCCAGGGGGGTCGAGGACAGCGACGTCGGTAGCACCGATCCCGTGGAACACAATGGTACCGCTCCTACCATCGCGGTTCGGCTCGAAGCGGATTTCCGTCCTGGCAGGGAAAATCGTGACTCGCTGTGAAAAGATGGTATTCCCGTCGCGGACGCAGCGGATCCGGCCAGTCCCGACGCACCCTTCTGACAGGGGTTCCCAGCCCGCTCCCTTGAGGTCCGACCGCCATTCAAGTTGGCTCGACGGGATCACTTCCATGAAGCCGTCGGCACGGTAGAGGTAGACCCGGGGCGTTCCCAAGAATAGGGTCGACCCATCACGACTCAGGGAGAGCTCGCGCCCTCGTACCCGATACTCGATTTCTTCGCAGCCGCGCCCGACCGAGGTCCTGACGACAGTGAGGTTCCCATCGGCGTCGCGGAATTGGGCGACACCGCGGACTCGAACCAGCCGGCGGTCAGTTCCTGCGAGGAATCCCGCCTCCTTGATCTCTGAATCGCCTTCTCCGGTTACCACGGTCTCCGGCTTGCTGGCAACAACGGCGGCGTTGGCCCGAACGGAGGTGGACCCTTCCCCAACGAAGCGCAGCTCTTCAGCCGGATCGCCTGTGTCCTCGAATACCCACGGGAGCTCGAATAATCCGACGGCGCCCGGGAAGGAGTCCGTGGTGTAGGTGGTGCCGGTGTTAGTCCGGACAAAGAGCTTACGGGCGTCGGCGGCCATCGGCCCCTGGACTATTCCGTCGTCCCCGAGGACATTTTCGAGGACGTAGTGCTCGCTTTCTCCCTCGGCGCCACGGGTCGCGAAGGCGGCGACCCGCAAGGAGTCAGCGGTCTCGATACCAATCTCAAAACGGCGTGGCGGGTTCGTGATCTCAGGCCAAAGCGCTTGAAGCTCGTCGCCGTGGAGCGTTCCGGGCAATTGGAGTCGGCCTATCAGTTGGTAGCCATCGGGGGTCCTGTTAAGGGACCGGGCCCACTTGATCCGGCCCGTCCGGCCGCGGGCGAGGTCCACCGCGTCCAGGATTAGGTTGTTGAGGAGAGTGCGAGCGACGTTGTCGTCGACGGCAAGTGGTAAGTCATCGCGCCAATGTGGCCGAATCTCGTCCAGTTTAGCGACCGGATTGGAGCTTTCCCCGACCTCGCGCTGGAGTCGCCATATCGCGGCGGCGAGGTTACCGGTCAGCTCGTAGACTACGTCGTGGCGTAGCCTCTTCGGGAGCCGGAACGCGACTCGTTCGGCGAGGTCGCGCGGTGCCACGCCCAAGTGCCCGGAAATGCGGATTTCCTCGAGAAGATCCTTAAAATAGTGGCGGAGCGCTGCGGTCTCCCTGCGGACGAGCTTGAGGGGTAACCCCCCTTCACACGCAAGGGTCACGAGGAAGGCCCGCCCGTGGGCAAATCGCAATAGCTCCCGCTGCCATTGCCGGATTCCCTCGGCCACGATCCGCTGCAACCGGAAGTAGTGCGGTCCACCCGGCGCGTGGTCCAGACAATCAATGGCGGCGAGCAGATCTTCCCATCTCCACGGCCCGCCCTCGTGATTCCGACGCCACCATTCTGCGCCCCAGAGACAGAAGGCCTGGGATACTGACGGCGGTGGGTCACCCGAGTGGGGAGCGTGGCCAAGGGATTCGGTCAGTTCCTCACCCATCCGGACGAATTCTGCGTCAGTACACCGATAGGCATAGAGTGGGCGGCCATCGGGGGAGTCAAGTGGGCGGCCATCGGGGGAACAGCGCTCGCGAAGGAATTCTCGCATGGTGTCTGCCAGACTCACGTGTCCTCCGTCAGACGTTGCCGAATGACAGATGAGCGGATCGGGTGGGGATGAGCTCGGCCTGTCGCCACCTCCAATCCAGCCAAATTCCAGGTCAGTCGAAGTTAGTGGCGGGG
>ERZ795042.2034-NODE-2034-length-11817-cov-21.251403_pt1 | contig 11817 bp, 10 predicted proteins | sample MGYA00375126_ERZ795042 | MGnify/ENA primary metagenome ERZ795042 (study PRJEB30171, sample SAMN05518105) | compost metagenome | isolation source: Feedstock adapted compost from Newby Island compost facility, Milpitas, CA | place: USA:Newby Island compost...
GTCGGCTCGGTGCCCGCTTCATCGCCTGCAGTGTACCAGCTCGGATGCGAGCGTTCCGTCGGCTCTACCACCATCCGCGCCCGACGCCCGTGAACGCGATCCATGGGACGAGGAGGAAGAGCACGACTGCCGTCAGCCCGAGGAGCGGCTCCCGCGTCGCGCGGAAGAAGCTCTGCGACGGTGCGACGTACGGGTTCCCCGCCTCCTCTGCGATGGCTCGCGCCCGCGTCCGCAGGCGGAGGCTGTTCCCCACTACGCTCACCGAGCTGAGCGCCATGGCGCCGCCGGCGATGACGGGGCTGAGCATGCCGGCGGCAGCGACCGGGATCGCGAGGACGTTGTACAGGAACGCCCAGCCGAGGTTCTGCCAGATGGTGCGGAGGGTGGCACGCGCGAGGGCGATCGCCTCGGCGACCTTCGCTACGTCGCCGTGCAGGAGCACGACGTGGCCTGCTTCGATGGCGATATCCGTCCCGGTGCTCATGGCGATCCCGATGTCCGCCTGGGCGAGCGCCGGCGCATCGTTCACGCCGTCACCGACCATCGCGACGCGGTGGCCCGCCTGCTGCAACTCCCGCACCAGCGCGAGCTTCTCCTCGGGGCGAAGCTCAGCCCGTACTTCGTCGATTCCAACCGTCGCGGCAACGGCGCGGGCAGCCGGCTCGCGGTCTCCGGTCGCCATCACGACGCGCAGGCCCATGCGATGGAGCGCGTCGATGGCACGCCGCGCGTTCGGCTTGATCGGGTCCTCGATGGCCAGGACGCCGAGCAGGACCCCGTCGCGGGCCACCGCCACCAGCGTGCCGCCTCGTTGCTCGAGCTGCTCGATGCGGGCGCGGAGTTCGGCGGGCGCCGTGGCGACGGCCGCCGCTGAGAGTCGGCCGACGAACACCTCCGCGCCTTCCAGCTCTGCCCTCACCCCCTCGCCAGGCACGGTCACGGCCTGTTCGACTGGCGAGACCGGCAGCCCCCGCTCCTCCGCGGCGTCCGCGATGGCGCGCGCCAAGGGGTGGGAGCTCGCACCTTCGACGGTTGCCGCGAGGAGGAGCCCATCGGCGTCGACCCCTGGCGCTGCGGCGATCTCCGTCACTTCGGGCCGTCCCTGGGTGATCGTCCCCGTCTTGTCGAGCACCACGGTGTCGAGGCGGCGGATCCGCTCGAGCACCTCGGCGTTCCGGATGAGGATGCCGCGCTCGGCCGCAAGCCCCGTCCCGACCATGATGGCGGTGGGAGTCGCCAGGCCGAGGGCGCAGGGGCAGGCGATGACGAGGACGGCGATCGCCGCCAGCATCCCTTCCTGCCAGTCCCCTGCGAGGAGCCCCCAGCCGACCGCCGCCGCGAACGCGATGAGGATGACCACCGGCACGAAGACGGCCGCGACCTGGTCCACGGCGCGCTCGATCGGGGCCCGGGTCCCCTGGGCCTGCTCCACGAGCCGCGCCATCTGCTGGAGGACGGTGTCCCTGCCGACGGCCGTCACGCGAACGTAGAGGACGCCGTTCTGGAGCACCGTGCCGCCAACCACCGGGTCGCCCGGACCACGCTCAGCCGGCAGCGGCTCGCCCGTCAGCATCGACTCGTCTACGAGCCCCGTCCCCCGCTCGACGGTCCCATCGACCGGCACCCGTTCCCCCGGGCGAACGACGACGAGGTCGCCGCGCCGGAGCTCCTCGACCGGCACCGGCACCTCCTGCCCATCGCGGAGGACGGTCGCATCCTTCGCGGAGAGGCGGAGGAGGCCGGCCACGGCGTCGCCGGCTGCGCCGCGGGCGCGCTCCTCCAGGTACTTCCCCATCGAGATGAAGAGGAGCACGGCGATGCTCACATCGAAGTACATCGGGCGGTCGTGCAAGCCAGCGGCGACCACCACCGTGCTGTAGACGAACGCCACGCTGGTGCCCAGCGCGATGAGCACGTCCATGTTCGGGTTGAACTGGCGAAGGCTGGCGATCGCGCCACGGTAGAAACGCCAGCCCAATCCCAGCTGGACCGGCGTCGCGAGGGCGAGAACGAGGTAGCCGTGGAGCGTGTGGTTGCCGAAGAGCGCCCACCCGGCGAGGTCGCTCGCCATGGCGAGGAGCATTCCGGGAATCCCGACGGCCGCGAAGATGAGGAGCCGGCGGAGTTCGCGTCGGTAGTGCTGTTGGCGCTCCTCCTCACGGGCGAGCTGGTCCGTGGCGAGCGCCGCGTCGTAGCCGGCCTCCCGCACAGCGGCGATGAGCCGGTCCGGGTCGACCCGCCCGACGACCTGGGCCCGTTCGGCGGCGAAGTTGACGCTCGCCACCTCGACACCCTCGACCTTGCTCAAGGCGCGTTCGACCCGGCGGACGCAGGAGGCGCAGGTCATCCCCTTGATGTCGAGGGTGATCGGTTCCGTCGACGCACGTGCCATCGTCCGCCTCCGTCCCTCGTCGGTGAGGCCGCTTGGCCGGCAGGCGGCGGGACTACGACTTCGCAGCTGCCTCGTACCCTTCCTCGCGCACCGCCGCGATGAGGGCTTCGATGTCCACGTCGTCCGCTTCCACCTGCGCGGACTTCCCTTCCAGGCTCACCCGAGCATCGCGCACGCCCGGCACCGCCTTCAGAGCCTTCGTGACGGCGTTCACGCAGTGCTCGCAGGTCATGCCTTCGACGGATAGTTCGATGAGCTTCGCCATGGCGTCATCCTCCTTCCGGGGTGTCGTCTGTCGGCCCCTGCACCTTGTAGAGGCGCAGGAGCTCCCGCACGGCGCGGTCGGCCTCGCCGTTCTGCACCTGTTCGATCACGTGCGTCCGGAGGTGTCCCTCCAGCACGAGCGCATCGAGGGAGCGGAGCGCGCGCTGGATGGAGAGGGAGAGGTCGAGGATGTCGATGCAGTACCGGTCTTCCTCGATCTGCCGCTGGAGCGCCTCGACCTGCCCGCGGATGATCTTCACGCGATGGAGCGCTTGCCGTTGCACCTCGGGCGTCATGGCTCTACGATACCCCCCTACCCTAGATGAGGCAAGGGGAGACGATGACGACCCGCCGAGCCTTCGCCGCCGCGTACGATTGGCTCACGCGGGGGGAGAGCGCGCGCCAGCAACGAGTCCGAGCCGAGCTGCTGCACGGACTCCGGGGGCGCGTGCTCGAGCTCGGGTTCGGCGTGGGTGCGAACTGGCGGCACTTCCCCCGGGAGGGGCTCGAGTACGTGGGGCTCGAGCCGGACGCGGCGATGATTGCGCGGGCGCTCCGCCGACACCCCGCCTTGCGCACCGTTGCCGTCCGCGGCGTGGGGGAGGCGCTCCCGTTCCGGGACGGCAGCTTCGACGCCGTGGTCTCCACGCTCACGCTCTGTTCCGTAGCTGACCCTGACGCGGTCCTCTCGGAGGCGTCGCGCGTGCTGCGGCCGGGGGGCGAGCTCCGCTTCTGGGAGCACGTCCGGCCGAGCGGGAAGCTCGGCGCGGGCGCAGCGGCGTGGCTGACGCCGCTCTGGCGGCACGTGGCGGGCGGGTGCCATCTCGATCGGCCGACCGTCGAGACGCTGCGCCGGCACGGGTTCGCGGTGGAGATTCGTCGCCGGTTCACGGTGCTCGGCATCCCGATGGTGGTCGGGGTGGCCTGTCGGCCCTGACCGCGCCGCCTATACTGGCCTCGAGCTCCAGCGGAGGAGAACCAGTGCGGATCGGGGCACACGTCCGGAGCACGGGCGGCGTACGGGAGGTGATCCCCCGCGCGCTCGAGATGGGAGCCGAGGCCGTCCAGTTCTTCATCTCCGCACCCCAGCAGTGGCGTCCCCCGGTCATCTCCGAGGAGGACGTTGCGGCCTTCCGCGAACAGCGGGAGGCGGCCGGCATCCCGGCGTTCTTGCACGGCGTCTACCTCGTAAACCTCGCGAGCTCCGACAGCGCCCTCCTCGGGCGTTCGGTGGGCTCTCTCAAGCTGTACATGAAGTGGGGCGCCCAGCTCGGGGTCGAGGGCGTGGTGTTCCACATCGGCTCGCACAAGGGCGCCGGCTTCGAGGCGGTGAAGGACCAGGTGTGCGAGCGGATGCGGGAGGTGCTCGAGTACGCCGGCGACGGCTGCAAGCTCGTCATCGAAAACAACGCCGGCCAGGGAGGGGGTGTCGGGGCCACGTTCGCCGAGATCGGCGAGATCATCCGCGGGCTCGACCACGATCCGCGGGTGGCGGTCTGCCTCGACACCTGTCACGCGTTCGCGATGGGGTACGACATCGCGACGCGCGAAGGGTGCGAGCGGGCGATGGAGGAGTTCGACCGCTACATCGGGCTCGACCGTCTCCTCGTCGTGCATGCGAACGACAGCAAGGTGCCGCTCGGCGGCGTCCGCGACCGGCACGAGAACATCGGGGACGGCTACATCGGCGCCGAAGGGTTCCGGAACATCCTCGCTCACCCCGCGTTCCGCCACGTCCCGTTCATCCTGGAGGTGCCCGGGATCGAGGGGGACGGGCCCGATGCGGAGAACGTCGCTCGCCTGAAGAAGATCCGCGACGAGGTCGGCGTCGGTGTCGAATGAGCCGCTGCTGCCGGTGAACCACGGCGGTCGGCTCACCGGTGCCCTGTTCACCGAGTGTGCGGAGTGGATTTGGGAGCAGCTCCAGGAAGAGGGCATCTTCATGGCCGGGGAGGTGATCGAGCTCATCCTCGCCCTGGAGCGGGAGCTCGGCATCCACCATCTCTCGCCGTCGCAGATCGCGCCGCGGGTTGCCTCCGAGTTCGCCGCGCGCGGATACCCGACCGCACCGGGCGCCGTCACCGAGCAGCTCGTCCTCGCGGTGCTGGAGTGGGAGGACGAATTCCTCGGGCTCGCGGGAATTCCGCGCGCCGAGAGCTGAGCGTTGACCGGTACGGGCGCCGACGAGACACTCGCCGCGAGATCGTGAGCGCAGGAGGTGCCGCGAGCGCGTCGTCGCCACAACGAGGGAACAGGTCGCCAAGCGCCTGACCCGCCGCTCTCCGGCGGGTGACGAGGAGGGGGCAGAATCGAGGTCTCGGCGGGTGGCCCCCCGGCGTCGCACCGTCGTTAGGCTCCTGACAAAGCAGCCCGGGTGACCGGCTGACAAAGCAGGAGCCGCGTGCGGAGGACGAGCTCGTCCTCTCCGTTCCCTCTCTTCCGTAGGTTCGCGGTCGCGTGTGCGGCGGCGCTCGAGGCACCTCTGTGCCCGAGAGGGGACGCCATGTGTGGGATCGTTGGGTACGTCGGCGGCCGTCCTGCGCTGCCGATCCTCGTCCAAGCGCTGAAGGACCTGGAGTACCGAGGGTACGACTCCGCGGGGGTTGCGCTGCTCGAGCCGACGAACTCGCGGGTGGCCATCGTGAAGCGACAGGGGAAGATCGCCCGCCTCGAAGAGGCGCTCGCCGCTGTCGATCTCTCCGCGGCGACCGCCGGTATCGGGCACACGCGCTGGGCCACGCACGGCGCTCCCGCCGACCACAACGCCCACCCGCACACGAGCTGCAACGGCGAGGTCGTGGTCATCCACAACGGCATCGTCGAGAACTACGCCGCGCTGCGCGCGGAACTGCAGGCACGCGGGCACCGCTTCACGAGCGAGACCGACACGGAGACGATCGCCCACCTCATCGAGGAGGAGCTCCGCGGCGGTGCGCCGTTGCTCGAATCGCTGCGGCGGGCGGTGGGCCGCCTCGAGGGGTCGCAGGCGATCGTCGCGATGAGCCCGAGGGAACCGGACGCGCTCGTGGGGGCGCGGATCGGGAATGCGGGCGGGCTCGTCGTCGGGCTCGGACCGGGCGAAGTGGTGCTCGCCTCCGACCTCCCCGCCGTCCTCCCTCACACGCGCCGCGTCCTCTTCCTCTCCGACGGCGAGCTCGTACGGGCGTCACGCGACCAGGTGAGCGTCATCGACCGCGCCGGCCGGGCGGTAGACGTCCGGGTGCACGTCGTCGACCTCGACCCGGCGAGCGCCATGAAGGGCCCGTACCCCCACTTCATGCTGAAGGAGATCCTCGAGCAGCCGGAGGCGCTGTCGGACACGATTCGGAGCATGGTCACGTTCGATCCCGCGGAGGTGCATCTCCACGACCTCGCGGCGGCCGAACCGCTGCTCCCGCGCGTGCGGCGGGTGGTACTCATCGGGATGGGTACGAGCCTCCACGCGGCAATGATCGGCCGGCAGTACTTCGAGCAGATCGCGCGCGTCCCCGCGGAGGCGGACAACGCGAGCGAGTTCCGACATCGGGAGCCGGTCATCGATGACCGCACGCTCGTCGTTTCCGTTAGCCAGTCGGGCGAGACGGTCGACGTCCTCGAGGCAATGGCGGTGGCCGCGAAGGCGCGCGCGGTGCAGGTGACGGTGTGCAACACGCCAGGGGCGCAGACGACGAGGGTCGCGCACGGCACGGTCTACACGCGGGCGGGGATCGAGCGGGGTGTGGCGAGCACGAAGTGCTTCACCACCGCGGTGGCGGCGTTGTACGGGCTCGCGCTGCGGCTCGGGCTGGCGAAAGGCACCGTCGGGCCGCAAGAGATCCCGGGACACGTCCACGACCTCGTCAGGGTGCCCGACCTCGTAGCGCGTGTCCTGCGGCAGCGGGAGGAGTACGAAGCGCTCGCGCGCCGGTACGTGGAGACGACGAACATGCTGTATCTCGGACGCGGACTGGCGTACCCGGTCGCGATGGAGGGCGCGCTGAAGATGAAGGAGGTGAGTTACATCCACGCCGAAGGGTACGCGGCCGGCGAGATGAAGCACGGACCGATCGCGCTCATCGGCCCCTCGTTTCCTACCGTTGCCATCGCCACGAAGCATGCGCTTCGGCAGAAGATGGTGGCGAACATCGAGCAGGTGCGGGCGCGCGGCGGGCCCGTGCTCGCTCTGCTCACCGAGGGGGACGACGAGCTCGGGAAGCTGGTCGACGCGGCGACGTTCGTGCCGGAGGCGCCTCGGCTGCTCGAGCCGATCGTGGCGGTCGTCCCCTTGCAGCTGCTCGCGTACTATGTCGCGCTCCAGCGCGGGTGCGAGATCGACCAGCCCCGCAACCTGGCGAAGACGGTGACCGTGGAGTGATGGACATGAGAGAAACGGCTGCCCGTCTCGGATTCGTTGGACCGATCGGCGGCCGAAGCGGTTGTGCGCGGCGGTATAATGGCCCCGCCATCAGTTTCGCGGATGAACTCCGGGCGGAGGTATAGGCGTTATGGTTAGCGTTACCCGCACCATCCTCTGGTTCACTGAGATCGGCAAGGAGGACCTCGCCGAGGCGGGAGGGAAGGGAGCGAACCTCGGCGAGCTCACTCGCGCAGGGATCCCGGTCCCGCCTGGCTTCGTCGTCACCGCCTCCAGCTACCGTGAGTTCATTCGCCGGAACGGCCTCGAGGCCGTGATCAAGCGCGAACTGGAAGGGCTCGACGTCCAGGACTCGCGTGCCCTGCAGGAGCGTTCCGCCCGGGTTCGGGAAGCCATCCTCGCGGCGCCGATGCCGCCGGAGATCGAGCGGGAGATCGTGAGCGCGTACCGGCAGCTCGGCGAAGGCCCGGTAGCCGTTCGCAGCTCCGCCACGGCGGAGGACCTTCCTGAGGCGAGCTTCGCCGGTCAGCAGAGCACGTTCCTGAACGTCGTCGGCGCGGAGAACGTCGTGCGCGCAGTGCAGGCGTGCTGGGCGTCCTTGTTCGAAGCCCGCGCCGTCTTCTACCGCGCACAGGGGGGGTTCGACCACCTGGAGGTCGCCCTCGCCGTCCCGGTCCAGCAGATGGTGCAGTCGGAGAAGTCTGGCGTCATGTTCACGGTCGAGCCCGTTTCGTCCGACCCGAACAAGGTAACCATCGAGGCCGTATGGGGGCTCGGAGAGGCGATCGTGTCCGGGGAGATCTCCCCGGATTTTTATCTCGTCGACAAGGCCACCCTCACCATCCTCGAGCGGAAGGTAGCGCCGCAGGACCGAATGCTCGTCCGGGCGGCGACCGGCAACGGGCGTCATGACCGCGGGAACGAGTGGGTCGCGGTACCGGAGAACCTACGGGAGGCGGCGAAGCTGTCGGACGAGGAGGTCATCGAACTCGCACGGATCGGCCTCCGCGTGGAGGAGCACTACGGCGCGCCGCAGGACATCGAGTGGGCGTACGAACGGGGCCAGTTCTACCTCGTCCAGTCGCGGCCGGTGACGACGCTTCGGGAGCACGCCGAGGAAGAGGAAGAAAGCGAAGAGGAGACCGCTCCCGTCCTCCTCACGGGCCAAGCGGCGAGCCCGGGCGTGGCTGCCGGGCGGGTGAAGATCGTCCACGACCCGTCTCAGATTGACATCGTCGAAGAAGGCGACGTGCTCGTGGCGGAGATGACGACGCCGGACTTCGTCCCCGCCATGAAGCGCGCCGCGGCGATCGTGACGGAGCGCGGCGGGCGGACCTGCCACGCAGCGATCGTCAGCCGCGAACTCGGCATCCCCTGTGTCGTCGGGGCGTCGGGCGCCTTGTCTAAGCTGGCGGTCGGCACGCTCGTCACCGTCGACGGCTCGAAGGGCATCGTGTACGAGGGCCGCGCCGAGGCGCGTCTCGCTTGGTACGAGCGGCAACGCCAGAAGTACGCGAAGGCGGCGTCCCTCAAGACCCACACGAAGCTGTTCGTGAACCTGGCGGAGCCGGAGCTCGCCGACGTCGTCGCGAAGCGGAACGTTGACGGCGTCGGGCTGCTCCGCGCCGAGTTCATGGTCGCCCAGATCGGAACCCACCCCCGCCAGTTCATCGAGGAGGGCCGACCCGAGGAGTACACGCGCCAGCTCGCGGAGGGCATCGCGACGTTCTGCCGCGCCTTCCACCCGCGACCCGTGGTGTACCGTCTCACCGACTTCAAGACGAACGAGTACGCGAACCTGCGCGGTGGCGAGAAGTACGAGGTCGCCGAAGAGAACCCGATGATCGGCTACCGTGGCGCGAGCCGGTACATCCGCGAACCGGAAGTCTTCCGACTCGAGGTGGAGGCGATCAAGCGCGTCCGCGAGCAGTGGGACAACTTGTACGTGATGGTCCCCTTCGTGCGTACGCCGAATGAGCTCCGGCGCGTGAAGGAGCTCATGGCGGAGTTCGGCCTCCCGCACGATGGGAACTTCAAGCTCTGGATGATGGTGGAGGTGCCGTCGAACGTCCTCATTCTGGACAAGTTCATCGACGTCGGCATCGACGGCATCTCCATCGGCTCGAACGACCTCACGCAGCTCGTGCTCGGGATCGACCGCGACAGCGAGCTGCTCGCCGATACGTTCGACGAGCGCGACCCCGCGGTCATGACCGCGATGAAGACGGCCATCACCGTCGCGCGCGGCCGCGGCCTGACCGTTTCCATCTGCGGCCAGGCGCCGAGCGTGTACCCCGAGCTCACCGAGCGCCTGGTGATGTGGGGAGCGACGAGCGTGAGCGTGAGCCCGGACATGATCGACCAGACGCGGCAGATCATCGCCGACGTCGAAGCACGGCTTGGGCTGCAGCCGAAGGAGTGACGACGAGGGAGGAGAAGTCGGAGCTCTCACCCGCCGCTTTGACGGCGGTCCGACGACGGCTCGAGGAGCGGGAGGCGCTCCTCAGCCCGTTCGCTGCTCGTGGTTCGACCAGCCGCGGACGGAAGCGGCCGGAGCCGCCGTCGCCCCTCCGCACCGAGTACCAGGTCGACCGAGATCGCATCCTCCACACGAAGGCGTTCCGGCGGCTGAAGCACAAGACGCAGGTGTTCATCGCTCCCCAGCAGGACCACTTCGTGACCCGGATGACCCACACGCTGGAGGTCGCCGAGGTCGCACGCACCATCGCTCGGGCTTTGAACCTGAACGAGGACCTCGCCGAGGCCGCCGCCCTCGGCCACGACATTGGCCACGGGCCGTTCGGGCACGCCGGGGAGGAGGCGCTCGCCGAGCTCTTGCCCGACGGCTTCCGGCACAACTACCAGTCCGTCCGCGTCCTCGACCAGCTGGAGAACGGCGGCCAAGGGCTCAACCTCACCTTCGAGGTCCTGGACGCCGTCGAGAAGTCGAGCAAGGCGCGCGAGGACATCCTCGCCGAGGGATGGGGCGTCCCGGTCACGCTCGAGGGGCAGATCGTCAAGATCGCCGATGCGGTCGCCTACCTGAACCACGACATCGACGATGCCCTCCGCGCCGGCATCATTACCGAGGAGGACCTTCCCCCTGCCGCCTGGGAGCTCGGGCGCAACCATCGGGAGCGGCTGGACACGCTCATCGCCGACATCGTCGCGGCGAGCTGGGACGCCACCGGTGCGCGAACGGACGTCCGACCCCAGATCCGGTTCAGCCCGCGAGTCCACGCGCTCGCGAACGACCTGCGGGAGTTCATGTTCCGCCGCGTGTACCTGTACGACGCCACGCGCCGGGAAGCCGAGCGCGGCAAGCGGATCGTGCAGTTCCTCTTCGCCTATTTCGTCGAACACCCGGAGGCGATTTCGCCGGGCTTCTCCCTCCCTGACGATCCGGTGGAGCGCCGCGCCGCCGACTACATCAGCGGGATGACCGATAGGTACGCGATACGGCTCGCGCGCGAGCTCGGCTGCCCCGAGGCACTCGAATGGAACGTGTGAGCCCGCTCTGGGGACTCCTGGCCGGGCTCCCCTCCCGCTCCTCCTGTTCGCCGCCTGCACGGAAACCTCCGAGCGCCCGACCGTCGAGACGCAGCCGCCGACGGCGAACGTCGGGGAAGCGCAGGCGACCGCTTCCCCGGCGCCGATCCCGCGAGACGTCGGCTTCTGGAGCGTTCCCCGAGAGGAGCTCTCGACCGTCGCAGAGCTGGGCGTGACGGCCGTGTTCCACGCTGCGAGGACCCCGGCCGCGCTCCGGGAGTACCTCGACGCTGCACGGGCCGCAGGGCTTCGCGTTCTGGTTAGCCTCGTCCCCCACGAACTCGCCGTCGATCCGCAGTGCCGCGAGGAGGGCGACTCCCACGACTGCCCGTTCGATCTGGCCGCGTTCACGGCTGCCCTCGAACCGTACGTGGGGGTGCTCGACGCGTACCGCGACGTCGTCATCGCGCACGTCCTCTTCGACGAACCGTTCGACCCCACGAACTGGGGCGGCACGGCGATGACTTGGGAGACGATCGCGGCGGCTGCGGAGGCGTCGCGCCACCGGTTCCCCGTGCCGGTCGCCGTGAACGTGGGCACGCTCCGACAGCCCGTACCTCCAGGAGTGCTGGACCTCGTGCTGGTCACGTTCTACTCGAACAAGGAGCGGCGCGAGGGTCCGCTCGATGCGTACCTGGCGGCGCAGGCCGCGCAGCTCCCGGCCGATGGCCGTCCCGGCCTCGTAGTGCTGCTCCAGGGCTTCGGCGACTCCCGCACCCCCTTCCCGACGCCGAACGAGCTCCGCGCGAAAGGCGAGACGGCGTGCCGCCATGAAGACGTGCGGGCGGTGTTCTGGTGGACCTGGTCCAAGCCGGGGCTCGTCGATTTCCGGTCCGTCCTCGACGAGGCTTCCGGCGAGGAGTATCGGTACGCCATCCGTGACGTTGCTGCCGCCTGTCTCGCTCCTGTGCCGGGGTAAAGGACCACCCGGCCGGAGGTTGCCGGTACCTAGGGGCCACTCGATAATCCCGCGAGGGGACCCCGCCCCGCGGGTATATGAACGGTCGATATCGGAGAGAGCCGCCCGACGAGCCGGTAATCGGGGAGGAGTACCCCTTCGTCATCGGCGAGGAGGGCGACGAGGAAGCGGTCATCGGCGAAGAGGCGCCGGAGGAAGCGTGGGCCGAGGAGGAGGTCTACGCCGACGAACCGTCCCCGTTCGAACTGGAGCCGGAGCCATCCGAGGCGCGGCAGCCGCTCCTGTACGTCTTCCTCGCACTCATCGTGGGCTTCGCCGCGCTGCTCATCTTCCTCCTCC
>ERZ795042.2037-NODE-2037-length-11799-cov-6.647224_pt1 | contig 11799 bp, 7 predicted proteins | sample MGYA00375126_ERZ795042 | MGnify/ENA primary metagenome ERZ795042 (study PRJEB30171, sample SAMN05518105) | compost metagenome | isolation source: Feedstock adapted compost from Newby Island compost facility, Milpitas, CA | place: USA:Newby Island compost facility...
CTTACGGTGGAATGGATTCTCCGCAGGAGGTTTCAACTCCGATGAGCCCGCGGATCGCCTACCGATATGTGGAACCATCTGCACTGGCGAGGGTCAAAAACCTGCAGCTCGTGGCACGGGGAGTGGTGGAGGGCTTCATCACTGGTCTCCACGCGAGCCCTTATAAAGGCTTCAGCGTGGAATTTGCCGAACACCGCGAATACGTGCCGGGTGACGACCCCCGACATCTGGATTACAGGATGTTTGCCAGAACGGAGCGGCTGTATGTCAAGCAGTACGAAGAAGAGACCAACATGCGCGTCCAGATCCTGCTGGATGCGAGTGGCTCGATGAACTACCGGCACGACGCGAAAATAACCAAACTCGAATATGGTTGTTATCTCACGGCCATTCTCTCCTACATGATGGTCCGACAGCAGGATTCCGTCGGACTGACTGTATTCGATGAAGATATTCGTCTTGACATGCCGGCGAGAAGTTCGCCGCAGCATTTCAATGAGATGATGTATCAGTTGGAAAATCTGAAACCCGGCAAAAAGACTGGTCTGGCCGACGTCCTTCATAAACTAGCCAATCGGTTTAAAAGACGTTGCCTGATTATATTAATCAGCGATCTTTATGACGACGAAGATAAGGTTATTCGCGCTCTTCATCATTTCCGTCACCGAAAACATGAGGTTATTCTCTTCCATGTCTTCGACAAGGCGGAAATCGATTTTCCGTTTGACGACCTGGTACTGTTGCAGGATCTTGAAACGGATGAGCGTCTGCAGGTGGATCCTCTCTACGTGCGTGAGGAATATCAAAAACTTCTGGCCGAGTTCATCGGTCGATATCGGCAGGCTTGTTTGGAAAGTGCAGTCGAGTATGTGATGACGGATACTTCGGTTCCATATGATTTTATGCTCTCTCGATATTTGACCAAGCGGAACCAGCTATGACGTTCGGTGTGGCGGCATTCTTACTGGCGGCCTTGGCGGCGATTATTCCGCCAATCCTCCATATGATCAATCGGCAGCGTGCCAAGCAACTGCCTTTCAGCACCCTGCGCTTTTTGAAAATCAGCGTGCAAAAGACGCGGCGACGCCGCCAGATCAGGGACATTTTCCTCATGTTGCTGCGGATGGCGGTCCTCGTTCTCATCGCAATTGGGCTGGCCCGGCCCACGCTGAGCAAAGTTCGATCACTGTTCGGCGGTTCTCAGGCGGCCGTGGCCATTGTGCTGGATAACTCTGCGAGCATGGGGTGGATCGATGAAGGACGGCCCCGTTTTGAGCTGGCCATCGCGGCGGCTAATCAGATTCTGGCGGAACTTCAGGCGGGGGATGAGGTCGCCCTGTGGGTGACCAGTGGTCGTTCGTATCCTGAACTGGGTAAATTCGACCGCCAGCATGATAAAGTCCGTCAGCTTTTGGCCCAGATCGCACAGCAAGGGCCAACCTTCGAGCGAGGCACACTCATGCCCCTGATATCCCAGGCCCGGGAGCAACTCGCGCAGTCGCAGGCGCCGCAACGCTACCTGTTTGTGATCACCGACAATCAAAGTGTCGCGTGGGAAGGATTAGAGGAAAACCGCGATCGCGCAACTGAGGATACCACAACCCGCGAGAGCGCTACGGAGGACCGGCGCTTGCGTGATATTCCGATTGTCCTCGTGGACTGCCAGAGAAATCCGCGTCCCAGCGTGGCGGTGCGAAAGGTGACGGTCCAATCCGTCCTCCCTGTGGCCGGCGTGCCCATGAAGGTCGTACTCGAGCTGTTCAATGCATCATCTGTCTCGCAGCAACGGGTTGCTGAAGTCTATGTGGATGGTAATAAAGTGGGAACGACACCCGAATTGACAATTCCGCCAGAGGGTGCCGTTCCAGCCGAGGTCGTTTTTACTTTGGATCGCGGAGGCATTCATCAGGGTGAGGTGCGACTTGTTGGAGAGGACGGGGCACGCTTCGATGACCGGCGCTTTTTTACAATCGAGATAGAGGCGGCCATTCCTGTCGCCGTCGTTATCAATGAACGCCGAGAAATCGCCTATCTCAATGATTCCTTCTATTTGGAAAAAGCGCTGGAACCCATCGAAGGTCAAAACTGGGCAATTAAAACGACTCTTCTCACGTCAAACGAACTCACGACGGAGCCACTTTCCAATTACCGGATCATTTACTTGGTCAATTTGCACTCTCTTGAAGCGTCGGTTGTAGAAAAGCTGGCGACATTCGTGCGAAATGGTGGTCGCCTCGTGTGGGTCGCCGGTGAGGAGGTCGATCCCGCGACGTACAACCGTTGGAATGAGATGGCCGGGGGCAGTTTGCTCCCCGTCCCGTTGGACGCCGTAAGAGCGGCTGACACTGAGGAAGGTCGCGATAGCTGGCATGTGAACTGGCTTGATGGTCAGCATCCCGCTCTCAGCGGATTTGCCGAGCCCCCGTCACTCTATCAGTCAATCCTTGTCTATAAATATGTCAAGCTCAAAGCCGACGAAACAAATGGCGCCAGAGTGTTACTGCGGCTGGATGGCGAGGGGGACCCGCTCTTGGTTGAAAAACAGGTGGGCGACGGTATCGTGTTGTTCCTTGGAACGAGCGTGCATGTGGGATGGACGAATTTTCCACTAAGGCCCATTTTCGCCCCACTCATGGCGAGGCTGGCGTTCTATCTGGCAGGTGGGGAACCAACTCAGTCTGCGGGACTTGCCGGTCAGCCGCTGGTCATACCGTTTCTGGGGCAGATCCCGCCGGGTGTGGTTGAAGTCACGCCGCCCAGTGGCTCTCTCATGCGATTTAATGTTGATCCGCAAAGTAAAGAGTTCCGATATAGCGATACTCATCAAATAGGCGTCTATCAATTCCGGCTTCTCGCTTCTGTTCGACCGGTACAGAAAGCCTTTGCCGTCAATGTGGATCCCGATGAAAGCGATCCCACAAAGATTGAAAATGCCACCCTTGAAGAGGCCTTTTCTGGAATTCCCGTGGTTTTTGCCGAAAATCCCGAGGATCTATCCCAAACATTTGATTTTCTGCGACACGGGAAGAGTCTGGCCGAATTTTTCCTGACTCTAGTATTGCTCGGCCTCGTGTTTGAGACCTTTATCTCCAACTGGTTCAGTCCCCGGGATGAAGAAAAACGTCCTCGGCCGCTGGAAGGTTACAGGCCGACAAGACGCCTCGCCCCCCAACTCGGCTGAATAGACCTGATATTCGAGGAAAACGTTTGGTCGCGAAAAACCGGAACCCGACGGGGGCGAAGGTTCAGCCCCGTGCCGGATACACAGGGAGAGAACGTCCCGACCAGCGCCGGTTGACACTCGCGGTTTGCCTTGAGTATCCAGCGAAGAACGCTCGGCCGAAGACAGGCTCACTGCGTGGCATTCCGGATTTCCGGCGGCAATGTGAGAATCGATTCCGCCAGTTTGCGCCGGGCTTCTTCATATTCCTCCGGGTTATCCGACCACTCGAACCAACTGGGAGTGAGCGACAGAACGAGACGTTGAGCCACATCGGCTTTGCCGCCCCGACGTAGAATCTCCAAATAGTCATAATCCTCGATGGAGTCCCGCAGCGCCTTTAGCCGCAAGGAGGGTACAATCCCCTCATAGCCACATGGTCTGGCGGGATAAACGAGCGTTCCTTCCCCGTTGAACGTTAACGGTCGATTGGAGGGGCCCGGCCGATACGTGTTGGCGTCCGTCCAGGGATCCTCGACCTGATCCCAGTAACTCATTCCACCCCAGTACAGCAATCCTGTGATTCCGAACCGCCATGAAATCCAGGATGGCACCCGATAGTGGAGGAGCGGGTAGTCGATGTGCCACCAGGGCGATTTTCTCTTTCCCTGGCAAAGGGCCGTGTACGCCCACATGATCTCACCGAGTGCTTGCCGCTGTTTGGCGGTGGGTTCGTCGTAGAGTGGAAAGAGGGAGCACCAGATATCCACGGCACCATAAAGATCGCCCCACGCCGGGTTCTGTGTCAGGGTCTGTTCCACGACAAGCACTTTCACCTTGGTTTGTGCTACTCGGATCGGTTTACCCCAGTGACGGACAAACTCGTACGCCTCCGGATCGTTGGGTTCGTCTTTGAGATAGATGTAGAAGATGACGTGAGGGCGTGCGATCTCTGTGATGGCTTTGTCCCACGCTGCCAGCCACGCCGTTAAGTCGTCGGGCGAGTCTGCCGGATCTTTCACTCTGCCCACCGGCGAAGGAATCTGGATCGCGTTGACGTGATAACGATCAATCCATTCTCTGAGGTGGGCAACGCTCTCGGCGGGCAACTGGTAGCCCCGATCATTCCGGCGGAGCACCAGCCATTCTGGAGGTGGGTAGGCATTCATTCGATGTTCACTGACAAGATCGGCACACTGTCGGTCCACTGCTTCCCAATCTTCCGGTGGTGACTCCTTTCCCAATCGAGCACGTTTCGAGTAGTAGGACCGCATCCGCTGCGACGGCGACCCGAACGCTGTGACAAGCGCCGGCGTACCGGGAAGGGTGAAGTCCCAGACCTCTAGTGTCAGAGGAATATGGAACGCATTGACGCCGCTTCCCCGCAGTGTGACCTTTCCCGAGTATTTTCCGGGCGGCGTTCCTGAGGGAATAAAGAGATCCACATAGAAGCCGTGCGTCTGCTCAGCAGGGAGATCGAAAGGAAAGGCCCTGTACTTGCCGCTAAGTGGAACGTCCTTCAGGGGATCCCGGCTCGGAATCAGTGGGTCGGGATACCAGCCTGGGCGAAAGGCCTCGTTGCGATATGTCCCCTCAGCAATAAGGATTTGATGCTCGCGATACACTCGAAAATGTGACGGGGCTATCGTAGCATTTTGTGTTCCTTTCAGGTCCGTCACAGCGAGTTCGACCTGCGGAACTGGCTGGGAACTCCGAACAAAGATCTGGAAGCCCACCCATTCATTTCTGGCCGCGGCTACCTTAATCTCGTGTGCGGCAGGCTGAGGGGGCAGGTCCTCGCGGCAGAGCCGCCGCGTCGCTGTTTCCACCCAAACGGACAATTCCGCCATGACGGGTCGGGAAGGTCCAACCCACCCCAAACCGCTTAATATCACCAAGCAGGTCCACAAGCGATTGACCATCGCATGACAAACACGACTTACGCTCATGGTACAGCTCCCTGACAAATAGCTATTCCAGGAAACAGGAATGCGGTTCTTTCCGGCTGCAGCGCGACTGCCTCGTGATGTCGTCCACCGAGGCGCTCCGTCCCTGCGAGATTGTGAGCTCCTTGAAAGACGCCTCATCGCGTGGCGTCCGTGGACGGCTCCCATTATCGCGGAAAGAAACCGCCGACGGTACTGGGAAGCAGGGGACCCTACTCTTCGCGGCCGGACTTTGCCTTTCTGTGAAGCTGAAAGAGAACAAGCGCGGTCTGCTCGGGTCCGTGCCGCGTGTCGCGACACATGAGTCTGCTTGAAAATTGACTTTTCGGTTTGACGATGTCAGCTAAAATTCCCAAAGGGAACCATTCAAATGCATTAATTCGTGTTGCTTTTTGCGTTGGGAAGTCGCTCAATGACCCAGAACATAGCTCCCCAGTTTACAAAGCGGTTTTCGGACTATTCCTGGAAAGACATCGAGCACAGTCCACTCATGCTCTACTATGAAGTCACCCAGGCCTGTGACCTGGTGTGCAAGCATTGCCGAGCCTCGGCCCAGCCATCCGCCCATCCGGAGGAACTATCTCCCGACGAGGCTCGGGCTCTCATCCAGGAAGCGTCTCTGTTTCCCAAAAAACCGAACATCGTTTTTACGGGCGGTGACCCCCTCAAGCGTCCCGACATCTTCGACCTGATCGGCTATGCCCGAGAGTGCGGCCTCAATGTCGCTCTGACACCGTCGGCAACTCCGCTGGCCACCGCCAGTGCTCTCAAACGGGCCAAGGATGCGGGGGCCACGGCGCTTGGGGTGAGTCTGGATGGTGCCGACGCGGCGACGCACGATGCCTTTCGCGGCTGGGAGGGTAGTTTTGACCGCACGATGGAGATTCTGGCCATTGGCCGGGAGCTGGGGTTCTATCTCCAGGTGAATACGACCATCACCAGGCGGAATGTCAACCAGGTAGAGGTGATGGCCGAACTGCTGAATGACCAGGGAATCCACATGTGGTCGGTGTTTTTCCTGGTTCCTGTCGGCCGTGGCGTGTTTGAACAGCGGATTACACCGGAGGAATACGAGCAGGTGTTCAAAATACTGTGGGAACAGGCTCAGACTCGGCCGTACGCGATCAAGACCACGGAGGCACCGCATTACCGCCGATTCGTTCTGGAAGAGCTGCGACACCTTCCGGAGGAAAAAGTTACTCCGAAGGCGGTGCAACTGGCCAAACGCCTCACGCTGGGCGTCGGTGATGGCAAAGGAATCATGTTTGTGGGGCATACGGGAGAAATCTACCCGGCCGGTTTCCTGCCCATCCAATGCGGCCGATTTCCGAAGGACTCGATCGTCAAGACGTATCAGGAGCACGAGGTCTTTCGCGCCCTTCGTAACCCGAATTTGTTGGGGGGGAAGTGTGGCGTTTGTCGTTATCGCTACGTCTGTGGCGGCAGCCGTGCTCGATCGTACGCGGTGACGGGAGACTATCTGGCTCCGGAACCGGATTGCGTGTTTTTCTCCGAAACGGACGTTCCTTTCCAGCCACACTGAACGGACTCTGATATACGACCACCAGCGGTTTTCGGCGATTCTGCTCGGCCCGGGAATGTGCCGCCCGGAGAGCGGAACGCTGGGGCGAGGTCTATCGTAGGTCTGCGATCGATGTTATCACGCGACCGAGGAGGCTTTTCCGGGAAAATACGCCGAAAAACTGCAAAAGCCGGGGAAGTTAGCCGATGCTTTTGGACAAGATGGTCAGACGTTTCCCCGGAAAGGCCGGTTTTTTGCGGATTTTTGCGGGTTCCCATCTTGAAATCCTGGAAAAATTCGGTCTAATCATGACAAACGTGGCTGGAGCCCGCAATTGCGGGGCGTAGGACGGACGGATTTGGTTTGCATCGTGTGTCACATGGTTTAGGAGGTACGTGGCGTATGGCAAAGGACACCGCAGCAAAGAAGCCCCTCACCAAAACACAACTCGTGAAGGCCCTGGCAGAGGCGACCGGCCTCAAAAAAGCGGATGTCGAGGCGGTATTGAGCGCCCTCACCGAGGAAGTGAAAAAGGCCCTGAGCCCTCGCGGACCTGGAGCGTTCGTACTTCCAGGCTTGCTGAAGATCAAGAAGGCGAAGACGAAGCCAACCCCTGCCCGCCAGATGCCCAAGCCCGGTAAGCCCGACGAGATCATCACGATTCCCGCGAAGCCGGCCCGGAACGTGGTTCGCATTCGGGCGTTGAAACAGCTCAAGGAAATGGTCTGATTCGAGCTCTGGCAGTTCGGTCAGCTTCGGAAGCCGATGCCGAGTATCGGTAGTGGAGTGTCGTCCTTCGACGGGCGGCAGAGGAAGGTTTTTCCCTGCCTGCGCGTCGGAAGTCTCGATACATCGCCGGCCGTAGCATTCGCCATAGGCGATGCGCGCTTTTTGGCGGCTCGCTAAAGGATGCGCGGGCGCTTGATTTTCCCAAGCCGACCGGACGAGCGCCGCCAAGGGGGATATCACCTCACCGTAGGCCGCGTCAACGTGGCAGGGTAACTCTTTCCCTGCTACGTTTTCCTTTTTTGCAGAGACTGCGACCGAACCAGGGGATCGCCGGTGACTCATTCGCAATTGGTGAAGCCCCACGACTGATTTGCTGTCGCCGGCAATTTTTATCCCTCTGTCGCTTCTACTGACCTGAGCATTTCTTGCAGAAGCTCGATCGGCAGCCCGACCACGTTGCTCTCGCTTCCCTCAAGGATCTTTAGCCATCCCAGCCGGTCCTGATAGCCGAACGCCCCTGCTTTGCCTTCCCACAGGCCGGTGCGTAGGTATTCTTCGATGGCCTCATCTGGGATGAAATCCATCACAAGGCGGGTACAAGCGACGCGGATATCGGGAGGACGGTCCGGGTAATCCCAGAGACACACGCCCGTGAAGACACGATGCTCGGTGCCCCGCAACAGACGCAGGATCTCCCGGGCATGGTTCACGTCATGGGGCTTGCCGACAAGCTGCCCGCGACATTCGACCACGGTATCGCAGCCGAGGATCAAACCGCTGCCCACTTTTTGAGCAACATTCCGGGCTTTTTGAAAGGCCATCCTCGCTGCAAATTGGGCCGGATTTTCCCCGCTGCAAATGCCGCACTCGGCAGAGTCGTCGGGCGGAATGACGCGGAAGGGAATGCCCAACTGCTCCAGAAGTTCCCTTCTCCGGGGAGATTGACTTGCCAGCACAAGTTCTCGGCAATGGTGGTCAGCCATGGAGTATCGTGAGCCCTTCTGTTCCTCAGCCAAGAATTGTCAGAATTCCAGCGCTCTCCGTCAGGCGGATGCGTTCCCAACGCGTCTAACCGATCATTATACTTGGTGAAGAACCCCCCGCCTTGTTATGGAAGTGCGGCCGCAGAATGACTTGCCGAAAACGAAATTGTGCTTCAGAATGAGCTTCGAGAGTGAGGGGGCATGGGAACCTCTGTCCTGTGGGAGGCTTGTCGATGTACCAACGTTTCCTGCTGTGGGCCGGTTGCTTCGCTACGTTCATCGCCAACTCGTTGCTCGCGGCGTCGCTCGGGCAAGAACGGCCGAAACGGCCGAACTTTATCGTTATCAACATCGACGACCTGGGTTACGCAGACATTGGACCGTTCGGCTCAGAGATCAATCGAACACCCAATCTTGATCGGATGGCCTCGGAAGGCCGAAAACTCACTTCGTTTTACGCAGCACCCGTGTGCTCTCCATCCCGCGCTGCTCTGATGACGGGAAGCTATGCAAAACGTGCGCTCCCAATTCCTCATGTGCTGTTCCCAGCCGATCCGGTGGGTTTGGCTCCCGAGGAAATAACTGTTGCAGAACTTCTGAAGAGCGCAGGCTATCGGACAGCCCTGATCGGGAAGTGGCATTTGGGGGATCAACCGGAATTCCTGCCACTCCAGCAAGGTTTCGATGAGTATTTCGGGCTTCCGTATTCCAATGACATGGGACCCGCCGAGGATGGCGTGAAAAGCAGTCTCGGCCAGCCGCTTCCCAAGCCGCGCCCGGGCCAGAAGGGTCAACCTCCCCTGCCGCTCATGCGCAACAACACGGTGATCAAGCGTGTGCTCCCCGGTGATCAACAGGCGCTGGTCGAGATGTACACCAAGGAAGCGGTGAGATTCATTCGCGACAATCAGAGCCGCCCATTTTTCCTCTATCTCGCTCACAATGCCGTGCACTTTCCGATCTACCCGGGCAAAAAATGGGCAGGACACTCATCGCATGGGATATACTCGGACTGGGTCGAGGAAGTGGACTGGAGTGTGGGGCAGGTGCTCGATACGCTTCGGGAGACCGGGCTGGATCGAAAAACCCTCGTCCTATTCGTGAGTGACAACGGCGGCACGCCACGGGCCGTCAATCGTCCCTTGCGTGGTTTCAAAGGAAGCACGTGGGAAGGCGGAATTCGAGTTCCCGCGATTGCCTGGTGGCCGGGCCAGATCCCGCCAGGAACGAGCACCGACGTGATCGTGGGTATGTTCGATGTTCTGCCCACATTCGCTTACCTGGCCGGTGTTCCCCTTCCCAAAGACCGCAAATTGGACGGTATGAACATCTGGCCTCATTTGACCGGCGAGGCGGCCGGTCGGCCAGCGCATGAGACTTTCTATTATTTCCGGGGACTCGTCCTGGAAGGTGTTCGTCACGGCGACTGGAAGCTGCGGGTGGCAGCGAACGAAAAGGGCAAGCCTGAACTGTACAATCTGCGAGAAGACATCGGCGAGTCGCGGAATGTGGCCGCAGAGCATCCCGAAATTGTCGCCGAACTGGAAAAGCTGATGGCAGAGATGGATCAGGACCTTGGCCGTGACGGGATAGGCCCCGGTTGCCGTCCGCTGGGTCGGGTGAGTAATCCTCGTCCTCTTATCGACTATGACGGGACAGTTCGACCGGGATTTGAGCCGAAGTGAATGGCATCACCCGCGCAAACCACGGCAGCGCTTCTGACAAACGACCGTCGAGTCGCTGCCTCAGAATTGAGCGGTTTTTCCGCAGGCAGAAAAGGTCGGTCTTTTCGGGGTCGGTTGTCAACTTGGGAAAAAACGTTTGGTAAGCACTGCGGCAATTTACTCGTACCAACTGGTTTCCGTGGGGAATGTGGCGTCTATTGAAATGCTCCCATCTAAAATAATGCATCATACATCGGAAAGCCGCGAATCACGTTGCGTTTCTACCCGACTTTTGCCAGTTGCAAAGGAAATAACCCTTGGCTGACACGGCGCTTATTGAAATAACTACGGTTGTTGCGCTTGGCGGATTGGGGCAATGGCTTGCATGGCGACTGCGTATTCCCGCCATCGTTTTGCTTCTTGGCCTGGGAACTCTTGCCGGTCCGGTCCTCGGGTTTCTGCATCCGGACGAAGTTTTCGGTGAGCTTATTCGGCCGTTCATTGCGCTCTCCGTTGGATTGATTTTGTTCGACGGAGGGCTCAATCTGCGATTCCGCGAGTTGCGGGGAATAGGGGGGGTCTTCGGGCGTTTGATGACAATCGGAGTGGCCGTCACATGGGGACTTCTTGCTCTTGCCGGCCGATATGTCCTGGGGTTAACCTGGCCGGTGGCGGCACTCCTCGCGTGCATTCTGACGGTTACCGGCCCTACCGTGATTGGCCCCATCCTGCGGCACCTCCGCCTGCGTGGCAGGATGGCGTCGCTCCTCAAGTGGGAGGGTATCCTCATCGACCCCCTGGGGGCCATTTTAGCGGTGCTTGTTTTTGCGGCTCTTGAACAGCAGAGCCTCAATGCCGGGGCGTGGGAAATCGGCAGCCGACTCGTTCAGACTCTGCTGGTAGGATGCGGTGTGGGGATCGCAATGGGGCTTGTGATGGTGGCGGCATTTGCCCGATTTTGGATCCCCGATTTTTTGACGAACCCGGTTTCCCTCATGCTCACGCTGGTGGCCTTTGTGCTTGCCAACACCCTGTGTCATGAGTCCGGCCTTCTGGCGGTGACCATCATGGGCATGGTGGTGGCCAACCAGCACAAGTTCGCCATCCGCCAGTTGTTGGAGTTCAAGGAATCGCTCACGGTTTTGCTCATTTCTATCTTGTTCGTCGTTTTGGCGGCGCGAATCCGATGGGAGTACCTTCAAGGACTGGGATGGCAGAGCATCGTCTTTTTGTTGCTGGTCATTCTCGTCGTTCGACCGGTAGCCGTGTTGGTGTCCACCTGGGGAAAAACACTGGGCTGGAATGAGCGACTCTTTCTGGCCGGAATGGCACCGCGCGGCGTCGTGGCCATGGCGGTTGCTTCGGTAGCGGCTTTGGCTCTTTCCGAGGGCCAGTATGAGGGGGCAGAAAAGCTCGTGCCCGTCACCTTGCTTGTCGTCTTCGGAACGTCTGGCGTGTACGGCCTGTTAGCCGCGCCTCTGGCCCGATTTCTCCATCTGATCCAGGAAAATCCCCAGGGCATCTTGTTTGTCGGCGCGAGTCACTGGGTCCGTGAACTTGCGATATTACTTCAACGGGAAGGTTGTCGGGTCGTGCTGGTGGACTCCAACAGGCAGAATATTACCGCTGCCCGTCTGGCCGGACTCCCTGCCATTCATGGTGATGCCCTTTCCGAAAGTACCCGTGAGAACATCGACTACATGGGTCTGGGACGGATGCTGGCGGTCACATCCAACAACGAGGTCAACTCGCTGGCCTGTATGATTTACGCGGAGGACTTCGGCAGGCAGGAAGT
>ERZ795042.2040-NODE-2040-length-11766-cov-3575.365383_pt1 | contig 11766 bp, 9 predicted proteins | sample MGYA00375126_ERZ795042 | MGnify/ENA primary metagenome ERZ795042 (study PRJEB30171, sample SAMN05518105) | compost metagenome | isolation source: Feedstock adapted compost from Newby Island compost facility, Milpitas, CA | place: USA:Newby Island compost...
GCTCAGCCTTGATGCCAGAACCAGCGCTTTACACATTTCTTTTTACCTTTGGCTTCCTAAACACCTAAAAATCATTTCTTATGGCTTATGATGTCATCGTTATCGGAAGTGGTCCCGGCGGATATGTTGCCGCTATCCGGGCTTCCCAATTGGGATTTAAAACGGCCATCGTTGAACGGGAATCGCTGGGAGGCATTTGCTTAAACTGGGGATGCATCCCCACCAAAGCCCTGTTGAAAAGTGCACAGGTGATGGAGTATGCCCAACATGCGGCAGATTATGGCGTGAAAATCGAAAAAGCCAGTCCCGATTTTCCGGGAATGATTCAGCGCAGCCGGGCTGTAGCCGATAAGATGAGTAAAGGCGTGCAATTCTTAATGCGAAAAAATAAAATCGATGTCATCCAGGGCACCGCTAAGCTCGTGGCTAAAGGCCAGATCAGCGTAACCGATGCCGGTGGTAAATCCACCACCACCTACGAAGGCCGACATATCATCATCGCTACAGGCGGGCGTAGTAAAGAATTACCCAGCATGAAAATCGATCACGAAAAAATCATCGGCTATCGCGAAGCCATGGTACTGCCCAAACAGCCGGCATCGATGATTATCGTGGGATCGGGAGCCATCGGGGTGGAGTTCGCTTATTTTTACCACAGCATCGGCACCAAGGTTACGATTGTAGAGTTTTTACCCCGCATCGTTCCCAACGAAGATGAAGAAATCTCGCGCGAGCTGGAAAAAATCTACAAGAAAAAAGGCATCGACATCATGACCAGCTCGGAAGTCACCGCTGTCGATACTTCAGGCAAAGGCGTGAAAGCTACGGTGAAAACGCCCAACGGCAACGTTACCCTCGAAGCCGACATCCTGCTGAGCGCCGTAGGTATCGTGGCCAATATCGAAAACATCGGGCTGGAAACGCTGGGCGTGAAAACAGAAAAAGGCAAAATCGCCGTCGATACCTATTACCAGACCAATGTGCCGGGCATCTATGCTATCGGCGATTGTATTCCCGGACCCGCACTGGCTCATGTGGCATCGAAAGAAGGCATCGTGTGTGTGGAACATATCGCCTTCCAGGAAAAGAAATATGCCCGCAAACCTGAACCCATCGATTACCACAATATCCCCGGCTGTACCTATTGCTCGCCCGAAATCGCTTCTGTGGGATATACCGAAAAAGCAGCCCGGGAAGCAGGTTATGAAGTGAAAGTGGGTAAATTCCCCTTATCGGCTTCCGGTAAAGCCACTGCCGCAGGAGCCAACGAAGGATTTATTAAAGTGGTATTTGACGCGAAATACGGCGAATGGCTGGGCACCCACATGATTGGCTATAATGTCACCGAAATCATTGCGGAAACAGTCGTTGCCCGTAAGTTAGAAACCACCTATCAGGAAGTACTCGACTCCATTCATCCGCATCCCACCATCAGCGAATCGGTGAAAGATGCCATTGAAGTGGCTTATGGCGAAGCCATCCACCTGTAAAAAGGTGTCGGTGCAGACCGTAGATGAACTTTAAGGGCTCCAGTGAATCATCTGTCTGGGGCCCTTTTGATTTAATCAAAAACATTGCATACTTAAAAGGGTGAGAGATGCACTCACATTAATTTTTTAGCTTCTTTACGAAGCACGTCCAAGGCCACCTGCAGGGGAGAAGGTTGTTGTTTCAGATGCTCGGCGAGAAGTTGTTTGCACAAAGTGGCGCTGCGGGCCTCCGCAGGTAACTGGCTGATTAATACGTTCAGCTGGCTGATCATGTATTCTTTAGCGTGCACCACCGCATCCCAGGCTACCTGCGAAACATATATTTGCTGACTCACGTTGTGGGCATATTCTTCGCGAATATCCTGTATCATCAATGTATATAATTCCCCCGCCGGAAGATCAATCTTGCCCAACCGATAGACCAGTTGTTCAGGCGAAATACGCTCAATGAAAACCACCAGCCGTTCATACGCTTGTAATTGCAACGGCAAGGTATATTGCCGGGGCGCAAATGTATCGGCAGCAACTGTAGTTCGGGATGATTTTTTTCGCCTGGACACCAGATCGCGAACCAGCGAATAGAGGATAACCACACCGCCAATAGCTATCAGTATTTCTAACCAGAGCAGCGAAGAGCCCATCATAATCCTTTCATAATGACGGATAAAGATAGGGAAATGGTTCACATTTGCACCATTCCTGTGAATGGCCTACCACCTGTGGAGATGCGCTCATTTATTTTGCTTAAATCATTCATCCTGCATATTTTTCAACCTTCACCATGCGAATATTTCGCTGGAGGCCCTGCCAGCCTGCACGCTTCAGGGCCGATCGGCCGAAGACCTCTACAAACTTTTCTTCCGTAAGCCTTTCCCAGTCGGCAGTACGAAAATTCAATATCTCCGGCAGGGGAGTGAAAGCCGGCTCTGTTGCGGGTTTGCTGAAGCGGTTCCAGGGACAAACATCCTGGCAGATATCACAGCCGAATATCCAGTTTTGCCATTTTCCTTCGGCCTCGGCAGGCATCATGTGTTCCCGGAGTTCGATGGTGTAGTATGAAATACATCGACTGGCGTCGATCACCTTATCGGGCAGGATGGCCTGCGTTGGACAGGCATCGATGCAGCGGGTACAACTACCGCAATAATCTCTGGCAAAGGGATCATCATATTCCAGCTGCAGATCAGTAATCAGCGTGGCAATAAACAGAAATGAACCCTGCCTGCGTGTGAGCAAATTCCCGTTTTTACCAATCCAGCCCAATCCCGAGCGTACAGCCCAGGCGCGCTCCAGCACCGGCCCACTGTCCACAAAGCCCCGACCTTCAATTTCACCAACCTGCTCGCGCAGGCTTTTTAAAAAAATTTTCAACTTCTTTTTAATAACCCGATGATAATCTTCACCATAAGCATATTTTGCAACCTGATAACCATCCGCTCGTTGCTTTTGAGCAGGATAGTAGTTCATGAGCAGGGTGATTACCGATTTCGCTCCGGGCACCAGTTTCCGGGGATCAATACGCAGATCAAAATACCGCTCCATATACGCCATTGTACCATGATAACCCTTGCTGAGCCAGGCTTGCAACCTTCGGGCATCCTCACTCAACTGGGTTGCACGGGCAATGCCACAATAATCAAAACCCAGCGCACGGGCCAGTTGCTTCACGACAGCCGTATGTTTTGCCTCAACCGGATTCATAGCTTTTCGACATACAAAAGTAGATATCCTGCTCCATGTGCTGATCAAAAGCCTGTGATGGTTGTGGCATGGAACCGATATGAACGGGAGTTTAGCTTCGTGTAAGTATGCTGCCACATCGCTATGGGCGAAAAGGAGCCGAACATCCTTTAAAGAACCGCGGAGATGAACAAATCGGAAAAATTAACAGTTAGGCCCCGCATGGAGCTGAAATTCAGGCAGGGAAAGCAATCGCGATATGACATCCTTTCGGAATTGAAACAGCTGGAGTTAAATTTGATGCATTCAGGTAAGTTTTTTAAAAAAGTCGGAATATGAATTTGAATGAATTCACCATTAAGTCACAGGAGACGATTCAAAAAGCTCAACAGCTGGCTTTTGAAGCACGGAACCCGGCCATCGAAACGGGACATTTGCTGAAAGCCTTGCTGGATGAGAATCCAGATACCATGGAATACTTACTGAAGAAAAATGAGGTCAATCTCAATTTTCTCCAAGCCCGACTGAACGATATCCTGAAACGCTATCCCAGACTGGAATCAGGCGAGGGTGGCCAGACGATCAGTCGGGATTTGAACAATGCCCTGATGCGGGCTTCCACGCTCATCAAAGAATTTAAGGATGAATTTGTGAGTGTCGAACACCTGTTGCTTGCCCTGCTGATGGGCAATGACGATGTTGCCAGCTTGCTGAAAGACGCAGGCATGACGGAAAAGGGTTTACGTGCAGCTATCGCCGATTTACGCAAGGGAAGCACCGTAACCAGTCAGACGGCCGAATCGCAGTTCAATGCCCTGCAAAAATATGCCCGCAACCTGAACGAGCTGGCCGCAGCAGGTAAACTGGATCCGGTCATCGGCCGCGACGAAGAAATCCGCCGTACCCTGCACATTCTTTCCCGGCGTACGAAAAACAATCCCATCCTGGTGGGCGAGCCTGGCGTAGGGAAAACGGCCATCGTGGAAGGCCTGGCCCATCGCATCATCAATGGCGACGTGCCGGAAAACCTGAAAACCAAAGTTATCTATGCGCTTGACATGGGCGCCCTTATGGCCGGTGCTAAATATCGTGGCGAATTTGAGGAACGCCTGAAAGCCGTGATCAAAGAAGTTACCGAAAGCAACGGCGAGGTGATTCTCTTTATCGATGAAATCCATACGCTGGTGGGCGCCGGAGCCATGGAAGGGGCCATGGATGCCGCCAACATCATGAAGCCGGCACTGGCTCGAGGTGAATTGCGGGCGATAGGTGCCACAACATTAAACGAGTACCAGAAATATTTCGAACGCGACAAAGCACTGGAACGTCGCTTCCAGAAAGTGATGATCGACGAGCCCAGCGTAGAAGATGCGATATCTATTCTACGTGGCTTGAAGGATCGCTACGAAACCCATCATCACGTCCGCATTAAAGATGAAGCTATCATCGCAGCCGTGGAACTGTCACATCGATATATAACCGATCGGTTTTTGCCGGATAAGGCCATAGATTTGATAGATGAAGCTGCCGCAAAGCTCAGGCTGGAAATGAATTCCATGCCGGAAGAATTAGATGAACTGGAAAGAAAAATCAGGCAGTTGGAAATTGAGCGTGAAGCCATAAAGCGGGAAAACGATCAACAAAAACTTGAAGAACTGAATCGCGAAATTGCCGAACTTTCAGAACAACGAAATGCCCTGAAGGCTAAATGGCAGCAGGAAAAAGAAATTGTTGACAAAATTCAATCGGCCAAAGCCACAATCGAGAATTTGAAAATTGAAGCCGAGCAGGCCGAACGTAACGGCGATTATGGCCGTGTGGCTGAAATTCGTTACGGAAGGATTCGTGAACAGGAAAACCTGGTGAAACAATACACGCAGGAACTGGAAAAACTTTCGGCCGATAAAAGATTACTGAAAGAAGAAGTTGACGCCGAAGATATTGCGGAAATCGTGTCAAAAGCAACCGGGATACCCGTAACCCGCATGATGCAAAGTGAAAAAGAAAAACTCTTGCACCTGGAAGATGAATTGCACAAGCGCGTAGTAGGCCAGGATGAGGCCATTGAAGCCGTAGCCAACGCCATTCGTAGAAGCCGTGCAGGGTTGCAGGATGAGCGCAGGCCCATCGGTTCCTTCATCTTTCTCGGTACCACGGGCGTGGGAAAGACGGAACTGGCCAAGGCGCTGGCCGAATGTCTGTTTGATGATGAGCGCATGATGACCCGCATCGACATGAGCGAGTATCAGGAAAAACACACCGTTAGCCGCCTTATTGGTGCACCTCCCGGATATGTAGGTTACGAAGAAGGGGGACAACTCACCGAGGCCGTGCGCCGCAAGCCCTATTCGGTGATTCTGCTGGATGAGATTGAAAAGGCACATCCCGATGTCTGGAATATTCTGCTCCAGGTGCTGGACGATGGCCGCTTAACCGATAATAAAGGTCGTGTCGTGAATTTCAAAAATACCATTATCATCATGACCAGCAACCTCGGAAGCCATATCATCCAGGAAAACTTTAATCAGCTCACGGATGATAATAAAGAAGAAATCATAGAGCGTACCCGGGCCGAAGTCATGGCATTACTTCGTCAGACGATAAGGCCTGAATTCCTGAATCGGATCGATGAAATCATCCTCTTCCAGCCGCTCATGAAAGAACAGATTCGAGAAATCGTAAATATCCAGCTCAATCACCTGCAGGAACAGATGCGCAAGAACGGCTATCAGGTAGATTTCACCGATTACCTGATCGACTACCTGTCTGTGGCTGGATATGATCCTCAGTTTGGAGCGCGGCCGCTCAAACGGGTCATTCAAAAAGAAATTGTCAACCCCCTGAGCAAAAAAATTATAGCCGGCGAAATTGAGAAAAACAAACCCGTGCTCATCGACGTGTTCGATGGCGTGGTGGTGTTCCGTACCAATCACCACGAGCACGCATCCGTGGAATCCACCAGCCATGCTGCTCGATAAAATGGAATACAAGAATAACCTGGCAACCGCTCTCATACAAAAAGCCCCGCATCAAGCGGGGTTTTTTGTTAATTCAATTTTCACAGATGGCGAAAAAATTTTTTTAAAAAAAATTTGAAAATATCATTTCATTACATATCTTTAAGCTGTCATTTGAGATAAAATTGTTATTTAACCAAACCATTGCCTATGAAAAACCAGCTCTCCTGGATAGTTATACCCATTTTGATCATCTTTTCCCCTCTCATAAGCTGGAATGATATTCATCTCCCGGGAACGGGCTGGATGCCTGTTCCCCTGGATGACGAACCCTATGACCATATCCGGAAAAACCCCCTTTATGGGTATGTTGCCTGTCAAAAACAACCTGTAAGGAAACGAGTGTGGGCTTTCTGATTGAGGGGAAGGCTCATGATTAAAGGGTTACTGAACACCCGGTATAAGTCTTTATACCGGGGCTATTTTAACCTGAAAATCCGGCGAATCCTCTCAAAACGACATCGGCACTAAACATATGGATTCGCATACCAGATATTGAGAAATTCCGAACGTGCGTTGACCTGTTTTAACCTGAAAAGAAGAGCGGGGCTACAGAAGCCCCCATTTTATTTTTCCTTAAACCCTATTCAGGAGAAGCAGCTGTAAATTGCCTGCCAGGATGCCGACAGATATATTTCTCAACCTCGGCTACAACGGTCGAGCCCACTGCCTGAATGGTGGCCTGTAGCTCATCCAGCGTCATACGATATCGCTCAAGCCAGTAGGCCGCCGTGAGTGGGTCATCAAGTTGAATACGCGCCCCATCCCGGGTATTGGAAAAAGATACAATATTCCTTTCCATAGCCGTAAGGTTTAATGGTTGTGAAAAAAAATGCCGGCGGTGAGCTGAGAAGGAGTACCTGACTGAATGAACTTAATCCCTTTTCAAAGCTAACTACTTCTGTACAGAAAAAATATTTTTTTAAAGTAAAAATTTTTTGAAATTCAGATTGCGTAATGATTACACAATCATGTTCGTATCAAAAGCATAGATAGAAAAATGAAAAACAAGGATGTGTGAATCATCATGCCATGTATATCCTGTTTATGAAAATGAGTTACATTAAATTTTAAAAAAAGTTTGTGCTTCTCTCATTCTCGTATGAATACCTGTTCAGGCTTCAGAGGTTCAGATTGAATAACCCTGTCGGGCAGACTCGCCGGTATGTATATCTGCTTGCAATTTGTACCCGATATAACAAGTTGTGAAGTTGATGTTGATGAAAAAGAAAAACCGGTTAAATCAATATCCGCTGCATGCTCCAGCCTTATCAATGGTGAAATTGCGTTTTTGATTTCTACATTTCTGAAAGCGATATTTTTTACGAAAGCAAGTTGCATTCCCGCATCGGCTTGCAGATGCATGTCGGTAAAAAATATGCGTTCCACGGGCATTTCTGGCAGGCCACGCATGACAATTGCTGAAGCTGCGCCACGCACCTGAATATCGCTGAGATGAAAGTCTGTAAAACGAGGTGTTTCGGCTGTTACAGGTCTGGCCAGGGTATCTATTGATGATGATTGTTCATAATAGGTATCAAATAAAACAGCTTCGTGGGCAATATCATGCATGTAGATACGGTCGATATAAATATTCCGTACCCAGCCGCCGCTGCCGCGCCTGCTCTTGATACGGATGCCGATATCGGTATTGATGAAATCACAATTGGTTACATAAATGTTTTTGATGCCACCATCTGTATTGCTCCCGATGACAAATCCACCATGGCCATGATACACAATACAATCGGCTATCAACACATTTTGTAATGCCGCAGAAGAATCGGCGTAACGACTGGGACTCGATTTCATGCAGATGCCATCATCGCCGGCATTTACTGTGCAGCGGTAAATAATGATATGCTTTCCTCCGCTGATATCGATGCCATCGCCATTCTGTGCCCACCACTCATTATTCACCTTCACATCTTTAATCATCACCTGTTCACAATAATTAGGGTAAAGTGCAAACTTAGGTGAGTTTTTCAGGGTTACGCCTTCAATCCATACATTTTTGCAACGCACCAGCAACACCATATAAGGACGCATATAGTCTCTTGCAGGCAGAAAATCGGCAGCCGTGAGCTGCTTACCGGATTGCTTTAATTGTTTCAGGTATTGTTCGCCATCGCGTGCTTCAACCGTAGGCCACCACATGTTTCCATTATCACTGAGCACTCCTCCTTTTTTCAACAAATCTTTCCATTGCGCAGCCGTTTGTTTTTCTTTTTTCACGGGTCGCCAGCTATCACCCGACCCATCAATGATTCCTTCTCCTGTAATTGCCACATCTTCTAAATCATAGCCCGAGATCGGTGAAGCTACCACAAAGCTGGAAGAACGAGGGGGTTGAATGATGGGATACTGGCTGTGATCCGGAGTAAACAATAATATCGCTCCCCTTTCAAGATGAAGCTCAATGTGGCTGCGAAGCGTTATCGGACCTGTAAGCCACAGCCCCGGCGGAACCACAATTACACCCCCGCCAGCTGCGGCACCACTATCAATAGCCTGCTGAATAAAATGCGTGTTTAAGGTCTGCCCATCAGGGCGCGCACCGAATTGAACAATATTGAAAACACGTTCGGGTATCACGGGTTTTTCCCAGAGCGAAAAAGAAAAAGGAGCAGCATGTACATAATCCGCAAGGCTGCGTTCATGCACAATTCCCTGTGCATACCCGGCAGCAGACAAACTGATTAAACAGAAGAATAAGCAAAGATGTTTCATACCATAACTACGTTTATGCAATGGATTTCAAAACTAAGCAAATCAACTAAATTTTATACCTGATTAACGATTCATTTTAGGCTTCAGCGTATGCATAGAGGTTTTCAAATGTATAAAATGCTTTACCTTAGTACGCATGAAATCAATGCTATACATGAAATCACGTTTATGCTTTTCGTTCATCCTGTGCTTGATGCTGGGCCTATACAAATGGGCATCGGCACAGGATACCCTACCCTTACCCCGGAATGTTGCTACTGCTTATGAAAAGGGAACGCGAAATAATAATGGTCAACCCGGCGTACATTACTGGCAAAACTTCGCCAGTTATCATATTGACGTGCATTTCACACCGGATACAAGGCTTATCTGGGGAAAAGAAAACATTTTGTATATCAATAACAGTCCGGATACCTTATCTTATTTCTGGTTCAAACTGTATCCGAATTTTTACCAGCGTGGAGCGATACGAAACACGGCAGTGCTTCCGCAGGACCTTACGGATGGCGTGCAAATAGGAAGCTATGCAATAGATGGCGTGCCACAGGATGCAGATCGACTCAACATCCGGGGAACGAATATGATTATGCCGGCTTCAAGGCCCTTGCTACCGCACGATTCGGTACAGATTGAAATAGCGTTCAGTTATGTGTTAAACAAAACATCGCATCAGCGGACAGGTGAAATTGAAGACGGTGCTTATTTTATCGCGTATTTCTTCCCCCGACTGGCTGTGTATGATGATATTGACGGATGGAATACCTTTCCTTACAATGGACTGCAGGAGTTTTACAATGATTTCTGCGATTTTGATGTACAGATTCATGTGCCGGATGGATACGTAGTCTGGGCAACGGGCAACCTCCTGAATGCTGATGAAGTGTTGCAACCGCAGATTGTGCAGCGCCTTCATTTAGCTGAGCAAGAAGATGAAATACGCTTTGTGATTGATAGCATTGACCTGCAACAGAAAAATGTAACCCAACATCATCCCGTTAATACATGGCATTATCAGGCAAATGATGTTACCGATTTCGTATTTGCCACCAGCAATCGTTATGTCTGGCAATCGACCAGCCTGATTGTGGATTCAACAACAGGTCGAAGAACCCGTGTCGACGCCGTATATGACCCCCGGCATAAAGATTATGAAGAAGTGATTGATTTTGCCCGTAAAACCGTAAAGGGCATCAGCTACTATTTTCCACACTGGCCGTATCCCTATCCGCATGAAACCGTAGTCGATGGACTGGACCAGATGGAATATCCCATGATGGTAAACGATAATCCGCTAAGTAATCGCGCATCAACAATTGAATTAACCGATCATGAAATTTTTCATACCCTGTTTCCTTTTTTCATGGGCACAAACGAAACCAAATATGCCTGGATGGATGAAGGATGGGCAACACTGGGTGAATGGATCTTAACACCCTATATTGACAGCACCATACAGGATACTTACGGCATACAGGCCTACGATCATTTTGCCGGAACAGAAGTGGACTTACCCATCATGACGCCGAGTACACAGGAAGAAGGAACAGATTATTATTTAAATTCCTATCCCAAGCCCGCGCTCGGATATTTGTATGTACGCGATATGCTGGGCCATGCCCTATTTGAAAAAGCCCTGCATCATTACATGCAAACCTGGCACGGCAAGCATCCTGTTCCGTATGATTTTTTTAATGCTATGAATGCGGGCGCAGGTAAAAACTTAAACTGGTTCTGGAAAAAATGGTTCTTTGATCCGGGATTTCCCGACCTGGCTATCGATCGGGTCATGCATCATGGCAATCAATATCGAGTGGTGATTCGTGCAGTAGGTAATAAACCCGTGCCGATTGACTTGAAAGCATATTTGCAAAATGGTGATAGTATACAGATACATAGAGACATATCGTGCTGGGAAAAGGGAAATCGGGAGGTGCTTATCCCCATCAAAAGTTCGGTTCGCATTACCCGCCTGGTATTAGGTGGTCTGTATGATGCAGATGTAAATAAATCCAATAATACCTACACCTTTTAACCTGCTTCGCGTATTTACCAGACACCACATGATCGCCAGGGAAGCCATACATGCTAAAAACGGCGTTATTGCTATCTTTGCGGAAATCAGCAACACGTATGCCGCGTTTGGAGACGATTCGTAATTTTTGCATCATTGCTCATATTGATCATGGCAAAAGCACGCTGGCCGATCGCCTGCTGGAATATACCCATACGCTCTCAGCGCGCGAAATGCAGGAGCAGGTGCTGGACGACATGGAACTGGAGCGGGAAAAAGGCATTACCATCAAGAGCCACGCAATTCAAATGCAATATGCCTATGGGGAACAAACCTATACCCTGAATCTGATTGATACCCCGGGGCATGTAGATTTTTCTTATGAAGTATCGCGCGCACTGGCCGCTTGCGAAGGGGCGCTATTGCTCGTAGATGCCACACAGGGTATTCAGGCGCAAACCATATCCAACCTGTATCTGGCGCTGGATCATGATCTGGAAATCATCCCGGTTATCAATAAAATTGATATGGAAGGTGCGATGATTGAAGAAGTTAAAGAACAGATCATCGATCTGATTGGCTGCCGGGAGCAGGATATTTTGCTGGCATCGGCCCGCACGGGTGCGGGAGTGGAAGAGATTTTGAAAGCTATCGTGGAAAAAATACCGCCCCCTGAGGGGGATCCGGATGCGCCTTTACAGGCGTTGATTTTCGACAGTATGTATAATTCCTTTCGCGGAGTGGTAGCTTATTACCGGGTGTTCAACGGCACCCTGCGAAAAGGCGATAAAGTAAAATTTGTGAACACGGGCCGGGAATATGATGCCGATGAGGTGGG
>ERZ795042.2041-NODE-2041-length-11761-cov-5.636682_pt1 | contig 11761 bp, 4 predicted proteins | sample MGYA00375126_ERZ795042 | MGnify/ENA primary metagenome ERZ795042 (study PRJEB30171, sample SAMN05518105) | compost metagenome | isolation source: Feedstock adapted compost from Newby Island compost facility, Milpitas, CA | place: USA:Newby Island compost facility...
GAGGGCCCGCCGATGCCGCCGGTACCGCTCGGCGAGATGGGCAAGCGGGTGGCCCGGGCCCATAACGAGCTCGGCTGGCACTGGTGGCCCGGCCCGAACGCGATCGCGACGCGGCCCTACGGCCGCCTGCGCCCCTGCGTGCAGCGCGCGACCTGCCTGCGCGGGTGCGCGGACGGCGCCAAGGCGACGCCGGACATCATGTACTGGCCCGACGCGATCAACAAGGGCGCCAAGCTCTACACGCACGCGCGCGTGAAGCGCCTGCTGATGAACGACCAGGGCCTCGTCGAGGGCGCGCTCTTCGTCGACAAGGAGGGGCACGAGGCCGTCCAGAAGGCGAAGGTCACGATCCTCTGCGCGAACGGCGTGGGCACGCCGCGGCTGCTCCTGCTCTCGGCGAATGACCAGTTCCCGGACGGGCTGGCCAACTCGTCGGGGCTCGTCGGCAAGCGGCTGATGATGCACCCGTTCGGGACGGTCGTGGGGCTGTTCGAGGACGACCTCGGCTCGACCCAGGGCATCTGGGGCCAGCACATCCACTGCCTCGAGTTCTACGAGACGGACGAGTCGCGCGGGTTCGTGCGCGGCGCGAAGTGGGGCCTGCAGCCGACCGGCGGCCCGCTCGCGATGACGCAGGCCTACCCGTGGGGCGAGGAGAACGCGATCTGGGGCGAGGGCTTCCAGGAGCAGGTGAAGCGCCGCCTCGGCCACTCGGCCATGTGGGGCTTCATCTTCGAGGATTTGCCCGAGGAGCACAACCGGGTCGAGCTCGATCCCGACCCCAACAACGTGGACTCCGACGGCCTGCCCGGCGCGAAGCTCTTCTACAAGATGTCCGAGAACTCCCTGCGCATGATCGACTTCCACCAGAAGCGCGCGCAGGAGTCGCTGGAGGCCGCCGGCGCCTACGAGACGGTGGTCGCGCCGCAGATCCGGGCGACGGGCTGGCATCTGCTCGGCACCTGCAAGATGGGCGACGACCCGGCGACGTCGGTGGTCGACCGGTACGGGCGCTGCCACGACATCCCGAACCTCTACATCTACGACGGCAGCGTCTGGCCGACGTCCTCGGGCATGAACCCGACCGCGACGATCGCGGCGTTCGCGCTGTGGGGGGCGGACCACCTCGTCAAGCAACGGCGCGAACAGCTGGTTGCCGCTTGATCAAGGGAGAAACTCGATGGAAGCTCAAGCTCAAGTGGAGAGTGAGGGTTCGGTGCTGACGCCGGAGCAGAGGCAGACGTACGGGGCGCTCGCGGACGTGCTGATCCCGGCGGGCTCGGGAATGCCCTCCGGGGGCGAGGTGGCGCTGGGCCGCGGCATGCTCGACGAGGTGCTGCGGATCCGCGACGACCTCGTCGCGCCGCTCGTGCGCGTGCTCGACGCGGCCGCGGGCGCGGACCCGCAGGCCGAGGTGAAGCGGCTGCAGGCCGAGGACCCCGACGGGTTCGCGACCCTGTCGACGCTCGTCGCCGGCGGCTACTTCCTCGACGAGGAGGTACGCGAGGCGCTCGGGTACAAGGGCCAGCAGGCGATCCCGCTGCCGCAGGACGGCACGCCGGACTACGAGGAGGACGGGCTGATCCAGGCGGTCATCGACCGCGGCCCGATCTACCGCCCGACGCCGGACGCGTAACCGAAACGCGAAAGCGCATTTGAGGCTCCCGGGGAGCCCGAACCGCGACCTCGCAACCCCCGGCTCTCGCGAGATCGCGTTTACGGCTCCCCGGGAGCCTTTTCTGCGCGCTCGCGAGGGCGCGTCACACCGGATCGCGGTCAGGGCTCCCGGGGAGCCGTAACTGCGTCTTCGCGAAGGGGGTCTCTTGCGCTCGCTCAGCGGGTCGTGTTAGGTTCCGCGCAAGCCACGCCGTAACAGGGGTGTCCGCCTTGTGGAGGTTGTGAAGGCGAGGCGTGGCCGGGAGAAAACGGAGGAGGAGAGGCTCGTGTCCATTTTCCGTGGGCTACTTGCGTCGTTCCTGATCGCGCTTGCGACGCTCGTGTTCGCCGGTCCCGCCTGGGGCCAGGTCGGCCAGTTCGTGAAGACCACGCTGGTCGACGACAGCGAGAACCCGTTCGAGGTCGACGTCGCCGAGGACGGCCGCGTCTTCTACATCGAGCGGTGGGGCGACGTCCGCGTCTGGGATCCGGAGACCGAGGACGTCTCGACGATCGGCCACATCAACGTCTACACCGGCCAGGAGAACGGCCTCATGGGCCTCGCGCTCGCGCCGGACTTCGCCGAGAGCGGCCAGCTCTACCTCGCCTACTCGGTCCCGCCGCAGGAGACGCTCACGCAGCGCGTCTCCCGCTTCACGCTCACCCCACAGGGCGAGCTGGACCTCTCCTCCGAGGAGGTCATCTACGAGTGGACGCACCAGCGCGATGAGTGCTGCCACTCGGCGGGCGCGCTCGAGTTCGGGCCCGACGGCAGCCTCTACATCTCCACCGGCGACAACACCAACCCGTTCGCCTCCAACGGCTACACGCCGATCGACGAGCGCCCCGGGCGCGAGGCCTGGGACGCGCAGCGCACCTCCGCCAACACGGCGAACCCGAACGGCAAGATCCTGCGGATCAAGCCGCTCGACGAGATCGAGCCTGACGCCGAGCCGGGGATCGGTGAGACCTACGAGATCCCCGACGGCAACCTCTTCGCCGACGACGACCCCAAGACCCTGCCCGAGATCTTCGCGATGGGGTTCCGCAACCCCTTCCGCTTCAAGGTCGACCCCGAGACCGGCTGGGTCGTCATGGGCGACTACGGCCCCGACGCCTCGACGGGCAACCCCATGCGCGGCCCGCAGGGCAGCGTCGAGTTCAACCTGATCACCGAGCCGGGCAACTTCGGCTGGCCGTACTGCATCAGGGACAACGTCCCCTACGTCGACTTCCAGTTCCCGGACGGCCCGTCGGGGCTGCCGTTCAACTGCGCGAGCCCGGTCAACGACTCGCCCAACAACACGGGCCTGGAGAACCTGCCGCCGGCGGTGCCGGCCACGATGTGGCTGGGCTACACGGAGACCGACGCGCGCTTCCCCGGGCTCGGGACGGGCGGCGCGCCGATGGGCGGCTCCATCTACCACTACGACCCCGACAACCCCTCGCCGACGAAGTTCCCCGAGGAGTTCGACGGCAAGTGGTTCATCGGCGAGTGGAACAACAACTGGATCAAGACCGTCAGCCTCGACGAGGACGGTGAGGCCGTCGAGGTCGAGAGCTTCCCGTACCTGGGCTACCGCCGCCCGATGGACATGACCTTCGGGCCCGACGGCTCGCTGTACCTGATCGAGTGGGGCTCCACCTTCGACGGCGGCCAGGCCGGCAACGCCGACTCGGGCGTCTACCGGATCGACTACGTGATCCCGACCGGCCCGCAGGTGACCGTCACGGCCGAGCCCGACCGCGGCCCGGCGCCGCTCGAGGTCTCCTTCGACGGCGAGGCCACCAACCCCGACGGCACGCCGAACCCGGACTTCACCTACGAGTGGGACTTCGGCGACGGCTCGCCCACCTCCGACGAGGAGGACCCGACCCACGTCTACACGGAGCCGGGCACCTACGAGGCGACGCTGACCGTCACCGACCCTGACACGGGCGAGGAGGGCTCCGACTCGGTCACGATCCGCGTGAACCAGGTCGCGACCTGCCCGATCGGCCCGCGCTCCGACGAGTTCGAGGGCGACAAGCTCGACCCGAGCCGCTGGACGATCATCCGGCCGAACGAGGTCGGCGCTCCGTGGGTCGCCGACGGCGAGCTCCACGTCCCGATCGACACCGGCGGGATCTACGGGCCCAACGCGGACGCGGCGAACATCGTCGTCACGCCGGTGCCCACCGACAGCGGCGAGGTCACGGTCACGGCCAAGCTGCGCGTCGACCCGTTCACCGAGAACTACCACCAGGCGGGCCTGCGCCTGTACTCGGACGACGACAACTGGGCGTCGGTCCACATGGTCTACGTGGACGGCGGCCGCGACATCGAGTTCATCTACGAGTCGAACGGCAACCCGCGCAACGGCCCGGCCGACAAGCTTGGCGGCATCCCGGCCGAATCGCCGTACGAGTACTACGTGCGGCTGATCATCGACCCGGACAACGAGACCGTCCGCGCCGAGTACTCGTGGGACGGCGAGAATTGGGAGCCGGTCGGCCAGCCGGGGTCGCTCGAGTCCTTCGACAACCTCATGGTCGGCCCGTCCGCGGTCTCGGGCGGCGCGTCGAGCATGCCCGTCGCCCACTACGACTGGATCCGCTTCGACCCGGACGTCACCGGCGGCGGGCCGAGCGACGAGTTCGACGGGACGACCCTCGACAAGTCGCGCTGGAACGCGATCGTCCGCGAGAACCCGGACACGCTGCGGCTCGCCGACGGGAAGCTGATCATCACCACCGAGCCCGGTGACCTCTACACGGGCGACACCGACCCGCCGCCCAACAACATCATCCTGCAGTCGGCCGACCACGCCGGCGAGGACTGGACGATCGAGACGAAGCTCTCGGCGCCGTTCACCGACGGCTACTCGCAGGCGGGCCTGATGGCGTACGTCGACGGCGACAACTACGTCAAGTTCGACGCGATCGCCGACGTCGGCCAGGGCCGCATCAACCGCATCGAGTTGCGCTCGGAGGTGAACGCGGCCATCCAGGACCCGCAGCCGAACGCCAACGTCCCGGCGGGTGTCACCGACGTCTGGCTGCGCCTCACCAAGGAGGGCGACAGCTACTCGGGCGAGTACTCGCTCGACGGTGAGAACTGGACGGCGATGAGCGCTCCCGTCGCCAACCCGATGGAGTCGCCGAAGTTCGGCCTGTTCGCCTTCGGCGTCCAGCAGGCGGGCGACGAGGTCGAGTTCGACTACTTCCGCGTCGACGGGCAGCCCGGCGGGAGCTGCGGCTGCGTGATCCCGGCCGACGAGTTCGACGGCAACGAGCTCGACCGCGAGCGCTGGAACAACATCGTCCGCGAGGACCCGGACCGCTACCACCTCGACAACGGCGTGCTTTGGATCGAGACGGCGCCCGGCGACATCTACGGCGCCAGCAACTCGCCGGAGGTCGCCAACTTCATCCTCCAGTCCCCCGAGAACGCCGGCGAGGACTGGACGATCGAGACCAAGGTCATCGGCCACAACCTCGCGGGGGGCTACGCCCAGGGCGGGCTGCTGGCGTACGTCGATGACGACAACTACGTGAAGCTCGACCTGATCGCCGACGAGGGCAACTCGGCGGTCAACCGCGTCGAGCTGCGCTCGGAGGTCGGCGGCGTCGTCCAGAACCCGCAGCCGCAGTTCGGCAACCTGCCGCCGGACACGACGGACGCGTGGCTGCGGCTCACGAAGGAGGGCAGCACCTACACGGGCGCCTACTCCTTCGACGGCGAGAACTGGACGACGTTCCCCGACACGGTCCAGAACACGATGGAGGACCCGGCGTTCGGGATCTTCACGCTCGGCGTCAACATGCCCGGGCCCGAGGTCGGCTTCGAGTACTTCGGGTTCGAGGGCGAGGCGGCGTGCCCGGCGCTGAACCAGCCGCCGGTGATCGAGGGCCTCACCGCCGATCCCACGAGCGGTTTCGCCCCGCTGGAGGTGGACTTCTCGGTTGACGCCAGCGACGCCGACGGCGACGAGCTCACCTACGAGTGGGACTTCGGCGACGGCGGTGCCTCCAACCAGCAGAACCCGACCCACACCTACGAGGAGCCGGGCACCTACGTGGCGGAGGTGACCGTCTCGGACGGCGTCGCCGAGCGCTCGCGCAGCATCACGATCGACGTCCTCCCGGACGACGATCCGTCCGCGCGCTTCCGGGCGCTCGTCTTCTCGAAGACGGCCGGCTTCCGCCACGACTCGATCCCGGCGGGCCACGCGGCGATCGACGATCTGGCGGACCAGCACGACTTCCAGGTCGACCACACCGAGGACGCGAGCCTGTTCAGGCCCGAGATCCTCGAGCGCTACGACACGGTCGTCTTCCTGTCGACGACCGGCGACGTCCTCAACGAGGAGCAGCAGGCCGCCTTCGAGGAGTACATCCAGGGCGGCGGCGGCTTCGTGGGCGTCCACGCCGCCTCCGACACGGAGTACGACTGGAACTGGTACGGCCACCTGGTGGGCGCCTACTTCCTGACGCACCCGCCGGGAACGCCGACCGCGACCGTCGTGATCGAGGACCACAACCACCCGTCGACCGCGGGCCAGCCGGACTCCTACACGAAGGTGGACGAGTGGTACAACTTCAAGTCGCCCGACTTCAAGGAGGTCGGTGAGGCCGACTACAGCCCGCGTGGCGACGTCCACGTCCTCGCGACCGTCGACGAGGAGAGCTACGACGAGCAGGACGGCACGCCGGGCGCCGACGATCACCCGATCATCTGGTGCCAGCGCTACGACGGCGGGCGCTCGTGGTACACGGCGATGGGCCACACGTCCCAGTCGTTCTCGGAGCCGGAGTTCCTCCAGCAGCTCCTGGGCGGCCTGGAGACCACGGCAGGCGTGACGCCGAACGAGGACTGCGGCGTCTCGTCCGACGCCGACGTCAAGGCGCCGCAGACGACCGCGGAGCTCGACCCGGCCCAGCCGGGCCCGGGCGGCACCTACGACGGGCCGGTCCAGGTGACGCTCACGGCGAGCGACGGCGAGGGCACGCCGCCCGAGCCGCAGACCCACGACGTGGACGCCGTGGGCCAGCTGTGGGATCCGGACGAGCTGGAGATCACGGCGGGCGATCAGGTCCGCTGGAACTTCCCCGAGGAGACCGCGGGCACCGTCCACGACGTCTGGCTGATCCCGCCGGGCGGTGACCAGAGCGACGAGTTCATGGTCGTCGACGTCCAGCCGCCTGGCGGCCAGTCGGGCACCTACACGTTCGACCAGCCGGGCGAGTGGATCATGTTCTGCAAGCTGCACACGCAGTTCACGCAGAGCGGCCCGCAGGGCATGTGGGGCACGGTCGACGTGAAGCCCGCCCCGGCTCCGCCCTCGGGCGTCGACTACATCGAGTATCGGGTCAACACCGACGGTGAAACCGGCGACTGGGTGCGCGTCGACAACGAGAGCAACGCGGAGCCGTTCGTGGTCTCGTTCACGGTCGAGGAGCCCGGCAACCACGTCGTGCAGTTCCGGGCGGCCGACAAGGCCGGCAACACGGAGCCGGTGCGCTCGGTGTCGTTCCGGATCCGCGGCGACGAGCCGTGCGTCGAGCGCTCCGACGAGTTCGACGGCGACGCGCTCGATACGAGCCGCTGGTCGTTCCAGCACCCGACCATGGCGGCGACGCCGACCGTGTCGGGCGGCAGCCTCCAGTACGAGATCGGCGGCGGCGAGCTCGACGAGGCGAACACCGGCCCGGTCGCGTTCCTGGGCCAGACGATCCCGGAGGGCGACTTCGAGCTGGTCGCCAAGTTCAGCGGCGACCTCACTGCCGACAACACGGGCGGCAACGGCTACGCGCAGGCCGGTCTGATGCTCTACCAGACCGACAACAACTTCGTGAAGGTCACGCACACGCGCGTCGGGGTCTTCCAGCCCGACCAGGAGGGTCAGACCTACTTCGAGGCCGGCGCGGAGACCAACGGCGCGATCGCGCGGAGCCCGCAGCACGGGATGTCGCCGAACAACCCGGGCACCTGGTGGCTGCGCATCGTGCGCTCGGGCGACCAGCTCACGGGGTACTACGCCACGAGCGACCCGGAGCAGGGCGGCACGTGGAGCCCGATCTCGCTGAGCATGAACATCGGCACGATCATGCCGCCGGACAACGGCCCGGTCTACGCGGGCGTGTACGGCGGCAACGGCTCGGCGGCGATCAGCGTCGACTACGTCCGCTTCGTGCCGGATGAGGACTGCCCGGAGCCCGAGCCCAACAACCCGCCGGAGATCGAGTCGCTGAGCGCCGACCCGGCCGAGGGTGAGGCCCCGCTCGAGGTCGCCTTCGACGTCGAGGCCACCGATCCCGACGGCGACGAGCTGACCTACGAGTGGGACTTCGGCGACGGCTCGCCGACCTCCGACGAGGAGGACCCGACCCACACCTACACCGAGCCCGGCACCTACGAGGCCGTGGTCACGGTGTCCGACGGCACCGACGAGGTGACCGACTCGGTGACCGTCCAGGTCACCGAGCCCGCCGAGCCGCCGGCGGGCGAGCCGCTGCTGCTGGTGCGGGTGAAGCCGAAGTCGCGGGCGGTCGGCAAGCGCGCGAAGCGGGCCGCGTTCAACGTGACCCTGCACAACGTCGGCGCCATCCCGGCCGGCGACGTGCGGGTCTGCGCGCGGGCGAAGAAGAAGCGCCTCGCGGTGAAGGGCGACGCCTGCCGCACCGTGAGCATCGGCGCGGACCAGTCCCACGCGGAGAAGTTCACCCTGCGGATCAAGCGCGCGGCACGCGGCAAGAAGAACAAGGTCCGGTTTGTCGTGACCGGCGCTGCGATCGAGCGCCAGGTGCAGGTGGTGACGTTGCGCGTCAAGCGCTGAGCGGAGTCAGAGGGCGGGAGGGGTCGTCCCTGGTGCGCCGCAGGCGGACGGCCCCTCCCGCGCTCGCCTGGCTCCTGGGCGCGGCCGCGGCCCTGGCGCTCTGGGCGGCGCACCCCGCGCGCGCCGCGGAGCCCGGCCTGGTCTGGGAGACCGCGTTCCTGGACGAGTTCGAGGGGCCTGCGGGCGCCCTGCCGTCCAGCGCCGTCTGGCGGTTCAGCGTCGGGCACGGCTATCCGGGAGGCCCTCCGAACTGGGGGACGGGGGAGGTCGCCTACCACACCGACGACCCCGCGAACGTGAGCCTGGACGGCGACGGGCGCCTGCTGATCACCCCGCTGCGCGACGCCGAGGGCGGCTGGACGTCCGCGCGCATCGAGACCAACCGCTCGGACTTCCGCCCGCCGCCGGGGGCGGTGATGCGCATCGAGGGCCGCATCGCGATGCCCGCCGTGACCGGGGGCGCGGCGCTCGGCTACTGGCCGGCGTTCTGGGCCCTCGGGTCGCCGTACCGGCAGACGTTCGGCTGGCCCGCGGTCGGCGAGATCGACGTCATGGAGAGCGTGAACGGCTTGGACCAGAACTGGGGCGTGCTGCACTGCGGGATCGCGAGCGGCGGGCCGTGCAACGAACCCGAGGGGATCGGCGCGGTGAGAGCCTGCACGCCTGACCCGTGCGTCGGCCACTTCCGTACCTACGCGTTCGAGTGGGACGCGCGGTCGGAGCCCGGCGAGCTGCGCTGGTATCTCGACGGGGAGCCGTTCCACTCGGTCAGCGAGGCCCACCTGCCCGCCGAAGCCTGGGCCGACATCGCGAGCCACGAGGGCTTCTTCCTGATCCTCAACGTCGCGATCGGCGGCGGCTTCCCGTCTGGGGTGGCGCAACGGCAGACCCCGACCGGGGAGACCGAGCCCGGGCACCCCATGGTCGTCGACTACGTCGCGGTGCGCTACGGGCGCCCCGCGCCGCCCGACGAGGAGGAGGGGCCCGGCGAGACGCCGCCGGGCGAGCCGCGGCTCGCGCTCGCCGCGAAGCCCCGCTCCAAGGTCGTCCCCAGGCGTACGCGCCGGGTCACCTTCCGGGCGCTCCTGCGCAACACGGGCGACGTCGGCGCGGGGGAGGTCAAGGTGTGCGCGCGGACGAAGCGCCGGCTGCTCGCTCTCAGGGGGAAGGCTTGTCGCGTCGCCCGCATCCCGGCGGGCGGCGAGCGAAGCCTGCGTTTCACCTTCGGGATCCGGCGCGCGGCGGCAGGCAAGCGCGTCAAGATCCGGCTCGTAGCGAACGGCGACGAGGTCAGGAAACGGACCACGACGGCGACGCTGCGTGTCAAGCGCTAGACGTGACCTGGACATAGGTGGGGTTCGGCTGTTGCGTCCGCGGTCGGCGACGCCCTGTGTGCTGCTCTGTGTCGTGGGTGTCACGGGCGCCCTCTCGCTGTGCGCGGCGCAGGTCGCCGCGCTGCGGCGGAGCCCGCACCGCTTTGGGAGGTCCCGTTCTTCGCGCCCGCCGGCGACGCCCGGGCAGCCGCGGACCGCGTCGGCTCGGCGCGGACGGAGGCGACCGCTGGCTCCCAGCTCAGGGGCGCGCCGGTCATCCTCTCGTTGAGCGCTACGCCGACGGACGGAGTCGCCCCGCTCGAGGTCTCGTTCTCGGTCGAGGACTACGACCCCGACGGTGACCCGCCCGGGGCCCCAGGCTCAGGCTCGGCGTGAAGCCCAAGTCCAAGGCCGTCCCCAAGCGCAGGCGCCAGGTCGCCTTCAGGGTCGTGCTGCGCAACGCGGGCAGCGCGGACGCCGACGGCGCGGGTCTGCGCGAAGCCCAAGCCCAGGCTGCTCGCGGTCAAGGGGAGGACATGCCGCAGCGCGAGCGTGCCGGCCGGCGCCCGCAGCGTCGAGCGGTTCGCCTTCAAGGTCAAGCGCGCGGCGGTCGGCAAGCGCTCCCAGGTGCGGTTCGTGGCGAGCGGCCCGGGCATCGGCAAACGCTCCGCGACGGCCGCGCTCAGGATTCGCCGCTAGGGCGTCTCGCGACCGGCGCGGGGGCGCCCGGCTTGCGCGGCCGGGCGCGCTCCGCTTGACTATCCGCGCATTTTTCGCGCCCCCGGGGGGCACCGAGGAGGGTCGGTGCCGGGGGGTGGGGTCCCAAAGAGTGCGGGCGACTTCTACGAGAGCGACGATCCGTCCGAGACCACCAACTTCATCCTCCAGGCCGCCTCGAACGCCGGTGAGGACTGGACGATCGAGACCAAGGTGCTGGGCGCCGACCTGCACGGCGGCTACGCGCAGGGCGGGCTGATCGCCTACGCGGACGACGACAACTACGTGAAGATCGACCTGATCTCGCCCGGCAGCCGGACCCGGCCGTACCGCATCGAGGTGCGTTCGGAGACGGGCGGCCTGGCGCGAGCCCCGCGGCCGCAGGTCGAGCCCCTGCCGGAGGGCACCGAGGACGCGTGGCTGCGGCTGACCAAGCGGGGCGACGTGTACGTGCCCGCGTACTCGCTGGACGGCGAGAACTGGACGACGTTCTCCCAGTGGGTCGGCAACCCGATCGAGGACCCCGACTTCGGGATCTTCGCCGTGGGCGTCGACGAGCCCGGGACCGAGGTCGGCTTCGAGTACTTCGCCTTCGACGGCGAGGTCAACTGCGGGCCCGACACGCTCGCGCCGCGGACGTCAGCGGCGCTCGACCCCGAGCTGCCGGGCCCCGGCAGGACCTACGACGGGCCCGTGCAGGTGACGCTCGAGGCGGCCGACGCGAGCCCGACCGAGACCCCGGCGGCCGGCGTCGCCCACACCGAGTACCGCGTCACCACCAACAACGAGATCGGAGACTGGGTCCGCGTGGAGAATGTGGACGACGCGGACCCGTTCGTGACCACGCTGAGCCTCGACAAGCCCGGCAACCACGTCGTTGAGTTCCGCTCCGCGGACGGGGAGGGCAACGTCGAGGCCATGCGCTCGGTGTCGTTCCGGATCGCCGGCGTCGCGCCGTGCCTCTCCGACGAGTTCGACGCGAGCGCGCTGCACCCGAAGTGGAGCTTCGTGCACCCGACCTCGGAGGAGCCGGAGCTCGCGGGCGGCAGCCTCGTCTACCGGCTCGGCTCCGGCGATCTCGAGGGGCCCGGTCGCGTTCTTCGGCCAGCCGATCCCGGACGGCGACTTCGAGGTCGTCGCGAAGTTCACGGCCGACCTGATGGCCGACGACTCCACCGAGGGCACGGACGGCCACGGCGACGCGCAGGCCGGCCTGATGCCCTACCAGGGCGACAACAACCACATGCGGATCGCGCA
>ERZ795042.2043-NODE-2043-length-11747-cov-6.786863_pt1 | contig 11747 bp, 12 predicted proteins | sample MGYA00375126_ERZ795042 | MGnify/ENA primary metagenome ERZ795042 (study PRJEB30171, sample SAMN05518105) | compost metagenome | isolation source: Feedstock adapted compost from Newby Island compost facility, Milpitas, CA | place: USA:Newby Island compost...
AGGTGCTGGCGGGGGATATGGACGAAATCATCCAGACGCTGATTCTGGCGGAACAAGCCGCGCTTCTCGAGAAGGAGAACCAGCGGACTTCCTGACCGGTCGGACGATCTTGCGCCAACTGCCGTAAGCTTGCGGTCCGCGGAACCCGAGCGTGCGTGAATCTGATGCAAAAATGCACCATATTTGGTCCGTTTCGCGAACATCGGCTCCATGGAGTGCAAAATTGCACCACATGGACCGCATTTCCAGGCAGAGGGTCAAATCTGGTGCAAAAATGCACTACAATTTGGCGGGCTGGGAAGGGCTGGAAACTGTCTGCTCAATGAACTGTAATTATGCAGCCCATTGAAGCGTTTTTGGGCAGCCGGCAAAGCGGGAATTGCCGGCAAGACCGTCGGCTGGCGCCATGAGGCCGAACGTGTCGGCTGATTTTGCGTTTTGGCGGGAGGAACGTGCCTTGTTCAAAGAAAATCACGGCAAAAAAACGCTTTGGGACGTCTGGCGCGAAGGCGCGCGGCGCCTGGAGCGGACGGGAGCGGAAGAAGCGGCCGCGGATGCGGAGCTTCTTCTTTTGCATTTGCTGGGCAAAAGCAAGGCCGAACTATTGCGGGATTTGCGGGAGCCGTGGCCCGGCGGCGAACTGGATGGCCGGTGGGAGGCACTTCTTGCCCGCCGCGCATCCGGGGAACCGGTGCAGTATGTGACCGGGGAGCAGCATTTTTATGGCCGGCGCTTTGAAGTGTCGCCGGCGGTGCTGATCCCTCGGCCGGAAACGGAGCTTCTGGCGGAAGCGGTGCTTCAGGCCGGCGATGCCCTTTGGCCGCCGGGGAGCGGCGCGGCGCCGCAAGTTGCGGACATCGGCACCGGCAGCGGCGCGCTGGCCGTGACGCTGGCAGCCGAAAGGCCGGCGTGGCGGATATATGCCAGCGAACTTTCGGCGGACGCGCTGGCGGTGGCGAAGCGCAATGCGGAGCTGCACGGCGCCGGCAACCGCATCCGTTTTGTGCAAGGCAGCTTCCTGGAGCCTTTTTTTGACGGGCCGCCCATTGACATCCTCGTTTCCAACCCGCCCTATATCGCCACGGCGGCTCTTGAGCGCCTGCAGCGAGAGGTGCGGGATTTCGAGCCGCGTCTGGCGCTGGACGGCGGCGAGGACGGGCTGGCGGCGTACCGCGCCATCGCGGCGCAGCTTGCCCGGCTGCCGGCGATGCCCCGCGTGGCGGCCTTTGAGGTGGGCGCGGGGCAGGCAGATCAGGTGGCCGGTCTGCTAAGGGGTACGGCCGAATGGTCCGAAATCCGCGTGATACCCGACTACGCCGGCATCCCGCGCCATGTGGTGGCCGTGCGCTGAAATCCGCCTTTCCCGGGTCTCATTATTCGACAATACCGAAAACTCTATTGACAGCAAATTAGGAGACAGGTAATATTTAGACGTAAAACTATGGAACTAGATTTTATGGAAATCTCCGATAATTAGTAATATAGACCCATTTCTCGTGCTGGAATGACATACTTTCGTGGGGATGCGATGACGAGCAGCCTGTAACTGGGCACTTGGGCTGTTCAGAGCGAGTAGTGCAACCGACCTTCCACATATGTGCATGTGCGGGCCGGTTTTTTGCTTTTTTTCAAGTAAAATTTTTTCTTTCATTCTTTTCTCTGGAATTGTTGGGGGTAATCAAAGAAATGGCGCCGAGAAAGCGGTTGGGCGAGCTTGTTGTGGAAGCCGGTCTCATCACCGAGGAGCAGCTGCAGCAGGCGCTTCAGGAGCAAAAGCAGCTGAACATGCGTCTTGGCGACGTTCTGATCAGCCGAGGCTACATCACCGACCAGCAGCGGATTGAAATTTTGGAATACCAGCTCGGTATCCCCCATGTGCAGCTTTTCCGCCAGAAGATCGATCCGAAGGTGATCAGCCTCATTCCCCAGAAGCTGGCGGAAAAACACAAGGTGCTGCCGATCCGGGTGGAAGGCAACAAATTGTACGTGGCCATGGATGACCCGCTGGATTACTTCGCCATCGATGAATTGCGCATGGTCACGGGCATGCGCATCGAGCCGGTCATTGCCCTCAAGGATGAGCTCCAGCGGGCCATCAGCCGCTATTACGGGATGCAGGAAAACGTCGAGCAGGTCATGCAGACGATCCAGCTTACCGAAGCGGACGGTCCGGCCGCGCCGGAAGAAGATGAGAATTCGCCCGTTGCCAGAACGGTCCAGCAGATCATTTTGCAGGCGGTCCGCAGCGGCGCCAGCGACATCCATATCGACCCGCAGGAAGATTCGCTGCGCATCCGCTACCGCGTGGACGGGGTGATGCGCACGGAACAGTCGCTGCCGCCCAGCATGCAGGGCGTGATCGTGGCCCGGATCAAGGTGCTGGCCAACATGAACGTGGCGGAGCGCCGGCTGCCCCAGGACGGCCGCGTGGAGATCGACGTGGATTTCCGCAAAGTCGACCTCAGAATCTCGACGCTGCCGACGATTCACGGCGAGAAAGTGGTCATGCGGATCCTCGACATGAGCAACGTGCTCACCGAGATCGAGCGCCTCGGGTTTTCCGAAAGCAATCTGGAACTGTTCCGCAAAGGGATCGAAAGCCCCCACGGCATCGTGTTTATCACGGGGCCGACGGGCAGCGGCAAGACGACGACGCTGTATGCGGCGCTGTCGCGGCTGAACAGCGACGAGGTGAACATCATCACGATCGAGGATCCGGTGGAATACCAGATGCCGGGCATCAACCAGATGCAGGTCAACCATCAGGCGGGCCTGACGTTCGCGCGGGGCTTGAGGTCCATCTTGCGGCAGGACCCCAACATCGTGATGGTGGGCGAGATCCGCGATACGGAGACGGCGGAGATCGCCGTGCGGGCCGCCATGACCGGCCATCTGGTGCTCAGCACGCTGCACGCCAACAGCGCGGTGAACGCCATCACCCGCCTGATTGACATGGGCATCGAGCCGTTTCTCGTCGCTTCATCGCTGCGCTGCGTCGTGGCACAGCGGCTCGTGCGGAAGATATGCCCGCACTGCGCCGTGGAATACGAGCCTTCCCCGAAGGAGCGGGAGGCGTTCGGCAGCCTCGGCATTCAGGTGGACAAGCTGCGCAAGGGGGAAGGCTGCGGTTTCTGCGCCCGCACCGGTTATCAGGGCCGTCTGGCCATCCAGGAAGTGCTGCTTTGCGACGACAACCTGCGCGCCATGATTCTGGACCGGCGATCCGACAGCGAGTACCGCAGCTACGCCATAAAGCACACCGGCCTTGTGCCGATGCTTGCGGACGGTCTGGCCAAAGCGGCGCAAGGGCTGACGACGCTGAGCGAAGTGTTCCGCGTAACGAGCGGAGACTGACTTGGGGCGGCTTGACGGAGAACGGAGGCGGACGAAAGCGGCCTTATCCTGAAAGGGGGTGAACAAAGCGTGAATGCGGAACAACTTTTGCGGCAAGCCCACGAAAGCAAGGCCTCCGACGTACATATCACCGCCCATTCTCCCGTCATGTTCCGGATTCACGGGGATTTGCGCCCGGTCACGCCGGACAGGCTGTCCCCGGCCGATACGCTCGAGCTGGTCAAGCAACTGATGACGGAAGACCAGTTCCGGCAGTTCATGGCCACGGGCGATCTGGACTTTGCCTACGGGATCGAAGGCGTGTCGCGTTTTCGCGTCAACGCGTACCGGCAGCGGGGCCATGCGGCGCTGACGATCCGCCTGATCCCGAGCCGGGTGCCCGTCATGGAAGAACTGGGGCTGCCGCGGATCGCCGAGGAATTCGCCCGCAAGCCCCAGGGGCTGCTATTGGTCACCGGGCCGACGGGCAGCGGCAAATCGACGACGCTGGCCGCGCTGATCGACTACATCAACCGGACGCGGCGGGATCACATCATTACGCTGGAGGACCCCATCGAATTTGTGCATGAGCACAAAAACTGCATCGTCAACCAGCGGGAAATCGGCACGGATACCGAGTCTTTCGCCAAAGGGCTGCGGGCTGCGCTGCGCCAGGACCCGGATGTGGTGCTGGTCGGCGAAATGCGCGATCTCGAGACGATCAGCATCGCCATCACCGCGGCGGAAACCGGCCATCTGGTGTTCGGCACGCTGCACACGGCCGATGCGCCGCAAACCGTTGACCGGGTCATCGACGTGTTCCCTCACGAAGCGCAGCAGCAAATCCGCGTTCAGCTTGCTTCCGTGCTGCTCGGCGTCATCGCGCAGCGCCTGTTGCCCCGCGCGGACGGCAGGGGCCGGGTGGCAGCCTTTGAGGTGATGGTGAACACGCCGGCGGTGGCCAACCTGATCCGTTCGGAAAAGGTGCACCAGATCCGCTCCGTCATGCAGACGGGCCGGTCGATGGGCATGCAGACGATGGAAATGTCGCTGCGGGAGCTTCTTTCGCAAGGGCTGATCACCCCCGAGGCGGCAAGGGAAGCGATGTTCGGATATACCGAATTGCAATAAGGGTGACGAGCGATGGCCAAGTTTCGGTATCTCGCCATAGACGGAGCCGGCATCCGGAAGCGGGGCGTCATCGAGGCGCAAAACTTCCAGGCGGCGGCGGAGGAATTGCGCAGTCAGGGGCTCTGGATCATGAAGCTTTTCGACCAGGGCAAAAGCATCCTGCGCCGGGATCTGTCCGAGCTGTTCCCGCCGCAGGTCAAATCGTCCGAGTTCGTCGTCTTTTGCCGGCAGCTCGCCACGCTTTACAAATCGGGCGTCGGGCTCGTGGATGGCGTGCGGGCGCTTTCGGAACAGACGCAAAGCAAGGCGTTCCGCAAGGTGCTGCGCGAGATGGCGGACGACATGCAGCAGGGAATGCAGTTTTCGGCGGCGGCCGCCAAGTTTCCGTCGGTGTTCAAGTCCGTGTTCATCCACATGGTCCGGGCCGGCGAAGTCAGCGGCAAGCTGGATGAAATGCTGGAGCGGCTGGCCGTGTTCCACGAGAAAGAGCACAACACGCGGGCCAAGGTGAAATCGGCCATGATCTACCCGGCGGTCATGGGCGTGATGACGGTCGGGGTCGTGACGATGATGATGCTGTTTGTCGTGCCGCAATATGTGCAGACGTTCCGGGAGATGGGCATCGAGCTGCCGCTCGTGACGCGCATCATCATGAAAGTCAGCGACTTTCTGGTGCGCCATTGGTATGTCGTCCCGCTTCTCTTGATTGGCATCCCGCTGCTTTTCAAATCCATTCGGAAATTTCCGAGGGGCAATTACGCGCTGGACTATGTTCATCTGCGGATTCCCGTTTTCGGCCTGCTGAAGCGCAAGCAAGCCATCGCCCGGTTCAGCCGCACGTTCAGTTCGCTCCATGCCGCGGCCATACCGATGATGCAGAACCTGTCCATCGTCGCTAACGTGGTCGGCAACGAAGTGTTCCGGAGGCTCATCCTGGACACCCGCACGCTGGTCCGCGACGGGCGGCCGCTGGCGGAAGGCTTTCGGCAAGCCTTGCTGGTTCCGCCCATGGCCCAGCACATGATGGCCGTCGGGGAAAAAACCGGCGCGCTGGATTCGATGATGGAAAAAGCGGCGGATTTCTTCGAGCAGGACCTGGAGCACATGTCGGACCGGCTGAAGGCGCTGCTTGAGCCGATCATGATCCTTGTCATGGCGCTGGTCGTCGGGGGCATCGTCGCGGCGATGATGCTGCCGATGTTTACGATTCTGGACAACGCCCAGAACCTGCATAGCTTGTAGCGCCATGTTCAGACCTTGTTCATCTTGAAAATATTCACGAATCAAAAGGAGGATTTCAAAATGAACGCAAGAATCAAACATCTCAAAAATCAAAAGGGGCTCACGCTGATCGAACTGCTCGCCGTCATTGTCGTGCTCGGGATCATCGCGGCCATCGCGGTGCCTTCTGTGGCAGGCGTGATTGAAAGAGCGAAAATCAATGCGGACCATGGCAGCTACCAGATCATCAAAGACGCGGGATTGCGCTATGCCCTGGCCGAGAACGTTACAGAAGTCACCCAAATATCTGTGGATGACTTGGTCACGAAAGGCTATTTGAACGAAGTTCCAGAAGTGCAATCCAGCAAAATTGAAAACTTTGGCTTTATTGAAGTTGATTTGATCAACAACAAGTATTCCGTAAAAGTTTTCCAAGGAACCATACAAAACCGGGGTGATGAAATTACCGATGCCACGTTCGAGAATTAATATCCCGCAAAACAGGTCTTGATGTCAGCAGGAGAGGCTGCGTCCCGCGCGCATCCTCTCCTCTGCTCTTTACTTTAAATCGTAATAGGAGGGAATTGACATCACCGCCTGGTTACCCGCAGCGGCGGCCTTGCTGGGCCTTCTCATCGGCAGCTTTCTCAACGTCGTGGCGATTCGGCTTCCCAAGGGCGAATCGATAGCGTACCCGCCCTCCCATTGCGTTCACTGTGGCCATACGCTGGGGCCGCTCGACCTGATCCCGGTGCTGAGCTACGTGCTGCTAAGGGGCCGGTGCCGCTATTGCCGCGGCCGCATTTCACCCGCCTATCCTGCGGGCGAACTGGCGGCGTCGGCCGCTTTTGCCCTGATGGCCTGGAAGACGGGATACACGCCGGAACTGGCCGCCGCCTTGCTCCTGGCCGGCGTGCTCATCACCGCCGCGCATACGGACCTCAGGGAAATGGTGATCCCCGACAAACTGGTGGCTTTCGGCCTCGTGGCGGGGCTGGCGGCGCGATTTTTTTCCCCCCCGCTTCCCTGGTGGGATTCGGCGCTGGGCGCCGCCGCCGGCAGCGGCCTCATGCTGCTTCTTGCGGTGATCAGCCGCGGCGGCATGGGCGGCGGCGACATCAAGCTGTACCTGTTTGTCGGCCTGATGCTGGGCTTCAAGCTGACGATGCTGTCCGTTTTTGCCGCCAGCCTGCTGGGGAGCCTGTACGGCCTCGGCCTCGCCATGGCGGGCAAATTTCGGAGAAGAATGCAAATTCCGTTCGGGCCGTTCATCGCGCTGGGCGCTCTGCTGTCCTACAGTTTCGGGGAAAGTTGGCTCGCATTCTATTTGACATGGCTGCAGTAACGGATCAGCAAACCACTTCAGAACCCAGACGGAAGCAGGAGGCAGACGGCTCATGAGCAACTCCAGATTCTCCATATTCCGGTGGATAAAGCCGAACCGGTATGCCCTCGGCATCGAAATAACCGATTATGCCGTGAAGCTGGCGGAAGTTCGCATTCCCGCCCGGGGCCAGCCCGAGCTGACCCACTCCGCCGTGGAGCGTCTGCCGGCAGGCGCCGTCACCGACGGCCGCATCCGGGAGCGGGATGAGGTGATTCTCGCTTTGCGCAAAATGATAAGCCGCAGGCAGCTGCGCACGAAGCATGCGCACATGATTCTGCCCGGCACGCTGGTGACGGTCCGTTTCCTGAAAATGCCCGATCTGAAAGAAGCGGATTTGCGCAAAGTGATCGAATTTGAGATCAGACACAACATGCACCTGCCGTTTGACCAGCCGGTGTTTGATTTCGTAAAACTGAGCGGATCGGACCGTCCCTCCCGAATAAAGCGAGCCTCAAAAAGAAAAGGGAAAAAGCCCGATTCAACCGCCCCGGCGATGCCGGGCATGGCGGAAGCGGCGGCGTCGCTGGAACCGGCCTTTGGCGCAGGGACGCTTTTTGCGGATAACGAAAACCGGCCGGGAGAGGAAGATTTGCCGCAGTGCGACGTGCTTCTGGCGGCGGCGCCGCGGGAGCAGGCCATCGAATACGCGGAGATCGTCCGGGAGGCGGGGCTCAAGATCCGCAGCCTGGAGATCAAGCCGTTTTCGCTGCGCAGGCTCCTTGCCGGCATGGGGGACAACGCTGCCGAAGGCGCCGTGATCGTCGCGGACGTGGGGGAAAACGCGGCGGATCTCAGCATTTTTTACGGCCATGCGCTGAAAATCACCCGCAACATTCCCGTCAATTTTGGCGCCCGGGAAGAAAGCGGCGGCGAAATCGCTCCGTTTTCTTTTCAGGCAAACGCGTCCTTCCCCGCGTCCGATCCGGATTACGGCTTCAGGGCGGCGGCGTTTGAACTGGCGGACGAAATCGAAAGGCTGATGAACTTTTACCGTTATTCCTTGAACCACCGGGACCATGACTTCGCTTGCGTGCTTCTGGTCGGGGACGCTCCGCGCCTTGCGGAAATCGGCAGCTTGCTTTCGGAAAGGCTGACGCCGGAAGTGCGGCTGATCGAGCCCCGCGCCGTATCTTCGCCGCTGGAACGGTATGAACGGCTATTTCCTGCGCTGGCTGTGCCGATCGGACTGGCGCTCAGGGAGAAATTTGCATGAGAGACATCAACCTGCTGCCACGCAAAACCTTCATCGAGCGTTCGTTCCGGCCCTTGCTGGCAGCCATCATTTTTCTGACGCTGGGAACCGGCGCGGCTATCCTGTACGTGTATGGCACCTACGATTCCGATTTGCAATCCCTGAAAGCGGAAATATCCCGGATGGAATCGCTGCGGGAGGAACTGACCGAAATGCGGCGGCCGGATCCCGCCTTCGGACATTATCAAGATTACCGCATTCTGGTGGAGTCGCTGGAGGCCAGCCGGCGGGACTGGCTGCCGCTGCTTTCGGACGTGACCGGGCTGATGCCTGCCGCCTCCAGGGTCTTGTCGATGTCCGCCAGCCAGGACGGAACGCTCAGCATGTCGATGGAATTTTCCCGCTGGGAGGATATTGCGGACTATTTGATCCGGCTGCGGGCTTCCAATCTTGTGGATTCTGTGGAGATCCAAAACGTGTCGCAAGTGGAGACAGAAATCCGGAATGAAACGGCGCAGGATGCCGGCTGGAGCGATCTGCCGGCGGCAACGCCCTGGGACTGGCGGCCTGAAGATGACCGGGGAGTCGACGTTTATGTGCGCAATGAGGCGCTGGAGGAACTTCTGGAAGCCCTCGCGCGGAAGGCGGGGGTCAGCCGCCCGGATCATTCCGGGGGAGATTCGCGTCCCCATGGGCCGCAGGAACAATTGGCCGTGCCGGATCCGGTCACCGTTATTTCGCCGGAACCGGTGACGGTGCGGTTTTATCAGGTGGGGCTGGAACTGAAAGCCGCCGCTCCATCCGCTGAAGGGCAGGTGAGCGGATCATGAATGGCAAAAACGCGATGGCGATCGAAGAAAAGTTTTCCCGCCTGAAAGAACGGCTCCGCCAGCCCGGCACGCAGCTTTTGCTCGCATTGGCGCTCTCCGTTGCGATTCTTGCGGCGCTTGCGGCGAACACGATCTATCCCGTGCTCAGGGAAGAGGCGGCGGTGCGGCTGAACCATGCCGGTTTGAAACGGCAGCTGGACGAGCTGAACCGTCAGCCGCTGCCGGAGCGGGTGGATCTTGCGGCCGTTCGCGAACTGGCAGCGCGCGTGCCGCTGACGAAGGAACTGCCCGAGTTCATGCGCGCGCTGCAGAAGCTGGGCGAAGACAGCGGCGTGCTGATCCTGAATTTTTCCCACTCGGGGGAAGCGCGGACGGAAAAAGATCTGATTACGGAATATCTGGAACAAAACCGGCGGGGATCATCCCAAGATCGGGAAACGGCGGCATCCGGTCCGGAAGAACTGGCGCAAAAGGCAACGCCGATCCGCTTGTCGCTGACGGTGCAAGGTACGTATGAACAGGCGCTGGCCATGCTTGGCGGCATCCAGTCCCTGGAGCGCATTGCCGTTGTGGAATCGTGGAACCTAAATCCGGTCACCGATGAGGATGCGAATGACGCTGACGCGACCGGGGAGGAACAGGTCCGGCTGAGCATGAACGTGGTCATTTATGAGGCGGCCGGTTACAAGAATATTTTTTCGGAGGCCGCACAGACGGAAGTGCCGGCTGCGGAGTTCCGGGAGCGGAATCCGGTCATCGGGGATCTGCAATATTTGGAAATGCTCCGGCAATCTTTGAGGGATGAATGAGGGGGCAGCGCAATGAAAAAGAAATGGGTTGTGGTTTTGGCCGTTTTGCTGCTGTGCGCGGCGGGCGGCGGCGCCGTCTGGGCGGCGGGCTCCGGCTCTTACAAGCGGATCGAAGTCTATTTCGAGAAAATCCAGCTCGGCATCAACAATCAGTATATTTACCTCTCCAAGGAAGGCATCATTTACGAAGGCACCGTCTATGTGCCCCTCCGGGAACTGGGGACCCGGCTTGGCGCTTCCGTGAACTGGAATCCCGAGCTTCAGGCGGTGGAGTACACCTTTTCGCCAAACCGGTGGACGGCTTTGAACATTGCGGCGCGGAAAGGTCTTTACCAGTACATCATCATGGAAAACGACAGCATCATGCGACTTATGACCGAGGGCTTGCGCACCGACAATCCGGATGCGCTCAAGGAAGCCGCCGCCCGGTTTGACCAGCTGGTCAAATACGCGACGGATCTGGATGCGCGCGATCAGAACAACGATCTTGCCGACGTGGTGCAATGGCTGACCAAGCTTCGCTCGGCGGCCGGGCTTCTGCATACCGGCTGGGCGGCGCGGAATCCGGCGGATTACTTTCTCGCCATGGACATTATCGAATCCAATGAGCAACTGCTGCTTACGCGGCTGCAGAACATCATCGACAACCTGGGGCTGTAAACGGACGGCGGGAGGGCTGCATATATGCCGGAGGCGACGAAATGCGGCATGGACAAGGGGTTCACCTTGATTGAGGTGCTGGGAGCCGTCGTGCTCTTGGGCATTGTGTTTGTTGCCTTCATGAGCCTGTCCGGCAACTGGGTGCTGTTTGAGTACCAGTCGTCGGCGGAGAAAAAGGCGGTGCAGGTGGCGGAGAAAGAGCTCCGGGCCGTGCAAAGCAATCCCGCGCTGTGCGGCGGCGCCGGCTCGCCCAAAACCGTGAACGGGTTTACGGTGCGCTGCCATCATGATTTGCTGAGCGTGGCTGCCGGCGGATCCTACCAGTACCCGGCGGAGATGACCGGACCGATGCAGACATCGCTGCAATCCATCATCAGGATAGACAATGAGCTGCGGCTTGTGACCGTCACCGTATCGTGGAGGGATGGGTGATGGTGCAGAACGACCGGGGGCTTACGCTGGTGGAACTGCTGGCGGCCATGGCACTGACCGGCGTGCTGCTCACCGTGGCCATCATGCTGTATCAATCCCTTTTTCACGTGTCGGAAACGGGCATGCAGCGCTATGCGGACCAGACGGAAATCCGCCATGCCCTGAACCTGCTGGAGCGGGAACTTTCGGACGCGACTGACGTAAGATGGACCGGCGGCCAGCTGCGCTATGATAACGGCCTGCGGGCACGGGCTTTAGTTTACGATCAAAACGAGGACAAGCTGATCGTATATGATTTGAACGAAAATGGCGATCTGGCAAGCGCCGCTTTGAATGAGGCGAGCGCCGCGGAAATCGCGGGCAACGTGGTCGCCTTTACGGCGGATGTGAACAGCGATGCCCGTACGGTGGATTTGAGCATCACTTTTGAAGTCAGCAAGGTGAATGTCAGCGGGATCCGCCAGCCGGCAGCGGAAACCCGGGAACTCAGCTTCAAATGGATGAGCGTTCCCGAATGACGGCAAAATGACGGGACGAGGGGGAGGAGCTTATGGCGTGCGTCAACAACGAGCGCGGCGGCGCGCTTTTGATATATGTCATCATGATCGCGCTGGTCATGGCCATCGCCGCCCCTTCGCTGCTCAGGATGATGTACGGCTCCGAACTTTCCGAAACTTCCCATCACCATCAGAAGCTCGCCGACAACCTGGCCGTCAGCGCGATGGACGCGCTGTTTGCTTATTTGGGCGAGT
>ERZ795042.2045-NODE-2045-length-11736-cov-22.805154_pt1 | contig 11736 bp, 11 predicted proteins | sample MGYA00375126_ERZ795042 | MGnify/ENA primary metagenome ERZ795042 (study PRJEB30171, sample SAMN05518105) | compost metagenome | isolation source: Feedstock adapted compost from Newby Island compost facility, Milpitas, CA | place: USA:Newby Island compost...
GATCGACGATCGCGTAGGCGATGTCGACCGCGAGGTTCATGACGGCGATGGCGACGGCGAACATCAACGTCGTGCCCATGATCATGCCGTAGTCGCGCAACGTCACCGCGTCGACGAAGGCGGTGCCGATGCCGCCGATGGCGAAGAACCGCTCGATGATGAAGGAGCCGGTGACGAGGCCGGCGAAGATAGGCCCGGCGATCGTGAGGACGGGGATGAGCGCGTTCCGCACGGCGTGGCGCATGACCACCCGGAACTCGTCCAACCCCTTCGCCCGCGCGGTGCGGATGTAGTCCTGCCGGAGGACCTCCAGCATTGAGGCGCGCGTCACGCGGGCGATGAGGGCCAGGGGCAGGAGGCCGAGGGAGACGATCGGCAGCACCATCTTCCGGTAGTTCCCGAGCTCCCACCCGAGGACGTCGAACCAGCCGAGCTGGAGGGAGAAGAAGAGGACGAGGAACACCGCCAACACGAAGTTCGGCACGGACGCGCCGATCGTGGCGAGGACGACGCTCAGGTAGTCGACGATCGAGTTCTGGCGAACGGCGGAGATGATGCCGAGGGTGAGCCCGCCTATGAGCGCGAAGGCGAATGCGCTCACGCCGAGCTGCATGCTCTTCGGCAGCCGCTCCTGGATGATCGTCGTCACGGGACGGTTCTGGGCGAAGGAGAGGCCGAGGTCACCGCGGGCGAGGTCGGAGAGGAAGCCGACGTACTGCTCCCAGATCGTGCCATCGAGGTTGTACTTCTTCTCGAGCGCGGCGATAACCGCCGGTGGCAGCTCCTTCTCGCGGTCGAAGGGGCCGCCGGGGACGGCGTGCATGAGGAAGAAGGTGATGGTGGCGATGGCCCAGATGAGGGGCACGAACGCCAGGATCCGGCGCACGAGGTATCCCGCCATCGTTCCCCGCAGCCTCCATGCCGGGAGGAGGGGGCGGTGCCCCCTCCTCCGCGACGGTCGTCAGGCCGAAGCGGCTACTGCTCCAGCCACCAGAGCTCCGGCGCCCAGTCGCCGGCGAGCACGCGGTCGTTCGAGCCGGCGAGCTCGCGCGGACCGTGCAGCTTCGGGTTGACGAGGATGTGCGCAGCCGAGTGGTACATCGGCGCCACGCCGCAGATGCGGGTCGAGATGAGTTCGTTCGCCTGCCGGTACAGCTCGCGGCGCTCCTCGTCGTCCGGGTTGAACTTCGCCCGTTCGATAAGGTCGTCGATCTCCGGGTCGCTGCAGTTGTAGTTGTTCAGCGTCCCGCCGGTGTCGAAGAGGCCGACGATCCAGTTCTCCGGGTCCGGGTAGTCCTGGTGCCACCCGCCCGGGAAGAGCTCGAACTGACCCTCGGTGAACCGCTTGGAGCGGGTCGGCGCATCGACGATCTCGATCTCGGTATCGATGTTCAGGATCTCCTTGAACTGCGCCTGGAGGAACTCCGCCATCGCGCGGTTCCCGGCGGAGTCGCGGATGAGGATGCTCAGCTTCGGGAAGCCCTCGCCGTTCGGGTACCCGGCTTCCGCCAGCGCCTCGCGCGCTTTCTCCGGGTTGAACCCGATCTGGTCAGCGAAGACGTCCGGACCCTCGACGCCGATGATGTCGGGCGGCACCCACGTGGTCGTCGGGATCACGGCCCCCTGGAGCACCTCGTTCGCGAGCGTCTCCCGGTCGATGGCGCGGGAGAGGGCGAGCCGGACGTTCAGGTCGTCGAGCGGCTCTTTCGCGAGCTGCATCTCCAGGCCGATGGTCGTCGGCGTGACGTAGCTGACGAGCTCCTCCTGGAACTCCTGCTGGATGGCGCGCAGGTTCGTGGCGTCGGCGACCGCCATGTCCAGCTCGCCGCTGCGGAAGGCGTTGTTCGACTGCGCGTTGTCCTCGATGTAGCGGAAGGTGATCTTGTCGAGGTACGCAGGCTGGCCGGCGTAGTTCGGGTTGCGGGTGAAGACCATCCGCTCCTTTGGGACGTATTCGGAGACGACGAACGGGCCGTTGAAGGCGAGCTTCGTCGGATCGTCCGGCCAGGGGCCGGAGCCGCTCGGCACGATGTGCACGGGCACCGGCCAGGCCACCCACATCGAGAGGATGATGGTGAAGGTCGGCTGGGGCTGCTCGAGCTGGATCTCGATCGTGTGGTCGTCGAGCGCCTTCACGCCGAGCTGCTCGCGGAGCCGAGCCTTCTCCTCGTCGCTCGCCTCCGTCGCGGCATAGTACTCGTCGCAGCCGACCACGTTGGAGAGCACGTACTGGTATTCGCCGGCGTTGTCGGGGTTGCACGTCCGCTCGATCCCGGCGACGAAGTCCTCCGCCTTCAGGTCATCGCCGTCGGACCAGACGAGGCCCTCCTTGACCTTGATGGTGTACGTCTTGCCGTCCTCGGAGATCTCCGGCATGTCCGCCGCCATCTCCGGGACCGGCTGGTTCTTCTCGTCCAGCTTGTACAGGCCCCGGAAGACGAACGTCTGGTGGCCGATGTCCTGCGCGAAGGACGAGAAGTGCGGGTCGAACGACTGGAACTCAAGGTACTGGACCGTGATCTCGCCGCCCTGGCGGGCCTCACCGGTCGGTTCGCTAGGGCCGCCTTCCTCCTCGTCGTCCCCGCAGCCCACGGCGATGGCCGCGACCGCGAGGAGCGCGAGCGCGAACAGGACCCCCCGATTGAGTTTGGTAAGTCGCGTGAGCATGTTCCCTCCTCCTCGGGCTTACCGGCCGGTAGCGTCTCGCGATCCGTCCGTTGCGTCAATGTTTTTCTCCGAATAGCGGTTCGTGGCGGATTCCGACGGCGCTGGTGCGAGGGCCGACGGGCGGTGAGAATCGAAGGTGAGATGCAGCGGGTCCTCGCAATCGTGAGCGTCTCGGGCCGCGACCAGAAGGGCGTGGTGGCCCGCATCAGCACCTACCTCGCCGAGCGGAACGTCAACATCGAGGACATCGAGCAGCGGGTGGTGCGGGGCCACTTCCTCATGGACATGCTCATCGACATCACGGACCTCTCCGTCTCGCTCGATGAGCTCGTGACCGGCTTGCTCCGCATCGGCGAGGAGCTGGGGATGGAGATCCGCCTCACCCTGCACAACGAACAGGCGCGGAAGCGGGTGGCGATTCTCGTGACGAAGGAGCCCCACTGCCTGGAGGGGCTCATCGAGGATCAGCGGCGAGGCGAGCTCCCCTGCGAGTTCGTCGTCGTGCTCTCGAACCACCCGAACCTCGAGCGGATCGCGCGCGAGGCGGGCATCCCATTCCGCTGGTTCCCGAGCACGGACAAAGCGGCCCACGAGGAGTTCCTCCTCAGGGAGCTCGCGTCGGCGGGAGCGGAGATCGTCGTCCTCGCCCGCTACATGCAGATCCTGAGCCCGCGCGTCGTCGATGCCTACCGTGGGCGCATCATCAACATCCATCCCTCCCTGCTGCCGCACTACCCGGGCCCGAACCCGTACCGGCGCGCGTGGGAGGACGGGGTGCGCGTGAGCGGCTGCACGGCACACTTCGTGACGGACGAGCTCGACGCGGGGCCGATCATCCTCCAGGACGTCTTCCACATCGATGTCGGCGTCGACACGGTCGACGACGTGAAGGCGAAGGGACGGGCGCTGGAAGCGGAGGTGCTGAGCCGGGCGCTGCAGCTCGTCCTCAACAACGAGGTGGCGCTGGTCGACAACCTCGTCGTCTTCAAGCCGGGAATGCGAACCTTGCTGCGGGACGTCCGCCGGGAGAGCCGGTAGGCCTGCTGACGCCACAGTCGTCTGCGGCTGTGGCATGGTCTGGGCAGCTCTTTCGGAGGCGATGGCGATGCGTGTTCTCGTGGCAGGCGGGACGGGATTCATCGGCTCGGCGGTCGCCCGGCGGCTGCGCGAGGCGGGCCACGAGGTGCTGATCCTCTCCCGGCGACCCCGCCCCGGCGTGGCTCACGTCGCGGGGGACGTCACGGACCCGGCCTCGCTGCAGGGCAAGCTCGACGGCTTCGAGGCGGTCGTGGACGCGGTAGAGTTCCCGAATTCGCCCATCGAGGATCCGCGCAAGGGATGGACGTTCGAGCGGGTGGATTACCGCGGCACCTGCAACCTCGTCGACGCCGCCCGCGCCGCCGGCGTGCGCCACTACGTGAACATGAGCGGAGTGGGCGCAGCCGAGGACGCCCGCTACCACTGGTTCCGCTACAAGTGGATGGAGGAGCGGTACATCGCCGATTCCGGCATCGGCTTCACGAACTTCCGGCCGAGTTGGGTCTACGGACCGGCGGACAACTCCCTCAACCGCTTCCTCTCCTTCGCGCGCTGGCTGCCGTTCGTACCGGTGGTCGGCGACGGGCGCACGCGCGTGAACCCGGTATTCGTGGAGGACGTCGCTGCTCACGTCGAGGCAGCGGTAGCGAAGGGCCCAGCCAACCGGACGTTCGAGATCGGAGGGCCGGAGGTCCTCACGATGGACGAGGTCATCCGCACGGCGCTGCGCGTGGCAGGGAAGCGGCGCTTCCTCCTCCACCAGCCGAAACCGGTGATGAAGGCGCTGGCGGCGGTGCTCCAGTTCGCCCCCGGGCCCCTGCGGCTCACTCCGGACGCCGTGGAGTTCATCACCCAGGACGCCGTCGCCGACATCGGTCCGCTGCAGGAAGCGTTTGGGCTCAGGCTGACGCCGCTCGAGGAGGCGCTTCGCTCCTATCTCGGCGCTCGGACGTGAGGAGAACCCTTAGGTGTTCCGATGGAGCTATCTATTCCTGGTATAGGGGAAACCCTAGGATCGCCCCCCGCATCGGCGTAGAATGGCGCCGAGCGCCGGTCGACGGCGCATCTCGAGGCGGAGGTTACGCGTGCGTGCTGAGACGGCCGATGTCGCTTTTCGGCTCCTCCTTGCCCTGGCGGAGCTCTGGGACGGGCTCCACCGGGCGGGCGTCGACCCGGCGAGGAAGGGTCTCCATCTGAGGAAGGAGTACCTCGGCGGCTACGTCCGCGTTTGCGCCGGCCCGAGTGCCCACGCACGCATCACCTTCGAGTGGAACGAGGCGAAGCGCCACCTGCGGGTGCTCCGCTGCGAGCCGTGGCCCGGGTTCGAGGCGACGCTGCGCGCTACGGTGACCTGGGTGCGAGACCAGGCCCGCGCGAAGGGCATCGCCGAGGTGGTAGAGCAGGCGCTCGTGCGGGCCTGCCAGCGCGAAGACATCACCCTGCAGGCGAACCGGTCCCGGGGATCGCTCGCGCAGCTGGCGCCGGACCGAGCCTAGCTCGGCTGTAGGCGCGCCGGCCGCGCTTCGCTATCGTGCAGGCATGTTCGAGCGCAGTGGCGAGCCGCTGCTCTCCCGTCGCGCCTTCTTCCTCCGCTGGTTCCGGTTCGCGCTCGCCGCAGGCGGGATCATGGGGCTCTCGCTCGCGGTCGGCATCCTCGGCTACCACGGCCTCGCGGGTCTCGGCTGGGTCGACTCGTTGCTCGAGGCGGCGATGATCCTTGGCGGGATGGGGCCGGTTCACGAGCTCGAGGGGACCCGCGCGAAGCTGTTCGCCGCTGCCTACGCGCTGTTCGCGGGCGTCATCTTCCTCGTGGCGGCCGGCGTCTTCTTCGCCCCTGTCGTCCATCGTCTCCTCCACCACTTCCACCTCGACGTGGAGGAGAGCTGACGCAAACCGGGCCGCCCCGCGAACTCGGGGCGGCCCGGGTACGTGCGATCCCGACGGCTCAGTACATCAGTTTCTGCAGCTCCTTCCGCAGCTCGGCGCGGAAGTCCGGGTGGGCGATGGAGATCAGCTCTTCCGCACGCTGGCGGTGGTTCTTCCCCCAGAGCCTGGCGATGCCGTACTCGGTGATGACGATGTCCGCGAAGTAGCGCGGGATCGTCACGATCGAGCCCGCTTCCATGACCGGCACGATGCGCGAGACGGAGCCGCCGAGCGCCGTCGAAGGCAGGAGGGTGATCGATCGCCCGCCGCGGGAGATGATGCCTCCCATGTGCATCTCGGGCTGGCCGCCGGTGCCGTTGATCATGTTCGGGCCGAAGCGCGACTCCGAGTTGATCTGCCCGAAGAAATCGATCGACACGGCGTTGTTGATGGCGACGAAGTTGTCGATCTGCGCGAGGGTGCGCAGGTTGAGGACGTAGTCCGGGTCGTACAGCTCGAAGGCCGGGTTGTCGGCGATGATCGCGAAATCGTTCGCGTCGCAGCCCGTCCACGCCGTGGCCACGGCCTTCCCACGGTTGATCGTCTTCCTCCGCCCGTTGATGACCCCTTCCTTCACGAGGCGTCCGAGGCCGGGCGAGCCGAGCTCCGTGTGGAGTCCGAGGTCGACCCGGTTGTCGAAGACCCCGAGGTTCGGCATGAGCCGGGACGGGTCGCCGGTCCCGATCTGGATGCAGTCGCCGTCGCGGATGAGGGTCGAGAGGTACCCGGCGATCGTCTTCACCTCCTCCGCAGGCGGCACGAGGCCGAGGAAGCGGCGGGCGTCGTCCGGGGAGATGGCGGTCATCACGCCGGCGAGGGGCGCGAGGGAGGCGACACCGGCCTCCTGGGCAAGCTGGCGCCAGGCCGCCTTCTGCTCCTCCGGCAGCGGCGCGATGATGGCCTCGAACTCGGCCTCCCCGAAGGCGGGCGGCTGGTATTCGACGAAGTAGTCGAACTCCGAGACGTGCGCCCACACATCCCCGTGGACAGGGATGAGCGAGGGGTCCACCTCGGCGATGGCCGTGCGCACGCGGCGGACGTAGGCACGTTTCATCCAGTTGTGGACGCCGAAGTGCACGTACCCTTGCGGGTTCGGCGGGGAGACGGAGACGAGCACCACGTCCGCCTCGGGCGTTTCGCCCGGCCGCTCGTCGTACCCCTTGAACATAAGCGAGAAGAGGTCGGGCAGGTACGTCGCCCGGTGCTCGTCCATGACGAAGCGGGCGAAGTCGCCGATGTACAGCTCGAACTCGATGTTGAACGATTTCTCGAACCCCGGCTGGAACCAACCAGGGTCGGTCGCGGGGGCGAGGAGGCGCAGGGTGACGTTCTCCAGCTCCTCGTGGCGGCGGAAAAGCGGCTCCAGGAGCGACCGAGGCGGGAAGATGGGGATGGCGACGATGTCGCCCGATTGCACCGCCTTCACGGCCTCGTCGGCGGAAACGAGGTGCTCCTGGTAGTACCGCTGCCAATCGGCCACGTAGCGGAACTGCTTCTTCGACATTCTCTCCTCCGAAGTGAGCGTGTCTCGGTTGAACGGCTGCAGGCTGCGCTGCATTCTCGCACACCCCTCCGCTTCCGGTGAACCCCCGTTTGGCGGCCGGCAGCGACGTACACTGGAAACGCAGATGAGCGCGTTGCGTACGGTGCCGGAGAAGGTTCGCGCGCAGCTGGAGGCGCTGCCCGCGCGCCCCGGCGTGTACATCTTCCGAAACGCCAAGGGGCAGGTGATCTACGTCGGGAAGGCGGCGAGGCTGCGCGACCGGGTGCGCTCATATTTCGGTTCACCCCACTCGCTCGAGCCGAAAACGTACGCGCTGCGGCAGCAGGTGGACGACCTCGAGTACATCGTCACGAACAACGCCGCTGAGGCCCTCCTGCTCGAGGCGGCGCTCATCAAGAGACACCAGCCGTTCTTCAACGTTCGCCTTAAGGACGACAAGCGGTACCCGTATCTCCGCATCGACGTCCAGAACCCGTGGCCGCGGGTGGCGATCGTTCGCCGAGTGGAGAAAGACGGCGCGCGCTACTTCGGACCGTACGCGAGCGCCAGTTCGGTTCGGGCGACCCTCGACCTGGTGAAGAAGCTCTTCCCCTGGCGGTCGTGCACGAAGGAGATCACGGGGCGCGACCCGCGCCCGTGTCTCGACTACTACATCAAGCGCTGCATCGCCCCCTGCACGGGGTATTGCACGAAGGAGGAGTACGACGAGGTCATCCAGCAGGTGATCCTCTTCCTCGAGGGGAAGACGGGCGACGTGCTACGGCGGCTGCGGGCGCAGATGGAGGAGGCCGCGGAGCGGCTCGACTTCGAGCGCGCAGCGATGCTTCGGGACCAGATCCGGGCCATCGAGCGCACCATCGAGCGGCAAACGGTCGCCACGACGAAGGACGAGGACGCGGACATCTTCGGCCTCGCCCGCAGCGGCGACCAGGCGTGCGTGCAGGTGTTCTTCGTCCGCGGCACCCATATCGTGGGGCGCGACCACTTCGTCCTCGAGGGCACGGAGGGAGAGCCGGACGAGGTCGTCCTCGCGAGTTTCCTGGAGCAGTACTACGAGGGCGCCCAGTACGTGCCGCGCCTCGTCTGTCTCCCCGTGGAGCCGGCCGAGCGCCAGGAGCTCCTGGAGATGCTGGCGTCGAAGCGGGGCGCCCTGGTCGAGCTCCGCGTGCCCCAGCGGGGCGAGAAGCGGCGGCTCGTCGACATGGCGAACGAGAACGCGCGCGAGACGCTCGAGCTGCTGAAGGTGAAGTGGCTCGCCGACCGGTCGAAGACCGAGCGGGCGCTCGAACAGCTCCAGGAGGAGCTCGCCCTCCCCGCTCCGCCGCGGCGGATCGAGTGCTACGACAACTCCAACCTGCACGGCACCGCAGCCGTCTCCAGCATGGTCGTGTTCATCGACGGCAAACCGGAGCCGAAGCAGTACCGGCGCTTCCGCGTGAAGTCGGTGAAGGGGATCGACGACTTCGCCACCATGGCGGAGGTGATGCGGCGGCGCTTCCGCCGGGCCGCGGACCCGGAGCAGGCCGAGGACTCGTGGGAGCTCCCCGACCTCGTCATCGTCGACGGCGGCAAGGGGCAGCTGAACGCGGCGCTCGCCGCCATGCGCGAGGTCGGGGTGCACGAGATCCCGGTCGTGGCGCTGGCCAAACGGCACGAGGAACTGTACCTCCCCGGTGAGGAGGACCCGATCGCCCTGCCGCGCGGCTCGGAGGCGCTCTTCCTCGTCCAGCGCATCCGGGACGAGGCGCACCGCTTCGCGCTCATGTACCACCGGAAGCTGCGCGGGAAGGCGGCCACGCAGTCTGCGCTCGATGCGATCCCGGGCATCGGCCCGAAGCGGAAGAAAGCCCTCCTGCGGAAGTTTGGCTCCGTCCAGGGCATCCGCGAAGCGAGCATCGACGAGATCGCCGCGACCGTGGGCTTCACCCGCTCCCTCGCCGAGCGCGTGAAGGAGATGCTCTGAGGGGCTGCGGAACCGCCCGGCGTTGGTCGATAGATCCCGCGTATGAACAGAAGAGGGCTCCCCTGGAGTGTGCTGCTTACGAAGCGTGCGTTGGGGCTCGGCAGTCTCCTCGCACCGCTCGTGCTCCTGGCGCTGCTCTCGCTCTGGCGGGAGCTCGACGTTCGCTGGGCCGCCCCCAGCTTCCACTTCTACGCTGTCTCCGCCACGTGCGCAGCCGCGGTAGGGGTGTCGTGCTCGCTGCTCCTCTTCGTGCGTACGGCGAGAGACCCCCGGAACGGCTACCTCGCAGCCGGCTTCTTCGGCCTCGCGGGCGTCTTCCTGGCTCACGGGCTCTCGACTCCCGGATTCATCGTGGATGAGCATGCGGAGCCGCATGCGGTACTGCTCTCCGCCCCCCTCAGCCTGCTGGTCGCCGCGGTGATGGCACTCGTGGCGGTGCTTCCGGAACGGAGCGGCGTCTGGCAGCTGTTCCGCCGTCGCTTCCGAGTGTCGCTCTGCCTGTACGGGGGCGTGGTGACGACGTACCTCGTCGTCGCCATGCTCCGTCCGGACTGGCTCGGTCTCGTTCCGCGTTCTGCAGCGATGGACTGGACGATCGGCCTCGCGGTGATGGCGGCGCTCTCATGGGCGGCGGTGCGGTACTGGCGGGCCTGGGAGCTCACGGACGCCACCGGTCAGCTCACGATGGCGGTCGGCCTCGGCTTCCTGGCCGAGAGCCAGCTCGCGATGCTCATCGGAGAGCTCTGGGAGCTACGGTGGTGGACGTACCACGCCCTCATGCTCGCGGCGTTCGTCGGCGTCGCTGCGGGCTGGGCGTTCGAGGGGTGGCAGCGTCGCTCGCTCGCCGTCGTGCCGCGTGCACTCGCGCTCCGCGAGCGGCTAGACGCGCTCGTCGTCGCCGATCCTGAGGCGCTCGACGCCCTGGAAGAGGCGATCGGAGCGAAGGACCCGTACACACGGCATCACATGTCCCGCGTAGCGACGTTCGCGGGAGCGATCGCGCGGGAGCTCGGACTGAGCCCCCGGAGCATCGCCATCTGCGAGACGGCCGGACGGATCCACGACATCGGAAAGCTGGTCGTTCCGGATCACATCCTCCTCAAGCCGGGAGCGCTCTCGCCAGCAGAGTTCGAGCGGATCAAGCAGCACACGGTGCGCGGCGAGCAGATTGCCCTGCGCTCGAGCGCCCTGTCCGACGTCGCGAAGGTGGTACGAGCGCACCACGAGCGGTACGACGGCCGGGGGTATCCGGACGGACTCGCCGGGGAGGAGATTCCCATCGAGGCGCGCGTGGTGGCTGTCGCCGACACGTTCGACGCACTCACCTCGACCCGAGCGTACCGACCGGCGCGCTCCGTCGAGGAAGCGATCGCCGAGCTCCGGCGGGTGGCTGGGACCCAGCTCGACCCCCGCTGCGTCGACGCGTTCCTACGCTGTCTCGACCGCCAAGCCGGCCTCGGGAAGGCCGCGTGAGTCAGCGGACGTCCTGCAGCCGGAGTTCGACGGCGGCCGGCAACGCGGCGGGAGGGTGGAGACCCCGGTCGGTGAGGTCCAGGTCGTGGGCGAACACGCCGGTGCGGCCTTCCACCGTCCAGACGTGGAGGTTCCACGGCGTCACTGGAACGAAGAGGCCAGGGTAGTCCGCGGCTCTGGACGTGACGGTGCCGCGCCCGCCGCCGAGGAAGCAGAGGCTCTCCTGCCGGTGCCCACACGTCGAGCGGTCGAAGAAGGACGGCGGCTCGTCGGTGACCTGCTCGCTCGTGAACATGACGCCCACCAGCCTCCAGGTGCCGTTGAGCCGCTTCGTGTAGAGGAGGGACTCGGGCCGCTCCGGGTCGAGGAGGCGGCCGTCCGGCGCGTACTCCGGGTCTTAGAAGTGGGCCGCGATGCCCCGCACATCCTGAGCGGTCTGGGCATAACCGTCGACAAGGGCGGCGCGGATGTCCTCGTACTTCTTCGTCGCCGCCGCGACCGTTTCGACGAGCTCGGCCGCGGCGCGCAGGCGGGACGTGGCGAGCGGAGTCCGGGTTCGCGGCGCTCGCCGCCGTCGCGGCCTCCCCATCCACGTGGGCCTCCGCAATGCTCCCTGTTTCGGAGTCGGGACGAGGGGCGGGCGCCGGATGCTCGTGGCTGCCGCCGAGCGCCTCGGCGAGCGGGGCGCTCCCGAACGGCAGGGCGGCCGCCGTGCAGGCGGCCCCGAGGGTGAAGGCCACGGCCCACGCCCGTGCGAGCTCGAGCCGCCGGGAGAGCCAGTGCGCTGCCCCGCCGGCGAGGGCGAAGGCGGTGAGCGCAAGGCCGGCGGCGATCAGCGCGTGCCCGGGATTGGCGAGCGCGAGCGGGTCTTCCCGGGCGGCGAGGGTGCTGTCCCGGGCGTGCAGGACAACGTCGACGAGCACCCCCGCGAGCTGGGCGAAGAGGCCGAGGAGGGCGAGCAGCCAGAACGTGCGGTACGGAGCCACGGCGACGACCCCCGGACGTGCTCCGGAGGAACGGTACGCCGATCGTGAAGCCGCTTCAACGGCCTTCGGTCAGCCGGACTCGATGCGCTCGAGCAGGAGGCGGCAGCAGATCGAGCCGGCATCAGCGGTGGGGCGGAGCTCCTCGGGGTGCTTCCAGGCCCAGGCGTCGTACAGCGTCT
>ERZ795042.2046-NODE-2046-length-11734-cov-76.302509_pt1 | contig 11734 bp, 12 predicted proteins | sample MGYA00375126_ERZ795042 | MGnify/ENA primary metagenome ERZ795042 (study PRJEB30171, sample SAMN05518105) | compost metagenome | isolation source: Feedstock adapted compost from Newby Island compost facility, Milpitas, CA | place: USA:Newby Island compost...
AATGGGAAGATGGCGGCTACGGCTGAAGCGCAGCCGTGAGCTCGGCATAGGCTGCCGGATCGGGCTCAGCAAGTGCTGAGAGGAAGACATGCGTCACACCGAGAGCAGCAAGCCGAGCAAGGCGTGACCGGATCTCGGACACTGTGCCGACGTAGCTAAGCTGGGCGATAAAGTCAGTGGGAATAAGGCGCTCGGCAGCGGCGAAGTCAGCCAGCTTGCGATAGGTCACGAAGCCGCTGCCGCGCGCTAATGCTTCTTCTGTGCGCATCACCCGTCGAAGCTGGGCGATGAGTGCGGGCACATCATAGCCTGGGACGACAAGACCGCGATCCATTCCGGGCAGCGTGGCGAGCAGGGCGAACATGCGCTTGCGTTGGGCGAGCACCGGCTCTGGATCGTTGGTAATGGTAATTGCCGTGCGAAGGAAGACCGGAAACTGAGCAGGATCACGTCCGTGAGCGCACAATTCGGCATGGAGCGCTGGGAGTAATGTCTGCTCAAGGTAGGTTTCGCTGATGAAATCGGGTGTGAGAAGGCCGTCAGCAAGCCGGGCGGCCAGGGCAACAGCCTTTGGGCCAATGGCTGCGAGATAAATCGGGACAGTTGGTTGCAACGGGCCAAAGCCCAACGCCCAACTCTGGACAGGGAATCGCTCGCCAGTTCCATGCGCAACATGGGGTGGTTGCCACCATTGGCGCAAGAGCTGGATTGTCTCCTCGAGCGCTGCGAGCGGCCGATTAACCGGCATGCCGAGTCCACGGTCATACCATTCCGGTTGCCCACGCCCAAGACCGAGGAATGCGCGGCCGCCAGAAAGCCAGTCGAGGGTTGTGACTGACATCGCCATGAGTACAGGATGACGCAGTGACGGGCTCGTCACGCCAGGCCCCAGGCGAATGCGTTCGGTCTGGCGAGCAGCAGTACCCAGGACAGCAAAGGCATCCCACCCATCTGGATCTTCACTGAGCCAAACCGAGTGAAGGCCGGCACGATCTGCCGCAGCGATGGTTTGGAGTGTGAAAGCAACACCCGTCTCGGCATCTGGTGCCGAGACCCACCGTCGATACGATAAGTCGAGGCAGAACTCCACTCGTCTGTTTACCCTTCCGGAGGCCGCCGCAGGTGCCAGTCGGTCCGCTGCTGATAGGCTCGGGCAACCGCGAGCACACGGCCGTCAGCACCATAACGACCGATGATCTGCATACCAGTCGGCAAGCCACGCTCACCAAAACCGGTCGGTACACTGATTGCCGGTACGCCTGCGAGGTTGCTCGCTGCGCTGATCACGAGCCGGCGCTCGCCAGCATAGTCACGGAACCGTTGATCAAGCGGGCTGGCGACGACGGCAGTGGCTGGTGCGACGATGGCATCGTATTGGCTGAATACGCGATCGAGTGCTGCGACGATCTGGCGACGAATGCGTTGGGCCCGCAGGTAATCAACAGCCGGGATCACGAGACCAGCATATCCACCAGTGCGATCCTCAGGCGCCGTTAACTCGCCGACCGCACCGGATTGCAACAGCGGCTCAAGCGCACTGGCTGCTTCAGCCCAGAGAATGAGCGTTGCCACTTCCGTGTAAGGGAAGGTTGGCAAATGGACCGGTTCGAGTGTGGCAATCTCTGCCAAGACGGCGAGGGCAGCGTGGAAGTTTGCCGCAACTTCCGGCTGACAGTGCGCGAGTGCATCGTCGAGCACGCCGATCCGGAAACCGTGTGCTGGCTCAGCCTCTGGGCGATCATCATAAGAGGAAGGAAAAGCGAGTGTCGCAGGATCACGAGGGTCAGGACCAGAAATGGCTGCCAACACAAGGCCGCAATCATCAGCTGAACGAGCCATCGGGCCGATTTTGTCGAGTGTCCAGCTGAGCGGCATTGCACCAAAGCGGCTCACCCGGCCATAGCTCGGACGGAACCCGCTGATGCCGCAATAGCTCGCCGGCGTGAGGATTGAGCCCCAGGTTTCGGTGCCGAGCGCAAACGGCACGACTCCTGCAGCGACAGCCGAACCTGGACCACTCGAAGAACCGCCGCTCCATGCCGAGCGATTCCAGGGATTGATCCCTGGGCCCGTCAACGAGGCATTGGGTTGCTGGTAGCCCATGCCACCAGCGAGCTCGACCGTCGCCAGCTTTGCGACGAGTACGGCACCAGCGTCACGGAGGCGAGCGACCGCAGCAGCGTCTTTGGCGAAACGCTGGTCTCGTAGAGGCGCAGCACCCCAGGTTGTAGGATAGCCAGCGGCAGCTAACAAGTCCTTTGCCCCATAGGGGATCCCATGCAGCGGACCACGATCGATGCCAGCCCGCAACTCTTCTTCGGCTTGCCGTGCCTCACGCAAGGCCCGTTCGGGAGTGAGGGTAACGACAGCGTTCAGTGAACGGCCGACTGTGTCAAGCCGTTCCAGGCAGTGTTCAGCGAGCGCCGTTGGCGTGAGTTCACCTGCTCGAATGCGCTGTGCAAGCTCTCGGATCGGCCGAAACGCCCAGTCCGCCTGGCTCATCGCTGCGTCTCTTCCGGTCGACAAGACAACCAGCTCATCGGCGGATCTGCATAGTCCAGCGAGACGTGTTGGAGCTCCTCAGCAGCGCGCCAGAGCATCAGAATGTCACGCGCAACATCATCCCACTGCGACTCGTCAAGCCGCGAGCCAAACCGCGCCCGCAATACCGCGAGTCGCGCCATCACCAGTGGATTTTCTGCTTCCTGCATTCCGCCCTGCACCCGTGTCATCCAGCCAGCACGGCCGATTATCCCACAGGTAACCGTCGATGGCTAATCCTCCACTGGCATACCCGACGGTGGCTGCATCAGGGTAGTTGAAGGCTGCGCTGGCGGCGCGAGGAGCGCCATCGGCTGCCGTGCTGGCAGCGTGAGCGGTGCACTCCTGCGGCGCACTGGCACAACGGGTAACCAGCGATGCGGACGGCGCCGCGCGCGGTCAGCAAGCAGGCCAGCCCGTCGACTGCGGAGCAACGAACTGCGTAGCATCGTCCCCCTCCCTTCCGAGTACCGGACTCCAGAGACGACGCACACAGGGCCATAACCGGTTCACTTCACTGTACCACAGGCAGGACGTGCGCTGCACATGTCGCTAGGCGTGCAACGCGACGACACTGGGTAGCTCAACGGCAAGCGGCCAACCGTAGTGCGCGACGACCCGACGCAAGGCCGCGACACAGTCAGGATCCAGCTTGGTTCCAGCTTCACTGAGGAGTACGGCAAAGGCTTCCTCGAGCGACATCGCCGCGCGATACGGACGTGCTGAGGTTAACGCATCGAAGACATCAGCCACGGCCATGATCCGTGCATCAAGCGGTATATCCTCACCGACAAGGCCATCGGGATAGCCACTACCATCCAAGCGCTCGTGATGCCAACGCACGGCCGGCAGGAGTGGCACGAGGGAGCGGACATGTTGCAGGATTGCGGCTCCGCGGACTGGATGCTCGCGGATGAGCGCAAACTCTTCAGGGGTGAGTCGCCCTGGCTTCTGTAACACTGCATCGGGGATGCCAATTTTGCCGATGTCGTGAAGGAGGCCAGCTTGATAGAGGCGACTGATCTCTTGAGGCGGCAGGCCCAGTTCGGCGGCAATGCGGGCCGCGAGCCACGCAACACGGGCACTATGCCCCTGGGTATAGGGATCTTTGGCTTCAACGGTCGCACACAGGGCCGCAATGACTTCGGTGTATGCCCGCTCTAAGCGCTCAACGGCACCATGGACGAGCATGCCAGCGACAACAGCGCCGAGCGAGCCCTGCTGCTCGTACGCTCGATTGACGCCGATGACCGCCGCGGCTAACGCTGCAAGCAGCATGAGATGATAGGACCACCAGCTCAGGTGCCAGACTGGGCTGAACTGTAAGGCAAGTTGGGCACCAGTCAGCCAGCAGGTCGCTGCAGCCATGCACCAGAGCAGCACACCGCGTTGCTGCCCATAACGGCGCACATACCGCACACTCGCCGTCAGGAGTAACCCCAACGTGACCAGGCCGATGACCGGGCCAAGTGAGGATTGCACGAGCATTCCTGCAAGGGTATTGAGGTTACGCAAGGGCATCGCATCAGTGCTCTCTACACTACCGCTCGCGTACATCGGCATCGCAGTGTGATCGTGGAGTGTGGCCATCCCAGCTGGTGCTTGGCCTATCGACAGTGCACTGGCAAGCGCAGCGATGCCATACAAACTCAGACCACCAATCACGCCACCGATTGCCCAGCCACGACGGCGAACAAGCCAACGATGCAGGCGAGATTGCCCCGGTCCGACACTCAACCCAAGCAGAACTGCTGCACTGGTGAGACTCAGTTGAGAAGAAAGCGTGACCCAGGGGGTGACCGCCTGGACCAAGATCCCCGGCGTGGTCAGGGCATGGACGAGAAACATGCCACTGAGACAGAGAAACGCTAAGCCAATGAACAACACACGGCCATCGGTCAGCTGGCTGGCCGCCAACACGAGGACGCCGGCCAACAATACCGCTAAACAACTGACAACTGTTCCGATAACAAAGTGGGAAACGGGTAAGACAAGCGATGGATCGGGCAACACCCCAAGGCGAACGAGCGCCCACAGTCCAAGTGGTCCTGCCATAGCCAACACCAGTAGGCTATCAGCGCGCTGAAATTTGAGTGTGCGTCTGCCATTGCTGCTTGACGGCAAAAACGACGCTGTGCCAGCCATTCCTCCCCCTTATACCGCCTCGGACCAATCACACAACAAAGCTCCTGCCTCAATGTATCGGCACAAACATGGGAAAGCTGAAAGCAGACGAGGACATGTCTCATGTGCTAGAGTAAACAACGCGCCGGTCAGGGGAAGCGGCACACTGGCGCAGAGGGCAAGGGAAGGGATGCCGTGCCACCAAGCCTGCTGCTTGCCGGGACACTTGCCAGTATTGTCGGTCTGCTTTTCCATGCAGCCTTTGGCCGTCGGCTCTGGCAACTCCCGCTTTACTGGATCGTTGCCATCATCGGCTTTCTCTTGGGCGATATCCTGCAGGGGCTGAGCGGCATCACCATTGCCCGGATTGGGAGCGTTTTCCTCCCGGGCGGGTTTGCCGGTGCAGCATTGCTCCTGGGATTAACCTGGCTCTTGACGACGCCAGTGCCTGAGTCACAAACGCCGGCAGTGCGTCGACCTCGTCGTGTTCGAACACCGCATCTTGAACGGAATGGGTAGGGAGAAGGGGAAGAGCCGCTATGCGTCGCTGGATTACGTTGATTGCCGGTGGGTTACTCGTCGTTTTCGTTGTGCTTTTTGTCGTGCTCTATCTCCTTGGTGGGCCAAATCAGTCCGCCCTTGAGCGCATTCGTGACATTGCCGTGATTTTTCTTGCGCTCTCAACGATCATCGTCGTCCTACTCCTCGGCGCCCTCATCGGCATCATCATTTGGCTTGCGCTCACCCTGCGAGACCATATTGTCCCCTTGCTCCAGACAGCAGCCGAGACGCTCAGCCGAGTTCGTGGCACAACCGAATTTCTGGGTGAGGCAACAGCGCGCCCAGTCATCCGCACCTACAGTCGCATTGCTGGACTGCGGGCAATGGTACGCACGCTCCGTCCACGGCGACAACGCTAGGGCATGACTCGCAGCAGCCCGCGTGCAGCAGCATCAACCAACGTTGACCGGATATCCACCCGCCGCGGACCATCCATCGTGAGCTGTACGCTAAGACGTTGTCCTGCAGCGACGCGCAACTCACGCTCGCCATCAACCGCGACGGTGCAGGGGAGTTCGGTAATCTCAACCACGTCGCCAGGCTCAAGCTGCTGCCAATGCCGCACCGATACGGGACGGACAAGACCTGGGGCGAGAATTGCCTGAACGCGCAGTCCGCCAGGGCCAAGGACAATGTGGAGACCTCGCCCACGCTCGGTTGCGCCTGGAGCAAGATGGGCGCCGATTGACGCAAGGCCGATGACACCCGGAGCAGCCTGCGCAACAATCAGCTCGCGGAGCAACTCTGGCTCCCAAACAGCCCGAGCGCCGAGAAACGAATGGGCGGAGATTGCGACATCGACAAGCGCTATCTCGGCCAGTTTGCCATCGACGAGGACATCGAGACGCGGTGTCGGCACAATGCACACAGGTGATGCAAGGCCACGGGCCACCAGCCCAGCGGCAATTCCAGCGAGGGTTCCATCGACCATCGTTGGGAACACGTTGTTCGTGCCCGTCGCAACTGCCACAACGGGCACGGAACCACACATTTTCGCCACGATGCGGTTCGTCCCGTCGCCGCCGAGCGTGACGATACACCGTACGCCGGCTGCGACGAGCAGTTGCGTCGCAGCGAGCGTATCCTCCGCCGTATGCTGGAGTGGCACTGGCAACGGCTGACAGGAAAGAGGAAGACCTTCCATACCAGCCAGCGCGCGTTCAACAATCCCGTAGGCGTCTGGCAGATAGGCGACGCTGGGGATATTCATAGCAGCCAGCCCGGCAAGAATACGCCGGACAATTCGCACCTTCTCGCTGTTATCGAATGTTGAGGCTGGAGCAACGAGCCGGCGAATATCCTTTCCCGCAGCGGGGTTCGCGATTAACCCAACTGCTGGTTCCGTCACAGCACGGCAACCTAACTCAGGGCATGCACGGCGGCGATCACGCGCTCTGGACTTGGAATGTAGTACTGCTCAAGCGCCGGGCTAAATGGCACTGGCGTATGCGGTGCCGTTACCAGCTTGACTGGCGCGTCTAAATAATCGAACCCTTTGTCGACTGCTAACGCAGCGATGTCGGCTGCTACGCTGCAGCGTGGGTTGTCCTCATCGACGACAACCAGTCGACGCGTCTTGGCGAGAGAACTCAGGACCGTCTCTTCGTCAAGCGGTGAGAGTGTTCGGAGATCGACGACTTCCGCTTCAATTCCTTCTTGGGCGAGCCGCTGTGCTGCCTCGAGCGCGACATGCACCATGCGCGATATGGCCACGATCGTCACATCGCTCCCTTCTCGCTTAATCTCTGCTTTGCCAAGGGGGATAACGTACTCGCCTTCGGGCACGTCGCCGGGCATGTCGTAGAGCATCTTGTGCTCAAAGAAGATGACGGGATCGTCGTCACGAATTGAAGCGATGAGGAGGCCTTTGGCGTCATAGGGTGTTGCTGGAGCAACGGTCTTGAGTCCTGGCATGTGGGTGAAGACAGAATAATGACAGCCGGAATGTTGGCCCGCTGCGCCAAAGCCAGCGCCAATCATTGTGCGAATGACCATCGGCACCTTGGCCTTGCCACCGAACATGTACCGTAACTTCGCACCCTGGTTAAAGATCTGGTCCATACAGACGCCGAAGAAGTCAACGAACATCAACTCAGCAATTGGTCGCAATCCGGTTGCGGCTGCACCGACCGCTGCCCCGATGAAGGCGGTTTCGCTGATCGGCGTGTCAAGGATGCGTGAGCGGCCGAACTCACTGACTAAGCTCTTGGTCACACCAAGCGGGCCACCCCATGCTCCTTGCGCCTCAATATGGCCAATGCCGGCTCCTCCTGCAACATCTTCGCCCATGAGCACAACCGTAGGATCACGCCGCATCTCGAGGCGAATCGCTTCGTTGATCGCTTCACGATAGGTCAGCGTTCGCGTGGTGACCGCCATGGCCAGCCTCCTCACCACTAATTGCGATATGCCAGTTGTTCAGCTGGATAGGTAACGTAGACGTCAGTCAGGCATTCTTCGCCTGGGGGATAGGGGCTACTTTCAGCGAACTGCACCGCCTCTTCGATCTCACGGGCAACGGCTTCGTCGATTGCGTTCAGCTCATCTTCATTGAGCAGTCCTTGCTCGAGAACCGTGGCACGAAAGCGCGCGATTGGATCGCGGCGTCGGTATTCCTCTTCTTCTTCCTTGGTCCGATAGGTCACGGCATCGCCCTGGAAGTGGCCAAAGTAGCGGAATGCGCGGCATTCCAGCAAGCTTGGACCTTCGCCACGGCGAGCTCGCGCAATTGCCTCACCAGCCGCTTCGTAGACTGCAAACACGTCAGCGCCATCGACGAGGACGCCGGGTATATCGTAGGCCGCGGCCCGACTCGCAATGTCGGGAGCAGCGCAGTGATAGGTCCATGGCGTCGATTCCGCGTAGAGATTGTTCTCACAGACAAAGACCACGGGGAGCTTCCAAATGGCTGCAAGGTTCATCGATTCATGGACAGCGCCTTGTTCAGCGCCGCCGTCGCCGAAGAAGCAAACGGCAACCTGATCGGTGCCGAGCGTTTTCGCGGTCAACCCAGCTCCACAGGCTAAGGGCGCGCCCGCACCGACGATGCCGTTCGCTCCCAGCATGCCTTTGTCGACGTCAGCGATATGCATTGAGCCACCTTTGCCTCGGCAAGCGCCGGTTGCTCGGCCGAAAAGCTCGGCCATCATTGCCTTGACATCAACCCCTTTGGCGATGCAGTGACCATGGCCTCGGTGCGTACTGGTAATGTAGTCATGATCAGTCAAGTGGGCACACACGCCGACAGCAATCGCTTCTTCTCCAGCATAGAGATGGACGAAGCCTGGAAGCTTCCCAGCGCCGAATTCGCGCGCTACTCGCTCCTCAAAACGTCGGATTGTCACCATCCGCTCGTACATCCAGAGCAGCTTTTCCCGCGGGAGGGTGATTGGGCTTGTGGTCATTGCCATCGTCGGCCTCCTCTCTGTTCATCTACCCGCCGTTAGAGGTTCCAGCCCATTCGCAGCCAGTTGATCACCTCAGTCATGACCTGTTGGAAAACCGGATGGTCTGGGCGAAGCCACGTGAAGTGTCCCATCTGGGGAACCAGCATGAGGCGTTTCGGCTCTGTCGCTTGTGCTGCAGCCGCTACGCCCTCTTCCGGAGGCACGAGAACATCAAGTTCACCGTGCACGATGAGGAGTGGTCGACCATTGAGTCGTCCCGCAGCCTCCTCTGGTCGATACGCAGCGATGGCTTCACCTGCCCAGAGTGGTACTCGTGGGAACACCTCCAACCCCGGTTGCTGCCGGCTAATGGTTTCAAGCACGAGACGGCTCTCGGGATCAGGCGGGACTAATGCATCCAGCCGCACCCACTCCCCATCGCCACCCCGAGCTCGTTTCTGCCGATCGTCCGCAATTTGCTGCAGGAGTGTCTGCCACTCCCACTCTGCGCGCAGCGACCGCAGCCACCGCCGACCATTCGTCACTGGGGCGAGCGCAACGACGACTCGTACCAAGGGGTCATCTGCTGCAGCAACCAATGCGTGCCCGCCACCAAAGCTCATGCCCACAAGCCCAAGCCGTCGACTATCGACGCGAGCATCTCCAGCTAGCCACGCGACGGCAGCCCGGATATCGCGAACCTGGAGATGCGGATCAAGCCAGCCACGCGGCCCTTCGCTTGCGCCGAACCCGCGGTAATCGAAGGCGAGGGCAGCAATACCAGCTTCTGCTAGGGCTTGACCAAGCAGCAGCATGCCAAGGGATTTCACTCCCTGAATTCCGGTGCAGAGCACAACGGCCGGCACTGGCTCAGCAAGCGGGCGCTGGGGCCAAAAGAGCTCACCGGAGAGACGTAGCCCATCACTGTACACCGTCACCGGTTCACCAGCGCCTGGTTCCGTCCGGCGCGCTGCAATGACACGCTCGACATCTTCAGCGGTGATTCGCCCGCCAGGCCCAGTGCCACGGATTTGGCTGAGATCAAGACCATGCTCACGAGCAAGTTTCCGCGCGGCTGGCGTGGCAACGATTGTTCCACTGTGCGTCTCTGCTTGCGATGACTGGAATCCATCTGCGGCACGCTTGGCACCCGCCAGCGCGGATTCCGCATCACGCTGTGGTGCGTTACTGGACTGCGCATACGTGCTGCTAGCGAACGCGGTCACGTCGACCACTTCTCCAGGCGCTGCAACAACAGCGAGTGGTGCAGCAACCGGCAACGTCGCTCCTTCCGGGGCGAGAATTTCGGCAAGCACACCTGATTCTGGTGCTTCGACATCGATGGTAATTTTCTCTGTTTCCACCTCAACGACTGGCTCACCTTGTTGCACAGACTCACCAGGCTGCTTGTACCATCGACAAACACGCCCTTCTGTCATGGTGAGCCCTAACTTCGGCATCACGATGAGCTGTGCCATGCTCACCGCCTTTCTTCGGCTGCAGGAGAATCTTTACTCACAGACTAGCAAGCTTAGGCGATGTTGTCAACTAGCATGACACCGTCGCCGAGCGGGGCTTCATTCATCACGTGTGCTTGCGAGCAGGTTTCACAGCATGCTCGTGTTGCGGCTTAGCGCGCGTTCGTGGTTGGGTCAGTGATGTGCTGGATGTACCGTGCGAGTGAACGCAGGACGGCCGCCTTGGCATCGCGTACGATATGCCGACCAAACGCACCATAGACTTGTGCGAACGAATACGGTTCGAGCCGGGCCGCAATCGCACCGATCGTCACCGGATCAACGGGAATGGAGTTGGGATAGCTATAAAGGACACTCACTGAGCACCGATCAGCACCGACCTGCAAGGTATCGCCACTGAACAATACTCCTTCGCCATCAGCACCATCTGCCCAATGCAAGACACTTGCACCGGGGAAATGTCCGCCACAACGGATGACGGTAAGGCCAGGCAGCAGCGTCGCTGTTTCATCGAAAAACTGAAGCCATGGCGATGGGTACTGGACCCACGCGCGATCGGCTGCTGCTAACACGATTGGGGCTTCGAGCGCAGCCGCCCAGGTGGCCATGGTCGTGTAGTAGTGCGGATGGGAAATCGCAATAGCGCGAACGCCGCCGCGGGCGTGGATTGTCGCAATCGTCGCCTCATCGATGAAGGCAACGAGATCCCACAGCACGTTGCCATGCTCGGTTTCGATGAGAAACGCCCGTTGGCCGATGCCAAATGCCGGCTCTGTCATGATTTCCGTTATCTGTGTGGCGAGGGTTGTGAAGCGGTTCTGATACTGCCCCTGCATGGCAGCGAGGCATGTCCAGCGTTGGCCTTCGGGTGGGATATATTGTCGCTCATCGGTGCACACGGGGCAGGTGGCTGGAGCAGAGGCGGGTGGATACTGTGTGCCACAGGTCACACACACCGGCGCCTCTTGCATTGCTTGCTCGACTGGCCATGGTGCCATAGCGCTTCTCCTCATCTTCACTGACATGCGCCGTTTCATCATCGCTGCTTCTGCACACTCTGTCCAGCTTGGTAGACTCGCGGCGAAGGGAGGGGAAACATGGCCTATCTCGTCGGGGGAATCCTCATCTTTGCGGCGACGCTTGTTGTGGTCATGTTCCGCCCCTACCGTATCCCTGAAGCTGTAGCAGCCCTCGCGGGAGCCGTCGGTATGCTCCTTGGGGGCTATGTCAGCCTCCACGAAGCAGTGCAGGTGCTGGCAAACGAATGGAATGCGTATCTCTTTTTTCTCGGACTCATGGGTGTCTCTGCGCTGGCTGACCGTGCTGGTGTGTTTGACGCACTGGCGCTGCTCGCAGCGCGCTGGGGCGGTGGCAACACACGCCGGCTCTATCTGGCGATCTTCCTGCTTGGTACGGTTATCACCGCGTTCCTTTCCAACGATGCGACTGCCTTGATCCTGACGCCGGTTGTCTATGCGCTTGTCACGCGGCTCCGCTTACCGCCGCTGCCGTTCATGTTTGCAACGACGTTCATCGCCGACACGGCATCATTTTTGCTGCCGGTGAGTAATCCGATTAATTTGCTTGTCCTCGGCAACAGTGTGGGCCTGGGACTCTTTCTCCGGGCACTGCTCCTGCCAAGCC